>Ga0224512_10003777_pt1 | contig 13173 bp, 12 predicted proteins | sample SF_May12_sed_USG_4_FD_169103 | JGI IMG/M metagenome (GOLD analysis project Ga0224512, IMG submission 169103) | Sediment microbial communities from San Francisco Bay, California, United States - SF_May12_sed_USGS_13 | ecosystem: Environmental > Aquatic > Marine > Sediment | place: USA...
GCACGCGAATGTCCGCTTATGGCTATAAGCGGACATGAGGTTAACACGTCACAACCCCAGCACGCAGGGTGACAACACCCTACTGACGCCACCGCCGCCCACATGGGTTTTTCCTTTCGCGCCTCGGGTGGAGCCGTTAAGAAGGAGCCAAAGCACAGGCGCGGGTCACCGCGCCGCGCCGAAATGAAGAGGGGGAACGCAGCATGTATACCAAGGAAATCCTGGAAATCGACGGCAGCCCGATGGAGACGCTGGTCTTCAAGCCGGAAGGCGCCGGCCCGTTCCCTGGCCTGGTGGTGGCCCAGCACCTGCCGCTCGCCCATACCGGGCTGGAAAACGATCCCTTCACCATCGATGTCGGCGAAAAGCTGGCGGCCCACGGCTATGCCTCGGTCACGCCCTTCGTCTTCCATTGGTGGCCCAAGGAGGAGGATATCGAGGTCAAGCGTGACCAGTTCCGCGACGATCAGGCGGTCAAGGACATGAACGCGGCCTATGATCTGCTCGCGGGCATGGACGAGGTGAATGAAAAACGCATCGGCATCATCGGCCATTGCTGGGGCGGCCGGCTTTCCTGGCTCGGCGCCTGTCACAACCCGCGCTACAAGGCGGCGGTGGTGCTCTACGGTGGGCGCATCAAGCTGCCCATGGGCGAAGGCGCGCCGGCGCCGATCTCCCTGGCGTCAAATATTCCCTGCCCGATGCTGGGGATCTTCGGCAACGACGATCAGAACCCGTCACCGGCGGATGTGAAGGACCTCGATGCGGCGCTCGACAAGGCCGGCGTCGCCCATACCTTTCACCAGTATGACGGCGCCGGGCACGGTTTCCAGGATTTCAACAATCCCGACCGCTACCGCGAGGAACAGACCAAGGATTCGTGGGAGAAGGTCTTGGCCTTCCTCGACAGCCGCCTGAAATAGCGCATTGCCGAAACCTAGCCCGCGACCAGCCTGGGCAGCAGCAGGGCCAGGGCCGGGAAGGCCAGCAGCAGGCCGACGCGGAGGATCTCGATCGCGAAGAACGGCATCACGCCGCGGAACACGGTTGCCATGGGTATGTCCCTGGCCAGCGATGCGATGATGAAGACGTTGAGTCCCACCGGCGGCGTGATCAGGCCGAGCTCGACCACCACCAGGGCGAGGATGCCGAACCAGATCTTCAGCGAATCGGTCCCCATGCCATAGGCGGCGCCGGTCGCGGTCACATAGTCGCCGCCGTTGAGATCCACCAGGGTGGGCCAGAAGAACGGCACCACCACCAGAATCATGGCGAGCGATTCCATGAAGCATCCGAGGATGATGAGGATCACCAGCATCGCGATCAGCACGGTCCACGGATCGAGGCCGCTGGCCCCGGCCCACTGGGCGAGGGCCGCGGGCAGTCCGGCACGGGTGAAGAACCCCTTCAAGACCTCTGCCCCGAACAGGATGAAATAGATCATGCCGCCGGTCTGCGCGGTATTGAGGAACGAGGCGCGGATGCCCGCCAAGGTGAGGCCCTCGCCCCGGAACCTGAGCGCCAGGCCATAGGCGGCGACGGCGACGACACCGACCCCCGCCGCGGGGGTCGGCGTGAACAGCCCGGCGCCGAGCCCCAGCACGATGGCGCCGAACAGCGCCGCCACGGGCGTGAGGCGGATCAGCGCCCGGCGCCGTTCGGCGGGGTCCATGATGGCCTGGGCCGGGGGCGCCGCATCCGGCTTCAAGCGCACGATGAGCGCGATCACGGTCAGGAAGAAGATCACGGCGAGGATGCCGGGCAGGATGGCGGCCTGAAACATTTCGATGATCGAGGCCTCGACGATGATCGCATAGATCACCAGCGCGACCGACGGCGGGATCAGGATGCCAAGCGTCCCGCCCGCGGCCAAGGCGCCGGTCGCCAGGCTGGGCGCATAGTTCATGCGGCGCAGCTCGGGCAGCGCCACCCGCCCCATGGTCGAGGCGGTGGCGAGCGACGAGCCGCACACCGCCCCGAAGCCGGCGCAGGCGGAGACGGCGGCCATGGCGACGCCGCCGCGCAGGCGCCCGGTCAGGGCGTTCAACCCTTGGAACAGGTCGCGGCTGAGGTTGGCATGGCTCGCGAGGTAGCCCATCAGGATGAAGAGCGGCACCACGGAAAGCTCATAATTCGCCACAACATTCCAGAGTAAGGTCTTGAATTGCTTGAGATATGGATCGAACCGCAGATAGGGAACGGCAAGGCTCAGGGCGTAATTGCCGCCGATGCCGATGGCGACCATGGCAAGGCCGACGGGGATGCGCAGCGCCAGCAGGACGAACAGCAGACCTAAGCCGATGACGCCGATCAGTTCGCGCTCACCCATCACCATCGCGCTCCAGCGCCTGGGCGGCGGCTATCGCGGCCCATAGAAGCAGCGAGACGATCCCCGGCAGGTAGAACGGCCATTCCGGCCAACCCAGCACCCTTGACAGCGCATGATCCGCCCGGGTTTCTACCATGCCCACGGCCATCCAATAGGCCAGGAAAAGCGCCAATGCCGCGATCCCCAGCCCCGCCAACCGGTCGAGCGCACGGCGCAGCGCCGGGGCAAGCCGGGCAACCAGGAGGTCCACGGCGATATGCCCGCGCCGCGCTTGGCAATAGGGGAAGAGCATCAGGGCGGCGCCACTGACGGCGAGGCGGACGAAATCCTCATAGCCGGGCAGGCCGGCGACGGTGCCTCCGGCAAGGCGCGCCAGGCGGTCGATCAGGAAGGCGCCGGCATTCGTGACGGTGACCAGCGCAATCAGCAGCAGCACCGCGCCGCCCGCAATCGCCCAGGCAGCGGCGATCTTCTCCAGGCGTTCGGTCAAGGGCACGTCCTTTGGCAGCAAGGCCGGCGCCGGCGCGGAGCCGGGTCCGGTCCGCTACTTGGCTCCAGCGCGCTTGGCGACGGCCGCCCGGGCGGCCTTGACCAGGGCGGCGCCGTCGATGCCGCGTTTCTTGGCCTCATCGATCCAGCGGTCCACCACCTTTGCCGCCGGCGCATCAAAGCCTGCCTTGGCCTCGGGCGAAAGGCCGATGATCTCGCCGCCCGACTTGATCTGGGCCTTGCGCCCGGGTTCCTCGATGCTGTCCCAGTTGCGGCCGATCTCGGCGGCAAGGTTGGCACCGGAATTGGCGTCGATGATCGCGCGCAGGTCGGCGGGCATGGACTCAAAGCGCGCCTTGTTCATGGCGAACAGGAAGACCGAAGCGCCGAAACGCGTGCCGTCCGCCCCCAGGACCGAATACTTGGTCAGTTGCTGCAGCTTGAAAGGCGGGATGATCTCGAACGGGATCAGGGCGCCGTCGACGCCGCCCTTGGACAGCGCCTGGGGCAGGGCGGGGATCGGCATGCCCACGGGCTCGGCCCCCCAGGCCTCGATCAGCCAGGCGCCGGTGCGCGACGGTGTCCGCAGTTTCAGGCCCTTGAGGTCGGCGACCGAGGTGACCCTCTTTTCCCGCAGGTGGATGGCGTTGCCGGCATGGACGTGCACCAGAAGCGGCTTGAGGTCCTTGAAATCGGGCGCGATGAGGGGGAAGACGTCCTGGATCGCCAGCGTCGTCGCCAGCGCCCCGCCGGGATGAACGGTCGGCAGTTCGAACACCTCGGCGCGCGGGAAGACGCCCGGCGTATAGCCGATCAGGGTCCAGATGATGTCGACCGTTCCGTCCCGCACCTGGCGATAAAGCTCCGGCGGTTTGCCGCCGAGCGACATCGACGGGAAAATCTTGATCTCGATGCGGCCCTTAGATTGCGCCTCGATCTTCTTCTTCCAGGGCAGCAGGAGGTGGGTCTGGGTCGAGGCCTTGGGGCTCACGAAATGATGGGCCGTGAGGGTGATCTCCGCGGCCTGCGCCACGCCGGCGAGGCACACACCGCAGGCCACGGCCGCTGCCAAACGCAATGTCATGATCGCTCTCTCCCGTGATGACGCCGAGCCGCCCGTCCCCGGCGTCGGTTTTTTTCCGTTCGGCCCGAAAGGTAGTTCGCTTTTGCCATGAAGTAAAACCCCCGGGCACGGTGGCCGAGGGGCGAGGTTCTCGGTTTTTTCTGCTGCGCCGGGCCCGGGCTGATCTAAACTTCGCGCGTCATGAAAGTGCTTCTCCACTACAACGCCGGCCCCGACTGGCGTCGGGACATGGAACCCTTGGCCCAGCAGGGGCTTGAGGTCGCTTGCTGCGATGAGGCCGACGACGAGACCTTCTATCGCCTGCTGCCGGAGATCGAGGTCATCTGGCATTCGCTGCGCCCGATCCGTGGCGAAGATATTGTCCGGGCGCCGAAGCTGCGCCTGATCCAGAAGATCGGGGTGGGGGTCAACACCATCGACCTGGAGGCGGCCAAGGAAAACGGCGTTGCGGTCTGCAACATGCCGGGGTCCAACGCCCAGGCGGTGGCGGAGATGACGTTGCTTCTGATGCTGGCTTGCCTGCGCCGCTTGCCGGTGATCCACGAGGCGGCGCGCACCGGCCGGGGCTGGGCCCTGGACCCCGCGCTGCAGGACACCATGGGAGAGATCAAGGGCCGAACCGTCGGCCTGGTCGGCATGGGTTCGATCCCCCGGGCGCTGCTGCCGGCGCTCAAGGCGATGGGCGCGCGGGTCATTTACACCGCGCATGGCCCTAAATCCGATGTCGAGGCCGAGTATCGCGGCCTCGACGACCTGTTGGCGGAGGCGGAGATCGTCTCCCTCCACGTGCCGCTGACGGCGGAGACCGAAGAGCTGCTCAACCGCGATCGGCTCACGGCCATGCGGCCCGGCGCGATCCTCGTCAACACCGCCCGCGGCGGCCTTGTCGATCAGGCGGCACTGGCCGATGTCCTGAAGGACGGGCCGCTGCTTGGCGCCGGGCTGGACGTGTTCGCGGTGGAGCCGATCCCGGTGGACGATCCGCTGTTGCGGCTGGACAACGTGGTGCTCTCGCCCCACCTCGCCTGGCTGACCAAGGAAACGCTGGCCCGCAGCCTCGCGGTGGCGGTGGAGAATTGCCTGCGCCTCAAGGCGGCGCGCGATCTTCTCAACCGCGTGGTGTGAGGAGGGCGCGGCCAAGTGATCGGCGAGTCCTTGAAACGCGTCGAAGACCGCCGGTTGCTGACCGGCGCCGGGCGTTTTACCGACGACATCGCGGCGCCCGGCGCGGCCTGGGCCGTCTTCCTGCGGTCCCCCCATGCGCATGCCGAGATCCGGGCCATAGACAAGTCCGCCGCACGCGCCATCGCCGGCGTGCTCGGAATTTACGACGGCGCCGACCTGTCCAAGGCCGGCGTCAACGCCATCGGCACCGGCATCGCCGGGCGCGGGAAGCTTTATCCCAACCGCGACGGCTCCGCCATGACCGACCCGCCCTATCGCCCCCTGGCCGAGGGTCGGGTCCGCCATGTCGGCGAGCCGGTCGCCGTCATCGTGGCCGAGACGCGCGACGGCGCGGCGGCGGCGGCGGAAGCGATGCGCGTAGACTACGCACCCCTGCCGGCGGCGGCCATGGCAGCGCACGCCAACGATCCCGGCGCGCCGGAGATTTGGACCGAGGCACCGGGGAATCTTTGCTACGACTGGGGTTCGGGCGATGCGGGCGCGAGTGAAGCGGCACTGGCCCAGGCCGCCCATGTGACGCGCCTCGCCGTAACCATCCCGCGCGTGGTGCCCGCGTTCCTGGAACCGCGCGCCGCGCTGGCCGATTACGATGTGGAGAAAGGGCGCTTCGAGCTCACCATCGGCTGCCAGAGCGTCCATGGCATCCGCGACAAGATCGCCCGCACATTGGGTGTCGAGGTCGCAGCCGTGCGCGTCCGGTCGCTCGACGTCGGCGGCGCTTTTGGGGCGCGCAGCGTGCTCTATCCGGAATATGTGCCGTTGCTATGGGCGGCCCGGGAACTCGGCCGGCCGCTGCGGTGGCGGGCCGGTCGGGAGGAGGAGTTCCTCACCTCCACCCAGGGGCGCGACAGTGTGCTCACCGGCCAACTCGGCCTGGACGCGCAGGGAAAATTCCTCTGTTTGCGGGTCACCGGCGTTTCCAACATGGGGGCGCGGCATACCGGCAGCGGGCCGTACTCCGTCATGCGCAATCTTGCGCGCATGCTGCCCGGCACCTACGCCATTCCGGCCTGCCGGTTGGAGCTGAAGGGGGTTTTCACCAACACCGTGCCGCTCAGCTCCTATCGCGGCGTCGGGCGGATGGAGGCGATTTATGTCATCGAGCGCCTGGTCGACCAAGCGGCACAAGAGACCGGGCGCGACCGGATCGAACTGCGCGCCAAGAACCTGATCCGATCCGCCGATCTGCCCTGCGTCACGGCGATGGGGTCGAATTACGATTCGGGCGATTACGCCGCCAACATGGACCTTGCCATGGACGCCGCGGACTGGGCGGGGTTCGAGGCACGTCGGGCGGCAGCGCGGGCCCGTGGCAAGCTGCGCGGTATCGGGCTGTGCAATTACATCGAAGGGGCGGGCGGCGGCGCAGGCGAATATGCGGCGATCGGCCTCGATGCCGCGCGCGGGCGGCTTCGCATCGGCGCCGGTTGCGTCGCCCAGGGCCAGGGGCATCAGACGTCCCTGGCGCAGATCGCCGCCGGGCGCCTGGGGCTTCCGTTCGAAGAGATCGAGGTGCTGGCCTCGGACACCGACCTGATTGCCGCCGGGGTCGGCACCAATGCGTCGCGTTCCATGGTGCGGGCGGGCACCGCCCTGGCCGAGGCGTGCGAAAAGTTGGTCGAACGCGCCCGGGGTGCCGCCGCCGGCCTGCTGCAGGCCGACGCCCGGGACCTCACCTTCCGGGATGGGGAGTATATGGGATCGGATGGGCGCTCGGTCGGCCTGCTGGCGGCGGTGCGCGCCTGTGCCGAGGGCGAAGGCTCAGGAGCGCCGCTCGCCGAAATCCATTCCGAGGCCGAAGAGGTGACCTATCCCAACGGCTGTCATGTCTGCGAGGTGGAGATCGATCCCGCGACCGGCGCGCTCGAGGTGATCGCTTTCACGATCGTCGATGACGTCGGCCGCGCCATCAACCCGGTGATCGTCCATGGCCAGTCCCAGGGCGGCGTCGCCCAGGGCATCGGCCAGGCGGTGATGGAGCGCGCCGTATTTGATCCCGAGGATGGTCAGCTCTTGACCGGCTCGTTCATGGATTATGCGCTGCCCAAGGCGAAGGCGATCCCGGACCTTCACCCGATCGACAACGACTACCCCAGCCCGACCAACCCGCTCGGCGTCAAGGGCGCGGGCGAAGGCGGTGCCACCGGCGCCCCGGCGGCGGTGATGAACGCGGTGCTGGATGCGCTTTCGCCGCTGGGCGTGCGGACCCTTGACATGCCAGCGACACCGCAAACTGTCTGGCGCGCCATCCGGGACGCCGGCGGGACGTGATGGGTTCTCCTTAACCCTGCGCGCCGCCCTTGCTATCATTCGCCAAACGCTTCGGAACATCCGAACGCATGAGGGAGGTGCCAAATGGCCTATGAACCGATCATTCCCCGGGCGCGGCTCGGGTTCATCATCCCGTCGTCGAACCGTAATTCCGAGCCCGATATCCAGCATTTCGCGCCCGATGGCGTGGTGCCGCATTTCATGCGCTTGCGCATGAGCGGGCCCCATAGCGTGGCGCTCGACGACCTGATGCCCCGCATTGCGGACGCGGCCACGATCCTGGCGGACACCAAATGCGACGTGATCACCCTGCATTGCACGGGCACGTCGATGTCCGGTGGCTTCGGCGCCGAGCGCACGGTGATGAAGACTATTACCGACGCCACTGGGCGCCCGGGCCTTGCCACGGCGACCTGCCTGATGGCGGCACTCACGGCGCTCAACGCGCGGAAGCTGGTATTCATCTCCGAATCCCCGGAAGCCGGCCATGGCAAGAAGCGGCGTTTCCTTCAGGACGCGGGCTACGACATCGTCGGCGACCGGCCTGCCGGCCTCGCCGGCAGCGACGAGGCCTGCATCACCCCGCCCGCGTTCTGGGCCGACCTGGCGCGCGAGACCGTGGTGCCCGGCGCCGATGCGATCTTCATCAGCTGCGCCAATATCCTGGCGACCCATGTGATCGAGGAGCTGGAGTCCGAGCTCGGTGTTCCGGTGGTGACCTCCAACCAGGTGGTGCTGTGGCATGCGCTCCGCACCGCGGGCTATGCCGATCCGCTGCTCGGCCTGGGACGCCTCGGCGGCCTGGCCGAGGCGCCGGCCCAGGCCGCGCAGTAGGACCCGTGGCCGTCAAAATCTCCTGAACCTGGCACAAGGAAAGGACCGACCATGCCCTGGGATCAACACAAGGATTCGGAATCGGCGGACATTCGCGCGCGGCTCGACCACCCGGTGATCGACGGCGACGGCCATATGGTGGAATACCAGCCCATGGTCTACGAATACGTGGAAAAGGTCGCGGGCCGCGCCGTCGCGGACAGGATGCGCGACAAGCTGGAGGGCGGGGAAGGGGGCTCCGACGCCGGTCGCGCCGGATGGTACGCCTGCACCCAGGAGGAGCGCGACGACATGCGGGTCTATCGCCCGCCGTTCTTCATGGCGCCGTCCAAGAACACCGCGGACCGGGCGACGGCCATGCTGCCGGCCCTGTTCCGCAAGCGGCTCGATGAGTTCGGCATCGACTTCGCCATCGTCTACACCTCGACCTTCCGCCTGCAGAAACTGCGCGACGACGAATTGCGCCAGGCCGGTTGCCGGGCGCTGAACCTGATGCTGACCGAACTGTTCGCGCCCTATGCCGACCGCATGACGCCGGCCGCGGTCATCCCGATGATCACGCCGGAGGAGGCGATCGCCGAGTTGGAATACGCCGTGGGGACGCTTGGCATGAAGGCGGCCATGACCACGGCCTATGTGCCGCGCGCCGTGCCGCGGATCGCCCGGGAGGCGCCGGAGCTTGCCGCCTACGCCCAGTGGATCGACCCGCTGGCGCTGGGCAGCCCGTTCGATTACGACCCGCTGTGGGCCAAATGCATGGAGCTCAAGGTGGCGCCGACGGCGCATTCCACCGGGTTCTTCGGCGCCCGGGCCTCGACCATTTCCTACGTCTACAACCACATCGGCAATTTCGGCGCGGCCGGCGAGGCGTTCTGCAAGGCGCTGGTGATCGGCGGCGTGACGGGACGCTTCCCCGACCTCAAGTTCGGCTTCCTGGAAGGCGGCGTGGGCTGGGCGTGCGCGCTCTACAACGACCTGTTCGAGCATTGGCAGAAGCGCAACGCCACGGCGATGAACGAGAACCTTCACCCGCGCAATATCGACAAGGTGCTGTTCGCCGAACTGGTGGAGGCCTATGGCGGCAAGCAATTCGCCCGGCACCTCGATACCATGCGCGAGGATGGCGGCGAGCGCCGCCACGACGAAACCGGGGCGAACCTCGACGAGTGGCACAATTGTTCCGCCACCAGCATGGAGGAGCTCCGCGATCTCTTCATCCCCAATTTCTATTTCGGGTGCGAGGCCGACGACCGCATGGTGGCGACCGCCTTCAATCCCAAGCTCAACCGCTTCGGGGCGAAGCTGAAAGCGATCTTTTCCTCCGATGTGGGCCATTGGGACGTGCCGGACATGGCCGAGGTGCTTGCCGAATCGTATGAGATGGTGACGGAAGAACTGATCACGGAAGACGATTTTCGCGATTTCACCTTCTCCAACGCGGCCGAACTGCACGCCTCGATGAACCCGGACTTCTTCAAGGGCACCGTGGTGGAGGCGGACGTGGCGAAGCTGATGGCGGGCAAGGCGGCCGAAGCCGCCGTCTAGGCGCGCCGCGCGCCGCCGCGATCGCCCGCATTTCCGCCGGTCAATAGGGTGTGCCGTCCTTATGGGCGAAGATGCGGCTGCCGTCGGGCCGGCGCACGGGTTTGAGGTCGTCCGCGGGATAGGTGGGCGCGTCGCCGGCCGAGCGGTCGCCGATCTCCAAATAGACCACGGGTGCCGCCGAACGGTTTACCAGGTGATGGGCCGGGCCGCTTGCGGGGAATCCGGCACACATTCCGGGCGCGAGCGTTGTCTCGCCCGCGTCGGTCACCAATGTCGGCGTGCCTTCCAGGATATAGATGAATTCGTCTTGTTTCGAATGGCGATGGAGCAGGGCCGATTCGCCCCCCGGGGCCAGGGTCGTCTGATTGACGCCGAAATTGGCCAGACCGAAGAGGTCGCCGAGCGGGCGCTTGACGCGGCCTGCCATGCGGCTGAAGAACGGTTCGGGATAGACCGAGCGCTGGGCGCGGGGTTCGGCTTCGGCGGCGAGGATTGCGGTCGTCCGTTCCTGGGTTTTCTCGCTCATATCGTTGGCCCCCGGCCTGAGATGCGGTTGGAAAATTCGATGCCGGAAGCCTAGCACGGTTTGACATTTGGGTGCCGGTTCCTAGACTTGGCCGGAGTTCGGGCTCGACCTTGTGCGAGGCCGGAAGGAGACCGAAAACGGCGCAAGCGCAAGGGAGGGCACCATGGCAATCCGCCGCGTGGTCACGGGCCACGACGAGAACATGAAATCCTATATCGTGACCGACGGTCCGGCCGGCAACGTGCGGCCGACCCGCCCGGGCCATTGTTCGACCCTGATGTGGTGCACCGACCGCATGCCGGTCGATATCACCTCGGACGAGGACATGGGCGAGCGCAAGCTGGGGACCGCGCCGCCGGCCAACGGCACGCGCTTCACCGTTCATGAGATCGCGCCGCATCTCGATTATGAGCCCAATTTTCATCGCACCGATACGCTGGACTACGTGCTGGTGGTCAAGGGGCGGCTGTTGATGACGCTGGACAATGAGAAGACCGAGCTCGGCCCCGGCGACATGGTGATCATGCGGGGCACCGCCCATTCCTGGCGCAATGTCGGCGACGAGACCTGCATCGTCGCTTTCGTGCTGATCGATTCTGAAAAGGTCGAAGTGCCGGGCCTGCCCGCCCGGGTGTGAGCTTGGCTGCTGAGACGGCCTCGGTAAGGTAGGGGGGAGCGCGGTGGAGTTCGGCGTCTTCGATCATCTCGACCGCGACGGCCAGGCGCTGGCGGACTACTATGAATCGCGGCTCAAGCTGATCGAGGCCTATGATCGCGCGGGCTTCTACGCCTATCACGTGGCCGAGCATCATTCGACGCCGCTCGGCATGGCGCCCTCGCCCAGCGTATTCCTCTCGGCCATCGCCCAACGTACCCGGCGCTTGCGCTTCGGGCCCCTGGTCTACGCCATGCCGCTACATCATCCCCTGCGCCTGGCCGAAGAGATCTGCATGCTCGATCACTTGAGCCGGGGCCGGGTGGAGATGGGCTTCGGGCGCGGCTCCTCCCAGCACGAGATCGCGATCTATGGCGAGGACCCGGCCCAGGCGCAAGCCATCTACGCCGAAGGCATGGAAATCGTGCTCAAGGCGCTGGCCGGCGGTTCGCTGAGCTATGAGGGGCGGTACCACAGCTTCGAGGACGTGCCGCTGGAGATGGAAAGCCTGCAAAAGCCCCATCCGCCCATCTGGTACGGGGTGCATTCGACCGAAAGCGCCGAACGGGCCGCCGTGCGGGGCTACAACATCGCGTCTCTGGACACCGCCGAAACCACCCGCGGTTTCGCCGATGCGTTTCGCACGCGCTTTGTGGAAAACAGCGGCGCCCAGGGTAAACTTCCCAAGATCGGCATCAGCCGCTTCATCACCGTCGGCGAAACCGACGCCGAGGCCCTGGCCACCGCCCGGCGCGCCTATCCCGATTGGCACGCGAGCTTCGAGCATCTGTTTCGTTTCTACGGCGGGCGGCCCAACCACCCCCGGCCCGACACGTTCGACCCGATGATGGAACGCGGCCTCGCCATCGCCGGGGCGCCCGACACCGTCGCCGCGTTCCTCCTCGAACAGATGCGCGTCGCCGGCGCCGATTACCTGATCGGCCAGTTCGCCTTTGGCCGCCAGGCGCCCGACGAATGCCAAAGAACGGTGGCGTTGTTCGCCCGACACGTCATGCCGGCGCTCAAGTTCGCGGACGATTAGGGGCAATCAGGAAAACGCCGTCCGCGCCGCGCCTGACCGGCAAGGCGACGGTCGCACATGGGGCGTTGTTGTCGGCGCTTGCCGCGGCGGGGGCCGCATCACAAGCCCCGGGGTGCCGCGCGATCGGCGGCTTTGATCCGCGGCCCGTTTCGAAAGCTTGGGCTTTCCGGACGAAAATCGAATCATTACCGTCATAATTGTCCTCAGGATCGTCATTCCCTTCGCGGCGCTGGCGGCATCGGGGGCCGCAGCGCCTGGTCCGTAATCGGCCGGAGCGGTCGCCTCGATCCCGGGCCGCCGATCCCGGCCCACCCTTCATGGCACAACATAAGTCGTTATGAATAAGCCATAAAATCCTAAATGCCCTCTTCCCGGCCTGGAATTTTGACCTCAAATGCCTATTGACTCGGGAATTCACCGCGACATAGCATGCAACCGTAACGCGTTCAAAAAGGAATAAATCTCGGCATAGACACATCCATTCATCCCGCTGTTTCGCAGGGGTCGCGGGCATCCAGTTCAGAAAAAATTTTGTCATAGTTGTTCCATAATGCAGGAGCCGCTGTTGGGGGCGGGTCCGCTTAGAGCAGAGGGGGGAACCATGCTCAAGCGCTGCCTCATCGCCGTTTTCTTCGGAGTTTTCGTTCTCATCGCGGGGCCGCAGGCCCAGGGACCCAAGAACGCATTCGCCCTGTCAGGCTGGACCGGGGCCAATACCACCTGTCCCGACAATCCCGGCATCAGAGGCTTGCAGGGGATCTGCGCCTCGGTCAAGGAGGCCTGCGAAAGCTGGGTCGCCTTTTACGGCTACGAATTCAAGGGCACCAAGCCGACCTTCAGTACCGGCCATAAGCTGAGGGGGTTCCACTGCATCCTCATCCGCCAGACCGTGAACGGTCCGGTGGACGCCGGGGTCGAGACGAAACCGACCTGCGACACCGGCTATGCCGCTCCCCTCAGCAATACCGGTTGTGCCGATTTTCCGGTCCGCGAGCACCAGGTGGGTCGGCCCGCCGACGCCTGCTCTTTGAGCGACGGTGGGGGCAGTGGCAAACCCATGGGGCTGGGTAAGTCAGACAGCATCGGGCCGGGAAATATCGGCCTGGGCAATTGGCCTGACCCCTTCAAACGCAGCCATGTTGAGGTAATACTTTTTGGCTGACGAAGGAGGTTTGGATGTCAGGAAAGCGATACGGACCGGAGGAGGTTATCC
>Ga0224512_10003778_pt1 | contig 13173 bp, 10 predicted proteins | sample SF_May12_sed_USG_4_FD_169103 | JGI IMG/M metagenome (GOLD analysis project Ga0224512, IMG submission 169103) | Sediment microbial communities from San Francisco Bay, California, United States - SF_May12_sed_USGS_13 | ecosystem: Environmental > Aquatic > Marine > Sediment | place: USA...
CTCCGGAACGAAATTTAATGTATCGCCTCGAGTCCAAAGTCAAAACGACGAGCCCTGAATACAGGGAGAACTACGCCCACAATCGGGCCAAAGTGCAGGAGTTCCGAGAGCGCCTGGCCAGGATCAAGCTCGGCGGACCCCCGAAGGCAGTCGAAAAACACAAGTCCCGTGGCAAGCTTACGGCTCGCGAGCGTCTCGAGCGACTGTTCGATCGCCACACACCGTTTCTTGAGTTCAGCGCCTTTGCCGCATACGGGATGTACGACGATCAGGCGCCGTGCGCGGGTATCGTCGCGGGTATCGGCGTGGTTAAGGGCAGGGAAGTGGTCGTGGTCGCGAACGATGCGACGGTCAAGGGGGGAACCTATTTCCCCATGACCGTTCTCAAGCATGTGCGCGCGCAGGAGGTGGCGATGGAGAATCGGCTCCCTTGTGTGTATCTGGTGGATTCTGGGGGTGTTTTTCTGCCGCTGCAGCAAGGTGTGTTTCCCGACAAGGATCACTTTGGTCGTATATTCTACAATCAAGCTCGCATGAGCTCGCTTGGAATTGCTCAAATGTCGGCCGTGATGGGATCGTGTACGGCGGGTGGCGCCTACGTACCCGCCATGAGCGATGAAACGGTGATCGTACGTGACCAGGGGACGATTTTTCTTGGTGGACCACCGCTGGTCAAGGCAGCAACCGGTGTCGAGGTGACCTCCGATGAGCTCGGGGGCGCCGATGTACACACCCGCATTTCCGGCGTGTCCGATCATTTTGCCAACGATGATGAGCACGCGATTCAGATCCTGAGAAATATAATCGAAAATGTACCCAGCTCGGATAAGTACCCCCTCGATACCGTCGATGTCGAGCAGCCGCATTACGATCCCGCTGAGATCTTGGGTGTTCTTCCCAGCAGCCTGTCGCGCCAGTTTGACGTGCGCGAGATCATAGCTCGCGTAGTCGACGGCAGCCGCTTTCACGAGTTTAAAGAACGCTATGGCACAACGCTGGTCACCGGTTTCGCGCGCATCATGGGTTATCCAGTCGGTATCGTCGCGAATAACGGCATATTGTTTTCGGAAAGCTCACGAAAAGGTGCCCACTTCGTGTCGATGTGCGCGGTTCGCAGGATCCCGATCGTCTTTCTGCAAAACATCACAGGTTTCATGGTGGGCAAGGAGTTCGAGCATCGCGGTATCGCCAAGGATGGTGCCAAGATGGTCCATGCAGTCGCCACCGCTCAGGTACCCAAGTTCACTGTGATCGTGGGCGGGTCACACGGCGCGGGCAACTACGCGATGTGCGGCCGTGCATATTCTCCGCGACTGATGTGGATGTGGCCTACCGCGAAGATCTCCGTTATGGGCGGGGAGCAGGCTGCGGAAGTGCTGACGACGGTGAAAAGGGGCGCGCTCGAGGACAAGGGCAAAGAGCTAACGTCCAAAGAGGAAACGGTGTTCAGAAAGCACATCCTGGAGACGTACGAACACGAGGGTAGCGCGTACTACGCATCGGCGAGGTTGTGGGACGATGGTATTGTTGAACCCACGGATACGCGTGAGGCGCTCGCGCTGGGTATCGGCATGTCGCTGAATACTGACATTCCCGATCATCACTTTGGGATTTTCCGGATGTGAGAGGTTCGAAAGTGTCTGACAAAAATTATCGTACGATAGCCATCGATAGAGCGGGTGCTGTGGCCGCAATCTGGCTCGACCGCCCACAGGTCAAGAACGCGTTCAATGAGGAACTAATTGCCGAACTCACCGAAGCCTGCACGCATCTTTCGCAAGACAAAGAGACTCGGGTTGTAACGCTGTCGGGCAAAGGTGACGTTTTCTCAGCTGGGGCGGATCTCAACTGGATGCGTCGAGTTGCGGCCTACACTTACGAAGAGAATCTATGCGATGCCAAGAGGTTCGCGGCCATGTTGGAAGGCCTTTACCGGTTGCCCCAGGCGACCATCGCGGCCGTTAACGGCCCGTGCATAGGTGGTGGAGTTGGTCTCCTTTCCGCGTGTGATGTTGCGGTTGCGTCGGAAAAGGCCTTTTTTGTGTTGGCGGAAATTCGTCTGGGAATTGCACCGGCTGTCATCTCACCTTACGTGATTCGCAAGATCGAGGAACGAAAGGCACGCGAGTATTTTCTTTCCGGCAGACGGTTCGATGCGCAGACGGCGCGCGAGATCGGACTCGTAAACGATGTCGTTTCCGAAGAGTTATTCGAGGAATCAGTGGAGAAATGGGTGAAGAGGTTTACCAAGGCCGCGCCCGGTGCCATTAAGGTATGTAAAGAACTGATTGCCCACGTGGCACGAGCGCCGCTTGGTGAAGTGCTGGACTATACTGCTGAGACCATCGCGAATCTTCGCATGGCCCCCGAGGGCAGGGAAGGTTTTGCCGCTTTCTTCGAAAAGCGCAAGCCGAATTGGGATCCCGACAGTTAGATGCCCCGCGAACCAACAATGAAGTCAGCAAGAACCAAGAACAAGCCCTTCAAGAGAATCCTGATCCCAAACCGCGGTGAGATCGCTGTCCGCGTCATACGCGCATGCCGCGAATTGGGTATAACGGTTGTCGCGGCCTACTCCGAGGCGGATCGAACCAGCCTGCATGTGCAACTTGCCGATGAAGCAGTCTGTATCGGGCCGTCTTCTCCGCTCGAGAGCTATCTCAACATCGATGCCATCGTCAAAGCTGCCAAAGACACGCGTTGCGATGCCGTTCACCCGGGCTATGGTTTTCTGGCGGAAAACGCCGATTTTGCGGCTGCCCTGGCCACGGCGGGGATCGCCTTTATTGGGCCGGCACCTGATATCATCCGTGCCATGGGCAGCAAAATAGAATCGAGACGAATGATGCGTAAGGCAGGTCTGCCTATCGTGCCCGGGACAATCGATGGCAGCGACAACATAGACGACATTGTCGCGGAGACGGAGAAAGTAGAGCTGCCGCTGTTTCTCAAGGCTTCCGCTGGAGGCGGTGGCAAAGGCATGCGGCTGGTTACGGACAGATCGCAGATTCGCCGCAGCGCTCAGGCGGCTATAGGTGAGGCACGTGCGTCGTTTGGCGATGGCACCGTATATGTCGAGCAACGTGTCGACAAACCTCGTCATATAGAGTTTCAGGTTCTTGCGGATAACCACGGTAACGCGGTTCATCTCTTTGAGCGGGAATGCTCGATCCAGAGGCGCCATCAAAAGTTGCTCGAAGAGACGCCCTCGGCCGCGCTCGATGGAGAGCTCAGAAACAAAATGGGTCGCGCTGCGGTCAAGGCCGTCGAGACTACCGGCTACACCAATGTCGGCACGATCGAGTTTTTGCTCGATGAAGAGAAGAACTTCTACTTTCTGGAGATGAACACTCGAATACAGGTTGAGCATCCGGTTACCGAGATGACCACGGGTGTGGATCTGGTCAAATGGCAGATCCTCATCGCACAAGGCGAACGACTGTCATTCGGGCAGGGAGACGTGTGCAAGCGCGGTCACGCCATCGAGTGCCGCATTTATGCGGAGGATCCCAGGAATCACTTTCTCCCGTCTTGTGGTGTCGTAGAGTATTTACGAGAGCCATGGGGCCCCGGTATCCGTAATGACAGCGGCATTTATCAGGGTTGCGAGGTCAGTCAGTTCTACGACCCGATCCTGTCCAAGCTGGTGACGTATGACGAGACCCGGGATCGGGCACGGCGCAAGATGATCCAGGCCTTGGACGAGTATGTGATCCACGGCATTCATACGACCATCGAAGTTCACGAGAAGATTCTTCGCTCGCAGGCGTTCATAAAGGGAGAAATGGACACGGATTTTCTGGACGCGCACCTGGATGGTTGGTTTACCGACTCCGCAGACCTTCCTGATGAAGCCTTCGTCGCAGCCGCGCTGACCGAAACGCTTCTAGGTGTCCAGACAGATTCTTCACAAGCGGCGTCAAGTTCTCTAACACCTTGGCAGCGTGTGGGAAAATGGGAGATCGGGGGTGGCAGCTAACGGTGCAACTATCGCTCAGCATCGACAATGTCGAACGAAAAGTCACTCTCGAAAAGAAGGGTGACACCTACGTTATTACTGTCGAGGGGCGATCATACGTCGCCAGTGGTGCCTCGATTTCAGACGGTGTGCTAAATTTCTTTGTCGGCAAGAAGACCTTTCGCGCGTTTGTCTCCAAGAATATACTCGGTACCCAGATCACCTTGAATGGCCGCGATTACTTTTTGAGAGGGCACGACGGAGAAGAGGAAACCGGGGAAAGGTTTCATTACGTCGGCGACGGCGCGGTCGAAGCACCCATGCCGGGAAGCATCGTTGTGGTTAATGTCAAGCAAGGCGACCAGGTAAACAGGGGAGATACGGTTGTGGTCCTGGAAGCAATGAAGATGCAAAACGAGATCACGTCGCCCGTGCAAGGTACGGTGCAGCAGGTGAACTGCGAGCCGGGAGATCAAGTCGGATTCGGCGATGTTCTGGCGGAGATTAAGCCAGAGGGGTAGCGTCATCGTTGGGGATTGACCGCTCCTCTCGCGTCGGCTCACGAAGAGGATCGGTGACGGGGGTGGTGTTGCTCGGAAGTCGCGGTCAGTCCCCAACGATGACACCACTCTCACGCGCCCATTCGTCGTCGCTAGCGCTTCTCCGCCCACACCGCCGCCAGATGCACGATCGTCTCCACCGCTTTTTCCATGACTTGCACCGGCACCCATTCGATTTTGCTATGAAAGGCTTCCCCGCCGGCGAAGAGATTCGGTGTCAGTAGGCCCATGTAGGTAAGCCGAGCTCCGTCGGTGCCTCCACGAATAACCTTGGTGTGGGGTTCGGCACCGGCGCGGCGAATGGCCTCCCGAGCGTACTCCAAGAGCCTGGGCTCCCTCTCGATCGGATAAGACATGTTCAGATACTGCTCTTCGATATCAAGATCGATAGCTGCCTTTGGATAGAGGGCACGTACCTCCTCGACGATTTTGCCGAGAATGGCTTTCTTCTGTTCGATACCGTCCATTTCAAAATCGCGGATGAGAACCTTGACCGCTGCCTCCTCGGACTGGCCATCGAAGTCATAGGGGTGCAGGTATCCCTCGCGCTCCTCTGTGGTTTCGGGGCTCATGCCCTTTGGCAAGCGCGTCACAATGTCAGCCAGTATTCGTATGGCGTTTACCAGCTTGCCCTTCGCGTATCCGGGGTGCACACCAACACCCTGAATGCAAATCCTAGCCAGAAAGGCGTTGAAGGTCTCGAACTCGATCTCGCCCAGAGGACCACCATCCATGGTGTAGGCGAAATCAGCTGCGAATTTCTTCACGTCAAAATATTTCGTGCCCTGTCCAATCTCTTCGTCGGGGGTGAAGGCGATCTTTATCTCACCATGCTTGACATCCGGGTTTCGCATAAACGTTTCCACCGCGGTCATGATCTCGGCGACGCCAGCCTTGTCGTCGGCACCGAGCAGAGTTGTCCCGTCGCTGGTTACGATGTCCATGCCGATATATTGTTTCTCGAGATTAGGGTATTCGTCCGCAGATATGATCTGTGTAGGATCACCAGGAAGCACAATGTCACCGCCCTGATAGTCTGGGTGGACAACCGGTTTAACATTCTTACCGGTAATCGCTGGCGATGTGTCGACATGGGCAATAAAACCTATGGTGGGTATGTCGCTATCGTCGGGCATGTTTGATGGAATGGCGCCGGTCACGTAACCGTATTTGTCGACATCTGCATCTTCTACACCGAGTGACCGTAATTCACCGGCCAGCATCTTGAGCAGGACCCACTGTTTTTCGGTGCTGGGATAACTCCTCGAATCTTCCTCGGATTGCGTGTCGATCTGCACGTAGCGCTTGAAGCGGTCCAAAACCGATTCTGTGCAGGGTTTGAGATTCATGTGAAACTCCTTTATACTATTCGCGATGGCTAAAGCGCCGGGATAAGTACAGAAAGTCCTTTGTAGCGGGACTGTTCATCATAGAAACAAACCGAGCACCCGTCAATCCCAAACGTTTATCGTGCGGGACACATAATCGACGTGCTTTCTCAGACAGGAAGGATTAACCATGCGATCAATCATTCTTAGTGCGTTGTTACTTGGGTTCGCGGCGAGTTTATCGTACGCCATGGTCCTGGATGGCAGGCCGGTTCAACCGGTGACCACGTACTCGATTGTTGCACGGGACCCCGACAACGGCCAACTCGGTGTGGCCGTTCAATCGCACTGGTTTTCGGTTGGGCCCGTGGTTCCTTGGGTGCAAGCGGGCGTGGGTGCAGTGGCAACGCAGTCGCTCACCGAGATTTCCTATGGACCACTGGGTCTGGAGCTTATGCGCGGAGGAAAAACGGCTACCCAAGCGCTGAGTGGTTTGTTGAGGATCGATGAGAATCCGCAGTGGCGACAGGTGGGAATGATCGATGCGGCGGGCAATCGCGGTGTTCATACGGGCCGCAAGTGCATCCGCGAAGCGGGCCACGTGTCGGGTGAGAACTTCATCTGCATGGCGAATCTTATGGAGCGCAATACGGTGTGGCAGGCCATGGCCGACGCGTTTCGTAGCACAAAGGGCGATCTGGCCGATCGTATGCTCGCCGCGTTGGAAGCAGCCCAGGCCGAGGGTGGTGATATTCGGGGTAGGCAGTCGGCCGCGATGATAATCGTCTCCGGTGAACCGACAGGCGTCCCATATAAGGACAAGATCTTTGACCTTCGCATCGAAGACCATCCCAACCCCGTGAAAGAACTGCGCAGACTCGTCGCCATCAGCCGCGCGTACAAGTTCATGAACGACGGTGATGAGCGGCTCGCGGAAAACGATGCCGCGGGTGCGCTCAAGGCGTATAGCAGAGCGATGCAGTTGGCGCCGCAGATTACAGAAATCCAGTTTTGGTCGGCATTGACTCTGTTTACAAACGGCAGGGAAGAAGAGGCGTTAGAAAACTTCAAACAAGTCTTTGCGAAAGAGAAGAAATGGATCGAGGTGGTTCGTCGGCTTCCATACGCGGATCTTTTGAAGAACGACGCCGGTCAGTTGGACAAAATCCTCAACGCGGCCGAATAGAGTTGTGCTTACGACAGACGCTCACCCTCAGGACTCGAGCTCGATATCCGAGGTCTCGATAAACACGTGTTCTTCGCATTTCCTGTGGAAAAGAAGAAGTTTTTCGAGATCGCCCTGAACCCTTCCCTTGCCTTCGAATGCATAGTCGTGCAGTGGCGAGTACAATTCTACTCCTTTTCCGCTGGGTTCGATGGTTTCCTTGGGCTCGAAATCAGCCAGCTCAAGACCAACCGGTAGCCGGGCCAGTCTTCTCTTGAGCTTCGAGGCTACGTCGCGGTTGAATGTTGAGAACTTAAAATCGAAATAAGCTTTTGAGATCCGCTTATCCGAGACAATCTCGATGTCGATTTCTGCGGCCGCCTTGATCGCGGCTAACAGAGCCGCGTGGTAGCGCTCACTCGCCGCCAAATGGACGTGATCCCTTTGAAAGGTCAGAATCTCCTTCAAGTGATGCGTGTCGATCGGGTGATCGGCGGCGAAGATAAGACCGGACTTGATCCTCTTGGCCGCTTTGAACCCGCTCAAAAAGCCTTTTAGCAAGTTGTCATCGCCTTTTACGACGACTTCGTAGTAGTTCTGCGACATAAATCCTCCAAGAGCTGCGACTACAGAAAAACCAAGGTCACGAGAATAAATAAAGGTATCAATATTGGAATCGCATACTTGCCCATATACCCAAAAAATGTGGGCATCTTGACGCCGGCCTCCTCCGCAATGCTTCTCACCATAAAATTGGGAGCGTTGCCGATATATGTCAAGGCGCCCCAGAAAACCGATCCCAACGAAATAGAGGTCAAATACAACTCCTGCTGCTCAATGAGCATGTCGACTGCTTCTCTGGTTGGGACACCGACAAAGAACTTGCCCAGAAGCGAGTTAAAAAAAGTAAGATACGACGGGGCGTTATCCAAGAAGCTCGATAAAGATCCGGTCACCCAGAAGTAATGGGCGGGGGTTTCAAGGGCCGTCGTGACAAAGCCCAGACTACCTTCCTTGCCTGCCTTGAGAATCGCGATAGCGGGGATGATGGTCATGAAAATACCTGCGAATAGAAACGCCACCTCCTTTATGGGAAACCACGAAAAACCGTTCGCCTTATGGACCTCGGCCTTCGTCACCGCCAATGATAGCAGCCCAAGAAGTACAAGGATCAAGTCACGGCCCAGACTCTCGCGAGCGATGTGAATGCCAAGAATTGTGGTTTCGCCAAGATGCCAAACCCCACTCATAAATACGGCGCCGACGACGCCGGCGAGAAGCAGAATATTGTGGATACCCTGGATTCGCAGTGGCACTTTCTCGCTCGCCTCTGCTGGCTGCTCTTCCTTTCCATAGAAATACCGGTCAAGGAGATAGAACAACGTAAGTATGGGGATCGCGATAAAGACAGTTTCCTTTAGGAGGCTCATGGTCCAAAAAAAGGGCACGCCAAGCAGAAACCCGAGAAAAAGAGGAGGATCGCCGAGCGGCGTGAGCGCGCCGCCGATATTGCTCACAAGAAAAATAAAAAACACGACCAAGTGAACTTTATTCCTACGCCACCCATTGGCACGCAGAAGCGGGCGGATGAGGATCATCGATGCTCCCGTCGTGCCGACCCACGATGCGATGGCCGTTCCAATCAGGAGCAGTACAACGTTCGTTCCCGGGGTTCCTCTAAGGGTTCCACCCAGATGAATGCCACCAGCGATGGTAAAAAGCGTCCACAGAAGAATAATAAACGGGACGTACTCCAACATATAAACGTGGAGGATCTCGTGTATAGCCGCGCCTCGAAAAACGACGAGGAAAGGAACCGCGAAAATGGACGCCCAGAAAGCCGATACTTTTGGAAAGTGGCTGTGCCACCACCGCGGCGCAAAAAGTGGGAACAGCGCGATTGACAGCAAGATGCCGACAAACGGAAGAACGGACCAGATCGGTAGCCTCGCGCCCAGCTTCTGCGCGTTTGCTTCACCTGCTGCAAAGGCGGGGGAGTGGTCGACAGTCAATAGAATGACGAAGAGAAAGAAACAGAATGCCGTGTTCCACAGTACAGGTGCCTTGAAGCTCAACAAGGGAGGCTCCTCCGCCTTAAGGTGTTAGGACGTAGGAGGTTAATCCAACTCGTCCCATCACGGCAAGGAGATTCTTTGCTGACTACGTAGACAAGCGATGGCGCAGGTGCAGGCGAAGCTCGGGATGCACCGTGCTTCTGCGCAGCAGATGGGCGACATCGGTCTTGGACAGGTCCATAACGTAACCGATCGACACCATGGGTGGTGTGCGGGGATTGCTGAGCAGAGCAATCTTGGCGGGAAATGTGCCGAATAACGAGCGTTTTTTACCTATGGCGCGGAGTACATCCTGGTTGACGACGTGATTCTTGGCGACGCGAAGGGCACGATCGCTCGAATTGATGTGCGGAATCGTTTCGCGCGCGATCTTGAACATCGGGTGCATCGACAGTTCGTACCAGAAGTGACCGTCACGAGCCAGCTTCCTCAAAACCACGGGCGGTATGGAAGTGAGGTTCGTCGATTGTGACTGTAGTGTACCGATTCTATCTTTTTCGCGATTGAGTTGATCGGCGAATTCTGCGATCACACCGCCTTGGATGTTGTAAAACCTCTCCTTGGCGGAAATGTAATCGATCAGACTCGTCAGTCTTTCAAAATATTCGTCCTCCATGAAGAAGGGAAGGCGTGCGAACAGGCGAACGATACCGCGAGCGTATAACACCTGTGACCTGGATGTGAGGCTGCACAGCCGTTTGTGAACTGTTTGAAAGAATATTTTCTGGAAGTCCTCATTTTGATGTTGAGATGAGGCCACCTTCTCCAGCATGCTCAAGATTGTGGCGCAGGGCACCGCGTGAGGTGTCGAGATCTTCCAAAAGCCTTCGACATCGACGTTGCTCACCGCGTAACGCCGGACTTCGTTGTCGGGATGCAGCATCAAGCACCGGAAAAACGTGTGCTTTTCGTCGAGTCTCATCTGCTGAACCATCTTGATGATGTGCCCAGGGACGTCACGCCGCACGTTGTCGTTGGCGATCAAGTCCTGCACCTGCGCGAACGACGCTGCGCGGCGCGATCCAGCCTTACGGCGCAATACATCCAGGAGCCGCACTTCCGTGTGATGATGCCAGTAGTCGTTCATGACCAGGATTTCCGGACGTAGCCACAAGCCCTCTTCAAGCAAGTCAAGAGAACCGTCTTTTTGTTCCAGGTAATTGGCGAACGAATAGCGTAACGGACCGCTCAGAGCCTCGACGGCATCCTCGACGTCCAGGTGATCTCCTTGCATAAGTAACTTGACGTTTGCGTCCAGGTTATCGGCGTCGACGTCCGTAGCGTCGGGCGCCAGGTGCTCGTCCCAGGGTTTGGTCTTCAGGTGATTTTGCCACGAGGCGTGAAGTTTCGCGTGCAAGGCCGCTATGGGCTCTCCAACACGTCGCTTGAGTTCGCTGTGTACCTCATCGATGTGAAGGCTGTCACGCGGAATGTAGCCGTTGTAAGCAAGAGCCATCGTCTTGGCAAAGGCGCCGTCCAGCACGCGCCAATCGTTGTAGACGGCCTCGATCAGGCGAAGGGCGCTGCCAAAGTTCGTGGCCGATTCGTTGACCAGCTGCTTGGACCCCAGGTTGAGAATATCCTGGGCCGCCTCGGACAAAAGGTCAGCTCCCTGCCGGAGACGGCTTGCGGGAATGGCTTCGTCGCGGGTGCCCTCGAGGAAGGATAGCATCGATGCCTTCAATGCCCGAATTCTTGTCATATCGGTGAGATAGTGTTCGCTCATCACGCCCCCGCACGGGTTAAAAATGTTTAAAAGAATAGACTTACGATATGCCGGAACGGTAGTTTGCAATTTGCATGCCGGGTGAGTGCATTGCAAGCCGCCTCGGGTCTGTGCGTGTAGCCCCGCTTGCAGGGGCACGACCCGGCGACTATAGGGGGAACGGACCGTTGCCCATTTCCGATGTCGTGGAGGTTCGCGGGTGGGAGCGCCGCTTGTCAACGGCATCGCAGGCGATCAATCGCGCGTCGCCTGGGTGATGTACACTCCCAGTATGATGAATCCGGCGGCAGCCACCATCGGCAGCGTAAAACGCTCTCCCAAAAGAAGAAATCCGGCCAGCGACGCGACCACCGCTTCGAGGAACAGGAACGTGCTCGTATTCACAGACGTCATTCTTTTTAGTGCCGCGTTCCACCAGTAGTACGCAAGACCCGACGGAACGATTCCGATAAGGACGATGGTCACCCAATCCTCGGTGCCCAAGAAGGCCACCTCGGTTGCAATGCGCCAGCCACCGATCAAGAAGAAAAAGGCAAACCCGAGTCCCATGTGAATGGCGGAGACAGGCAGAGGGTCGTACCTGGTCAAACGCGACTTGGTAAGAACCGTGTATACCGACCATGTGGCAACGCTGGTGAGCGCCAGCACATCTCCGTAGTTGCGCACGAGCGACAACGATGTTGGTTTCCCCCTCGAGACGAAGAGCGACAGTCCAATCATGGCAATAACAAGCCCGGCGATTTGCTTTAGCGAGACCGCTTCCTTGAGGAAGATCCAGCCCAAAAGACCGGTCAATGGGGGAATCAATGTCAGAATCCATCCCGTATTGGTGGCCGTGGTGTGTTTGAGTCCGGTTAACTGGATGAGCTGATGGAGAACGACGCCAACCAGACCCGCGAGTATGATACCCGCCGTGTCGCTCTTCTTGACCCGGAACGATTTGCGCAGGCGCACGCTAAGCGTGACCAATATCATCGCGCCGATACCCAACCTGAATATCAGGAAGACGATGGGCGAGAGTTTTTTGAGAATGAGCTTGGCAAAGGGAAAGTAACACCCCCACGCGGTAATGGCGGCGAGACCATACAGCAGGCCGACCAACCGATACCGATGGTTGTGGTTCCCGCGAGCGGTCGATTCGGGTTGCAGCTCACCTCGCGTGAGATCAGTCAATACCGTGTTCTTTTTTGTACTGGAGCCAGTTCTTCTTGAGGTGTACAAAATCTTCGAACGATTTCCCGAGGAGAAAAGGATTGGTATTCCTCTCGTGCCCGATAGTCGATGACGGTTTTACGCCAAAATTGTGGCCTGGGTAGACCTCAATATCGTCCTCGAGTATCATGAGCTTCTGGTGCAGACTATCGTACTCCTTGCGGGCGTTTTCTCCATAATCGGTGCCCCCTACCTTGCCCACGAAAAGAGTGTCTCCGGTTATCAACTTGTCCTCACCCAGGACACAGATCGAATCATCCGAGTGGCCCGGGGTGTAAAAGAACTTCAATGTCAACGAGCCCAGCACCAGCGTGTCACCGTCAACGACGCGGACGTCGGCACCGACGGGATTTCGGGGGTGCGCGACAACCCGGGCCTGTGTCTGCCGCCTGGCCTGATCAACTCCCAACGTGTGGTCTGCATGCCCGTGTGTGAGGATGATGTAATCAACGGTCAGACCGTGCTTGGCGACGAGCGATAGATAGCGTTCCGAATCGGCAGGTGGGTCGAACAGGGCGGCGCGCCCACCATCTTCGTCGGCCATGAGGTAGGCGAAGTTGCGGTCCCCGCCGGCATCTATTTGATGAAATATCATGGGTTGATCTTAGTCGCAAAAGGTTTAAAATGCAAGTGAACTTCATGCCCAGGTGCGTGCCATGCAAATCGATCTTTTTGATGCTGAATTCAATCAAATCATGGGTTCGCGAGTGTATGGTGAGTTCAAGCAGCTTCTGCAGAACTACAGCTGTAAGAGATGCACGCTTTGCCACAGCCGATCGAACATTGTGGTCGACCGTGGTAATCCCGATTCGCACATCATGATAATCAGCGAGCGGCCTGGTGATAATGAAGATCGTGTGGGTAAACCGTTCGTCGGTCGCGCCGGCGAACTGTTGGACAAAATGCTCGCGGCCATCGATTTGGATACCGATAGGGACGTTCTCATCACCAATGTCGTACGCTGCAAACCGGAGGTGGACCGGTCACCGATCAAAGAAGAAGTGGATGCCTGTTTTCCGTTTATGCAAAAACAGATCGATCTAATGAAGCCGAAGGTCATTCTCTTGCTTGGTGCGGTGGCTGTCAAGTGGGTCGACCCGGAACGCACGGACATCCGGATGGAAGACGAGGCGGGAAAGTTCTCTAGCT
>Ga0224512_10003779_pt1 | contig 13171 bp, 8 predicted proteins | sample SF_May12_sed_USG_4_FD_169103 | JGI IMG/M metagenome (GOLD analysis project Ga0224512, IMG submission 169103) | Sediment microbial communities from San Francisco Bay, California, United States - SF_May12_sed_USGS_13 | ecosystem: Environmental > Aquatic > Marine > Sediment | place: USA: California...
ATGAGGACGGGAATATCAGTTTCGGGGACGTCCCGCCTCCAGGCGCCATAATAACAGAAACCATCAAGCGAGATGTTCCGGAGCCCGGGTCAGCCGCCAGTGACTACTATTCACCACAAAATCAGCTGCACCGAATGCGGGCGAATAAAACACAGGAAGATTTTCAACGCCGGCAAAGAAAGAAAACGGCAAGACAACATGAACTGTCAAGACAACAAGCCATAATGCGGCGCCACAATGCGGAGAAAGACAAACAGCTCAATATCGCGAAATGTAGCCGGTACCGGGCCAAAATCGATGAATTCGAACACAAGACTATCCAGGCTTACAGCAATAAGTCCAATCGCCTGAGCGAAAAGTCACACCTCGAAACGCTCAGGAAACTGGAAACAGAACACTGTAAGTGAATACACCACCGGCTAAAGCCAGTGGCTTCGCGTTACGGCTAACAGACTGATCGATCAGCCTTTCGGCTGATAAATCTCCCTGTCCCTCGCAGAAACGCCTCGAAGGCGTGATAAAACCGGGAGAGAGGATCAATTCAATAAAAAGCCACTTGATTTATAACCCCTCATCCTGCCCTACTCCGCAACTGTTCCATACGTTTCTCTACCGCTTCATAGCAGCACCCGCTCGATACCGCCATGCCGCGCGTGGCTGACAAACCGCGTCTCCCAGTCCTCGCCCAGCAGCTTGTTGGCCAGTTCCACCTGGCAGAACAGGCGCTCCGACCCGTAGCCTGAAAAGATAGAACACCGCATCCAAGGCCTTCGTGAGTTTCTTTTGGGTTGCTGGATTTCGTCTGTATCTAGTTGACCTTTAGTTATCTCAGTTAAGGACTATTTTCAACACGGCGGTCAAGCTGCTTCTTATGCAGAAATTCGGGTTTCTTGCTAACGCGGCAAACACCCGTTATTCATGAGGTGCTTCGATTACCATATTATGGGGACGTGTCTCGATTACACCTTCGGGTAAGAATTGATCGCCGAACCGCCAAGCAGCGCTATCAAATACACTACCGTTTACAATGAACTCCTGAATAGGTGCTAAATAGTCCGCTGTCCATTCACTACGATCATATCTGTAGCTGTAATGTCTTCTTTCTCTTGGTTCTCCCATTGGCACGTCGAATGCTGAACGACCTCCGAATTCTGCATCAAGATCGATGACCGAAGCAATAGTTGCCGGCGTGTCAACAATTGAACTGAAAGCAAGAGATGTTCTCAAGGGCCCGCTGGCGTTTGGCGTTTTTATTGCCATAAGTGGAAGCGCCATCGCCACAGTCGTAGGATCCATCATGGCTGTATACTTACCACCCGGCCCTGTCCCCGCCTGCCCTTTAAGACCTATTGGTGGCACCCAGGCCCCGTGATCAGCCATCAGTATTATTGTGGCATCATCGTAGATGCCCAAGTCTTTCATTTTCTCCAGAAGAAGGACTACCTCAACGAGGCTGCATCGGGCCTGGATTTTGACCGTCGCTCGAACCGTCGGAAGCACTTGGCCGGCATACTCGCAATTCTCGTTGGCCACCATTGGATTGTGGCTTAACATGAGGTGGATAAACTTGTATACGGGTGACTCCCTGTCCACGGATATGTTGTCACGCAACTGGCGTAGAAAAGCAATATGTGAGAAGAACCTGAGCCCCATATACTTCTTGTCGCTTAGAAGGGATTGTGTAAGCCACAACTGGTCATTGTATACGTGCTTCTTGAGAAAATGAGGAAGCAGGCGAAATAGTGAAAGATCAAAAAGTTTGGCTGCATCATAAACCTTGTAATCTGAATTGGTTACGTGTTTATTTGCTGGCACCATATACGCATTCGTATAACGACTCTTTGTATACATATGCGCCAAACTGGCTGGCACGGCAAGATCAACCTCATACCCAGCACGATGTGCTTCATTAAGTATTGTCTTCCCGCCAATTGCCTCTTCGAGAAACTCTTCCCTAGGCATGTGGTTCTTATAAATCTTTCCACTCAGAATCGCAGGAACAGTCATATGCGTTAAGGGGAACACTCCCATATTTTCTTTGAAAAAGACAAAGCCATCCATAGCTTTGAAAAACCAATCCCCATCCTTATCGTCATGGATAATCTCATCAAAAATATCAGATTGGAATCCATCTGCGATGATGTGCAGTACATTCTCTCGAGATGAAAATCGATAGATTTCGTTCAGCACATCGCTAGTGTTCTTCATCTGCGGTTTTTCGCTAAATGCCTGGGCACTTTGAATTGACATGAACAAGACAAGACTCAGTTGAAGGCAAAAAATAACTACCGCAGAACGAATTATCAGCCTGCTGGCTCGGCGGCCTGATAATACCGCAATAGATAATGCGCCAATCCAGACTCCAAGATCCACCCAACCACGCCAAGTATCTTTACTCCAATCGATGCTGCGTCCATCCAAGAGCCCGTACTCCCAGACCATCAGGTTTCCTTGAATCCACAATAAAATACTAGTCACAGCCAAAATAGCCAGATAGCGAGGAAACATCACATGGTTTAGCAACGCTCCGAACAGAGCAAAGACTGCGATAAAGAATATTATTGGTCGAAGATATAAACCCAGGATCGACGAAACCGGGACTGTGAATTCATCGACGTTACCAACGTACAGTGTAAGTGGAACAAACAAAAAGATATTGAGCAACAATACAGTACCCAGACCAATTGACTTAACAGTCTGCAATTCACGACCTCCGCGCATCTAGTGTCTCCTTAAGTTTTTTAAAACGCGCTGATTCAGCGGCGCTTGAACCAGAAAAGACGGCGATTTTCACTAGAGACTGTAGCAGACCTGACTATATCGGCTTTACTTTCAAGGTACTGCACGAAGGACTCTTCGCAGTAATCATCAAAGATGTCTTCTCTCAGTCTAAGCAGAATCTGTACCATTGGGTCAGATTTCTGCACAAACTCAATCACACCCTCAGGTGCCATGCCTACCAACCAATCAACAACTTCCTGTAATGGGATGTTATTTCCGATTACAAGATGATGGACGACCGCAAGCGCCAATACCCCATCGGCATCAGCACGTTGCATCAGACCCATGCGCTCATACTGTGCCCAGCCCTGGCTGGGTGATTGGTTAGCAGCGTCCAGAAATAAGGGTAGAAAATTCAGATTTTCCTCGCTGGCTCGGGAAAAAGCCAGATCCAACGCACCCTGGTCGAAGTCGAATCCCACCACGAATTTAGCGCCTGCCTCAAGAGCAGCTTTAGAGTAATCCCCCGTGTTGCAACCAATGTCCCAGAGCTTTGAGGGTTTCAAGGTCTTGACGAATTCGGCAATAAAGTGGGCCTTGAAACACGCTTCTTCAGACTTATAACTGTTATCTCCCGCGTAATCCGCCCACACCGTCTTGTCTGTATCCGCAGGTTCCAGCTTTGCAATCCACCTGCGCAAACCCTGAAGCATCTGCTGGAAAGCGCCGAGAGAGAGCCTCCGATTCTTTATCCGCTGTTCAGCATCAGCTTGAGCTGTTACTTGGGTTTGAAACCTGGCTTGCATGACAACGTGCATCAAGACATTCCAGGACAGCTTGTGGTGCCACCGAAGTAATGGACGAAGTTCCTGTGCGCTGATTCCTTCCAGTGCACCACGATACCAGGAGTTGTAAGGCACTCCTGATAGTGCTCTCAACAGAAGGGGGTTAACGAATTGCTCGCAAAACTGCCGGTGGCCAATCCAGAATTCACCTTCCCTGTAACGACGGAATGACAGACTATCGATGAATACAGGCCTGGGGCCGCGAAACTGTATGTTGTACGCCGATGCGTCGGAGAGGGTTACACCATGCTCCAATGCCTCGAGATGCACGTCCAGCTGCAGCAATGCGGCGGCTTTCAGTGCGTGGAATGGCCATTCGTAAGGGTACGAGATAAATGGCAACCGTGGGTGCTCAAGCACATAACACGCACCCTCCCCGGAATCACCTAATACCGTGGTATCAACGAATGTCTCTGAAATTACATGACCACGCTCAATCAATTTGTCGAGTAATCCCGTGGAGCGGACAAATGCAAATTCATCGACCGCCCGTGGCATTACCGAGCGATACACGTGCCCATCGTTCACATAGACTCGACCGCCCGGATCGCGAAACGAACCGGTATCAGTACTTGCAACATCCATTGTGACATCTATTCATCGATACCTGGCTCAGGATTCGGGTCTGATAATTTTCTTGCGGAAAAAAGGGATGAGAAAAAAGCTTTCACACGTTGCCAGAATATGCCTCCTAATGCGGCCATGGCAGCAATGCCTGCTAACATGCTCTGCAGAATGATGCTACCAGTACCAGGATCGAGATATGCATACACCGGGGTGACATAAAACAGGCCAAGCAACACCCCAGGCGCCATTCGCAATGACCTGATGATTCGTGGCGATCTACGTTTGATTGTCCATAAAGCTGACCAATATAATCCAATATCTTTTATTTCACGCATATATATCCACCTGTAATATACCTATTCAATAAATACGCCGGCCCTGGCATGAGCGCTCGGATCAATAAAACACAAGTAGAGGCTTAATGTAAGGCTCCTGTGCGTGGGAAGCATAACTCATCTATTCACCAAGCATCCAGTTGCAATGGGATATACTTCACATACCCTGCATACCACTTTCCATGAACCCCCACCCGCATTGAACTGATGCTTCATATGCAAAACATGACCCTTTTTTTGCATTCTTTAACCCCATCACTTTCAATACCTCAACATCATCCCTGCTGCCGCCTGACCGGCATGCTTACCTGACTTCTTCGGCAGTTAAGGCTTTACCTTTATAAGGGCAATACCAACTGGCCAATTTATTCATAAACCATGGCTAACTACTTCTATTGTAACTACTATTTTTTTACGCGTACGGGGTCGGAAACTGCCATTCGGACATTGCATATAATACGAGTCTAAATTCATGTGATTAACAGTGGCATGAAAGTCTGCCTGGCCAAGTATGGTGAAGATTTAAGCTGACTAGCAACCGATGCTAACAATCAAGGTGCCGCTACTAATGTCTGAATTTATAAAGTAACGAAGCTTAATATGTGCTTGATATATATGCATTCACGGAGTCGCAGGGCTGCATAATTTCAGGACTTTTTAGCTACCTCATAGCAGCACCCGCTCGATACCGCCATGCCGCGCGTGGCTGACAAACCGCGTCTCCCAGTCCTCGCCCAGCAGCTTGTTGGCCAGTTCCACCACGATGTAGTCGGTTTCCAGCCTGGTGTCATCGGCATACCGGGCAAGCCCCTGCTGGCACGATGGACAGGAGGTCAACAGCTTCACATTGCCATCAGTGGCGCGCTGGTTGCCCGTCAACTGCTCGATTCCGTCACTGAGTTCCTGCTGCTTGCGAAAGCGCAACTGGGTGGCAATGTCCGCACGCGACACGGCAAAGGTACCGGCCTCCCCGCAACACCGGTCCGACAGCAGCACCGGCTGCCCCATGAGGGTCGAGGCCACCTTTATCGGATTGTGGGTCTTCATCGGTGTATGGCAGGGATCATGGTAAAGGTACTGCACGCCCTCCCCGCCCTCGAGACGCACGCCCTGCTCCAGCAGGTATTCGTGGATATCCAGCAGGCGGCAACCCGGAAATATCTTGTCGAACTGGTATTCCAGCAGCTGGTCCATGCAAGTCCCGCAGGACACCAGCACGGTGCGGATGTCGAGGTAGTTGAGGGTGTTGGCAACCCGGTGGAACAGCACCCGGTTATCGGTGGTAATTCGGTTACTGCGGGCGGCATCACCGCCGGACTTTTGCGGATAGCCACAGCACAGGTAACCCGGCGGCAGCACGGTCTGGGCCCCGAAGTCGTAGAGCATGGCCAGGGTCGCCAGTCCCACCTGGCTGAACAGGCGCTCTGACCCGCAGCCGGGAAAATAGAACACCGCATCCGAGGTCTCCGTTACTTTTTGCGGGTCCCGCAGGATCGGCACCATGCGGCTGTCCTCCAGGCCCAGCACGGCACGCACTGGCTGGCGCGGTACCCGCGCCGGCAGCGGCTTCTTCACAAAATGGACCAGCTGGGAGCGCAGCGTCGGCGCCCTGTTGGTCGCCGCCGGCAGATTGTCATCATGCCGGGTGCGCTGCAGGCGCCGGGCGAGGCGCGTTGCCAGCCGCTGGCCCTTGTAGCCCCAGTCCATCATCAGCTTGCGCATCAGCTTGATGGTCGCCGGATCGGTGCTATTCAGGAAGGTCATGGCAGCCCAGGTGGTCGGGCTGTAACGCTTGTGCCCGCCCTCACGCAGCAGCTTGCGCATGCGTATAGAGACATCCCCGAAGTCGATATTCACCGGGCAGGGGTTGAGGCATTTGTGACACACCGTACAGTGGTCCGCGACATCATTCAGTTCGTCAAAATGCCGCAACGAAACACCGCGCCGGGTCTGCTCCTCGTACAGGAAGGCCTCGATAAGCAGGCCGGTGGCGAGGACCTTGTTACGCGGGGAATACAGCAGATTGGCACGCGGGATATGGGTGTTGCATACCGGCTTGCACTTGCCACAGCGCAGGCAATTGCGGATGTCATCATTCAGCGCGCCCAGATCACTGGCCTCCAGCAGCAGTGCCTCCTGCTGGACCAGGCGCAGGGAGGGTGTGTAGGCATTGCCGAGGCCAGCCCCGGTTTGCAGCTTGCCGCGGTTGAAATAATCGCCCGGGTCCACCTCCCGCTTGTAGCGTTCAAAGGCAGCGATGGTCTCGGGCTCGAGGTACCGGAACTTGGTCAGGCCGATACCGTGTTCGCCGGAGATCACACCACCCAGCGAGATGGCGAGTTGCATCACCCGTTCAACGATCTGGTCCGCTTCATGCAGCATCTTGTAGTCAGAGGAATTTACCGGGATGTTGGTGTGCACGTTGCCGTCACCGGCATGCATGTGGGTGGCGGCGAACAGGCGGCTGGTGCGCTTTTCGGCATGCAGGGCATCTAGTTTATCCAGCAAGCCGGCCCATTCATGCCCGCTGAATATCTCCTTTAACGGGCGTTCCGCCTCCTTGCGCCAGGAAATGCGCAAATCTCGCCGCAACAGCAGGTCGAGGATTTTGTCACCCGGACGTATGTGTGCCTGCACCTCAGCATCCAGCCAGTCCCGGTAATCGTCTGCCGGGGCATCCAGGTGTTCCAGCAGTCCGGACCAGAACGCATGCCGCGCCTGCAATAACTCACAGGCGGTAGCCTGCTTGGCCTCGACGATGGCCCGGTTTTCCTCGCTGTCGGCAAATTCGCCGTCCTGGTGCAGTTCCGTGAGGTCACCGGATATGAATTCCAGTACCGACTCAACGATAGTCAGCTTGTTGCGCGTCGAGTACTCGATGTTGATACGCTCGATTCCGTTGCTGTATTCAGCCAGGCGGTCCAGCGGGATCACCACGTCCTCGTTAACCTTGAAGGCGTTGGTGTGGGCGGCAATCGCCGCGGTACGGGTCCGGTCGGCCCAGAACTGCCTGCGCGCCTCCGGACTGACGGCCACAAAGCCCTCGGCGCCTCGCCGGTTGGCCATCCGCACTACGTTCGAGGCGGTATCCGCAACAGCCACTTCATCATCGCCGGCCACATCAACCAGCAGCACCATCTTGGGCAGGTCGCGCCGTGCCGCCTTGGTACTGTAATCAACGGCGCGTACATAGCGTTCGTCGAGATGTTCCATGCCGGCCAGCAGGACATCGGGTCGGGCATCCAGGTAGTCCTTGGTTTCAACGATAGCAGGCACCGCCAGGTGCAGATCGGCACCGAAAAACTCCAGGCAGATGGTGCGCATGAACGCGGGCATGCGGTGCAGGATGAATTCCGCCGAGGTGATCAGCCCGTCGCAGCCCTCTTTTTGTATGCCCGGGAGTCCGGCGAGGAACTTGTCCGTCACGTCCTTGCCCAGGCCCGCCTTGCGCAGCGAACTCCCCGGCACTCGAATGATCCGCGGCTCCGGGTCATGATGCTTGCCCAGGCTTGCAAAGCGGTTCACCCGGAATTCAACCTGCGTCTGTTCATGGACCTTGCCCAGGTTGTGGTTGAGCCGTTCGACCTCTATCCAGCTGCCGTCGGGCGCCACCATGCGCCAGGACACCAGGTTGTCAAGGGTGGTGCCCCACAGCACCGCCTTCTTGCCACCGGCATTCATGGCCACGTTGCCGCCGATGGTCGAGGCATCCTGGGAGGTCGGGTCCACCGCGAATACGTAACCGCTCTGCTCGGCACGCTCGCCCACCCGGCGAGTCACCACGCCGGCCCCGGCATGGAGCGTCGGCACCGGCTGAGTGACGCCCGGCAGCTGCCTCAGGCTGATCTCGCCCAGGGACTCGAGCTTTTCAGTATTGATCACGGCGGTATTGCCATACAGTGGAATGGCGCCACCGTTGTAGCCGGTCCCGCCACCGCGCGGGATTATGATCAGGTCGAGCTCGACACAGGCCTGCACCACGCCCTGGGTCTCCTGTTCCGTATCCGGACTGATCACCACACAGGGCATCTCCACACGCCAGTCCGTTGCATCGGTAGCATGGGAGACCCGCGCAAGGCCACTGAAGTCGATGTTGTCGCGGCGTGTAATGCGACCAAGTCGCTGGCGGATCCGCTTGCGCAACGCCCGGGTCTGCGGAAACCAGGCGGAGAATTTCCCCACGGCCTCACGGGTCGCCTCCGCCAGCCGCAGTGCGTCTCTATTGCCCTCGGCACGCTCCATCACCTGGTCAAGGCGGTGGTGCATGGCCCCGATCAGCGCATTCAGGCGTTTCTGGCTGGCCAGCAGGTCGTCCTGGTTGTATGGGTTGCGGTCCACCACCCACAGGTCACCCAGTACCTCGAACAGCATGCGCGCCGAGCGCCCGGTCACCCGGGAGGCGCGCAATTTGTCAAGCAAGGCCAACATCTCCTCGCCGAGGTAGCGGATTACGATCTCCCGATCGGAAAAGGAGGTGTAGTTATAAGGGATTTCGCGAATGCGTTCGGACATGTAAGGAATAGACCTGGCCTGGGTGTGTCAGTGTGGCGACTATGTTAACAGCCCCGCGGGGCCTGCCAAATGGAAACCGTCGTTTTGAACCCGTGAAAGAGACAAGGCCTCGGGGACGAGCCAGACACCGCCCCTGTGCTGTGCCATGATCGATGGTAAACCCTCAAGGGTTTCCTGAACTGGACACACTGGACCCGGTAATGCCTCATTCCTGAAACACATCAGTCGATCGCTGTGGATCCCCGTGATGGCCGCCGGCTAACAAGCCACCTGTTGTATGAATACTGGTGGTGACCCGGTTGCCCGCGGGTTCGCTTGTCAGTTCGACATGCCCAGAATGCATCCTGAGCGGCAGTGGCCGGTATCGCGATGGCTACAGAATTATATTTACTAACAGCACGTTAGCGCGTGATTTCAGTGACGTCCCGACGGACCGCTGTACCGGCAAGGCGGTGTACACAGGAAGCCTTAACCAGGTCAACCACACGTCAAGACATTCATTTGATTCATCGAGACATCCCTGTGAAATCATCACATCTGTTCGCTGCGGTTTACATCTCTCTCTTGTTATCGATCACCATGACGGCCCCGCTGCGGGCCGCCATCTATAACGAGGCGGAAACAGGGCCGGGGCTAGCACAGAACAACACCCCGGGAACAGCCGGAGCCATCACTGCCGGTTTCTTCACGGCACCCGAACCCGCAGAGGTCTTCCCCCGGGCGGGCTCGCTCAGCGCGAGCGTGCACGTCTCGTCCGGGTATGACCTTGACGAGTCAACACAAGAAGATCTGATTGATGTCGACTTCTTCCGGTTCTCCACCCTGGGCAGCGCGTACAACATGGCAATGTTTGACATCGATGCGACCGACATTGATGTGGTAAACACCGTGCTCGCCCTGTTCGACAAGCCGGGAACTTGATCGCCTTCAACGATGATATTGAAACTGATGCTTTCGATCCAGGCTCAGCACATGATTATGACAACTTCATTGGTGAAATAGAGTTACAACCGGGTAATTATCTCATCGCCGTCAGTCAATACCCGAATGAACCCCTGAACATGGAATGCCTCGATCCCCTGATGCGACCCGACGAGCAATATGGCGGGGAAAGATGCATCAGCGAATCGGCCGCGTTCCTTGAAACCGATTACACCTCCGATGATCCGTCTTTAGAGGACTCCTATAGACTCTACAGCAGTCTTCCGTCAACGGACACCACACCTCCGGCAAAGCCCGAGTTCTGCCCTGGTTGCCGCTGTTGCTGGAGTGACGGTCATTTGCGACCAACCCGTGAGCACGGACGGCGGGGTGCCGTAGTGCTCCGCCGTCCTATTCGTTTATAACTACTAGCCTTGCACGCGCCAGCTGCCATCCTGCTGCCGGCAGGCGGTGCCGTAGACCTTCTCCTTCCGGCCGCCGATCAGGGCATCGATGGTGTACTCCCGGCACGGTCCAGACTGACTGTCATAGGTACGGGTAGGCACCATCGTATAGTCAGCGCCCGTGTCGGGATTGTGCCAGCGAGAGGGTACGCCGGTACGGACCGTCTCCAGTGTCTGGGCCGTGCGATGGCGGTCGTTGGCATCCATGTTTTGGCCGATGGCACCACCGATCGCGGCACCCGCCAGGGTGCCTGCAATAATGGCGGCGGTACGGCCGTGGCCACCACCCACCTGGTTGCCCAGTACACCGCCCAGGATACCGCCGATGACCATGCCGGTCTGTTCCTGCGGACCCTGATAGGTCGCGCAACCAGTTACCGTCAGCACTGCGGCCAGCCCGATTGAATTCAGAATCTTACGCTTCATGATACGTTCCTCTCTCAACTGTTCCAGTTAAACCGGGCTTGTATATCAGTTTTCTATAATATACTGAATGGCGCCCTGTTGTACTCAAACTATAGTGACCTGTACACCGCTTCGCCACCACTAAAAAAGCGGCTCTGGCACCGGGTTTGACTCCACGCTTTGCTATTCGTTGCTGTAAAAAACCGGCTACTGCTTCAACCGATATCCGGTCTTGAACATCCACCACACGACGAGCAGGCAGGCGCCCAGAAACATTAGAACCATGGTCAGGCTCAACCCAACGCTCACGTCGGAGACCTCGAAAAAGCTCCAGCGAAAACCACTGATCAGGTAAACCACCGGGTTGAACAACGTGATGGTCTGCCAGGCGGGCGGCAACATGCTGACCGAGTAAAAGCTGCCGCCGAGAAACACCAGCGGTGTGATAACCAGCAGCGGGATCAACTGAAGTTTCTCGAAATTATTCGCCCACAGCCCGATGATGAAACCGAACAGACTAAAGGAAATGCAGGTCAGTACCAGGAATCCCACCATCCATACGGGATGGGCGATCTCCAGGGGGACAAAGAAACCGGCTGTGGCCAGGATGATCAGGCCGATGATCAGGGACTTGGTAGCCGCAGCACCGACGTAGCCCAGCAGGATCTCAAAGAAGGATACCGGCGCAGACATGACTTCGTAGATGGTGCCGGTGAATTTTGGAAAGAAGATACCAAAGGAGGCGTTGGATATGCTCTGGGTCAGCAGCGCCAGCATCATCAGCCCGGGCACGATGAATGCTCCGTAGGACACACCCTCGATTTGCTCGATGCGAGACCCGATGGCCGAGCCAAACACCACGAAGTAAAGCGATGTGGACAGCACCGGCGAGGCGAAACTCTGCAGCAGGGTTTCCCAGGCGCGCAGCATCTCGTACTTGTAGATCACTCTGACGGCATACGTGTTCATTGTTTACTTTTAACCAGGTTAACGAATATTTCTTCCAGAGAACTCTGCGTTGATTTCAGGTCTTTCAGAATAAGACCGGCCGACCTGATCGCCTGCAGCAAGCCGCTAATGCCGGTATGCGTAGTGTGGGGATCATAGGTATAGGTAAGCCGGCTACCATCGGTCGATAGCTCCAGAGCCCAAGGGAACAGTGAATCGGGCAAGGCACTCACGCTCTCCTCGAGCTCGACGATCAATTGCCTTTTACCTAGTTTATGCATTAGTGCCTGTTTGTCATCCACCAGCAACAGTTCACCGTCGTTAATGACGCCCACACGGTCAGCAATCGCCTCGGCCTCTTCGATATAGTGTGTGGTCAGGATGATGGTGACGCCGGACTCGCGCAAGCGCCGCACCAGTGACCACATGTCCTTGCGTAGTTCCACATCCACACCCGCCGTGGGCTCATCCAGGAACAGGACCGTGGGCTCGTGCGACAAAGCCTTGCCAATCAGTACCCGCCGCTTCATGCCGCCCGATAGCGTCATCAGCTCGCTGTCTTTCTTTCCCCACAGTGAAAGATCCTTGAGCAGACGCTCGAGGTAGGCCGGGCTGGGCTTTTTGCCGAACAGGCCACGGCTGAAACACAACGTGTTCCACACCGTATCGAAGGCGCCGAGCGTGAGTTCCTGCGGTACCAGACCGATCATACTGCGTGTGGCGCGGTAGTCTGCCACGATGTCATAGCCCCCCACCCTCACCGAGCCCGAACTTGCATTGACAATCCCGCAGATAATCGAGATCAGCGTGGTCTTGCCGGCGCCGTTGGGGCCGAGCAGCGCCAGTATTTCACCGGGCGCGATGTCCAGCGACACGTCCTTCAGGGCGTGGTGGCCGCTGGCGTAGGTCTTGGACAGGTTCGATATGGAGACGATGGACTGCATTTTGGATTTCCGCAAACTCATGTTTAATGACTATAATGCCGCGATACGCAGGGCAGGTTAATAAGGATCGTCCAACAATCAACGAGCTATTGACGTCGCCGGCTTCCGCAGGTCTTCATACCCTCGCGCACTTCTGCAAGCAATCCTTCCATGTCATTTTCAGGCATATCGAGGAATGATTTACTGGTGTATTATCAGTATCACACGCTCCAGGGCTAAGGTGACCGGCACAACAACCGGCGTTTTCCCGGCACGCGACATGAACCACAGCCTTCAATAGGCTTGCATTATACAAGTTATTGAGTACAGCCATATCTAATGCTTTTTGCATCCTTCAACGCAGAGGGGACCGCATTTAGCCCCATACCGTCACAGGTTCAGGTCGAAGTGGCAGTCCTGCTTCTCTGCTGGATACCCGCCTGCAGGGCGATAACAGCTGAATGCAAGCTGCAGCCTGTTACGCTGGGAGGAAGTCGATCGGGTAGGTAATGGTTATCTCTGTCACGTCC
>Ga0224512_10003781_pt1 | contig 13169 bp, 11 predicted proteins | sample SF_May12_sed_USG_4_FD_169103 | JGI IMG/M metagenome (GOLD analysis project Ga0224512, IMG submission 169103) | Sediment microbial communities from San Francisco Bay, California, United States - SF_May12_sed_USGS_13 | ecosystem: Environmental > Aquatic > Marine > Sediment | place: USA...
ACCAGTAAAAGCGTTTGGCCTTGATTGCGATGCCAACAGCCCCATATCTCTCGTAATTCAGTCACCGCTCGGCCAGCAGGGTTCGGTCTTTCGAGGTGACAATACGATAGGAGATAAAGATGGTCGCAACATTTGCGCCTGGCGCCGCAATTCTTGCCTACCAAAGGCTGATAGAGCTCAACTTCGGGTTATGGAAACCGGAGGTTGCCGACTGGCTGCACAGTGAAGATGCAAAGCCGGTGCTGAAAGAATTGCTGGTGTATGTGCCTTGCTCGAACACGATCCACTGAACGAAGCGAACCTGAAGCGTCACGCCGATCGGTGATCAGCGGCATGCCAATCGCCTCGCGGTATCTGCATATCTGCATCCGCATTTAAGCTCCGTTCACCCGTCTTGCTCCGGCGGTGCGGATATTTTTGAACGGAGCAATCCAGCCCTCGCGCCCACCCTTGCAAACCGGGCAATAAGTCGAACGGCCAGGCTGCAGCCCGGCTTCGATTGAGTGATAATCATTGCATGAGAATAGACCTTATACTGCAGCCGCACTTCTCTGCCGACGAGATGATCAAACTCGGCACGCTGGCTGAGAGCTATGGCATCTTCGGGGTCTGGGTTTCCAATCACCTCGATGGCCGCGACCCGTTTGTTAACTTCGTGCCGCTGGCCGAGCGCACTACGCAGTTGCGCATGGGACCAACTGCACTGAGCCCCTTCGAAGTGCATCCCTTCAAGATGGCAAACCTCCTCGTGACCCTCAACGAAATATCGCAGGGTCGGGCTCATGTTGCGGTTGGTGGCGGCGGCGGCACGATAGAGGCCATGGGCATCAAGCCGGAGCGCATGGTGCGCGCCGTGCGCGAGTGCCTGGAATTGCTGCGCCTGGCAACGTCCGGCAAGCCCGGCGCCTACAAGGGTGAAGTGTTTCAGATGCACTGGCTCGACATGAGCTGGGCCGAGGCACCACCGCCGGCCATATACGCGGCCGCGAACGGTGAGCAAATGCTGAAGATGGCGGCACGCGTCGCTGACGGCATCATGACCAGCGACTTCACACCGACCCGCGTAAGCTGGGCCCGTGAACTCATCGAGCCCGTTTTAAATGCGGCCGGCCGTGACCCGGCGGCGTTTCCATGGATCAACTTCTGGGCCTGGCATGTCAAGGCAAGCCGCGAGGAAGCGCAGCGTGAAGCCCGCACCTACCTGATGGCCCGCGGCACGATCTGGGAACCTTACATTCACGATGTGGTGAACGCGACTGAAGCCGCGGTCGTTGCACAGCATTACCCGGCCTTCGTGCGCGCCTACCAGAAGAGATCGCCGGATATCGAGGGCGTGCCCGAGGAAATCGTGACCAAAATCGTGGAGCGTGGCGTCGCCGCTTCGGCCATCGCCGACATCGACGACGAGATCGAGCGACTGCGGGAAATGCGTAAAGCCGGTGTTACGGGTGTCGCGCTGTGCCTTTACCACGACCCGGCCGAGTCTATTCGCATCATCGGCGAACGCGTGGTGCCCGCGCTCAAGGATGCCTGATCTCAGTAGCCGAAAGCGGCCCTGGCACTGCCGCTCATGATGCCGTCGATTTCTTTCTGACTGAATTCCACGCCGCCACCGGCCTTCTCCGGCAATGTCTGCCATAGCTTGACCCAGTCGGCAACTGACATCTGCCCGCGACTGGCCGGCGTGTCCGAGCCAAACAGAACTTTCTCGTAGCCGACGTGGTCAAGCAGATCGCGGACCGAGCGGCAGAATTGATCGTAATCGCGTTTCGCTTCCTCCTGCCATAGAGAAATATCTCCAAATACGTTATTGCGCGTCTTGAGAATCGGGATCCAATCACGATAGGCCATCGCCGTCCCCAGATGTCCCGCAATGATTTTCAGGTTCGGAAAGTCGATGGAAAGCTCATCGATGTAGCGCGGCTCGCAGTATTTGCTCTTGAACGGCGGAATCATATGCGAACAGTGAAACAACACCGGCAAGTCATGATCCACGAGAATCTGCATCAGCCGATAGGTGTCCTTGCTGGTCGGATAAAAACCGCAGGCCTGCTGCAGCTTGAGTCCACGGGCGCCTTCTGCGATGAGTTGTTTTAGAAGTTCCGCGGCATGCTCGCGGCGCGGATCGATGCCGGCGAACCAGATCAGACGGTCCTTGTGCCTTGCGGCCATGTCCCGGTAATTGTGATTAAGCTCTTCGACCGTGATATCCGGTTCACCGAGCCCAATCCCGTAGTCGATTGGCAGCACGATGGTTTTGTCTATGCCTGCCCCGTCCATTTCCTTGATGAGCTCATCGCCATGCGGATCGCCATCACTGTCGGCCATCATCTTCGTAATATCTGTAGCACATGCATCCATGCCTTTTTTTTGCATGGAAGCGGCGGCAAGCGTTGCTATGCCCTCGAAGAATCGATTCGGAACCCAGCCCTTGGCAAACACATGGGCGTGAAAATCAATCACCATCGCTAATGCTCCCTATTCCCGTTCCGGCTGATTTCTGCAGCTTCAGTCCCTGCGGGTTTGTTCAAGATTATACCGCCACCCCGGGAATCAGGGGTTTCAAAATACCCGTGCGTCCAACCGGCTGATATTCGGTTGTCACGCAGACAGACATTTGTGTTGGGCCGCAGCAGCTTATCAGGGGTCACCTTGCGCCCTTGTATCGGGACTGCGCATGATGCCGATGCTCGCAGACCGGCCCCGAGAATATGCGAGACGGCATTTCACCACACTCAGTCGAGCGCTTGCAGCAATTGCACGATGTCCTTGCGCAGATCGTTTATTGCGTTGTCGATCGCTGCCACCGCCTGATCGTCGTCGCCGCCGAGTCCGCTCCAGTTTTCACCCCAAATGCCAAATAAAGCTTCGGACCGCAGCTGGCCGGATTCCGGCATCAGTTTGGCCAGGTCACGCAGCACCAGAACTTCCGCCCAGCCCTTGTGCGGATTGCCGGCCTGTGTGTCTCTATTTCATGCCGTCGTGCACCAATAGCTACCAGATAACGCGGGACATCAAGCGCCGGCCAACAAGAATTGTGACGCAGATCGCGTTCGCTCGGTCGGCGTGCCAAGTAGAGTGGACGTTCTGTGAATGGGTTGGATGTGATTATGCGTATTGCGATTGCTTGTCTTATGGTGTTGCTGTGGGGTTGCAGCAGCACGTCGCCGGTATCGACGGTCAGCTATCCGCGGCCGACAGCGCTGCCGACAACGGAATCCGTCGGCGTCGAAGTGGTATTCAGTGACGATGAGATCAAAATCATTCGCGCTTATTACGCATCGAGCGGATACGCGTCAGCCAAAGGAAAGCATAAGCACAAGCACAAGGGCTTGCCGCCCGGGATTGCCAAGAACCTGAAGCGTGGCAAACCGTTACCGCCGGGAATTGCAAAGCGGACCCTGCCATACGATTTGCAACGGCAATTGCCCTCACCACCGAATGGTTATGAGCGAATCATCGTTGGTGGAAAATTGCTGCTGGTCGAACTCGGCACCCAGATTGTCCACGATATACTCATGGACATCGCCTTCGGCTAACTCGCAGAATGAAGGACTGTCGACATTTTATAAGCGCACGGGTTTCTTTTTAGTAAAAAGAAACCCGTGCGCTTATAAAATGTCGACAGCATGCTTGTTCTTGTTCCCGCGCCGCATCAGCCTGGCTTAATCCGGATAGGCTTCATAGATCGCCTTGACGACCCCCGGATCGGTAACCAATTCAAAAATTCCGGTCGCAATAAATTGTATGCCGATGCACACCAATATCAGGCCCATAATGCGTGTGAGTACGTTGACTCCGGTACTGCCGAGAAAGTCGACGATGCGCGTCGATGAACGCAGCACCAGCCATGACAGGAAGGCGACGATCAATATTCCGATGCCGACGGCCAGGTAATCTCTCGGACGGGTAACCGAGGTGGCCATGCTGATCGTGACGGCGATCGAGCCCGGACCGCTCAGCATCGGCATCGCTATCGGGGTAAACGCAATATCACGCTTGTCGAGCGCTTCTTTCTGATCTTCTTCGGGCAGTTTTTCCTCTGGCTCCGGGTTCAGCATCGAAAAACCGATGCGCGCGATGACCAGGCCACCGGCGATGCGCAGCGCGGGCAGGGAGATGCCGAAAAACTCGAGGATTAGCGCGCCGGCCAGCAGCGAGACCAGCAGCACCGCGGCCATATAGATAGCGGCCAGGCGAGCCTGTTGCCAGCGATGCGCATGGCTCATTTGGCGCGTGATCGCAACGAATACGGGCGCCGTACTAAATGGATTGGCGATCGGTAACAGGGCGCCGAAGGTTACGCCAATCAATGTCAGCCAGTCATACAACATATCGCTGCGTTACTGTAGAAAGACGCTCACTGGACGTTCGCAAAGTATTCGGCGATTTCACCGCGCTTGGCATCGGCCAGCGCCGCGCAGAGTTCAATTTTCTCGATCGCTTCGCGGTTTGCACGGGCCGCGCTCGGCACCTGTTGGATCACTTCTGCAAACACGGTTGCGACTTCATCGCGTTCCTCAAGGGTGCAAAAACCGCTGCCGATGTTGGGTAAAAAGCGGCGTGCGAATACGGGTACGAGTTCAATGAACGCCTCGCTATTGGCCTTGAACCAGTCGAAGGTTGCGCGACGCTCCGCCGCAGTGCCGGCCAGCCCGAAAATCAGATTGGTCGGCTCGCGGCCCTTGAGCCGTTCATCGAAAGATTGCTGGCGAACCCACTCGGCAAGCTCGGCATCCGTCGCATGCCCCAGGGCTTCCGATGCCTGCTCGCGGAAACGGGCGTCGCCTGAACTTAACATGCGCTCGAACAAGGTTTTTGCGAAGGGTGCGCCGAGATCCTGAACCGCCACGCTAAGCGCGGCGGCGGTGTATGCCGGGTCGAGCGCGCTCTTGTCTATTTCAGCATCGTCTTCACCCATTCGAATATAGTCGCTGGCTTGTTCGGCAAGAGTGGCTCGCAACTCAGTGTCGTTGGCCTCCATTGCCAGGAAGTTCACGAGGGCGCTTCTGAGCAAGGCAGTGTCTACTGACTCATCTTGGCTGGCTTGGATACCCGTGGCTGCCAATCGCGGCTGGTAGAGCGAACGCATGAATGCCTCGATTGCCGCGGCCGTCTCGCCATCTGCCAGATAGTCACGGATGCGCTTCAGTTTGGCGCTGGGCATCATCGTTACGGCCCGATATGGTGATTGCGCGACCTGTCTATAGGCGCTCATCAGTGTTTCCGTCGACACGCGGTCGGCTTCATAGGCTGCTGTCAGGCTGTCGGCGGTCGCCAGCGCCTCGCGTTCGCTGAGCTCAGAAAGATTCTGCATCAGGGCAAGCCAACCATCCTCGTCCAGCGCGAATCGATAGTATCCGCCACCGTCGGCATTCGGCATGACATAACCGGGACAGCCTTCTGCGTCAAGATCAAGGTCGACGCGTTCCTCTTTTAGAAGAGTGCATTGCCTGTTCGGCTGTCCATCGATCGTATAGCTCATGCACAGTGGAACCTCCCAGGTTTGACGCGGATCGCCTTTCGAGCCGAGCGGCAGGTAACGGGATTGGGTCAGTGACACCCGCGCCGTGTCGTCGGTGCAATTTGTTGCCACGCCGATGATCGGTATGCCGGCTTGATCGATAAAGCTGCGAAACGCCGAGACGATATCCGGCCGTTCTGATCCATCGGCCAGTGAAGACATGAAATCTTCGACATCGGCGACGCCGTGTGGAAACCGTTTGATGTGCGTGCGGATACCTTTCCGGAACCCCTGTTCACCGAGGTAACTTTCGAACATTTCCAATACGCCGCCGCCCTTCAGATAGGTAATGCCGTCGAACGCGCTGCCGATCTGGTCATTGTTGTCCACGGGGTTGCGGATCTGACGTGCCGAGATACGGCTGTCCAGACCCATGATGGCCAGCGACTGCACCAGGGTGGATACGTTGAGTTTGAAATCGGGGCGCCAGGCATGCCCCGCCTTGAAACTCATCCAGTTTGCAAACGACTCATTCAGCCAGATGTCATCCCACCACTTCGGCGTCACGAGGTTGCCGAACCAATGATGCGCAATCTCGTGCGCATGAACGACGCCGAGCCGCCGCCGTTGCTCGGCCGATGCGTTGTCGTCCAGCAATATCATCGAGCTTGCATAGATAATCGCGCCAGCGTTTTCCATGGCGCCGGAGTGGCCCGGCGACGAAATAATATCGAGCTTTGCATAGGGGTATTCGGTGCCGAAGTATTCTTCGAGATAGCTCAGGATCTGTGCCGTATTTTCAAGCGCGAATTGCATCCGCATGCCTTCGCCCCTGGTCGCGATCCCACGCAGCGGCAATGGCCAGCTGCGCACCGAGCTCGGCGGCACCGGCTGCCAGTCAACGACATCGAGTTCGCCGACCGCAAATGCGAGCAAATAAGTCGGCAGCGGTTTGGTCGTCGCAAAGCGGATTCGCTGCAGACCCTCGCCGGCTGGCTGTGTTTCCAGTTCCGGCGTGTTCGTCACAACGGTGTGACCGTTCCGTGCGACCACGCTAATGTCGAACGGCACCTTGAACAAAGGCTCATCGAAGCCAGGAAAAACGCGCCGCGCGCTGATCGGCTCGAACTGCGTAAACGTGTACGGAATATCCGCGACCGTCGATTTGTACAAACCTTGCGCATTCTCCTGGAACGGCGCTGTATAACTGATGCGCAAGGTTGCCTTACCAGCGGGTATCTCCTGGTCAAAATCGATACGCGCAACACCCGTTTCATGCACCTGTTGATAGTTGCCGGTGTAACTGTCGCCATTCGCCGTTGTCAGCTGCGCGCTGTCCACCACCAGGCCGTTGCCATGCAGATAGATCACTCGCGTCGCGGCGGCGATTTCGGCATCGATCTCAGTCACGCCCGAGAAATCGTCCTGATCCGGGAGTATCGTCAGTTCGAGTCGATAGGCGCTTGGCACGACTGCATTGCCCAGCCGGCCGAGCGGCACGTCCCGATCGTCTGCAGCGGTGCTCTGGACCTTCTGTGCCGGCGGTATTTCGGCGTCTACGGCTGGTGGTTCTGAAGCTTCCTGGCCGCAAGCTACCAGTATCAGTGCGCTCAGCACGCCGGAAATCAATTTGTAACGCATTTTTTCTTCTCCCCTGTTATCAAGCCGTCAGGCCATTGCTTGATTCGCTCTTCTTCACACAAGGGTTACACTTCGCCATGGCCGCCGCAAGAGCTTGATGACACCCAACCAGAGGGAATGACTGGCATGGATATCGAAATTATTCTGGACCCCAATCTGACGCCCGAGCAGGTCGCCGAGATCGCGGTCGCTGCTGAAAAGGGGGGCGTGCGAACCTTGTGGCACGGAAATATGCACAGCACCTGGGATGCATTTGTCGCCCTCGTGCCGGCAGCCATGGCAACCAGCAAGATCAGGCTCGGGACGCTTGCCATCAGCCCCTATGAAATGCACCCGCTGAAAATTGCCAACGCGATTTTGAGCTTGAATGAAATCGCCAAGGGCCGCGCGATTGTCGCGATCGGTGGCGGTGGCGCGGTGATGAGTGCGACCAGCAAAGACGGCGTACGCCTGGATTTTCGAAAAATGCGTGTCGTGCGTGGCGTCCGCGAAGCCGTCGAGATCGTCAAGGCCGCAAGCTCAGGTAAATTGATGAAAGGCTATGACGGTGAATTGTTCAGTATCACGATGCCTTCCAGACGGGATTGGCTAAAGTCGGAACCACCTAAAGTGTACACGTGCTCGGATGGCCCGCAGATGACGCGCATGGGCGCGCGAGTCGCTGACGGCATGATGTTTGGCGACTTGACGATTCACAGAGCTGCCGAAGTCATGGCCAACATAGAGGCCGGCGCAGCGAAGCGGGCACAGCCTGCGGATGACTTCCGCATCGGCAACTACTGGGCCTGGCATATCAAGAAAGACCGTGAGAGATCAATGTATGAGGCGCGGCGTTCCCTCGTCTGGCGCACACAGTTGGTGCCGCCGTTCCACGGACTGGATCTGCTCCTCGAAGAAGATGAGGCGCAACTCGTCAGGGACAATTTCGATAATTTCGCCAAGGCTTACTATACGCGATCCGGTGAGATCGACGGTGTGCCGCAAGAACTCGTCGACTATCTGGTTGGCGCAGTATCTTCGGCCGGCGATTACGATGATATCGACCGGGAATTGGAGCGATATCGTGAACTGGAAAAAGCCGGGTTTACCGATCTGGCCTTGAAGATATTCGACGACCCGATGGACAACGTGCAGACGATCTGCGAGCGTGTCATCCCGAATGTCGCATAGCATGTATCCTTTTCGACTGAGCGCGGCTGCAGAGAAACTAAAGAAACAATCATGTGGCCGGGGTATTTGGTTTGCCCGATCCTCACTCCCGGGTTTCTGATACCGGTCTTATCTCGCTTCCCCCTGAATCGCCACCTTCGCGCAGTGAGTTACGGTATTGCGCGCGGGACGGCTCAGACCGGGGTTGATTGACAGGCGGCCGACAAGCATCGTCGAAAGCCCTCTGGCGCAGGCGCCCAAAATGTGAAATATGCCACGGTTTGCTGGAGTCTGATCGTTATTATGGCAATCAGCAGCGGATTTCGGGCGCCGGAACAATCCTGCTTCGGGATGTATTCTATTAATGCGGATTAAAGTTCACACGATGAATGTGCAGCAGGGTATGTATGTTGCCCAACTGGATCGTTCGTGGCTGGAAACGCCGTTCCTTTTTCAGGGCTTTGAGATTCACGAGGAACGCGAGATAGGCCTGCTGCGAAAATTCTGCAAGCATGTCTACGTCGATGTCGAGCGAAGTACCCTGGAGAAGAATACGATCCTGGCGGCTCACCAGGCAGCCAAGTCAGCCGGCGACCCTTTTAACGGAACCCAGCCGCCGCCGGTCATCGCTTCAGAACCGATAACGATTCCGCAAAAGCTTATCCGTGCCATCGGTCATTTGGATCCCACCGGCATCGTGATGGAGCGGCTGAACCGACCCAGGCAATATAAGAACCTTGTCACAACGGCCAAAGAAGCCCCCCGCGCGGCTGATGCCTATGCGACTGCCACCGCGCAACTGCACTCGGTCGTGGATTGCATCAAGCAAGGCATCGGTATTACGGTCGAGACCATCGAGGAGGCCGTTACGCCGATGATCGACAGCGTGTTGCGTAATCAGAACGCAATGGCATGGCTGGTTTATCTGCGCAAGCAGGACGAGTATGCCTACAACCATGCGGTCGCGACTTCGGTCTGGGCAGTGATCATGGGCCGGCACCTGGGCTTCGATCGTCATGGTCTTAAAACCATGGCGATGGGTGGAATTCTGCTGGATGTCGGCAAAACTAAAATTCCTGACTCTATTATCCAAAAAGCAACTGGATTGACGCAGGAGGAAAGCGCGATCATGGAGATGCATGTCAAGCATGGCGTCGAGATCGCGCGGCAAATTCCGGGCATCAACGACGACGTGCTCGCGATGATTGAATGTCATCACGAGCGCCATGATGGTTCGGGCTATCCCGAGGGCCTGGTCGGTGCTGATATCCCCGTGTACGGGCGGATTGCCGGCGTTGCGGACTGCTATGACGCGATGATCAGCGACCAGCCGCACCAAGCGGCGAGATCATCCTACGACGCGATCCGTCAGCTCAACTTTATGATTGGAACGAAGTTTCAGAAACAATTGATCGAGCAATTTGTTCAGGCGCTCGGGATGTTTCCTACAGGCAGCCTGGTGGAACTCAATACGGGCGAAGTGGCTATCGTCATAGAACAGAATCGGGTCCGTCGCTTGCGACCGAAGGTGATGTTGGTCTTGGACCGTGACAAAAATATCCGTCGCTCGAGCAAGATGCTGGATTTACAAAAGGTGCCGGTTGATGAAGGCTTGCCCAAGGCTCGCTGGATTACCCACGGCCATGAAGCCGGGGCTTTCGGTATTGATCCCAACGACTATTTTCTCTAGAGAATCGCTCATATGTCCAGCTACGATAGCCTGTATTTCCGTTATTCCCTGCTGTTAAGAGAGATTGACAGCCTCAGGTTCGCCGAAGACGTAACCACTGTTGCGCTGGTCCTGATAAAACTCGATGGGCTGCATGAAGTTAACCAGCGCTTCGGATATCTCGGTGGTGACAAGGTATTGGAGGAGACGGCCATCCGCGTAGCGGGTGTTGCGCGGGATCAGGATAAGACTTTTGAAATTAGCGGCACATCCTTCGCCTTGCTAATCAGGAATCCGTTGGATGCAAGTCACGCAATCCTCGCGGCCCAGAAAATTGCAAAAGCTGCTGCAATTCCGGTGGGCATCGGCACGGGGCGTGCTCGCGTCAAGGCGCGCATGGGGATTTCGATGTTGCCGGACATGGCAGTGGACGCGGAGGAACTGCTGCGCCAGTGCGAGACCGCGTTGGCTGAGGCACGCCAACTAGACGAGTCTTATATGGTATGCAATCCGGAGTCTGTGCACGCGCAGGACACGCCCGTGAATGCCAATTTTGATTTGACTCACGTGCTCGAACAGGGACAAATCGAACTTTATTACCAGCCCAAGATATTTCTGCAGTCGGGCAGGCTCGCCGGCGCGGAGGCCTTGATGCGCTGGCAGAGTCCCCACGCCGGCACGATTCTACCCAGTGGCTTCCTGCCGGCCATAGAAAATACGCAGGGCATCCGCACGCTGTTCTGGTTTGCGCTGAATGCAGCCCTGCGATGCGCGGCTGATTGGATTAAACGAGTTCCGGACTTTACGCTAGCTGTCAACCTGGCTGCGGAAAACCTCGAAGACCCGGACCTGGCAGAAATTATTGAAAACGTGCTGAATATCTGGAATTTTCCAGCCGGACAGCTGCTGTTAGAGATTACCGAAACGACATTTATGCGCGATACCGGCGCAAATGTTGCGATAGTGAATAAGCTGCGGGAGATCGGCGTACGCACCGCTATAGACGATTTCGGTACAGGCTATTCGAGCCTGGCTTATCTGAAAGATCTACCTGCCGATGAACTGAAGATAGACGAGTCATTTGTAAAACCGATTGTTGCGAACCAGGCCGATCGGCAGATCGTCAGCTCGATCATCCAGCTGGCCCATGCAGTCGGCCTGAACGTGGTCGCAGAAGGTATCGAAAATGCCGATGTGTCGAAGGCGTTGCTCGCGATCGGTTGTGATATGGGCCAGGGCTTGCATATTGCCGGGCCGATGCCGGTAAGCGATTTCGACGCGGATTGGATCGCAAAATTTTCACCCGAGAAGAACAGCCAGGCACGGTCGTAGATAACACGCCACTGATCCTGTGCCGCAATTTTTCTGCCAACAGCGACTACTTCACAGTTTCGGCAGACCATATCGCCGATCATTGAGCGCGAGGTGGGAAATGCAGCAAGGACGCTGTGCCGAAGAGCGTATCGGCAGCAGGGATGCCAGTGGTGAAGGGATAGTGGGCGAGTGGGCACACGGCACGATCGCGTCGACGTTCGTGATCATCATCTTACTCTTATCGATGGCGGCAGGACCGGCAGTCGCGCAGTCCAGCAGCGCGCCGGGAGCGGTCAACTTCTTCGTTGACGCCGGTGCTGATTTTTCCGCCTGGCTGGATCAGCCCACCGAGGACGAAAAACAATTCATGCGCGACTATTACCATCGCATGCAAACTTATGCGCCCGACTTTGATTCGAAATTATCCTGGTATCCCAATGCATGGGAATATCAGGACGCCTACGCGATGCATTTGTCCGGCAGCCTATGGGTGGATCATCCCGAGTGGGTATTAAAGGATGCGTTTGGCAATTATTTGTACATTCCATTCGGGTGCAACGGCAGTACCTGTCCTCAGTATGCCGGCGATATCGGAAATCCCGCTTTCAGAGCCGGTTGGATAAGCCGACAGCAATCGACAATGCAGGCCGGCTACATCGGCATCTGGGTTGATGATGTCAACATGGCCAGTATTAAAGTGGGTAATGCAAACGGGAGCGCGGTTACGCCGATTGATCCGCGTACGGGGCAGGCGATGACGCTGGCAGATTGGCGAAGATACTTCGCAGAATTTGTGGAAGAGATAAGAGCCGCGTTTCCTGATCTTGAAATTGTGCATAACGTGCATTGGTGGGCTGACACCAACGATGCATTTGTTGCACGACAATTGTTGGCCGCTGACTACATCAACATGGAACGCGGTCTTACTGATCCAGGTATTACCAAGGGCACCGGCACCTATGGATTCGAGACCTTTATCGCGCTGGTTGACTGGCTGCATGCGCAAGGCAAGCAAGTCATTCTGGACGATGATGACGATACGGGGGACCAGGAAAGAGACTATGAGCTTGCCTTTTACCACTTGATCAATAATGGCGGCGACATGCTTGGCGCCGACGGTGACCGGTTTCGGATGACGCCCGGTAATTTCTGGTCCGGGTATACCACGGATCTGGGTGCCGCAGCAGGGGCGCACTACAAGTGGAACGAGCTGTTTCGAAGGGATTTTGAATGCGGCATGGTGCTTGTGAACCAACCCGGAATGCCGTCGATATCCGTTGACCTGGAACAGACCTTCACCACAATAGACGGACAGGCGGTCACCGCCGTGACTCTCCCGGCATCCAGTGGATCTATTTTGAGCAGGGCCTGCGACGCTGGAACTGCCGTGACGGCAATCGATGATGCGGCCGAAGTAAGTCTCGGAGGGTCAGTGGTTATAGATGTTCTGGCAAACGATGAAGGTCTGGATAACGGGCCATTCCAGATCCTTATTACAGGCGAACCCATCATTGGCACGACAATTTTGAGTGCTGAGATGCAGGTTGTTTACACACCGGAGCCTGATATTTCCGGCCTGGACAGCTTTCAGTATGTGGTCAGTGACCGCGATGGTTCGTTGTCGTCTGCAGCAACGGTGACGGTAAATATTATCAGTTCAGCGGAACCCCAGCCTGCTCCGGAACCCGCGCCCGCGCCGCAACCGGAGCCTGCGCCGCAACCCGCGCTCGAGCCGCCACCGGAGCCGGCGGATGAACCTGCTGAAGATACTGGCGGAGCCGGAATTGCTGTCGCAGCGTCACGCGAAGATGGAAACGAAAGTAACAGCGGAACCGCGAGTGGCAGCAACGGCGGGGGCGGTGCAATCGATCTGCTGAGTATCATACTGCTACTCAGCGGCTTTGGGATTCGACGCAAAGCGGTCGCCGCTTG
>Ga0224512_10003782_pt1 | contig 13169 bp, 16 predicted proteins | sample SF_May12_sed_USG_4_FD_169103 | JGI IMG/M metagenome (GOLD analysis project Ga0224512, IMG submission 169103) | Sediment microbial communities from San Francisco Bay, California, United States - SF_May12_sed_USGS_13 | ecosystem: Environmental > Aquatic > Marine > Sediment | place: USA...
CTGTCGTATTCGACTTCGGCGGAAAGCCGATCGACTATCGATCGGAGGACTTCGTCTCGCGAATCTTTGAGTTGACCGGCGACGGTGTCGATGTCGTGATCGACACGGTGGGGGGGGCCAGACAGCTGATGCGCTCGTACCGAACGCTCAGACGAGGCGGGAGGCTCGTGTGGCTGGGGTCGGCCGGAACGAGAGACAAGGGATTGGCTATCGGCCTTACCAGTCTGGCGCTCACCTGGGTGCTGCGGCGCGTTCCCGGTAGCCGTTCGGTACCGAGGACGCCTGACGTCGGCACTCATGCCCTGGCGAATCCGGACTGGTACCGCTCGACGCTTGCTGAACTGATCGATCTGACCGCCTCGGGGCTGATCGAACCTCTCGTGTCCGAACGCTTCTCGTTGGTCGATGCGCCGCGAGCGCACGAGCGACTCGAACGAGGTGGACACGCTGGAAAGATCGTGCTGGTCACCGACGCTTATCGGAAGGTCGCGTAGCGAAGGAAAGCTGTTGGCCACCGTAGGCCGGTGGCTTCCGAACAAGCGATTGCTACTGACGCCGAAGAAGGGGGGGTTGATACGCGCTTCGCGCTTGCGGGGGTGCGAGCGTCACAGCAGAAACGCGAGCCGTTAGGCGGTCCCCGTTGCCCCGGCCTGCCTACTGGTCGGGAAGAAGTAGGTCCAATCTTCCGATGATCAGGTCCACGGTGCTCGACACCCTCGTCGCCGATGTCTGGAGATCAAGACCGAGAGCCCACCGCAGAACGCCCCGGTTCTCGAATTCACGGCTTCCCAGCAGTGCCGTGAAGTCCGTTGAAAAAGTGGACGGTCCTAGCCGTGCTTCGAACGCGGCGAGGTCACGGACAACAAGGTCTTCGCGGAAGAGGGCGACCATCTCCGTGCTCCAGTAGTTCTCAGCGTATTCCTCGGCCAAGTCCAGGCCCTCTAGATCCCGCCGAAACTCCGACAGACCTACTCGCAACGAGTCATCTCGAATCAGGTGCGAGCTTCCCGACTGCACGAGGTCATCTAGCGTCGCCAGAATGGGTTCGAAGGAATGAAGTACATACAGGGGGCGAATGAGAACCTGAACGGAGTCCGTTGAGATCTGGGACCGATCTGAGGAGTCGATACCGGAGACCAGTCGTCTAAGGTCTCGGTCGAAAGTGCGGTGGGCGGACAGCAGCGAATCCATCCGAGTCCGGTTTTCCTCGAAGTCGCCCCGAAACGCGCGCAGATAGTCGGCCTCATCTAGACGATCGGTCCTTCCGACGAAGCATCAACGCCTCCGAGCTGGCGGTCGAATTCCAGGACGTCCGCTAACCGATCGACCGACGAACCCAGGACCTCCATTCTCTCTTCGAGGCGATCGAGGCGAAGGTCCGATGCGGCCTGGTTCCCTGCCCGCCGCCTCTCGCGCAGTTTCGCGAGATCGCCTAAGAAGGGCTTGATGGCGAAGCGCAGTGTGAGGCCGGAAACGACGATCAGGCTCGCGAGGATACCGGCCGACGTCCACATCAACTCCTGAATCTGCCACCACTCCATGACTCCTCTCCCCTGATGATCTCCCTGAAGGGTGACAATCTACCGCCCGAGCTGCTCGATCGCCCTGCCAGCGATTTTCGTCATCTGAGTGCTTACCATCGAGGCTGTCATACTCGAGCAGATGTTCGATCGCAGCGAGTATGCGGAGTCGTGTGGGTACGCGCTTCGCGCTTGTGTCCGTCCGGGCGGCGCAGCAGAATTCCGAGTCGTTAGGTGGACCCCTGTTCGGAGGCGGTAGCCGGTGTGAGACTTCGAGTGCGACGGCTGATCGTGGGGTGCCTCTCGGTGGCGTGCTGTGTAGCCTGCGACGTCCCCGGTGGGGATACGGTGGAGCCGTGGAGCGACCTAGGCCTCGCGATCGGAATGGAGCGCGAAGCGGTTGATGCGACGGTCAGCGCGGACGCCGCGTCGTTCGTCCAGTATGGGCCGCCCGGAGCTATCTCCCTAGCGGTTCCGACTGACGACTATCCGGAGGGCACTCTCAAGTCAGTCTCGACGAGTTTGCGTCGAGAGGGCGGCGACCGACTCCTCGAGCGTTGGCTCGAAAACGCCCCCAAGAACGTTGAGTGCTTCGCCTTCTCGCGCCGGATGCGGGCAGGTCACCTTGCGGTCTGGAAGCTGGGTGCCGATCGAGTATGGCTGGCCGACTACGGAAGCACAGAACTTGACGCGCGCCAGCGCAACTTCGGTTGGGGTCGGCCAGGTGAAGTGCCTCATCTTGGCCGGGAAGACGTCGAGCTCGAGGCGGTGGATTGTGATTGGGTCGCCCGGTTGACCAGCTAGCTCAGCACTTGAGGGCGGTGGTCAGCACCGGGGAACAAGGAATTGCTGTCGGCGCCGGAGAGCGGGTAGCTTGCGCAAGCGCCCGGCTTGCACCTCGCGCTTCGCGTGAGCATCCTGGCGGGGGCGGTCCATCCTGATCGTGGAGTCCAACATGTCTCGCTGCCTGACCATCATGGCGCTCACCCTGTGCGCACTGCCTGCCCCCGCCCGCGCACAGGAGCCACTCGTTCAATCTCTTCGAGGTCTCTTCGACATGACCAAGCAGCACATCATGGCGACAGCGAGGGAGTTGGACGAGCAGATGTATGCTTATCGACCGTCGGATGAGGTGCGGAGTGCAGGCGAGATCCTATCTCACATTGCTGACGGCCAGCTGCTGTTCTGTTCCGCCGCCGCAGGCGAGCCACGATCGGGTTCCGATAGCTTCGAGGAGGCGAACCTGACCAAAGCGGGGACCATCCGTGCCCTCGACGTGGCGTTCGCCCATTGCGAGGCCGTGTACGATCGCATGACGGACGCTGACTTGGGTACCGGCGTGGAATTCTTCACAGGCCCGAACACGGCTGGCGGGGTTCTCGCATTCAACTCGGCGCACAACTATGAGCACTACGGGAATCTGGTGACGTATATGCGCCTGAATGGGCTCCTGCCTCCGTCATCCCGGTAGCTACCGCAAAAAGCCGCGAGCTGTGGCCGTCCAACAAAGAATTGATGCCGTCACGGAAGAGCTACTGGGTACGCTGCGTTGGTGCGTGGGCGGGCGGCGCAGCAGAATCGCGAGACGTTAGACGGCGAACGAACCGTCGCAGCATGTCTCAGGGGGGAGTGCCGGCTCCATCATCCGCTGTCGAGACTCACATCCGCGGGCGGGACCACATCATTGCAGATCCGCACTGTCTCCGGTGCAGGCCCACCAGTTCTTCCATCGGAGACTCTTAAGCATCGCCGCCTAACATGGAATTGCTGCCGTCCGCGAAGGCGTTGAGGCCCAGTCTGGTAGCGCAGGTGGTTTGCTAAGCGGGCGGGTGCGGCCGCAGAATTCCGAATCGTTAGACCGCCTCCGGCCCGTGGCTGTCGCCGCGGGGTGAACCAAGGACGTGAACTGTGACTGCCCAACATGCCTCAAGGGTTGGTGGGGTACAGAGCGCCGACATCGCCGTGCCCGAACACGAACGAGAGTTGCAGTTCTACTCACGCGTGCTAACCACAGGGGAGAGCCCCCTGTGGCGCGAGGACCTGATGAACAATGTGGGCATGCCGATCATCGGCCTCGGGGAGCAGAGCCCCGAGTATCCTGACCTGCCGCTCCAATGGATGCCGCACATTCAAGTCGCTGATGTCGCCGCCAGCGCCGGTCGAGCTCTAGCCCTGGGTGGGCGTGAGCTCATGCACGGGAGGGACGACGGTGGACAGAGTCAATGGGCCGTCTTGCTTGATCCAAACGGGGCTGCCTTCGGGATCATGCCCGTCGTGGCCTCTCAGGCGATCGAGTCGATCCGTGAGGGGACGGGGTCTGACAGCGTGGGGCGGATCGCCTGGCTCGATCTGACGGTCTCCGAAGCATCTGTGACTCGGGACTTCTACAGAGACGTGGTGGGTTGGTCCGTACAGGACGTCGAGATGACAGATGAGGGGGAGCGGTACGCCGACTACGCCCTTTGCACGTCGGACGGAACTGCGGTGGCCGGCGTCTGCCACGCGCGTGGGGTGAATCGCGCCATCCCCCCCGTGTGGTTGATCTGCTTACCCGTCGGGGACCTCGCCGAGAGTCTTGGTAGGGTGCAGGAGGGGGGTGGTGAGGTCGTTGAGGCGAGGAAGGGGACTAGCGGCGAGTACGTGTACGCGGTGATTCGCGATCCGGTGGGGGCTTGCCTCGCCTTGGTGCCGGGCTGAGAGAAGGACGGCGGCCTAACAAGCGGCTGCTACTGACGCCGAAGAAGGGGTAGGTACGCGCTTCGCGCTTGTGAGCGGGCGGGCGGCGCAGCAGGATCGCGAGACGTTATTAGGAACTCACCCCGCCTAGTAACACCTCGAAAGTCAGCGTCGTGCCCAGCGCGACGACTAGGTACCCAGCCAGCACGGCACCGACGGTGCGAAGCAATCTGAGAGCCTTCTGCATGATTCCCCCCTCGAGAATCGATCGGATCCGGAAGAAGAGAACGCCCAACGCGTACCCGCAAGTGAGCCCTAACAAGCTGCGCTCGCTGGGGGAGGGGAGGGTCCGGCAGCAGAATTCCGAGACGTTAGAGCGCAACGGCAGGCGGAGGTGAGCGGGCCCGTCGGTAGGTGCGTTACAAAGGCTCTACGTATTTCTGCCGACAGGCACCAGTCCAGCCGGTGCTGATGTTTCGGGTGAGGAATCGCCACGACGGATGGCTTCGTCTGCTCCGACCCCGAGGCTGAGATGTTCCGCGCAATACTATTGTTGACGACGGCTGGGCTGACCCTGCCGAGTTCACCCTGTTTCGCTCAAGGCGAATCGCTACCGCCGGTGCGGCTCGGGGCCATCCTCCGGCTACACTTCGGAGACACGCTGTGGGTGGCCGGCCGCGTGATGGGACAGACTGGGGAGTCCATCTCGCTCCAGCGGCCGGGATCCCGCAGTCCAACCATCGAGTATCAGCTCTCGTCACTTGATTCGATCCAAGCCAAGTCCGGTTCTCACACCCTGGGCGGGACGGGAATCGGTCTCGCCGTTGGATACGTCCTCGGGAGGATCCTCATAGCCCAAGCCTGCTCAGGTCGAGGGAACGGGTCTACGACGTGTCGAGCCCACCCCGAGACCAGGGCGATCGGAAACGCCGTGACAGGGCTAGTTGGCGCGATCGGCTTCGTCGCCGGACGGGCCCCGCCGAAGTGGACGAGGGTTAGGTAGTCGGAGGGGGTGCCATCACGACCCGTTGAGCTCTAACAATCGATTGCTACTGACGCCGAAGAACGGGTGCGTGAGCGCTGCGCGCTTGTGTACGCGCTGGCTGCGCAGCAGAATCGCGAGACGGTAGGCTGAACCTCTTGATGTGGCGATCGTGTGGGTGGAAAGAATCGGCTTGGGGTTGGGATTCTGGCGATCTTGGTGGTCGCTAGCTGTCGAGGCGGTCAGGAATTACCGATCTCTTCGCCCACGTCGGTGCGAGACAGCGCCGGCGTCCGAATCGTCCACAATGAGGCGCCCGATTCGACCGCTCGGCTTGCGTGGCAGGTTGGCGGGCACCCGTTCCTGTCGATCGGTGAGTCGGAGGGTGACCTGGCCTACGAGTTGTTCGGGGTGGAGGATGCGCTTCGATTGGACGACGGACGTGTCTTGGTGGCAAACGGGGGCACCTCAGAAGTGCGTGTCTTCGATAGGAGCGGGACGCACCTGGCAAACTGGGGTCGCGAGGGCGAGGGGCCGGGTGAGTTCACGGGACTGACTGGCGTATGGCGGTGGCCGGGTGACTCGGTGATGGCTTGGGATTTCGCCCAGAGTCGCTTCACCGTGTTCGATCTCATTGGGGAAGTCGGCCGGGCGCAACGACTGACTCAGGGTTCGGGGTCGGGAGCTGGCCGCGTCGAAGGCATCCTGGGTGACGGATCACTGATCACATCCAGCCTCTTGAGCTTTGGTCCGGGCCAACGCATGAGTGGACTGGTCCGACGGTCTCGCGAGTTCGTGCGCGTCGCGGCCGATGGGACCCGCCTGAACAGCCTCGGTGAACACCAGGACGAGGAGTACTACGTTCGCGCTGAGGTAGGCGCGATTCTTCGCCACCCATTCCGACGATCCGTCCACTCCGTAGTCTGGAACGGACGCATCGTGATCAGCCCGAGCGACCGCTACGAGGTCCGGGCCTATCGACCGAGCGGGGAACTCGACTTCATCGTGCGGCGCGACCACGCCCTACGCGCGGTGACTCAGGCGGAAGTCGACGCTCTTGTTGCAGAGCGGCTGGCTGCCGCGGATCCGGAAGCCCGGACCACACTGGAGCATGTGTTCGCGGGGCTGCCCCCTGTGGAGAGCTTTCCAGCGTTCTCAGAGTTGATCGCCGATGATACCGGCGATCTATGGGTACGGGAATACACCGTCCCGGGGGATGAGCGTTCGGTTTGGACGGTATTTGCGAGCGACGGCGAAGTCCGAGGCCTGGTCGAGTTGCCGGCTGGGTTCACTGTCTATCGAATTGGCGAAGACTATGTGCTCGGCAAGAGCACCGACGATCTCGATGTTGAGCGGGTGCAACTGTGGGTACTCGACCGCTCGAACGAGTGATCGGGCAAGAAGCGCGAGCCACGGTTCGCCCTTAACACGCGATCGCTATTGAGCCGAAGAAGGGGGAGGTGCGCGCTACGCGCTTGTGTGCGTGCGGGCGGCGCAGCAGAATCGCGAGACGTTAGAGAGCACTCACTACTGGTGGGCGATCGCTGCCGTGGATCTGTTCGAATTCTTGATGGTGCTGGTGTCGATCATTGTAGGACTCGGGCTCACTGAGGTCCTGACTGGCGTGGCGGGCCTGCTCCGCGCTCGCGGCACGACCCGGTATTACTGGGTGCATGGCGTGCTCACCGCCGTCATCTTCGTTGCTCTCCTTCAGCAGTGGTGGGAGACGTGGGGCCTGCGGGATGCCCCCCAGTGGAGCTTCATAGCCCTAATCCTCATGCTTGTGGGTCCGATCTGCCTCTTTCTCATCGCCCACCTCCTATTCCCGCGAGCAGAGGCCGATATCGAACGCTATTACTACGGACCGATGCGTCCTGTGTGGCTGCTAGGAGGCATCGCGATCGTCGGTTCGACTTCCTTTCGCCCGCTCATCTTCGGCGACCAGTTGCTCAAGTTGGACAACGTGACTTCTCTGCTAGGGCTTGGGGTCATTGCGGTCCTTCTGCTGTCGTCGAAGCGCATCACGCACGGGATCATTGTCCCCTTGATGCTGGCGGCGCTGCTGTGGGACGTCCTCCGATGGACGCCGGTCATCGCAGGATGACGTCCGACGTTCTGATCGAGGTCGGGGGAGGGCGTGCTCTCTTACAAAGAAATGGTGCTGTCCGCGAAAGTTAGTTGCCACCGCTGGTAACGCCTCTGGTTTGTGCACTTACAGCTGCGTCAGCAGAATGCCAGTACGACGTAACAAGCGATTGCTGCTGACGCCGGCAGGTATGCGTTTCGCGCTAGCGTCCGGGCGAGCGGGCGCAGCAGAATTCCGAGACGTTAGACGGAGCACGGAAACAGGACCAAACTTGGAGACCTCGAAGCGGCCCTGGCTCGATCGCATCGCGACGAATGGGTTCGTTCTGGTGGTCCCTCTCTTGGTCTGGAATGCGGTCTTTTGGCCTCGACTCCCTCCTGCCGCTGGTGGAGCCCAAGAGGTACCGTTCTGGCTCGAAGTAGTGGAAACCGTTCTCAGGGCGGCAGTCTTCCTTCTTCCACTCTTCCTGTCGATCCGGGCAAATGTTCGGACTCGAAGACCGGGGGCCCTCCTTTACGTCGGGGGTCTCCTCATCTACTTCGCTAGCTGGGTGCCCTGGCTTGAAGGCGTCGAACTCCAGAGCGTGATGTTCCTCGTTGGCCCTTACGCCACGCCGCTACTCGTGTTCGCCGGGATCGCACTGTTGTGTCGCTCCCCCGGATACATTGCGGTGTCGACGATCTTTGTGCTGGTGCACGTCATTGGCGGCTTGTTCAGGGGCGGGGTCCTCTAACCCGCTGCATCTAGCAGGCGATTGCTACTGACGCCGAGGAGGGTGTAGGTAGGCGCTTCGCGCTTGTGTGCGGGCCGGCGGCGAAGCAGAATCGCGAGACGTCCGATCGTGCGGTCCATCAGGCTGGTGAGCGACCGAGCTATCTGGAAAGGACGATGCCCCCGGCTAGGCCAACGAGCCCACCGATGAACCCTCCGCAGACTGCGCCCCAAAAATCGCACTCGGTACAGTTCTCCTGACTTCCTCCGTGGATTCCCCCGAGTATCGCTCCGAAGAAGATGCCGGTGGCGAGCCCAGAGAGAATGACGGTCCCGCGTCCCGGTGATTCCGGACGCTGCATGGAGCTTGGGAGCTGGGGCTTACGGTCCGATTCGATGACGCCGGTGAACGGACGATTGACTCGTCCGGGATCGGGTGTGACGAGCGTCGCAGTGAAGGGAGGCGAGGGCCGAGTCTGCGCCCCAAGAGGCGCCGGAGCTAGGCAGAAGATGAGGAAGAGTGTCGCGGCACTAGCGCTCCGCAGCATGGTGACCTCCAGGTTGGGAATTCCTGTCGAAGGTCACGCAGCAAGTGTTCGGCCGGCATCGTCCGAGTTGCGTAGAGGGATTGTAACGGCTGCCTAATGCGTGCTGGTGGCACCATCCAACAAGGAATTGCTGCTGTCCGCGTATGCGTCGTGGGCAGCTCGCTTCACTCGCTGGCGGACATGCGGGTGCGGCAGCAGAATTCCGAATCGTCAGACCGTCTCAACAAGTGACTTCACGCCATGCGGATTCGTGTGCTCGCCATGTGCGTCTTCTCGCACGACCGGAGGATCTTGGTCGCCCGTGGCTACGACTCGACCAAAGCTCAACACTTCCTTCGTCCGATCGGTGGTGAGGTTGAGTTCGGGGAGTCGTCCAGAGAAGCGCTGGTCAGGGAGGTGCAGGAGGAGTTGAGCCTCGAACTTCAGGACGCGAGCCTGCTGGGAGTGCTTGAGAACGTGTTCTTCTACGGTGGGGAGCCCGGCCACGAAGTGGTGTTCGTCTACGACGCACGTTTCTCCGACGCGACAGTCTACGCGCGAGATCAACTTCTCTTGAACGAGGACGTCTGGGACGGAGCCGCGCGTTGGATCGACCTAGAGGTGCCACCCAGTGAGCCAGTCTATCCTGAGGGTCTAGTCGAGTTGCTCGGCGAGGCGGTCTAACAAGGAACTGCTGCAGTCGCCGTAACCTGAGCGGGCAGCACGCTGGCGGTGTGGAGGGTGCCGCTGCAGAATTCCAAATCGTTAGAAAGCCACACGCGAGGAGATGGATGGCTCGAGAAGGGGGTGTCCCTGGTCGCGTGGTAGGAATCGTTGCGGTCGCGGTAATGGCTGGTCGGCTCGCGCCGACGGTGCCTCGGTCCGCATCTGGGTCGCGCAGCAGAATCGCGAGCCGTTAGGCTGCTGGTGATCGGTTCATTGGGAGGACGGGTGGTACGACAGGTGGTGTTGGTCGGTATTGCACTGATCGTTGCGGCAGATGGCGCGTTCGGGCAGGTACGATGCGATGCAGTTGGCCCGCATCGGATCCACACATGCGTGCACGCGGGTGAGGGCCCGACGCTCGTGCTGGCCGCGGGAGCTGGGCAGGACTCCCGAACGTGGTCGCCCCTGCTAGAGCCGCTGAGCGCGCTAGGTAGCGTCGTCACCTTCGACCGCCCTGGCCTCGGGCTGAGTCCGGATGTGAACGGGCCTCGGACTCCGACTCTGATCGCACGGGAGCTTCGCGAGGTGCTTTCCGGGCTGGGCGTGTCAGGCCCTGTTGTGCTGATTGGCCACTCGATGGGTGGAGTCCATGCACTGCGATATGCCGATCTCTTTCCTGATGACGTCGCCGCAGTCGTTCTTCTCGACACACCCCCACCGGGGTTCGAGCGGGACCGCCTGGGGCTCTTATCCGCTCAGGAACGAGAGGACCGTAGGCTGGCGCTGGCGGAGGGGCGATCGCATGCTCCTGCCGTTATTGGTCGTGAACGAGACGGAGCCGCTGCGGAGCGATGGGAGTTCGATCGCTTCCCGGCGGAAGTCCCGTTGTTCGTGGTTGTAGCCGACCGCCAAGACTTCGGTGAGGTCGGGAGTGTCGAGGCGCACCGTGACCTTTGGGTCCGACGGTCATCCCAATGGCTGGAGATGTCGATGAGCGCCGAGCTAGTGGTCGCGAGCGGTAGCGGGCACATGGTCCATCACGATCGGCCACAACTCGTGGTAGACGTCGTCGCGCGCCTGATCGATCGCGTGAACTAATCAGGAATGGCAGTAGCCCAACAAGAATTGCTGCTATCCACGGAGGCGGTTCGGTTGGTCGGGTAGCGCCTTTGGTTTGCTTACCGTGCGGGTGCGGCAGCAGAATCGCGAGATGTTAGAAAGCACTTGAACCCGACTGGGGATGAAGAACTACCACCAAGATCCGCGAGCTTTGAACGTGCCACGGTATCTGTCACCGTTCTTCGAAAGCCTGAGCAGATCCCTCACTGACGCGGATCGAGAGCTCAGCGAGGCCTACCGGGATCATGGTTATGTGGTCCTCGACGTCCCCGTGATCGACACGGACACCGTCGATCGGGTGGTATCGGAGCTCGACGGGCGATACGACGACGTTCAAACCGGACACGACACTCCGAATCGGAAGTTGGACGCGTGGCGGGAGTCGGAAGCTGTGGTCGAGGTGGCTAACGCGCCGAGCGTGCTTAGGGCGCTAGAGGTGCTCTATGGGCGCCGTGCCTTTCCCTTCCAGACACTCAATTTCCTGGTGGGGACAGAACAGGGAGCGCACAGCGATACGGTGCATTTCCACAGCATTCCGCATCGCTTCATGGCCGGTGTTTGGGTTGCACTGGAAGACATTCATCCGGACTCTGGCCCGCTCGTGGTTTACCCAGGGAGTCACAAGCTGCCGTGCTATGATCCATTCGACCTGGCGATCGAAGCAAAGTGGGAGGCGCACCACGAGTACGAGGCAGCGATCGAAGCAATTGTGGGCGCTTTTGGACTAGAGCCGCGACCACTGACGCTAAAGCGAGGTCAAGCCGTTATCTGGGAGGCCAACCTTCTCCACGGCGGGAGCATGGTCAGGGATACGACTCGGACGCGCCTGAGTCAGGCGACGCACTATTATTTCGAGGACTGCACCTACTATCAGCCGGCTGTGTCCGAACCCTTTGTGGGTCGTCTGAGCCTGAAGCGTGTTGAAGCGGTTGGCTCGGGCCGGGTGGTCCCCAACCTCTACCGTGGCCGGCCCGTCGAGGAGTGGTCGAAGGGTCCGTCCGGCCTTCGGCGAATGCTGGCTCGGTTCACGGGGGGCGGCAGGGGCGAGTGACGATCCCCGAGCGAAACCGCAATGGTTCGTTGGCCAACTGAAGGTCCATAACATCACTCGGAATGTGCTGGGCCGTGCTTTCTGACAAGCGATTGCTACTGACGCCGAGGAAGGTGTAGGCACGCGCTTCGCGCTTGTGTCCGTGCACGCGGCGCAGCACAATCGCGAAGCGTTAGGAAGCCACAGAAAGGGGCGCCGTCCGATGCGAAGTTCTCTTGTGGCCTGCGTACCGCTGGCCGTTCTCTATGGAGTCGGTACGGTGGCGGCCCAGGAGGACGATCGGGAGTACGTCCAGTTGGTGAATGAGTACTTCCTGACCAACTCCGTGTATCCGCAGGAACGAGGTGAGATCCAGCTCACGGCCTCCCCCCGAATCGACTTCGAGGACGGACATCGTGCGGCATTTCCATTTGCGATCGAGTTTGGGCTCACCGACCGTTGGCAGATCGAGGCGGAGTGGGTCTCCCTTGCCGTGAACCGCACTAATGGCCTGCCTGGCCGTTCTGGGATCGGCGATCTCGAGCTCGAGACCCAGTACTCATTCATGAACCTCGGAGGTTCGTCGACGCACGTAGCGGTCGGGCTGGGACTCACGATCCCAGCGGGCCCTCCGGAAGCCGGCGGGTCAGAGGGCGAGTGGGAGCTCGAACCGTCGATCTCTGTTGGACGAGACTTCCGGGTCGCAGGTCGACCTAGTCAACTCTTCAGCCAGGTTGCGCTGGGGTTTGTCGGTGCCGGTGAGGAGAGGGGGAGTGCCGCGGACGCGGAACCGGAAGCGCGCGAGTTATTCGTTGGCCTGGGCTATGTGGTCGCGACGGGCGACGCTCGCTGGGCAGCTGAGCTCAGTTGGGCCACGAACCAATGGAACGGTGGTGATGAGTCCGAGCTGTATTTCTCGCCGGGGCTCGTGTTGGATTTACCAGACACCTGGGAGTTTGGGGTCGGGGCTCCGATTGGGATCTTGGGGGAGGCGCGTGCTTTTAGGCTCTCCTTGTTCCTGCTGTACGAGTTTGAGCTAGGCGATGGGGACTAGGCGTGGGTACACGCCGACCGTGGCCATCTAGCGATTGCTACTGACGCGGCCTGCCGTCCAGAAGGTCTGGAGTGGCCATCATGCCTGGTCACGAGGTGTCCATCGACTATGAGGATGTGCGGGCCACCGCCGGGCGGTTGCGGCAAAAGAATTCCAGGACGTTAGGCCGTGCACCAACCATCCACGCATTGATCACGGACGATCAGCGTAATCATTGACCGCTGTCCGGCTCCGTCCTAACCGTTGGCCTCGTCGGCCAGCAGTGGATCGTCGTCTGGAAGTCCCACCTGTCGGCCGTGCGCCGCTTCGAACTCTCCGACGAGGCGGTCGAACTTAGCCTTCCACACCTTCGCGGCGAATTTGACGAAGCCCACTCCCTCTAAGAGAAGGTCCAGGTTCTCGAGGCAAATTTCCCAGCCGGCCCCGTTGCGGGCTCCCCAAGCGGGGTCGTCAAAGGTGTGCGACAGGCGGAAGTGGCACCCGTCTTCAACGGGCGTGATCTCGTACCTCAGGACGTCGTCACCCCACCGGAACGCGAGGAGCCGCGCCTCCTTGACCGCTAGGACCTCTCCGAGCATGTCCGCCTCGGACAAGCCCTCGCCTTCGCCACGGAGGAATTCGAACCGCAATCCGGCACCCACCGTCCATTCCCCTTCGACGTCGCAAGGAAACCACTGCTTCAGCAGCTCACGGTTCGTTAGGGCCCGCCACACTTTCTCTGGTGCCTCGGCCAGCCGACGTTCGGTCGTCAGGGTGTACCTCGCCCCGTCCTTCTCGAGAGTAGTGATCATCTCAGTC
>Ga0224512_10003783_pt1 | contig 13166 bp, 12 predicted proteins | sample SF_May12_sed_USG_4_FD_169103 | JGI IMG/M metagenome (GOLD analysis project Ga0224512, IMG submission 169103) | Sediment microbial communities from San Francisco Bay, California, United States - SF_May12_sed_USGS_13 | ecosystem: Environmental > Aquatic > Marine > Sediment | place: USA...
ACCGATAGTGCAACACCGCCCTTGGCATCGCCGTCCGCCTTGGTCAGCACTATGCCGGTCAACGGCAAACTACTATCGAATGCCGCCGCGGCATTAACGGCATCCTGCCCCGCCATGCTATCCACAACGAATAAAGTCTCATGCGCATTCGCCCGGGCATGCACGGACACGACTTCCTGCATCATTTCTTCATTGACATGCAGTCGCCCGGCGGTATCGACGATAAGCACATCCGCATGTGAACGGCGCGCGTCATCGAGCGCACGATCAACGATTGCCACAGGTTTGTCTGTGCTGGTGCTTGGGCAGTGCAGCGCACCAACCTCTTTGGCAAGTGTCTCAAGCTGGAGTATTGCTGCTGGCCGGTAAACGTCAACGCTAACCAGCATGACGCGTTTCTTGTCTTTTTCTATGAGTCGTTTGGCGAGCTTCGCCGCTGTCGTCGTCTTGCCTGCGCCCTGCAAACCGGCAAGCAGCACAACAACCGGTGGCTGAGCTCTCAGGTCGAGCGGTGCATATTCCGAACCCAGTATTCGGACCAACTCACCGTGAATGATCTTAACGAGGGCCTGGCCAGGTGTCAGGCTCTTGCTGACATCCTCGCCGACCGCCTTCTCGCGAATTCGGTCAATGAACGACTTGACGACAGGCAGCGCAACATCGGCCTCAAGCAGCGCCAGCCGCACCTGACGCAGCGTATCCTTGATATTGGTTTCTGTGATGCGGCCTTTGCCGCTGAGGCTTCGAGCGGCATCGCTCAGCCTGCCGGTGAGATTCTCAAACATCGGGCGATTCTAAACCGTCAGGACTGTGCCTCGCGACAGCATTTTGATGTTTTTTCCTGGAGCCGCCTTGGTGACCTGCTCGAGGATGGTCTCCTCTTCGCCCGGCTTCATCCCGGTTAGCCAGATTTCCGGACTGTGATGCAGCTGCTCCAGATCTTCTGTCAACGTGCTTGGGCAGTAGTGGCCAGAGTCGGCGGCGAGCTTTGCCATTTCGTCAGGAAATGATACTTCGATGACCAATACGCGAAGATCTTCACACGCATTTAGCACTGGCCACAGTGTTTCGTTGGTTTTCGTATCACCGCTGACGGCGAAAGCACCGCCCGAATTCTTCACCGTGTAGCCGAGTGTCGGCACTGTATGCATAACGTCCACCGCGTAAAAGTCCCGGTGATCGATGGTCACCGTATCGCCCGGGCTGCACACGCGGTAGCGCAACATTGGGTTCTGGGCTGACGGCAGCCTCGAAAAATCGGGCCAAATGACGTCATTGAACAAATGGTCTTGTAGCGCCCGCAACGTTTCCTCGCGCGCATATACATTAAGAGGTTCTTTGAAATTCTCCTCAAAAACCCGATCTGCGAGCATCGGAAGACCTGCCACGTGATCGAGATGCGCATGGGTCAGGAAAACGTGGCGGATCGAGTCTATATCCTCGAGCGCAAGATCGCCGATGCCGGTACCGGCATCTATCAGGACATCATTGTCGATCAACATGGCCGACGTACGCGATCCCGCGCCGATGCCACCACTGCACCCTAGTATCTGAATACGCATAGTGTTGGGGTTCTATTGAACTTCGCTGTGTGGGATGATCCCTTCAGCAAAACGTTAGGGCATCAACCGGCTGGATTCTGTGTCTCAAATCACAATTCTTTTGCTGTACCTGTTGGCAGCCGTTGCTTTCGCAATGTCTCGCCTGCCTCGCTTTAGCGAGTGGGTACAGTCTTCGATCGTCGCTGCTTACGCCTTTGGCGTCGCGGGCCTGGTTACGCATGCGCTGTACCTGAATGCCGAAATCTATCCTGACACCGGGCTGATCCTGTCCATTAGTAGCACTATGTCGCTCGTCGGGTTGCAGCTCGCGTTGATCGGGCTGCTGGGAGCAATAGAGCCGACCTTGCGCGGCATGACCGCTGGATTACTATTGCTGGCGGCGATCGTAACCATTCCGTTGGGGACTCAAGCCGCCACTGCAGTCAGTTCTGACCTGACCTGGCAAATTCAGGCGCACATTCTTATTTCAATTTTCTCGTATGGGCTGTTGGCGGTCGGCGCGATCGTTGCTGTTTATGCCCTGATTCAGGACAAGCGCCTGAGAACCGGACATTTGACCTCGGGTAATCACCTGTTCGCCCCGCTGGAAACCACCGAAAAACTACTTTTTGGTGTCGCGTCAGCAGGGTTTGCCGGACTATTGCTGTCCGTTGTGTCGGGCTTTACGTTTATCGAAGACCTGTTTGCCCAGCACCTGGCGCACAAGACGGCCTTATCCCTTCTCGCTTTGCTGATGTTCGGCATCCTTGTCGCCGGGCGACAGTTTGCGGGCTGGCGCGGGAAACGTGCTGTCTACTTGTACCTGTTGGGCTTTGTCACCCTTTGCCTCGCCTATTTCGGCAGCCGGTTCATCCTGGAAGAGATTCTTGGCCGCAGCTGGAGTTAGCACCAGCCTACTAAAGCTGCGACGCATTTTCTTGACAGTCCGCAGACGTCCTGCTGAAGTGGGACTGCAGTCATTATCGAGGAGGTGCTCTTTCTTTGGGCGATGACTTTTCAGTAGCTTTCCTAATTGGATTGCTTGTCACATTGCTGGTGCTTTCCGCGTTTTTCTCCGGCTCGGAAACGGCGCTGATGAGCTTGAATCGCTACCAGCTGCGTCACAAAGCTCGCCAAGGTCACCGCGGCGCCAAACTTGCCGAACAGCTACTGCAGCGCCCCGATCGTCTGATCGGCCTGATCCTGCTTGGAAACAACCTGGTCAATTTCTCGGCCGCCTCGCTCGTCGCATTAATCGCGCTGAGAATAGGCGGACAGCCAGCGGTTGCACTGGGTACCTTGATCCTGACACTCGTCGTACTCATTTTCTCTGAGGCTGCACCAAAGACACTTGCAGCATTGCATCCCGAGCGCGTCGCTTTTCCGGCCGCAATCATCTACTACCCTCTGCTCAAATTGACCTACCCGATAGTCTGGCTTACGAATATTGCTTCCAATGGTGTGCTATTTCTGTTGGGCGTGCGCAATAGCGATATTCGATCGAATGCGCTTACGCGCGAGGAATTGCGAACGGTAGTCCATGAAGCCGGTGGCCGTATTTCAGGCCGCTATCGGCAGATGCTCATCAGCATCCTCGATCTTGAAAAGGTTACGGTCGACGACGTCATGGTGCCGCATAACGAAATCATCGGTATCGACCTCAGTGATGAGCCCGAAGACATTGAACAGATCATTAACCAATGTGTGCACACACGGATACCTGTCTATCAAGACAACATCGACAAGGTCGTCGGAATCCTGCACATGCGGCGGTTGGCAAACCTGGCGCGCCCCGCATTTGATAAGAACGCATTTGTCGAATTACTCGAAGAGCCGTATTTCGTCCCGGAGGGCACGCCGCTCAGCACTCAGCTTGTTCAATTCCAGAGACGGCGACAACGCATTGCATTGGTTGTCGATGAATATGGCGATATTCAGGGCATCGTCACCCTCGAAGATATCCTTGAAGAAATCGTGGGTGAATTCACGACCGACCCGGGTGACGATGTTGAAGATGCCATCCGCGATGGCGCAGATACATGGCTCGTCAACGGCGCGGCAAATATTCGGGAACTGAATCGTGCGCAGGACTGGTCATTACCGACGGACGGGCCGAAGACACTCAATGGACTCATTATTGAAATGCTGGAAACAATCCCGGAGCCGGCGACCTGCCTAAGAATAAGTGGTTACCCGCTTGAGATTCTTGCGGCAGATGACAATCGCATCCGCACAGTGCGTATCGGACCTCGGGTAGATGATGCTGATGACTCAGACTAGAAGACTTCGTCAAGCGCGTCGCTGACTCGCTTAACTCCGGTCACACGAATTCCATCAATATTCTTTTTGGGCACATTCGAGTGCGGAACGATCGCATGAGTAAAACCCTGTTTTGCGGCGGCAGTTATGCGTTCTTCGCCAAAACGAACAGGGCGAATTTCGCCCGCCAGGCCTACCTCGCCAAAACTAACGAGCCGTTCTCCACAGGCCCGGTCACGAAAACTCGATGCGATCGAGATAAGGGCCGGGAGGTCAACGGCCGTTTCCGACAATCGCAGACCACCCACGACATTTACGAAAACGTCTTCTGTACCCAACGCAATATCACCGTGACGTTGTAAAACAGCCAAAAGTAGTGCGAGGCGATTTTGATCGATGCCCGTGGCGAGACGTTTGGGATGTGAGGTCAGACCATCAGCCACCAGTGCCTGGATCTCGACGAGCAGCGGACGACTACCCTCCCAGGCGACTGACACGACACTACCCGGCTCCGATACCGTTTCGCGCGAGAGAAATATCGCCGACGGATTGCTAACCTGGCGGAAACCGGTTTCGGTCATCGCAAAAACGCCCATTTCACCACTTGCTCCAAAGCGATTTTTCACCGAGCGAATAAGTGTGTAGCGACTCGCAGGATCACTCTCGAAATATAGAACCGTATCAACCATGTGCTCGACAACTCGTGGTCCTGCCAACGCGCCTTCTTTTGTTACGTGACCAATAAGGAAAACGGAAACTTCCTTCTGCTTCGCGAATTGCACTACACGACCGACACATTCGCGAAGCTGCACGACAGAACCCGGTGCGGACGGCAGATCTGCACTCGACATAGTCTGAATTGAGTCTATGACCAGAATCTTCGCACTGCTCGCAAGTGCCTGTCCGAGTACATTATCGAGTGATGTATCTGCCAGCAGTTGCAGATCTGCCGATGCCAAACCCAGTCGTTGCGACCTTTGCCCGAATTGTCGCAGTGACTCTTCGCCGGTCGCATAGAGCACGGCGGATTCTGTCGACAAATTGGCGGATACCTGTTGCAGCAAAGTCGATTTGCCGACGCCCGGGTCACCGCCGAGCAGCACAACCGCACCCGGCACCAGCCCACCACCAAGTACCCGATCGAATTCGGCGAAGCCCGTGATGTGGCGGCGCGCGAAATCATCGGGCAGCGAATCGAGACTCGCCGGGGCGCTGGCGGCTTCGCTTTTTCCGTGCGCGGGCGCGATCCGCGTCTGCGCCAGCGTGTTCCACGCCGAGCAATCGGGACATTGCCCCGCCCATTTGACGCTATGGCCACCGCAATCGGTGCAGACGTACGCAATTTTCGCTTTAGACATTAATAACTTATTGTTTTAGTAGGAGTTTTCTGTACGAGCCTGAACAGCAGGCGTGAATTCCGGACTTGGGTCACAGTCTGGATTGGCCGCAAGCTCAATGATAGCACCGCTTTCGCCGGAGTTTATTACATAAAAATGCCAACCCTATCTCATAACAGGCGGCAGGCTTTTCCTATACTTTCGGTCTTGAAAAGGGATTTGTTCGCATTGAAACCAGCGCAAAAACAAAAGCGTAACCGTCTGATCGCACTCAGTTTTGTCAGCGTGTTGCTGCTGCTCGTTTACGGTCCGTTGGCACAATGGTTCGTTGCCGCCGACCGTGTGTTGTATGACCAGCTCGCTACATACCTGCCCACCAAACCGCTCGATCATGCCGTTATCGTTAGCGTCGATCCTTCAAAACTTAGCGCCAGCGCAATTTCAGACAAGTACGGACAAATCATCGCAGTCCTTGGTCAGAGTAAGGTCAAACGCATCATCATCACTGAGCCACCTGAGCTTCCCGACGACGAAAACTTGCCAGGCTGGGCAGCTGCCATGAATGCGATCGTGCCGGTGTATGCGCCAACGCGCCATCGTTTAGCTGACCTTGCAACCCGGGACGGCTTCGTCGACCTGATTCCGGACAGCGACGGAGTTCTACGGCGAGCAACACTTTGGCAATTGAACGAAGGGGTGATGTCGCCGTCACTGCCACTCGCGATTGCGTTCGATAATAAGGACCTAACTGTTACGCCTCGAATGTCGAGTACCGATGATGCCATCTTCGTTGCGAATTACTCAGCTCTGCCGCGAGTAGACGTTGCAGATCTGCTTAACGCGGACACGGACAAGTCGCCGCTGGTCGGCGCAACTGTTTTCATAGACTCATCGCCGGAGCTTGTTGGCGCCGTTGCGATGCTGCCGTCAGGGCAATTCGTCACCGAATCTGAGATCACAGCAGCCCTGTTGTCGGACGTCGAAAATGGCCGACCTATCATTGCCCCTTCCTGGGTTAGTGCGATGGAATGGCTGGCACCTGTGTTGCTCGCTATCGTCGCCGTCCTGTTTATGCCAGACAGAAACCGCAAGGATATTCTTGTGCTTGCGGGAGTTGCTACCGTAGCGTTATTGCTTATTGAAACTCTGCTCCTGTACATCCTGCATGTGCGCATGGATCTGGGTCGTCCGATTCTTATATTCGCCGGAGTCGCCATACTCAGCGTCTGGCTTGTTGGCGACGAGAAGAAGGACCTAAAGGACGCGTTCAAGAAAGGCAACGATTTCCTGTCCGCTGGCCGGCTTGAGCCGGCGTTCGCCGAGTTTCGCCGTTGCTCGCCTTCGGAAACCGTGGCAACAGTCATGTATAAATTGTCGCTGGCTTTTGAACAGCAAGCTAAACCAGAGCGAGCCGAAGCCGTCCTCGAGTGGATGAAGCGCACGCAAGGCATATCAGAAGTTAGCCGTAACGCGATGGAAAAAGTTGCAGGCGCCCCAACCAGGCTTGGCAGGTACGTTATTGATCGCCGAATTGGTCGAGGTGCAATGGGCGCGGTTTATCTAGCCAAGGATCCGCGAATCAATCGGGCGGTTGCGTTGAAAGCCATCCCAATCGAGAAAGAATTCGAAGATGAAGAACTTAAGGAAGCTCGGCTACGATTCTACCGGGAAGCAGAGTCGGCAGGTCGCCTCGCCCATCCGAATATCATCACTGTATTCGATGCCGGTGAAGACAAGGGTCTGGCGTATATCGCCATGGAGTACGTTCCCGGCATTCCGCTGAAGCAATTTACCGACCCCAAGAGATTGCTCGCGCCAAAGCGCGCGCTGGAGTTATGCGCATCCGCGGCAGAGGCGCTCGACTACGCACACAACCAGGGCGTGATTCACCGTGACATTAAACCCGCAAATCTCATGTATAACCCCAAAGAAGGTCATGTGAAGATCACGGACTTCGGCGTTGCACGTATGACGGACAACAACAGCACGAAGACAGGCATTGTCCTCGGTACACCGATGTACATGTCGCCTGAGCAACTTGGTGCAGAGGATTTAACAGGCCACTCGGACTTATTTTCGCTTGGTGTTACTCTATACGAACTTCTAGCGGGAGAAGTGCCATTCAAGGCCACGAATATCGCAGTTTTGATGACGAAAATTACGACAGAGGATCCGGCGCCTATCTCCAAACGAAGAGCTGGAATACCGCCGAGCGTGGACGCGGTATTGGCTAAGGCATTGGCCAAGCGTCCCGAGAATCGTTTCTCGTGTGGTGCCGAAATGGCTATCGCATTGCGAAACTGTGCCAGATACTCATAAGATCGGATAAGAAGAGCGGTATTGCATAGATGAGCCTGCGCGGAAAAATTAACTTCGCTGAGATGACGGATACCGGACGGGTTCGTGATCACAATGAGGATGCGATCGGATCCGATCCCGAAATCGGCCTGATGGTGCTGGCCGATGGCATGGGCGGCTACAATGCCGGCGAAGTCGCCAGTGGGATTGCGGTACAGATTGTCTCTGAATTGGCAACAGAAGGGGCAGCTCGAGAGAATCGCGACGAGATCGAGTCGCACAGCGGCCTGATGCGTCAATCCATTGTGCTGCGTGATTCAGTCTATCGATCCAATAAGATTATCTACCAGACAGCACAGAGCCAGACCCATTGCGAGGGCATGGGCACGACCATCGTCGCCTGCATGTTTTACGACAACAAGGTGTCCATCGCACACGTTGGCGATTCCCGCGCCTACAGGCTGCGCGGTGGCGTACTCGAGCAAATGACTCTCGATCACTCCTTGCTCCAGGAACTCGTCGACCGAGGCTTCTATTCAGCCGAAGAGGCCCAGAGATCGACCAATCGAAACTACGTAACCAGGGCACTTGGCGTTGAGCCTACTGTCGAGGTCGAAGTACACGAATATGAGGTACTTCCGGATGACATTTACCTGTTGTGCTCCGATGGCTTGCCGGACATGGTTGAAGATGAGGACATTCACTTAACTATCAGCACTTTTAATGATAGTCTTGATGTCGTTGGTAAGCAGTTGATTGAACTAGCAAATGACAACGGCGGACGCGATAACATTTCGGTGATGTTGGCCCAGGTCATCGCCCCGTTTGCGGCGAAAAAAGGCTTGTTCGCCAGGCTTGCCAAAATGTTCCGCTCGTAAAGGGTGCAGGGTAACTGGAGATTGCAGGAAGCAAGAGCGACACGACTGCGACGCAGCCGTCCTCTTCGATCGTCTACAGCATCCCTGTTTTGATTTTGTCTCATTGAGATCGGCGAAATGGCACGTTTAATTCTAAGCCTGGACAACCAGGTTCTGGCTGAATACAACATGACGAAAGAGCGCTACACGGTTGGGCGCCTCCCGGATAACGATGTTCGCATCGACAATCCCGCCGTCAGTGGGCACCACTCCCTGATCATTAACATCCTCAATGATTCATTTCTTGAGGACCTCAATAGCACCAATGGCACCTACGTTAACGGCAAGCTCATTAAGAAACATGCCTTGCAGCACGGCGATGTCATCACTATTGGGCATCATCAGCTACGATTCGCTGATCAGCAAGTTAACGAGCCTGAACAGGATGAATTCGAAAAGACCATGGTCATTCCGGCCGGGCAACAGAATGCCGATCAGCTCGCGCAAGCTGAAAGAGCTGCGGACTTGGCTGTTGCGGCGGTAGACGACGCTGCTGAAGGGGTGAGGCTGGACCCCGAAGACGCGGCCGATCTCGAAGAAAAGCCGCAAGCGCCATCACTTGGCGAAACGATGACCGAGGAGCCTGCACGTCACAGTGAAACGGCTGCCGGCATAGACCCGGCGTCTATACCCAACGCGCTGCCGCTGGCCAAGTTGCAGGTTTTGAGCGGCTCATTTGCCGGCCGTGAACTGGAACTCACGAAGGCATTGACCACACTGGGCAGGCCTGGAGTCCAGGTTGCTGCAATCACGCGCCGCGCGGAAGGCTATTACATCGTGCACGTGGAATCTGGCAAGGAAGGTGACTATCCGCTGGTCAACGGCCAACCTATTGGCGCGCAGGCGAAGAAGCTTACTGATAACGACGTCGTGCAGTTGGCAGGTGTCAAAATGGGGTTCTTCGCCTCGTAATTGCGGCGAACGAGCCGACCGGAGTACAGATCCCGGCGCTCAGGGATAGCCTTCCTCCGAATACGTGTCGGGAGCCCAGTTCTCGAACTTCGTATATCGTCCGACAAATGTAAGCGGGAAGTCCCCGATCGGGCCGTTACGTTGCTTGGCAATCGCAATATCGGCAATACCCTTGCGCGGTGTGTCCTGGTTATAGACCTCTTCACGATAGATAAAGACGATCAGGTCAGCATCCTGCTCGATGGCTCCCGACTCACGAAGATCAGACATGACCGGGCGTTTGTCGGTACGTTGCTCTACACCGCGATTCAACTGTGACAGCGCGATTACCGGCAGCGAAAGTTCTTTGGCAAGAGCCTTCAACGACCGTGATATCTCGGAAATCTCGGTTGCACGGTTTTCCTTGCTGCCGGGCACTGCCATCAACTGTAAGTAATCGATAACGATGAGTCCGAGGCCGTGCTCGCGCTGCAACCTGCGTGCCCGTGCTCGTATTTCAGTTGGTGACAATGCCGGTGTGTCATCGATGAACATAGGCGCTTCAGACATCAGCTGCACAGCGGTATTGATGCGCGACCAATCCTCATCCGGAAAACGACCGGTACGCAGGTGCGTCTGGTCGACACGGCCCAGTGACGAGATCATGCGGAATGCGAGTTGCTCGGATGGCATTTCCATCGAGAAGATGGCCGTCGGCACTTTGGAGCCAATAGCTGCGTTCTCGGCAATATTTACGGCCAACGTGGTCTTGCCCATCGAAGGTCGACCCGCGATGATGATGAGATCGCCAGGTTGCAAGCCCGCCGTCAGTTTGTCGAATTCGTTGTAACCGGTCGATATGCCCGTGATATCTCCGTCCGACTGGTGCAGCAGATCGATACGGTCGACCGCGGCGGGCAGAATGTGTTTCAGAGCCTTAAACCCGGATTTGCCGCGTGCGCCTGATTCGGCGATCTCAAATACCAAGCGCTCCGCATCGTCTACGATTTCCGACGCTGGGCGGCCATCGGTGGCAAATGCTGCACCACTAATTTCGTTGCCGGCCGAAATGAGTGACCGCAACATCGACCGCTCACGCAAGATCTTGGCGTAGGGGCGCGCGTTTGCGGCCCCGGGGGTTTCATTAGCGAGAGTCGCCAGGTATTCAAGTCCGCCTGCCTGGTCAAGCTCACCACGACCATCGAGCACCTCGGAAACGGTGACGACATCGCAGGGATTGGCCTCCTCGGCGAGCGCGGCGATGGCCGTGAAGATCAGCCTGTGATCTTTGCGATAAAAATCCTCGGCCGTTACGACGTCCGCTATCTTGTCCCAGGATTTGTGGTCGAGCATCAGGCCGCCAAGCAGCGACTGCTCCGCTTCTATTGAATGCGGCGGTACCTTGAGGCGCTGCTCAGCACCCCCGCTTGCTACGCCGTCATCCAATGCTCGAACCATATGAGGCTTTCCCCAGTCAGTTTATTCCTGCCACTAAGGTAACACAGCGTGGCAATGCTTTAGTCAGCAGATATGATTCGCACTGTAACTTCTGCATCCACTTCACTGTGCAGATGTATGCCAATGGGATACTCACCAAGTTCATGGATGGGGCCATCGGGCATGCGAACTTCGCTTCGCTCAACCTGCACCTGGATCTTTTCAAGCGCCTCGACAATATCGACCGGACCGACTGAGCCGAACAACTTGTTTTCGCTGCCGGCATTGGCCGTAATGACCAGCTCCACACCTGTCATGGCCTTCGCCCTCGCCTGCGCAGCTGCGAGATCCTCGGAGGCCGCCTTTTCGAGTTCCGCACGTCGGGCATCAATAGCCTTGACGTTTTCCGGCGTTGCCAGTGCGGCCTTGCCGTGTGGAATCAGGAAGTTCCGACCATAGCCTGCTTTTACCTTGACCAGGTCGCCGATGTTGCCGAGATTTTCGACGTTGTCCAAAAGAATGACGTTCATTTCAAAATCCTTAACTCTACTGTTGTTTGACCACGCGACGCCGGAATGTAAACCAGGCGTCCGTATAACCCAATACTGCCAGCGCCATAATCAGAAACACGTGCAAAAATGGCAATAGCACATAGGTCATGATTACAACCAAAAGCGGGAGATTCCCGACCGAATGCAACCAGTGCACTACGGCGAGCCCCTGTAGCCAAAACACCGCAAACAACACAAATGCGACGCTCTGCAGCCAGGCTGCTCCAGTTACGAATGCGAGCAATGACAGCAATGCCATTATCAACGCAATCACGCGACCAAAATTCAAATCGCTAAACCGGCCATAATCGCCGGATTCACCAGGTATCAACTTGTATAGCCAATACCCGAACACAAGATAGACGCTGTACAACATCCAACTCGACAGCACGATAGCCATCGTCAGCATGTTCGCCGTCATCACCGGATCGGATTCCATCAGCTGCGCCTGCTCTTGCAGGTTGTTCGCGCGGGTCCATTCCAGCAGCACCCTCATGACCGGGTCCCAGTAAGCGACCATGTCGTCTATGACGATATAAAAACCGACTACAGCCAATGCCGCTATGAGCACAGACACCTGCAATGTCAGTGTCAGTGATCGCGTCGTCTGTAACACGAGCCCCAGCATTATGGCTGGTACCCACGTACTCAGTGCCGCCACCAGGATCTGCATCAACGGCGAACCGGTGACGAAAGCTACCAATACCAGGATTACTCCGGCGACGGCGGCTTCTAAAACTGCTGTACGCGCACCTTGTTTCAGGACAAACAGCACCATTATGACGCCGCTTACCATTTGTAGCAGTGGCAGCAACAACGTTGCTGCCAAAGCGATTACTGCATTTTGTGGCCGGGCAACGAGCCACGCGACCAGCGCTTGCACAATAATTCCTGGCTATCCGACCTAATGCCGATCGGTGTAAGGCAGAAGCGCCAGGAAGCGTGCTCTCTTAACTGCGCTGGCAAGCTGCCGCTGGTAGCGTGCAGTCGTGCCTGTAATACGGCTCGGTACGATCTTGCCAGTCTCTGTAACGTAAGCCTTCAGCAAATTGAGGTCTTTGTAGTCAATCTCTGTGATGCCCTCGGCTGTGAAGCGGCAGTATTTCCGCCTGCGTGAATATCGACTCATAATTGTTCTCCTCAGGCGCTCTTTTCAGCGGCAGCTTCTTCGGCCGCGACTTCGACGGAATCATCAGCTTTCGCTGTCTCTTCAGCTGCAGGCTCGGCAACTTCTTCCTTAGCCTTTTCAGCAACCGGTTCTTCGGTTGCTGCTTCTGATTCCGCAGCGGCGGGCTCATCAGATGCCTCTTGAGCATCATCAGCTGCAGGCTCGTCTGCTTTGTCGGCAGCTTCCTTTTCGGCAGCTTCTGCTCTTTTGGCCTGCTCTTCGCGCATCGCGGCCTCAGATTCGGCCTTAGCTTCGCGACGCTGTTGCGCCTCGCGCTCTTTGGCCTTTTCTTCGGCTACGGCGACGGCCATCGGCGACGCTTCGGTTACTGCTTCCTCGCGTGCAATGACGAGGTGCCGCAATACTGCGTCGTTGAATCGAAAAGCACCTTTGATCTCATCGAGTACAGGCTGCTCACACTCGACGTTTAGCAGAACGTAGTGGGCCTTGTGAACCTTGGTGATCGGGTGAGCCAGTTGGCGTCGACCCCAGTCCTCAGTGCGATGCACTGCACCACCGGAAGCGGTGACCATGCCCTGGTAGCGTTCTACCATGGCAGGAACCTGCTCGCTCTGGTCCGGATGGACCAGAAACACGATTTCGTAATGTCTCATTGTATCCCCTTACGGATTGTAGCCACCCGGCTATCCGGTGTGGCAAGAGGCTGCGACCTCGCGGCCGCCCCGACCTATGTGACGGGAGGCGCATCCTACCGCCTGATCGGGACGGACGCAAGCCAAAAGCTCGTGGATTTGCTGGGAAAAACG
>Ga0224512_10003784_pt1 | contig 13163 bp, 9 predicted proteins | sample SF_May12_sed_USG_4_FD_169103 | JGI IMG/M metagenome (GOLD analysis project Ga0224512, IMG submission 169103) | Sediment microbial communities from San Francisco Bay, California, United States - SF_May12_sed_USGS_13 | ecosystem: Environmental > Aquatic > Marine > Sediment | place: USA: California...
CTATGTCCGCTCCGAGTCGACTCGAACCTCCCCGGGCGAGCGCCAACAGGTCGGCTCGGCGGTAGATAACGGACGTCCGGAGCGCTTCACCCCTCCCTGTGCCCCGGGCGTGACTTGCGGATCGCGCGGCTGAGGATGATCACCGGGATGATCCCCGCCAGCACGATGGTCAGCGCCGGCAGCGCCGCCTCGGCGATGCGCTCGTCGCTGGCGTATTCGTAGGCGCGGGTCGCCAGGGTCTGGAAGTTGAACGGGCGCAGCAGGATGGTCGCGGGGAGCTCCTTGAGGACCTCGACGAAGACCAGGGTGGCGCCGGCCAGCACGCCGCCGCGGATCAGCGGCAGGTGGACGCGCAGGAGGGTGCCCGCCGGGCCCGCGCCGAGGCTGCGGGCGGCGCCGTCCATGCTGGGGGTGACGCGGGTCAGCGCCGAATCGACGGCGCCGTTGGCCAGCGCCATGAAGCGCACGACATAGGCGAAGATCAGCGCCGCCACGGTGCCGCTGAAGATGAGGCCGGTGGAGATGCCGAAACTCGCCTCCATGGCCGCGTCGATGGCGTGGTCGAGGCGGGCCAGCGGCGGCACCGCGCCGACCGCCAGCACCGAGCCCGGGATCGCATAGCCGATGCTGGCGAAACGCGTGAGCCCCGCGAGCAGCCGGCCGCCGTTGAGCCGCACCCCGTAGGCGAGGAACACCGCCGCGGCGATGCACACGACGCCGGCGAGGCCGGCGAGCATCAGGCTGTTCCACAGGTCGGTGACGAACCGCGCGTCGAGCCCGCGCGCAAGGTTGGCCCATGCGTGGTCGCCCAGCACCACGGCCGGCACCGCGAAGCCGAGCAGGATGGGCAGCGCGCAGACCGCGACGGCGGCCCATTTCCGCCAGCCGGCGAGGCGGTAACCGGGCAGTTCGCGGTAGCGCGTCGTCGTCTGGTGGTAGCGCTGGTCGCGGCGCGAGCGGCGCTCGATCCAGATCAGCGCGAGGACGAGCACGAACAGCGTTGCCGCCATCTGCGCCGCCGCCGGCTCGTTGACGTCGAGCCAGACGCGGTAGATGCCGGTGGTGAAGGTGTCGACGGCGAAATACTCGACGGTGCCGAAATCGGCCAGCGTCTCCATCAGCGCCAGCGACAGGCCGGCGACGATGGCCGGGCGGGCCAGCGGCAGGGCGACGGTGAAGAAGCTGCGCCACGGCCCGCGGCCCAGCACCCGGCTGGCCTCCAGCAGGCACACCGACTGCGAGACGAAGGCGGCGCGGGTCAGCAGGTAGACATAGGGGTAGAACACGAGCGACATCATGGCGATGGCGCCGTCGAGGCTGCGGATGTCGGGGAACCAGTAGTCGCGGGCGCTGGTCCAGCCGAACAGGCTGCGCAGCGCCACCTGGACGGGCCCCGCATATTCCAGGAGGTCGGTATAGACGAAGGCGATGACATAGGCCGGCACGGCGAGCGGCAGCAGCAGCGCCCATTCGAAGACGTTGCGGCCGGGAAAGCGGCACATGGAAACCAGCCAGGCCGGCCCGACCCCGGCCAGCAGCACGCCGATCGCGACACCGAAGAACAGCCGGAAGGTGTTGTACAGGTATTCCGGCATTACGGTGGAGACGAGATGCCTCCATACGCCCTCGTCGGACGCCAGCGCCATGGCGAAGACGGCGACGATGGGGCTGGCGACGACGAGCGCCAGCACGACGGCGCCCGCCGTCCAGGCATCGAAACGGGGACGGCGCCAGCGCCGTACCAGCGGCCCCGGAGGCCGTTGCGTTTCCTCCAACGCAGCCATGAGTCAGGGGGATCCTGTTGCCGTGACGGGCGGAGCGACCTCATACTTCGAGACGGCGCTCCGCGCCTCCTCAGCATGAGGCTCCAACGTTTGTGCCCTCATGCTGAGGAGGGCCGAAGGCCCGTCTCGAAGTATGAGGTCGCTCGGTGACCGAACGTCACCCCCCTCCCCAACCCCTCCCCCTCTCAAGGGAGAGGGGCTTTCTTGCCGGATCGCCCCGTAAAGCCCCTCTCCCGCCTGGGCGGGGGAGGGGTTGGGGAGGGGGTGGGATACCGGCGCAGCCGGGAAAACAGCCGGCGCTCGCATTCAGGATACCCTCTTCACCGGTAGCCGGCGCGGTCGTAGACGATGATCGCCTGCGGCACGAGCTCGGCGATCCGCCACAGATCGGTGTCGTCGGCCCTGAACTTGCCCCAGGAGGCGACTTCCGGGTCCCATGCGACGCCCGGCTTGACCGGGTATTCGTAGTTGCTGCCGGCGTAATAGGCCTGCGCCTTGTCGGAGCTGAGGAACTCGATCAGGCGGATCGCGTTGTCGCGGTTCGTGGCGTGCTTGGCGACGCCGGCGCCGGAGATATTCACATGCGTGCCGCGGTCGTCCTGGTTCGGGAAGACGATGCCGATCGAGGCGGCCCATTCCTTCTGCACCGGCTCCGCCTCGTTGTGGCGCATGGCGCCGATGTAATAGGTGTTGATCAGCGCGACGTCGCACTCACCCTGCCAGATCGCCTTGACCTGGGCGCGGTCGTTGCCCTGAGGCTTGCGGGCGAGGTTGGCCTTGACGCCGTTGGCCCAGCCCTGCGCCCCCTCTTCACCCTTGGCCGCGATGATCGAGGCGAGCAGCGACTTCATGTAGACATGGCCCGACGAGCGCGTGCAGATGCGGCCCTTCCATTTCGGGTCGGCCAGATCCTCGTAGCGGGTGATTGCGCCGGCCTTGACCCGGTCCTTCGAATGGACGATGACGCGGGCGCGGACGGTCAGGCCGAACCACTTCCCGTCCGGCTGGCGGTACTGCGCCGGGATATTGGCGGCCAGCACGTCGGACTTGACCGCCTGGAAGGTGTCGGCCTCGACATGCTGGCGGAGCGTCGCGATGTCGGCGGTCAGCACGGCGTCGACGGCGCTGTCCTTGCCCTCCTCCTGCATGCGCTTGAGGATCCCGCCCTTGACGTACTGGACGTTGACCTTGATGCCGCTGTCCTGCGTAAAGGCGTCGAGCAGCGGGCGGATCAGGAATTCCTGGCGGTAGGAATAGAGGTTCACCTCGCCGCCGGCGGCGCCCAGGCTGGCGAAGGATGTGATGGCGACGATCGCGGCGATCGCCGCATATCCGGACCTGGTAAGCTTTGTCATTGCGGTTCCCGTTTGAAATGCCCGGCGCGGTCGCGGATCGGCCACGACGGCCCGGGCAGGTTTTCCAATACCTTGTGGCGACGATCCTAATTGCGAATAATTCGCAATTGCAACACAAAAATAGTTTGGCCCCAATAGCTTCCAAAAGACATCCTTATGAATCAAGGGGCTATGGAACCGGACAAATTGTCGCAGGAGGCGCCGGGCAGGCACGGCCAGGGGACCAGCGGACACATCGGGGCTGGCCAGCTAGAGCATTTCAAGATTGATCAGTGTCGTCACCGCGCGACCTCATACTTCGAGACGTCGCTTCGCGCCTCCTCAGCATGAGGCCCCAACTCTTGTGCCCTCATGCTGAGGAGGGCCGCCGCGCCGAGCAGCCGCCGGCAGGCGGTGTGTGCGAGCCGCGAAGCAGAGGCCCGTCTCGAAGTATGAGGTCGCGCCGTTGGTGCAAGCGCGAATCCCGGCAAACTTGAAATGCTCCAACCGTGCACGGGGTCCCGCTATCGCTCCATCGCGTGCAGCATCAGGAACACGTTGTGCTCCCACATGGCGGCGTAGTCCGCGGCCGGGCCGCCGGGCCGCGACAGCGTGCCGGCATAAAGCTCGCCGCCGATCGCCACCCCCGCCTCCTCGGAAATCATCAGGGCGAGGCGCGGATCGGTGCCGTTCTCGACGAACACCGCCTTGACCGCGGCGGCATGCATCTCGCCGATCAGGCCGGCGATGCGCCGGGCCGAGGGCTGCGACGCGCTGTCCGGGCCCTGGGGCGCCAGGACGCGCATGCCGTAGTCGCGCGCAAGGTAGGCGAAGGCGTCATGGGTGGCCACGACCACCCGGTGTTCCGGCGCGATCAGCGGCAATACATTGTCCATCATTTCCTGCAATACCGCCAGCTTGCGCTCGAACGCCGCCTGGTTGTCCCGGAACGACGCGGTGTGCTGCGGCGCCGCCTCGGCCAGCGCCTGCGCGATTGCCTCGGCGTACAGCCTTGCATTGGCGAGGCTGTGCCAGGCATGCGGGTCCGGCGTGCCGGACGCGTCCAGGATCGGCGCGACGTCGCGGCTCGCCACGACCACCGGCCCGCCATACCCGGACGCGGCGATGGCCCGGTCGAGCCAGCCCTCCAGCCCCAGCCCGTTGACGACGACGAGGTCGGCGCCGGCGAGGCGCCGCATGTCGCGCGGCTGCGGATGCCAGGCGTGCGGGTCGGTTTCCGGCGGGACGAGGCTGGTGACGGTGACGTGGTCGCCGCCGACCTGGCGGGCGATATCGGCGACGACGGGAAAGCTGGCGACCACGTTGAGACGCTCTTCGGCCCGCGCCGGCAGCGAGACGGCAAGGAGAAGAAGCGGCAGAAGCGCGAGCAGGCGATTTTTATCCATGTCGATGATGTACCGTTTGTCTGCGCCGCAGCACGCCGCCCTGCGGCCCTGCGAACAAGGAAACTCCATAGGCCGCGCCGGCCGCCAGGACGATCGCCGGCCCGGACGGCACCCCGGCGTGCCATGAGATCAGCAGCCCGCCATAGCCCGACGCCAGGGCAATGCCGACGGCCGCCACCACCATGCGCCAGACGTTGCGCGCCCACAGCCGCGCCGCGACCGCCGGCAGCACCATCAGGCCAAGCGCCATCAGCGTGCCGAGTGCCTGGAACCCGGCCACCAGGTTGAGCACCACGAGCACGAGGAACAGCATGTGCCACCGCCCGCCGCCGCCGACCAGTTCCATGAATTCGGGATCGAAGCTCTCGGCGATCAGCGGCCGCCAGGACAGCGCCATCGCGGCCAGCGTGACGCTGGCGATGCCGGCGACGAGCAGCAGCGACGGCGCATCGACCGCCAGCACGTTGCCGAACAGCACATGGGTGAGGTCCACGCTGTTGCCGGCGAGCGAGACGATCAGCACGCCGGCCGCCAGGGCCACCAGGAAGAAGCCGGCAAGGGTGGCATCCTCCATCAGCCCGGTGGCGCGCGACGCCATGCCCGCGAGCAGCGCCACGGCGAGCCCCGCGGCGACGCCGCCGAGCGCCAGAGCGGGCAGCGACAGCCCGCCGATCATGAAACCGATGGCCGCGCCCGGCAGCACCGAATGCGCCAGCGCGTCGCCCATCAGGCTCATGCGCCGCAGCACCAGCAGCACGCCGACCGGCCCGCCGCCCAGCGCCAGCGCAACGCAGGCCGCCAGCGCCCGCTTCATGAAGGTGTATTCGGCGAACGGCGCCAGAAAGACATCGTAAATCATACGAGGACCTCCGGGCGCCTCAGGCCGCCGCCCAGAAGTTGCGGTCGGCGGCGCAGCGCTCGCACAGATGCCGCGCCCGGCGCAGGTTCTCCGGCGTCAGCACCGCCGCCGTCGGGCCGCAGGCGACCGATTCATGCGCCAGCAGCATGGTCCAGCCGAAGTGCTTCTGCGCCAGGTCGAGATCGTGCAGCACCGCGACGACGATGCGGCCCTCCTTCCGCCAGCCTTCCATCAGGGCCAGCAGATACGCCGTGGTATCGGCATCGACATTGGCGAACGGTTCGTCCAGCAGGATCGCCGGCGCGTCCTGCAGCATGGTCCGGGCGAACAACACGCGCCGTGTCTGTCCCCCCGACAGGGTGCCGATCGGCATCCCCGCCACCGCGGCCAGCCCGACCGCGGCGACTGCGGCTTCGACCTCGTCGCGCTGCGCCCGCGTGATGCGCCGGAACCCGCCGCTGCGCGGCCACAATCCCATGGCGACGACGTCGCGCACGGCAATCGGGAAAGTCCGGTCGAAGCCGGCGCGCTGCGGCAGATAGGCGATGTCCCCGGTGCGGCCGCCGGCCAGTTGCACGCGGCCCGCCCTCGGCTTCAGCAGCCCCGCGATCGTCTTCAGCAGGGTGGTCTTGCCGCTGCCGTTGGGGCCGACCACGGCGCACAGCACGCCGGCGGGAAACCGCCCCGATACGCCGTGCAGCACGTCGCCGCCGTCATAGGCGACCGTCAGAGCGTCGATGTCGATGGATGGCGTCACCTGCCGCCCGCCTGACGGTTTTCCGCACACGGATGCGGCGCATGGCCAAACCCATGGGGCCGCATTCGCATCAGACGGCCCAGAGCACGCAGGCCCAGATTACGATGGCCAGGGCCGCCGCCAGGGCCAGCCGGCGGCCCGCGCCCATCTCCATAACACTCGCCGCATCGCGCCGCGCCATCGCCAGCCGTTCCCTGATGATCGAACCTGAAATGTTATGTTATAACATTCCATAATTCGATTGCCAGCATTTTGTCGGCCCGGCGGCCGGCGATCAGGTGACGATCTGGTAGAAGATGCAGACCTGCGCCAGCCAGCCGACGGCGAACATCAGCGTCCGCATCAAGGGGATGCCCGCCACATAGACCGGATAATGCACCAGCCGCGCCACGAAATAGGTGATGGCAGCCGCGGCCGTGGCCGCGTTGGCAGCACCCGTCAGATGCGCCACCAGCACCAGTGCGGCGAAGATCACGAGGTTTTCGACCGCATTGTAATGCGCCTTCTTGGCACGGTCGGCCCAGGCCGGCACCGGCAGGCTGTCGGCCCGGTAGGTAAGCGCCTCGGTCAACCCGTATTTGGCGATGCGCGCCAGGATATACGGGAGCCAGAATAGCGCCGTCAGGCCGGTCGTCCAGGCGAGCATCGAAAGGTCGGTCGACATGGTCAATACCCCTCTGCTGTTTTCACGGTTGGCCGCACCTGCGCGGCGGCGCCGGTGCGTCATCCCCTTCTGGCGTCGGTTGCGGCGGAAGTCAACCGCGGCGCGAGGCGGTCACGGTGGCGTTCGCGGCAGGATGCGCCGCAGCAGGACCGGGGTAAGCAGGGTCGTGACCACACCCATGAGGATCAGCGCCGAGAACAGGCTGGCAGTGACCGGGTCCTCGTGGTCCGCCCGTTCGAACAGCCCGGCCTCGGCAGCGATGCTGAGCACCACCAACTCGACCGCGCCGCGCGCGCTCATCCCGGCGCCGACGGCGAGGGCGCCGCGGCGGTCGCGGCTGAGCAGGAAGGCCGGCAGGCCGGCGCCGATCAGCTTGCCGAGCAACGCCACCGCGATCAGCAGTGCCAGGAACAGCGGCGCCTGCGTGATCGCGGCGAGTTCGACGCGCAGGCCGATCGAGGCGAAGAACAGCGGGCCGAGAAAGCCGCTGGCCACGACGCCGAAGACCAGCCGCATCTCGTTGTAGGCGAGTGGCCCGACCCGGCTGCGCTCGAAATAGAGGCCGGCCATGAAGGCGCCGAGGATCCAGTGCAGTCCCAGGGCCTCGGCCAGCAGCCCGTAGCCGAGGCCGACGCCGCACAGCACGCTGAACTCGAAGGACGTCGCCTTCATCGTCCGCAGGCGCCGGCTGACATGCGGATAGACGTGTGCGCCGAGCGCGACGGTCACCGCGAAGAAGACCCCGACCCGGGCCAGCAGCCAGGCGAAGTCGAGGATCCCGGGGACGGTCCCGGTGCGGATCATTGCCAGCACGACGGCCAGCAGGACCAGCCCGATGACGTCGTCGATGATCGAGGCCGAGACCACCATCCGGCCGAACCAGGTGTGCAACACGCCGAACTCCTCGAAGATCTTCACCGTCGCGGCGATCGAGGAGATCGAAACGGCCACCCCGACCAGCAGGCACAGCACCAGCTTCTGGCCGCTGTCGGGCAGGAAGATCCAGGCCAGCGCGAAGCCGCCGGCCAAGGGCAGCACGACGCCGCCGGCGGCGACCGCAAGCGACCCGGCTTGGCGCTCGGTCAACTCGCGCGGCTCCAGCTCGATGCCGGCCACCAGCACGAGGAAGAAGATCCCGGCGTTGGCGACGTAATAGAGCACCTCGCTATGCGCCAGCTGGGCAAGGAACGGGATCTGTGCACCGAATGCCAGCGCCGCCGTGGCCAATACGATGCCGGCGCCGATCTCGCCCACCGAGGCCGGCTGCCCCAGCCGTTCGGCGACCTCCCCGAAACCGCGGGCGAGAAACAGCAGCAGCAGCAGTTCGATAAAGACCGTCACGGCAGTTACCATCCTTGTCCGGTCGGGCCGGCACCGGAGGATAACCCGTCCGATGCGATCCATCCCATGGGCCGCCTAGCGCCGGAGGCGCCGGATCTAAATTCCGCCGCCTTGTCCCGTCGCCCTCCCGCCAGGCGGCGCCGAGTGGGCGGGTTCACCCCTCCAGCGACATCAGCGACGCGTTGCCGCCGGCCGCGGTGGTGTCGGTGCTGACCACGCGTTCCGTGGCGAACCGGTGCAGGTAGCGCGGGCCGCCGGCCTTCGGGCCGGTGCCGCTGAGGCCCTCGCCGCCGAACGGCTGCACGCCGACGACGGCGCCGATCTGGTTGCGGTTGACGTACGCGTTGCCGACGTGAAGCCGCGAGACGATGCGGCGCACCGTCGAATCGACGCGGCTGTGCACCCCGAGCGTGAGGCCATAGCCGGTGGCGTTGATGTCGTCGAGCACCTGGTCGAGCCGCGCATCGTCGTATCGTACGACATGCAGGACCGGGCCGAACACCTCGCGCTCCAGGACCGCGATGGACTCGATCTCGTAGGCGCGCGGCGCGAAGAAGCAGCCGTTGCCGCAGCCATCATCGAGGGGAACCTCGCAGAGCAGTTTCGCGTCACGGTCCATGCGGTCGGCATGGGCCTGCAGCATCGCCCGGGCCTCCGCGTCGATCACCGGGCCTACATCCGTCGACAGCAGCGCCGGGTCGCCCACCTTCAATTCGCGCATGGCGCCGGCCAGCATTTCGACGGTGCGCTCGGCCACGTCGTCCTGCACGAACAGGACGCGCAGCGCAGAGCAGCGCTGGCCGGCGCTGCGGAAGGCGGACAGCAGTACGTCGCGCACCACTTGCTCGGGCAATGCCGAGGAGTCGACGATCATCGCGTTCTGGCCGCCGGTCTCGGCGATCAGCGGCACGATCGGGCCGTCGCGCCCGGCCAGCGTCCGGTTGATCAGCCGCGCGGTGTCGGTGCCGCCGGTGAAGGCGACGCCGGCAATACGCGGATCGCCGACCAGCGCGCCGCCGACCGCGGCGCCATCGCCGGGCAGCAGATGCAGCACGTCGCCCGGCACGCCGGCCTCGTGCAGCAGCCGCACGGCGCGCGTCGCCATGATCGGGGTCTGCTCGGCCGGCTTGGCCAGCACTGCATTGCCCGCCGCCAGCGCGGCCGCGACCTGGCCGGTGAAGATCGCCAGCGGGAAGTTCCAGGGACTGATGCAGGCGAAGGCGCCGCGGCCGTGCAGCGCGATCTCGTTGCGCTCTCCCGTCGGGCCGGGAAGCTGCACGGGTCCGGCGAATTCCGCCCGCGCCCGGCCCGCGTAATAGCGCAGGAAGTCGACCGCCTCGCGCACCTCCGCGACGGCGTCGTTCGCGGTCTTGCCGGCCTCGCACACGGCGATCGCCATGAGTTCGGCCATATGGGCCTCGTAGAGGTCCGCCGCGCGCTCCAGCGCCGCCGCACGCTCTGCCGCCGGCGTTGCGTCCCAGCCCGGCTGCGCTGCCACCGCGCGCGCCAGCGCATCCGCGACATCCTTGCCGGTGGCCTCGGCGACCGCGCCGATGCTGCGCCGCCGGTCCGCCGGATCGGTTGCCGGGCGGGCGCCGGCCATACGCAATTCGCCGCCGACGATCGGCCCCGCCTGCCAGCCGGCGGCGGTCGCCTTCGCCATATCCGACGCCAGCCGGGCCAGCACCGCCGCATCGTTGAGGTCCACGCCGGCGGAATTGCGCCGCGCGGGGCCATACAACGCTTGCGGCAGGGGGATCGCGGGGTGCGCCTTGTGCTCGAGCCGGGCGACCGCCTCGACCGGATCGGCGATCAGCGCGTCGATCTCGGTCTCGGCGTCGACGATGCGGTTGACGAAGGACGTGTTGGCGCCGTTCTCCAGCAGCCGCCGCACAAGATAGGCGAGCAGGTCCTCATGGCTGCCGACCGGCGCGTAGATGCGGCAGGGGATGCCCGGGCCGCTCTTGCCGACGACCTGGTCGTAGAGGTCCGCGCCCATGCCGTGCAGCCGCTGGAATTCGAAATCCTTCGAGTCGCCGGCCAGTTCCAGCACCGTGGCAAGCGTGTGCGCGTTGTGGGTGGCGAACTGCGGATAGAAGGCGTCGGCGTTGGCGAACAAGCGTTTCGCGCAGGCGATGAATGAGATGTCCGTCGATGCCTTGCGGGTGAACACCGGGTAGCCGGCGAGGCCGAGCTCCTGCGCCCATTTGATCTCGCTGTCCCAGTAGGCGCCCTTGACGAGGCGAACCATCAGCCGCCGCCCGTGCCGCCGCGCCATGTCGGCGAGCCAGTCGATAAGCGGCAGCCCACGCTTCTGGTAGGCCTGCACGGCGAGCCCGAAGCCGGACCAGTCGCCAAGCGCCGGGTCGCTGGATACCGCCTCGACGATGTCGAGCGAGAGGTCCAGCCGGTCGGCCTCCTCGGCATCTACACAGAAACCGATATCGGCGGCCCTGGCCAGGGCGGCGAGCTCGTTGAGCCGCGGCACGAGTTCCGCCATCACCCGGCCCTTGCTCGCGAATTCGTAGCGCGGATGCAGCGCCGACAGTTTCACCGATATGCCCGGCGCGGCGATCGGGCCGCGCCCGGCCGCTGCCTTGCCGATCGCCTCGATGGCGCGGACATAGGCCTCGAAATAGCGGTCGGCGTCGTCCATGGTGCGCGCGGCCTCGCCCAGCATGTCGTAGGAATAGCGGTAACCGCGCTTCTCTGCCTCCCCGGCGCGGTCCAGCGCCTCGGCGATGGTGCGGCCCATGACGAACTGGCGGCCGAGAATCCGCATGCCCCGGGTGACCGCCTGGCGGATCACCGGCTCGCCGCTGCGCGCGAGCAGCCGGCCGAGCGTGCCGGTGAAATCCTTCGCCGCCTGTTCGCTGTCGAGATTGACGACGCGGCCGGTCAGCATCAGCGCGAAGGTCGAGGCGTTGACGAACAGCGATTCCGAGCCGCCGAGGTGCCGCTCCCAGTCGGCGCCGCCGATCTTGTCCTTGATCAGCTTGTCGGCGGTGTCCGCGTCGGGAATGCGCAGCAGGGCTTCGGCGAGGCACATCAGCACGATGCCCTCCTCGCTGGAAAGCTCGTATTCCGCCATGAAGGCGTCGAGCCCACCGGCGCCGGCATGGCGGCGGCGCAGCTCCTCGACCAGGCCGCGCGCGGTGGCGGCAACGCGGTCGCGCGCCGCGGGCGGCAGCGAGGCCTCGGCAAGACGCTCCTCGACGCAACGGGCCTCGTCCACGCGAATGGCGGCACGCAGGGCTGCGCGCAGGGACCCCGGTTCCGGCAGCGGCTTGGCGAACAGCATGGCGGGCCTCGACTATGGTTGGCCCAGTATAGGCGCAGCCGGGGGGCGAGCGGAATGCCCAAACCAGCGGCGCGACCTCACCCTTCGAGACGGTTGCCCTCATCCTGAGCCTGTCGAAGGACGCAACCTCCTCAGGGTGAGGCTCCAATGCCTGTTCCCTCATGCTGGAGACCTTTGCACGGAAAGAAGAACCGTCATTGCGAGCCGCAGGCGAAGCAATCCAGTCTCAAGGACCGTCTGGATTGCCGCGGCGCTTCGCGCCTCGCAATGACGATATCGGGATCCGCGCAAAGGTCTCCATGCTGAGGAGGGCCGCCGCGCCGAGCAGCCGCCGGTAGGCGGCGTGTGCGAGCCGCGAAGCAGAGGCCCGTCTCGAAGTATGAGGTCGCTCGGTGCCGGTTAAACCCGAGGGACTCCCGCCCCTACCCTTCGGCCTCGGCGGCGGCGCCTTCGCGGAACTGCAGTTCGCTGAGCCGCGCGTAGAGCCCGCCGCCGGCTGCCAGTTCCGCATGGCGGCCGCTCTCGACGATCCGCCCCTTGTCGAACACGTAGATCGTATCCGCGTCGATCACCGTCGACAGCCGGTGCGCGATCACGATGGTCGTGCGGCCCGCCATCAGGCGCTCCAGCGCCGCCTGGACCTGCTGCTCGGATTCGGTGTCGAGCGCGGAGGTCGCCTCGTCGAGCAGCAGGATCGGCGCGTTCTTCAGCATCGCCCGGGCGATCGAGATCCGCTGGCGCTGCCCGCCCGACAGGAACACGCCGCGCTCGCCGACCATGGTGTCGTAGCCGTCGGCAAGCCCGGCGATGAATTCGTCCGCAGCGGCGTTCCGGGCGGCCTCGATGACCTCCTCATCGGTCGCATCGGGCCGTCCGTAGAGGATGTTGTTGCGCACGGTGTCGTTGAACAGGCCCGTCTCCTGGGTCACCAGGGCGATCGCGCCGCGCAGCGAGTCGAGGGTGAGGTCGCGCACGTCCTGGCCGCCGACGGTGACGACGCCGCCGCTGACATCGTAAAACCGCGGAATGAGGTTCAGCACCGTCGACTTGCCGGCGCCGGACGGACCGACCAGTGCGGTCAGGCGGCCCGGCGGCGCCTCCATGGTCACCTGGTGCAGGGCCGGGATGTCGCCGCCATACGAGAAATCCACCGCGTCCAGCCGCACCCCGTGGCCGCCGGCCGCAAGCGGCCTCGCACCCGGGCGGTCGGCGATCTGTGGCCGGTAGTCGACGATCTCGAACACGCGCTCCGCGGCGGCGAGCCCCTGCTGCATGCGGGTGTTGACGTTGGCGAGGCGCCGCATCGGCTGGTAGGCCAGCAGCATGGCGACGAAGAAGGCCATGAAACTGCCGACGGTAGCCTGCTGGTGCATGACCTGGTAGCCGCCATAGGCGAGGATTGCGGCGAACACCAGGCCGCCCAGCGCCTCGAGGGTCGGCGCCGCGCGCGCCTGGATCTTGGTGATCTTGTAGGACAGGCCGAACAGCGAGGCGAACAGGCCGGCGGCGCGGTCCTCCTCGTGACGCTCCATGGCGTAGGCCTTGACCTGGCGGATGCCCTTCAGGACGTCGTCCAGGAAGCCGGTCAGCACGGCGGTCTCCTGCTGGGCGCTGCGCGCCGCGCGGCGCGTCCGCCGACCCAGATTGACGACGACCCAGGCGCTGACCGGGAAGACGATGAAGGTGGCCAGCGCCAGCCGCCAGTTGTTGAAGAACA
>Ga0224512_10003786_pt1 | contig 13162 bp, 18 predicted proteins | sample SF_May12_sed_USG_4_FD_169103 | JGI IMG/M metagenome (GOLD analysis project Ga0224512, IMG submission 169103) | Sediment microbial communities from San Francisco Bay, California, United States - SF_May12_sed_USGS_13 | ecosystem: Environmental > Aquatic > Marine > Sediment | place: USA...
CCACCTACTTGCTTTCTTTGGTGGAGGTTAAGATTTGTCTTGCAGAGCATCTCATATGGTACTGTTTGCTCTATGTTGTATGACGATTTATTTTCTAAAACCACACCGCATGTTTTACAGACAGTTTCGTTTTCAAATGGGAGAAAAACAATTTCTGGTTTTACACAGTAGCATTGTGTAGAAATTAAATTTTGTCTCATAATTTGGCCCCATGTAATTGATTAATAAGGTTATTAGAGAAAAATAATTTCATAATTATTGTTTATATCAAGAAAATGATTTGATTGTCTTTCTGTTTGATAGATATGTCATAATCTAAAAGCAAAATTTTGTTAACCCAAAATTATCAAGAAAATACTACGTATTATTAATAGTCTTTATTTTTTAGCCACCAAGACTATCACTTTGCCTGTCATCCAAGGACGAGGTTGTCCATAATATTCATAAATTTATGTACTGTTGAATGTCACAGAAAATGAACCTCCTGGCTTTATCATTGTAATAGGAATATCTGAGAACTGTAAAACCTAGACAGACATCACAACATCTATCTAGGGTTGTTTTCAAATTGTGGATCTGCTTTTTCTAAGAATGATTTACGTGCTTGATTTATGATTTTTGACCGAAGTTCTTCGTCAACTACTGCTTTGTCTAATTGTTTCATCAACTCGTCTCGTTTTTGTGAATATTCATTTTGAACTAAAGATACAAAAAGAATAATCATCGTTCTTATTATTTCTGCCAAATAATACAGATCTCGATTTGCAATTATTTTTTTGCTACCCTGTAAAATTGTAGATCTTTGTCCATAATATTTTCTTATTTTTTCATATATTTCCCCTCTTTCATGTGAATTTTTTCCAAGAATTGTGGCACACCTGTGTGAAATTCTATGAGTTAATTCTTGATCTGTTCCAATAAGAGATTCAAGTAATACGTTAAGAGAAATTAGTCTATCATATACCATGATATTTTTTCTGGATTTAGTTAACCAATAGTATGCATCCTCAACAAATTCATCTAAATCTGTTTCCTTAATTTTTGAAAAATAAGAATAACATTTATCAAAAAAAATACTTTAGTTTGCAAATCCGTCAATATTAAACAAAATGCTGAGATTGAATTTAGATGATTCGTGTATAAATAATTGAAAACTGCTATTTTTGCATTATTCAATATTAAATTTATATTCTATATTAAAAGTCATTTCAGAAAATTATCTTAGTCATTTAAATAAAAAGTTGATGGTATTAGATTATGAGTATTGATGATTCTACTTCATGTCCAATTATTACGCCAGTTGCAGCAGTAGCATTTGCGTGGGCTATTTCAGCAAAATTTTCAGAAAATGAATCTACAAAAAGGCATGGTGAATCAGCAGGGCACGAGTATGATAAACTATTAAAAAAAATTCAAGAAACGATTGAAGGAAAAACTTCATCATATTGTGAATACTATGGTGAATTGATTGCATCTATGAATGTGGCAATAAAAAATCTTGAAACATGTCGTAGTCATAGAAATGATAATTTTTCCCAAGATGAGGATCTGAGAAAACAACAGATTGAGGCAATAGATAAGTTGAAAACATTTGGACTAAGCTTTGAAAATGCAATACCGAAAATAGCTTCTTCAACAGCTATAGGAGGAATAAGCGGATTAACTCTAACAAATGTTCTAAATGAATTGAATCTTTCTGTTCTTTGGAATGATGTGATTTTATTTAGTTTTTTAGGCATAGGTTACTTGATTACTGATTTTGTTGTACTTCCAGCAGTAATATGGAGAAAGAGAAAAGCAATGGATAAAATGAACGTAATAAAACGAGAGCATTATCAATTATATTCCAAACGTTGTGAAAGAGAACTCTGTGATCTGTTTAAAACACTAATGATGTCATATGATAAAATAGATGAGGAGTACAATGCCAAAATTAAAGAACAAAATTGGGATGTCAAACAAGTAATACCCGAAAATGAAGAATATCTAGTAAAATATTCGGGTCATAGAGATAAAGAAAATGAAAAAAAGTAGCTAAGAGCAACAGTAATCTAAAAATTGTATTTTTACAAGTTACAATACTCACAAGGCCACCAATACGTCTGATGCCCAAATTCAATTATGTATGTGCTGAGAATTGACAGTGCCAACAAGATGTAACCCTTGTTGTTATTTTTTAAAACAAGTAGAATTGAAAAAATGACAACAGCAATCTGAGATATGCTAAAAAATATTAATTTTTGATAGACTCTATACCCAAACAGTATTCCTTCACCAAACAACATAGATACTGATAGCCAGATAAGATGAATTCCAGATAATCCAAAAAACAGTAACTTGCTCAATGAAAAATTGAATCCATTGAAACTAATTAAATGCGTGAAGAGATATGCTGATGTATTCTCTTCAAGATTCTTGTATTCTCACATGAGGGTTTGATGGATTTTAAAATATCATGGGGAATTTAAAGAGAATACGGATAAATTTTTGGCTTTAGAACCTAAATATGTCATAAATGAAGGATTCAACAGGACAACTTTATGGAATGTCAAAGAGAAAATAAAGAATATGACAAAATATTAGATAAAATTAAAGTCAGAATTCTCTCAGCATTAAAAAAATAATTAGAATCACATAACTTTTTAAATTAAAAATTTACATGTTTCTATTCCAACATATGTTAATTCAATCCAATGATTGACTCCAATCTTTTTTACGGATATGAATTTCCATTTTTCTTCCAGAGATTTTATTATATCATGATCTAATTTTACATAATCCCTTTACATTATTTTTTCAAGGTGGGAAGTAAAGCAGGTCTATCATCTTTACTTTTTACTTGTATAGTAGTATGATTTTTTATTTCCGCATTCATCCATTATGGTATCTAATTTGGATGATTCATGCAAATCATGCGCAACTTCAATTAAAGAAGATGTGTTTTTCATTCTCATTATTTTGGATATGTAATAATTTTTCTGTTAATAATATCTTAATGAGACCAGGCTATGAATATCTTAATGACATTTTTGCTCCACGAAGGTTTGCACCATGAAATTGTGTTTTGCCATCTACCAATATATTCATAAGATCTGCGCCTCTAAGATCACAAAACATAAAGTTGGCACCTCTCAAATCGGCAAAATGTAGGTCGGCAGTATTCAGATCGGAATTCATAAAGTTGGCATTCTTCAGAGTTGCTTTATAAAAATATGCATTTCTAAAATCACTCTGTGTAAGTGTTGAATTAGAAAGATCAGCATATCCAAATGAAGCCTTTCTACCATCAACATGATAAAATTGACTGTGAGTTATTTTTGAATGACCAAAATCTGAATTTTTAAGATCAGCATTATTAAAAATTGTAAATAAGCCTTTTACTTGTCTGAAGATGGTGTCTTTTGCATTAGCGCGGGACAGATTTGCATATGACAAATCAGAATAATAAATTTTTGCTTTGCTTAAATTAGAATCTACTAGGTCCGTAGAAGATAGGATAGTACTTTTCATATTTGCATTTCTTAGATCTACTTTCTTTAGTTTTCCATTACGGATAGTTGCATGATCTAAATTGGTATATTGCATTTGTGCACCTTCCATGTCTGCTTTATCAAGGATTGTTCTTACTAATTTTGTGTCTGCTCCTCCCAGGTTTGCCCTCCTGAAATTGGTTCCAGTACAATTTGCAGATTCTAAGTTACATTTTCGCATATCACTATCACTAAAAGATGCGCCAGCAAGGTTGGCATAACTCAATTTTGAGAGTTGCATGATTGCCTTCGTAAAAATTGCCATTGTTGCCGTTGCTTTGCTAAAATCAGTACGTTTAAGGCTTGAGTTAATAAAAGATGTACGTACAAAACGATCATTACGAAAGTCCATATGGTCATAATTTTTGTTGTTGTGATTCTGTCCTGACCAGTCTATTTTTGGATCAGTGACTGGAGGATTAGATTTACTATATCCTAAATCAACAAAGAAGGCACTCCAAATTTTTTCGGCATTTTTGTTCCCTTTGTCATATTTGCTCTTATTTTGCTCATAAAATCTATTTCCCATTGGAAAAAGCACCATCTCCTCGTCATGATAATTGTTGTCATAAAGAATAATTCTAAAGTCATCTGCCTTACTTCCTTTTTCATATCCTATTGCAGTTACCTGGTGGTTCTTACCGATATTGCTAGCATCAGCATTATATGTCAAAAGACCAAGATTGATGGGTTCCTTTTTATCTATTTTATCTTTTATTATTGGAAAATTGACATATACTGAATTATGATACCACTGTGCTCTCATACTAGGGTTGAAAATACGATCAACATACTCATCAACAACACTCCCAAGGCTCCTCATAAACCGTTCGTAGATGTAAGTGTTAAGATAATCCCCTTCTACTGGAAGTGTCGTGTAATCAGTAGGAGTTGATTTTTTGTTATGGAAAAAATCTAATGCCGCGTAAGACATTCCTCCACATCTTCCATCAGTGGTAATATGAAAAGGTCCTTCTATAATGTCTGTTTTAAAATCATTATTAAAATGAAATCCATACTTTTTAACATCAAATTGAGTGTGATTTTTTGCCATAACTCACCTTAAATTTAATTGAATATAATATGAACACCTCATTCTCAATTATGAAAAAATAAAAGTATTAGATTCTTAAACCATGTTTAAAAATTATTTTAAATTTGAAAGTGCTCAATGGAATTTGTCTTTAATTAATTTTACAAGATTAATCAGATATACCATCAATACATGATAGTCGTTTACTGGAGTTAGATGATTAATGACTTTTTTACTATTTTCAGAATTAATTTTTTCTATATGAACACACGGTTTACGACGTTTATCAAAATGATCATATGTGTACATTTCAATATCTGCCTTGGTAGTATGGTCTGAAATTTTATCCATATATACTCCATCAATATTTGCAAATTGATTGTATTGTAATGCAAAAAGTGCACCTAGTTCTGAACAATCAACAGTAAGTTGTATACCATCTTTCTCCAAGTAAAGGTGTCCATAACTATAATCTGTTTTTATTTCTCCATTTTCTCTCCTATTAAAAGAAAATGATTCCATTCTATCGACTACGGCATATCCTTGTGAGAGTAATTCATCAAATTCTTCCTCAGTCTTAATTTTGATTTTTTTCTTTATCATTGTATTCTCTTCTACCCTCGTTTACATTTTATTTCACTTTGTCTGTTTGTCTTTTTTAAAAACAATCCAGCAGCTAGGATAAGGTGCCACGTTACTAGTTGGATTGCCTGATTCATCTAAAAATCTGATTCTGCCTTTGATAAAGTGAACTTTAGATTTGTTTTCCACAAATTTGTGCCACCAAATGGTGTCTGTCTTGGAATAAATCAATATCAGACAAGACACGTTGTTTCTGGTGTGTTGCAAATATGCAAATTCCATAAACTCTGAGACTCGTGAATATGGCGGATTCATGAAAAAATCTTGAGTTATAGAATATTCAAAACAATTCTGCTGTTTTGTGATGTAATTTGGTAAGACATGGTTTGCATGACTAGCACAGATATCAATTTGTGGATAAATGTCATATTTTTTGCAGATATTTTGAAATAATTCCTTTGGAGTACCATACTCATCTTGAACATTAATCGAATGAAGATGCTGGACTGATCTTGGACTCATTTTTGTTTGTCCCGTCTTTTGTGACGAACTCGTTTTTTACAGCATATACAACAAATTTTACAGTCATCGTCAAACCACACCCTACAATAACTGCAAAACCTCAATCCTAATTCATATTTTTTTTGTCCCCACTTTGTCTTGATTGCATATCTTGTACAAATTCCACGGCAAGAACCACCCGCAAGTAATCCTGTGCAACTTTTGCCATTTTTTGGTGGCTTATTCTTGCATGAAACAATAAAAGACCTTTCAAGGGACTGTTCTCTCAAGGTTTAGCCCCCAAAATATTAAACTGGGAAATTCGCTGAAACAGCAAATCAACATAGTCATCAATGTTTTTTACAAATTCTCTGGATGTTCCATCTTCTGCAGATATTAGAATTACAATCTGCGAGATTGCGATTCCAGTTTGATTATGATACATCATTGAATACAAAGTTGCCTGGAGAAAATAATCTTCAATCCATTCTTCATATTTTTCTGCTCTGCTTGTTTTAAAATCAATTATACTTAGTGTTCCGTTATACTCTGCAATGCAATCAGATGTTCCTCCAAACATAAGATAGTCATGGTATAACGGAATCTCCGTCTCCCATACCGTGTTGATTTTGTCTAGGAATGGTTGCAGCTGTCTGAAATGTTTTTTTGCGATTACAGTTGTTTCTTCTTTTTCAGAATCACCATCATGATGGATTTTGAAATTATTCAGATGTTTTTCTGCCATGTTGTGCAGTAAGGTTCCAATGTCAGTTGCACGCTTTGATATCTTATCTGCTTGCTCTTCACCAATCCTTTGTCTCCAATCTTGCAAGCTTCTTTTCTTTTCTTCAGGCATTGTAGCTGACAGCATTGTGGTAGCTGATGGATAAATGTGACCTTGTGGAGTTTCGTAATAGTGCTTACCGTCTTTTTCTATCATCTTTGCCTTGTTAGAGTCAGGAATTCTGTCCTGTTTGCGAATCCAGGCAAATGCTTTTTCAGATTGATATGAGGTCATTTAGATTCATTCCCCCATTTTAGCAATTCTAACAACAGAATGGTGTAAAATGTCTTCAAAACGGATGATTTTTTGATTTTGATTTTAGAGTTTACAGAAATTAAAGTATAGTACACAGATTGAATGTATGTACATTTATCATAATAGCGCGCATCAGCGCAAATCCACATAGATATGCAATGACACTCTGTGTACTTTTTAGAAATAAAGTACACAGATTGAGGCTTTGTGTACTTTAACGAATAGAAAAAGTACACAGATTGAGGCTTTGTGTACTTTATGGGGGTAAAAAAGTACACAGATTGAGGCTTTGTGTACTTTACTTTAATTCTGGAAAACTCAAAAACGTTTTTCATTTTACAACACTGTCTCCAAAGTGGCTGTAGCAGATTCTTTTTCATCTAATCTAGTAGTTTTTTTCTTTAGATTCTTGACGATGTTGTATTTTATTACATATCCTTGAGATTTCAGAGATTTTATCATCTGCTCCAATGTCACATGTAATTGCAACTTTGCCTGACAGTCTCGTACTATCTCTATGACTGAAGAATCAACAGGAGTATCAGATGGTTCATAGTTCTCCTCAAGGTACTTTACTTCTGGACTTGCAATGCCCTCCCATTCGTCTTTTACTGTGTCTTTGTCCTCGTATTTGCATTCGTCATCTTTCAGATTCAGTATCCATGAAACTATTTTTTCCCCTTCTTCATTGACAATATTTTCTGCAAACTTTGGGTCTTCAGCAAATGCCTTTTTTCTTGTATTGTGGATTAATGAGAGCCTTCTAGTATACATTGCGTCTCTTTCCTCATCAGGTAGGGTTGCAAGATAATTTCCAGATGCCCAGATCTTTAGTTTGTTATCAAAAGTAACCATGTCTTTCATGAATCCTCGTTCTGTCTTTCGTTGCTCACCTGTGATGGTCTTGAGGATGGTAAACTCCTTCCAAACTTTGGGCAAATCTTGAAACACCAAAAGTCTCATGTTCATGATTTTGGCCCGGATAAACTTGTCTTCAAGGAATTGGTTTAATTCCACTACCAGTGCATATTGGTCTCCTAACACATTTGCAAGAATAGTCAGCGGTGTTGACTTTCCAACCCCACTGTCTCCATAAATTACAGATATTTTCGGGTCCAGATAGTTACTAAGTATTGATCTGAGACCTGCCTTAATTCTGCTGTGACTTTTCACATCGACATTATCAAACATGACCTTGATGAATTGCCTTGGTTTGTTTTCTGCAATGTCTGGGGACAGATAATCATACTCTTTGAATCCCATATCTGCAATGTCTTCAGTCTCAATCAATGTCTTGATTTTTTTGTGATATGTTCCATTTTTGAAAACAATCAGGTCCTTGTTAGTTGGTGGGAGTTCTTTTGCAAGTCCGCCCAATTTGAAAAGGATTGACTCTAGTTCATGATGTTCCATTTCAGGATACAGTATCAGTAGATCCCTTTGCAATGACTTGTTTATTTTCTCCAAAAATCCATGATTATTCTCAAATATTTCACCTGTGTCAATGTCAGAGTAGAGATTCCTCATCTCGATTAGTTCTTGTGCAATCTCGGTTGTGTTGATTCTGCCTGATTTCTTTGGCCTGCCCTTTTCAGCAGTTAAATTATTCTCATAAACTTCTGTAATCTTTGCCTCGATGTTGCTCCATGGTCGTCCACTAAATGATGGGGATACTGTCCATTTATGGTATATTGACTCTATTTTTTGAATTGCCTCATCTCTTTGCAGGTCATCAGTATTGCATTGAAGGGCAGCCTGAAAGAAATAATCATTTGATGATCCCTTTAATGGTAAATCTCCTCTGAGAAACCTTTCTCTCAAATAACGATAGCCACTTCGGGATGATTTTTTACGAGATGTAACTGAACATATCTTGCATATTCCATCTACAAACTTGTGAAAGTCTACTCCTTTGGCATCCCATAATTTTTCTGTTCCCTTGTTTTGGTATCTTATTGACTGGTTTGTTTTTTTATCAATTATCTCAGACTCTACACCAACACAGTAATGCTTGGTACCCTGAATCTCAATTATTTTTTTGTCTGGCTGAAACTCATAGTCAAATAATTCAATCTTTCCTATCTGTCCGCTGAGTCCAACAATAGGTATGTGCCATCCATGGGGCGATTCTATGACCATGTATCCGTCTTTGATCATACTTTCTGCAAATGTACGATATCTCTCCTTGTTATCAAGATCAATTATTGCATTTCCGTTTCCAATGGTTGGCAGTATGCCATAGTTTTCCTCTGATGCTATTGGCTGGTTGGGACTGGTCTGGTCTGCATGATACCTGAAATCAGCAACCTTTTGATTTTTGGGTATGGGAAAACAGTTGAAATTATGATCTCTGAAAAGTTTGATAAAGTGATCTTTTTTATCAGTTCCATTTTGGGTCATGACATATCTCCTCCCCTCCAAGTTCGCGTATGCTTTGAGCGATTACATTTTTTGCATAAGGTCTGAAGATTCTCCAGGGTTGTCTTGCCACCTTTTGAGAAAGGTACAATGTGGTCAACCTCTAATGGAGTGTCTTTTTTTGAGCTGCCGCACTCCAGACATCTGTAATTGTCTCGCTTAAAGCAAAGATGTCTTAATGCGCCGATTACGGTTCTGGCAGAGCATAGATGTCTTTTTAATTTGAAACTATTTTGTTTGGAGTTTATGCTATTGGAGAATAATTTAAAATATTTTGATGATGATGAAGCAGATGATAATTGTTCTCTAAATACAATCTTTTTTGCATTGCAATCGCATCTGTATACTATTCTATGTGAATTAAAATCAATTTTCTTAAACTGGTGAATTCCATTTCTAGGAAATGTGTTGTGTCCTGTATCATATGATTTGATGTGCGATACAATGCAAATGTCTCTTCTCTTTGCAGCCCTGATACATTTGGCGTCTCCCGGACAGATGGTTAGCCCTGAATCTATTCCTGTACCACACACGACACAAGGATGGCTGCAACCATCTCCAGTGTGACGCACCCTATTGTTGTATGGATGAGATATTCTGTATCTTTTGATTTCATCTAATAATTCCCAGCAATCAGAACACCAAAATTTTCCATAGATGTTATCTTTGATCTCTTCTCCAAAAGCATCAGTTGCAGTGACATGTTTACATTCTTTTATTTTATTGCATATGTGACATATGACATGACCAATGTCTTCTATCATCAGATATGATCCTCCTTTGTTTCAAATTCATTCAGAAATGGAATCTTTGTCATCTTCTTGAGACCTTCTCCCTTGAGCAATTACATCCTGCAACAAAACAGCCATACCAAGAACATGAATCAAGACCACATCGCATGCAGACTCCAATGCCCACATCTGTGGTGTAAGAATTATTTGCACATGTACATCGTTTAACAATAGTATTCATATCTTGATCAATTCTCCTTTTGTCATTTTACGCAAGCAATGAGGGCATTGTACCTTGGAATATTTTGAAAATGATTTGGTTCTTGTTCTATCCAGGTCAGCAGAATGCATCTTTTGGTATGCATTGCCAATTGTGATGGTTCCGTTTTGGAGTCTTGTTTTTGTTAGGTCATCTGCGTTTTTGAGCAGCCACAATCCTTTCTGTGCAAGATTTGAACCAATTCCCAACTGTCTTGAAAAAACTTTTCTAGTACTATCAGATAATAATGACTTTCCTTTTTTTCCTCGCTGTGCTTTTTTTCTTAATGTTTCATAAAGTAAAAAAGACAATTCAATTTTTTGAAAAGAGTTTAATTGTCTTCTAATTAGATTGCATTCTACAAGATATGCTATCTCTCTTTGTTTTTCATCAAATGATTTGATGATATATTGTGATTCTCTTCCCAAATTTTGCAGTATTTCATACCGTGTATGCCCATCTAGAATCACACCTTTTGAATTGAGAATGATCGGTTCCTGCTGGCCATGAATCTGAATTGATTCTCGCAAAGCCTTGTATTCATCAGGAGTTGGCCTTGGGATCATCTCCAGATATTCCTCATTCACTGTAATTTCTTTGAATTTGTATATGGTCATTTTTTTCTCCTTGACCTCCTTACAAGTCTGAATATTCTGTCTTGCTTGTTTTGATTAAACTGTAAAAGTTTTGTAATGGTATGGTGGTGTGGATTACACAAATATGCAAATCTTTTTGGATTCTTTTTGATTATTAGTAGGAGGTATTGGTAATAGTGTAATGTCCCAACGTACCCGTCTGGAAAATCTGAATGTGTCTTTTCATTTTGATTGTATGTTATGTGATGAAATGTCATTCCTTTTTTGTGCCATGACACATGACAGACATAACATCGGTTATGGAACTGTCTTGTATTTGCCAGTTTTCTTTTTATTTCATTTATTTTTTCTTGGGTTTTGTTTTTCATTTTGTTTTTCCTGCATTTGACTCTGCCGAGTTAGTTTGTTTGATGTAGTTCCTTGCAGAACGATTCAATTTTTTAAAAAATAAAAAAAATTGAGAAAAAAATATTTATCGTGTATCTACTAGATTAAAGAAACTCTTACCTCCCTTTGATTTCTCAGTGATGCACTTTATTGGTCCCAGAGGATCCTCTTTCTCATTTACATCCACTCTGATCTTTTCATTTGCAAGTGCGTTGACGATTGCTATTCTGGTGGTGTGAAACTTGTTGACCTTGTTTCCATCTATCTGAAACTCTTCTTTTGTTGTAATTTTTACCCCCCTTGTGATTTCATCGCCTTGGGTGTAGTCTGAATCTTCTATCTTGATGATTGTAAATGGTTTTTCTCCAATCTTTGCCAAACTGACACTATCGCCAACAGTTGCATAATCTGATAAATTTCCTATCTCATTTCACCTCGCCCTAACCTCAAGATTAGCAAAATAAGAAAACTCATTTCAAAAACTCTCCTTCTGTAACTTTCAAAATGTGGTTATTCTTTTCAATAGATTTTGCATCTGCAACCAAACCCCTGCAAACAAAACACGACTGTACGATCCTACCATCATACATTATTACAGGAATGGAGTTATTCAGCCAGACCTTGCAGAAATAGCATCTGACTTTCATAGGTGGACCTCCAGGATACGAAAATGTCTTTTACAGGAATAGCATCGCTTGTTGAGGTTCCCGTTATTTGTCAGCAGTGCAGTGCAGTTCGGACAGTGCCAGTCAGGCAATTCTGTTAATTCCTCCTTTCAAACTAGTCATCATACAGAAGTGATGAGAAAAAATACAAGAAAGAATAATGGAGAACCTGAAAAAATCATTGTTCTCTCCTGTGTCAACAATTTTCTGCAATAATCCCACTATGGATTGTTGATCAAAACAACTATGATCCAAGTATGAAATACAACTCCCCTCATGCAAACAAACATGCGATGGTAACATTGCAGAATAATTTTGTTGACTAGAAAATGCTATCATTTCTTTTCCCACACCTCATCAAAACAAGAATTGCATATTGCAGGTGTATTGTATGTGAAAATTTCCTTTTTGCATGACATGCAGAATATGGTTTTGATGTTCTTCAATTATCAAGCATCTCCCATTCCACAAGTTTTGATATCTTTTGATATGCTACATCATGACTGCAATTGTATTCATCTATTTTGTAGTATGATGTAACCTGTTCTTTCTCACATGAATCACACATACACAATCCCAATCTTATTCACTCTCCTCTGAAAAAATTACAAAATGATGGCACAAGTCATCTACTAGAAATGATGTGCCATGTCTTTGCAGTTCTTTAATGGAAAAATAGTTTGAATTGTACCTTGCACAATAATTACAAAATATACATCTTGCAAGGATCATTGTGATGCAACCTCCACAAACTTGTGATCTATTTTTCCTTCATTGATTATATTATCATGAAAATCCCAAAACTTTATTCCAAGTTTTTCTTGATCATGTGAATTGTTGATAATCTGTGAAACTTCTTCTATTGTTTTTTCCTCGACAAACTTTTGCCATTCTGCATTTTTTCTGTATGCTATACAGTCTGTATGGTTACAACTCTCATCATGAAATCCTGAGATGATATTCATTGTGAAACTCCTATGGGTTTTTTTAAAATGATATGTTGTTGGTATGGTTTTAATTTTAAGCATTCACTGCATACATTACGTGTTTCTTTTCCAAACTTGTCAGAATCGTAGAGGATCTCAAATTCTGGTTTGTTATTACAACATGATATAGTCTGGTTTTCTAGCTGGAGGGTCATTGTGTTTTTTTACCCCCGTTAAGATGCTTTCTTCTTTTTGCATGTTCCTCAACTATGACATCAACTTGTTGTTTCTTTTTGAGTTTTGTATCTTTGGTAAATTCTCCAATTTGATCCCAAGCTCTTCTAGATAATCTTACTGCAACATCATTAGATTTAGTAGATGCATTGTGCATGCATAATAGATGCATATACATCTTAATAAACCAATCTATGCATTGTGCATGCATTATACAGTAATATTTTTAACTTACAAAGATTGACTAATATGCATGCAAGA
>Ga0224512_10003787_pt1 | contig 13162 bp, 14 predicted proteins | sample SF_May12_sed_USG_4_FD_169103 | JGI IMG/M metagenome (GOLD analysis project Ga0224512, IMG submission 169103) | Sediment microbial communities from San Francisco Bay, California, United States - SF_May12_sed_USGS_13 | ecosystem: Environmental > Aquatic > Marine > Sediment | place: USA...
CGGCTCAGCTGGCGGTCAGCGGCGCGGGTGTCCACCGCGGGAGACTCGGCGGGGGGACTCGAACGACCCCCCGCCGTAGCGAGCCGCTACTCGGCCGTTGGCCTCACCAGAGACCAAGTGGCGAGCGGTCTCACGCGGAGGACACATACGCCGCAAACCGTCACTGCCCATCCGCCACGCCCCGGGTAGCGCTTCATCTACTCGCGCTTGGGGTCCGTGGGCCGCGGTGCGGCCAGGACTGTGTTCACCGACCTTGGCCGCGCCGGCTCAGCTGGCGGTCAGCGGCGCGGGTGTCCACCGCGGGAGACTCGGCGGGGGGACTCGAACGACCCCCCGCCGTAGCGAGCCGCTACTCGGCCGTTGGCCTCACGAGAGACCAAGTGGCGAGCGGTCTCACGCGGAGGACACATACGCCGCAAACCGTCACTGCCCATCCGCGCTCATACCCGCCTGCTGACGCACGTACCGGGCGGCGTCGGCATGCGTGCCGAACCAAACTCCGCCCTTGGCCTGCATGTGGTCGATCAGGCCTTCGAGCGCGACGATGCGCGAGCGGTGGCCGATGACGTGCGGGTGCATGGTGAGCAGAAACATCGTGCCCTCCTCCCACGCCTTGTCGAACTCGTCGATCCAGACCTGCATGACGTCGCGCGGGTTCATGTAGCTGTCGCCGCGTGGGTTGAAGAGCGGGGCGTCGTCGAGAATCCACTCCACTGGTAGCTCGACCACGCCGGTCGGCACACCGTCCTGAACGAGCTCGTACGGTCGATCGTCCGCCATGAGGGAGCTTTCGTAGAGGAACCCCAGATCCCGCACGATCTGCAGCGTGTTCGGGCTGTGGTTCCAGGAGGGGGCTCGGTACCCGACCGGCCGTTCTCCGGTGATCTCCTCCAGGGCCTCCACCGCCTGGCGGAGGAGTCTCTCCTCCGTGGGTCCGTCGAGCGAAGTGTTGAGTTCGTGGATCCAGCCGTGCACGGCGATCTCGTGCAGCCCTGATTCCTGGATCAGCCCGGCTTGCTCGGGGGCGAGCTTGAGACTCCACGCGGGGAAGAAGAACGTAGACGGCACGTTCTCTTCATTCATGAGCTCCACGACGCGGGGCAGGGCGACGCGCGATCCGTACTGCCCCTGCGAGAGCGGACCGATGCTGACCTGGCCCGTGCGAAGTCCCTGCACGGTTTCGTTGTCGACATCGTAGGAGAGGAGGACCGCGACCCGGGCTCCCCCCGGCCACGAGTCGGGATTCAGGTCGCGCCCGGCCCGTACCCGGTTCACCGCGGACCGCACGGTCTCCTCGGACCAGTTCCACGGCTCTTCTTGACTCTGCGAGCCCTGAGCGGGCGCATCGGCGATGGTGCAGCCGGCGAGAATGGCGGCGGCGAGGGGCCAAATGAGCTTCATGGGATGACTCCGTTGGGGTTCTCCCTGAGCCTACGGTGCTCGTCGGGTCCAGACCAGAACCGCTCCCGACCCACCCGCCGTGCCATAGAATGTCGACGCCTCGATCGGCTCGAGGATCGCGATGCTCTCGATCGCGTTCGGGTCGATGTCGAGCGCTCCTTCGCCCGAGATCGGCACTCCGTTCAGCACGATCAGCGAGCATGTGCCTCGACCGTCGCCGGTTCGCGCTCGCTGGAGTGAAATGCAGAGGCCGATGGGGTCACTCCCGAGTGTGAGGTTCTCCGGTCGGATGACCCGAAGGCTGGCCTGCGCCGTTCGCTCCAGGATGGCCCCCATGTCGATCTTCACCGGGATCTCTTCGATCCGGGTCTTGTCGATCCAGCGGTTCCCGAGTCGGCTCGGCGTGAGGCCCAACTGCTGCAGCTCCTGGGAGGCACGCTCCTCGACGGAAACCTCGAGGCCCTCGAGTCCGATCGGCTCGGGGATCATCATCAGCTCCAGCGACGCTTCGCCCTCCATACCGAGCGCGATGAGCGGCGAACGGGTTTCGAAGTAACCGAACCGCTCGGCGACCACGAGATACTCTCCCGCCTCGGGGGGGCCGATTTGAAACCGCCCCAAAGAGTCGGCGAGGGCCCGAGCCCGCTCGCTCCCGTCCGCCTCCACGAGCGATACAATCACCCCCCCGATCGGGCGTTCGCTGTCTTGGTCAAGCACCCGCCCGAGGATCGTCTGCGCCGCGACCGGGGCCGGTCCAGGTGCGACGAGCGCGAACAGGCACAAGCCAAGGACGTGCCGGGTGACGACGCGTGGGGTCATGCTTCGTCCGGAACCGTCATGGTGCCGCGCGAGACTGCGACGGCGCTTCCCCCCACGCGCACCGCGGACGTGGCGCCGGCTGACCGATCTGCCTCCACATACAGCAGACTGGGTCGCCCCATTTCGATGCCTTGTTCCAGCGTCCAGGCCATCGACGCCTCCCGCCTGCCGTCCGCCTTTGACAGGTAGCCTCCGAGGGCTGCCGCGGCCGAACCGGTCGCGGGGTCCTCGGGAACGCCCGAGCCTGGTGCGAACATGCGCACCCTCACGTCCGCGTCGGCTCCCTCGGCGTCCATGCAGACCACATAAACATGGTGAGCCCATGCGTTTTCGAGCATCCGCTTCCAGAGAGCCATGTCGAGCGTCGAACGACGCACGGCGTCGATGGACCGGACCGGGATGATGAAGTATTCCAGTCCGCACGAGACCATCTCGGTCTCCAGCTCTGAGCCCTGGGGTCCGGTCCCCCCGAGGTCCTCTATGTCGAGGCCGACCAAGGCGGCCACCTCAGAGGAGGAGTGGGGTGAGGGACGGTGCTCCGGCAGCATCGCGGTGGTGAACTTGGCGAAGACCGGACGCCCGTCCGCGAAGCGAACCACGACAGAGACGGGCCCTATGTTCTCTTCCAGGATCACGGTGACCTCTCGATCGGCCGGTGCGTCGGCGCCGGCGCCGCCCGAGGCGAGAAAGATCGCGGAGCCCACCGTCGGATGTCCCGCGAACGGAACCTCCCGAGCCGGTGTGAAGATGCGCACACGGGCGGTGCCGCGCCCGGTCTCCGCGGGCCCCAAGAAGACCGTTTCCGACAGATTCATCTCCCGGGCCACCCGCTGCATCAGCTCCGCGGACAGGTGGGTGGCGTTCGGGAACACGCCGAGCGGATTGCCCCCGAAGGCGTGATCGGTGAAGACGTCGAGCGTGTGGAAGGGGAGGTCCATGGTGTGCGCGCAGGAGGGATCGGAATCGGAACCTTTGCGCCCATGGGTCGGCGAGCAACCGTTACGGCGTGGCACATGTCCGCCGGGTCGCGGGTATCGGCGGCCGATGGACCGCCCACGATGGACGGACCTGTCCACCTCCGAGCCTCCGGTCGGGAAGAAGATGTTCACCATCGGCGTGATCTCTGATACCCACGGGTTGCTCCGTGACGAGGCGCTCGAGGCGCTGGCCGGGAGCGACGCCATCCTGCACGCGGGCGACGTCGGAGGTCGCGAGATCCTCGAGCGACTTTCGGAAATCGCGCCGGTTCACGTGGTGCGTGGCAACACGGACGGTGGCTCCTGGGCCGACGCTCTGCCGACCACCGAGGCGCTCTCGCTCGGGGGTGCCGACGTATACATGGTGCACGATATCGAGGATCTCGACGTGGATCCCGCGGGCGGTGGCTTCGCCGCCGTCGTGTTCGGCCACTCGCACCAACCGACGGTCGCGGAGCGTGGCGGTGTGTTGTTCTTCAATCCAGGCGCCGCCGGACATCGGCGCTTCCGGCTGCCCGTCACCGTCGGCCGTCTGCTCGTGGCCGAGGACGGGGCTGTGGAGCCGGAGATCATCGAGCTAGAGGTGGAGTCGTGAAGCGTTCCTACGTCGCAGGGGGCGGGTCGGCGTTGTGCCTTGCCGTAACTGTTGTCCTCGGTGCGTGCGGTGTCACAGAGGTTGCGGTGGCTCCGCTCGATCCCGCGGGCGTGTGGCAGTCGACTGTGGACGGGGTGTCGGAGACGACGCTCGACTTTTCTGCCGACGGTTCCTTCGAGCGGTTTTCGGTTGCTTTCTCGTCCGAGACCTGCACGAGGGAGTCGGGGACGTGGCGGGTGGACGGAGCTCGCTTGAGCATCGGTCTCGACATGAGAGACGGCACCCCGATCTCCGTCACCGAGTCGTACGACGGGGCGGTCGAGGGAGGGGTGCTTTCGTTGGATGCCGGGGGGCTAGCGGCGTCCTTCCGAAGCGTGTCGAGGATGGTCGACTGCGTAACGTACGGCTGGGGCGCATGGACCGGCAGGGTAGCCGCAAATGTGGATGGCGTCGACCGCACCTTCGACGATCTGGAGGTCGATCTCGATGTGGACGCTGGCACCCTCAGACTCACCGGTCATTGGCGCCCATGCCCGGCGTGCCCTCGTGAGGTGCCCGAGCTGATCCTCGAGCTCGGCGGATCGCCCGGCGCCCTCGAGCCCGCGACGTACTCCGTGCAGAACGCGGCCGGCGCGCAACGGACCCTCTTCGGGTTCTACCATCCCGATCCGGGCAATCCCGACTTCGAGGGCTTCAGTACCGAGCGGCTCTCCCCACCGGGTGAGTTCGTGCTGGTGGCGATCGCCGACGAGCGAATCTCCGGCACGTTCTCCTTCCGTGGAAATCCGCGATCGGACGGGGACGTAGCGCCGGACGGTCGCACCTTCACGCTGCTGACCGAGGGTGTGGTCGACCTCGCCTATCGCTGAGCGACAGGAGAGCCCTCGACACGGTCGGGGGCCGTCCTTTGCTCCTGGACGTTGGCACCGGGCGGCTGATCCAGCGGTCGCGGGCGAGGCGTCGACAACCCAGATTGTCGGCTTCGTTTCCTGACCTGCCCGGAGGTTCGCTTGAGCTTTCCTCGTTCGCGTGTCCTTTTCCCACTCATGCTCGTCGCGCTGCTGGGTGGATGCGCCACTTGGCAACCCGTGGGCACCAGCGCCGAGGCGGTGTTCCAAGACGACCCGCCCGATCAGGTCCGTGTCACGCGGACCGACGGCGAGCGGCTGATCATCCGAGGACCTCAGCTTCGCGCCGGAGCCATCGTAGGCACGGCGTCACGGGGTGCCGTGCTCCTCGAGAACATCCGCGTCCTCGAGGTGCGAGGCACGAGCGTGATCCGTTCGATCGGGCTCGTGCTCCCCGGAGTCGTGATCCTGGCGATCGTGGCCAAGGAGGCATGCCGTTGTTGAAGCGCGCACATGCGTGGGCGTGCTTCGTCGCGGCAATGACGGCGTGCGCTCCATCGGATCCAGACTTCGACGTAGTGCTCAAGGGGGGCACGATCCTGGACGGCACCGGGGCACCGCGATACGAGGCCGATATCGGAATCGTCGACGGCCATGTGGCGCGGGTGGGCGACCTCATCGACATGACGGCTGCCGAGGAAGTCGACGTGTCGGGGCTCATGGTCGCGCCGGGCTTCGTGAATCTGCACAGCCACGGCCGTCTGCAGGGGCTGCCGACCGCGGAGAACCTCCTCGTTCAAGGCGTGACGACCGCGATCCTCAACGCCGATGGCGGTGGGCCAATCGATGTCTCGGCTCAGTTGGATGAAGCCGAGGCCGGAGGATTGGCCATCAACGTCGGTGTGAACGTCGGCTTCAATTCGATTTGGTCGGAGATCAACGGACCCGACGACACGCGCCCTTCCGCACAGCAGTTGGAGGAGATGCAGGGCTTGGTCGTCGCGGGCCTCCAGGCGGGCGCGTGGGGTGTCTCGGCGGGGCTAGACTACAAGCCGGCGTACTTTGCCAGCGTCTCCGAGGTCACCCGGGCGCTCGGCGACCTGAGCCCCTGGCGCACGGTCTTCACCAACCATGACCGATTGAGGCCGGAGACCGGCTTCAGCTCGAGAGTCGGCATGCGAGAGACGATCGAGATCGGAGAGGCCACGGGCCTCATGCCGGTGATCACCCACATGAAGATCCAGGGCCGAGAGCAGGGATCGTCCGACGCCGTGCTCGCGATGATGGATGCCGCGACCGAGCGTGGCGTGTACACGGCGGCCGACGCTTATCCGTACTTGGCGGGGCAGACCTCGCTGGCGGCGCTGATCATACCGGGGTGGGCTCAGGAGGGAGGCCGGGACGCCATGGTCGGGCGATTCGCGGAGCCGGATCTGCGCGCGAGGATCGTGGCCGAGTCGAATGAAGCGCTCGACGCGCGCTTCGGTGGCTCGACCGGCGTGTTCCTGCCTCAGACGCAACGCGAATTGACCGACGTGATGGCGGAAATGGGTGCGTCTTCCGGTGGCGAGACCGTCGTGCGCATTCTCGAGGAGGAGGGGGAGAGCCCGTCGGCCATCCTGCGGTTCGGCAGCGAGGACGATCTCCTCGCGATTCTGCGCCACCCGACGACGTCGATCGCGTGCGACTGTGACGCATCGACGGGTCGCGGATCCCACCCGAGAGGCTACGGGACCTTTCCTCGTGTCCTGGGCCGGTACGTTCGGGACGAGGGTGTCCTGAGCTGGGAGGAGGCGATCCGGAAGATGTCCGGCCTGCCGGCCGTGACCATCGGATCCGTGGACCGTGGCTTCATTGCGCCTGGAATGGCGGCGGATCTGGTCGTTTTCGATTCAGCCGCGGTCCTCGACAGATCGACCTATGCTGACCCGACCGCGCGACCGGACGGGATCGTCCACGTGCTCGTGAACGGACGCTGGGCACTCCGTGACGGCGTGGTGACCGGAGAGCAGGGCGGCCAAGTGCTCCGCCGCTCGCCCGACATGGCGGCCCGACCCCTATCCCTCCAAGGGGATCGATCGCTTTCGTTCACCGGCGGGGTCGGGAATGCCCGGGTTGCGGTCTCGATCGCCCAGGAGGGGTCCGCCCACAGCGCGAGGGGTTTGATCGGACTCACGATCGACCAGACGGACCTCACGATGACGGCGCTCGGTTTGCTCCAGATCGTCGACGGTTGGGCGAGTATCACGGGCTGGGCAGCCACATCGACCGGAATCGAGCGTGCGGTCACGGTGGTCGTCGACGGGCTCGACCCGCGGTACCCGGGGCAGGCCGGGACCTCAGTCCATGTCATGGTGGACGGTGAAACGATGGTGGACGGACGATCGGAGGCGATCGCTACGGTCGAGGGCGGAAAGTAGGTGCAGGCTCGGACCGTCCTCACGCGCATCCGCGGACTGTTCGGCGTGGGGGCGAGTTGGGGTCTGCTCTGGGGAGCCATCGGCGGGATGATCGGCGCGGTCATCGGTACGGTCACCGGCGTGCCGCTCGGCGATCCGGTTGTGGAGTGGATGCTTGGAATGGGCGCGTATGGCCTCGTGTCTGGCATCGGCTTCGGCACGCTGCTCTCTCTCGGCGAAGGGAGCCGTACGCTGCGCGACCTCTCGCTGCAGCGCGTGGCGTTGTGGGGCATACTCGGCTCCGCGATGGTCCCCTTGGGGTTCGGGGCGCTCGGCTTCTTCGAGGTCGGCACGACGATCCGGGACGTGCTGGGTGCGATGGCGGTAACGGCCTCACTCGGCGGCACGTTCGCCTCGGGATCGGTCGCGATCGCCCGAAGAGCGGAGCTCGCCGAGCCGGCGTCCACACCCAGGCTCGAGTCGTAGACACGAACCGATGCGTCGCGGGTAGCCGTCGTAGGACGCATCCTGCGAAAACGATCTACGGAGATCGAATGACCGATCGCTTGGAGTGGCGGTACCACCGCCCTGGCTGAACCAGCTGCAAACGCACGCAAGAGTTTCTTGCGAAGAACAGCATCGAAGACGGCACGGTGCAGAGCGCCGGAAAGGATCCCATCGAGGGCCGTGACGCCCTCTCCGTCCTCGACGGGATGCAAGAGCTGTACGTCGCGAAGGGGAAGAGGATCGTGCACGTCGATCTGCGCACCGATCGACCGAACGACGACGAGCTCCTGTCCATGATGTTGGGACGAAGTGGCAAGCTGCGCGCCCCCGCGATGAGGGTCGGCAAGAAGATCGTCGTGGGCTTCAACGCCGATTTGCTCGACGCGACGTTGAGCTAGGGGCGGCGGGTCTGGCCGAGCGCCTCATCTCCGCACGGAGCCGAGGACGAATGAAGCCCGGGCCACCGCACGGCGACCCGGGCTTCGTCACGTCGACCTCCCGCGAGGAGTCAGCCCTCGACGTGGACCCTGGAGCTCAGTGCGCGACCTCGAGGCCCTGCACGAGGACGCCGGGGATCACGTGGTTGATCCGCACGCCGTATAGGCCGTCCGTCCGTCCGGCCATGCCGGTCTTCGGCGCCGTGAACACGACTTGCCCGTTGATGACGAACTCCGTCTCGTCCGCTCCGACCCGTACCTCGAGGTCGTTCACCGCCGTGCCGTCGTCGCCGGGGGTCACGATGGCGTCACTGGCCGTGCGACCCTGGACGTCGTGCACGGTCTCGTTCCCCGCCCTGTGCTTGACGATGTACGTCCCGTTCTGGGCGATCAGGAAGTACATGTAGTTCTGTCGCTCGCCCTCGAGCGCCCCGCCACCGTAGAAGAGACCGTAGTAGTTCGGGTGACCACTCGGCTCGAGCAGCGTGAACCTCGCCGAGAGCGTGTACTCCCCCGACGCCATGTTGTCGGCCTCCCAGATGATTGCGGCGGGTCCGGTGTTGACCTGGAAGCCGCCGTCGGCCGGGGTGATCGTAACGTCGGGGACATCGTCCGGGTCGGCCGCGTTCGTGCTTCGATCAACCCTCATCATGAAGTCGTCCTGAGCGTGCGCCGCGATCGGGAGCACGAGCAGGAAGGCGAGGGCTGCCATCGAGAATCGACGGATCATGAAACCTCCTTGCTGAGTGGGCTGAGGAAAGTACGGGGCTGCCCGTCTCCGGACATCCCCCGAATCGCGTACGGGCTTCGGGCCGCGTTCTTACCGGCCTCATTCGGTCCCCGCGCGGTTGCCGGGGGTCCTCGCGCCCGTCATGATCCGCGGTACCGCGAACCCGGTCGCTCGGACCGGATGCGATCTCTCGGACCAGAGGCCGGCCATGCGCATCGCCACACTCGCTGGGTGGAGACGACTCCTGCTCTTCGTGAGTGCAAGCGCGCTCGGTGTCGTGGGAGTCGCCGTGGCCGCGGACCTCGCTCCGGGAAGCGAGCATCGGGACGCCGCTGCCATGACGGCCGCGGCGGAGCGCTTTCTCGCGTCGCTCGAGGGTGCTCAGCGGGATGCCGCGACCTTCCCACTCGAATCGGACGAGCGAACTCGTTTCCACTTCATTCCCATCGAGATGTTCGAGCGCCATGGACTCATGATCGCGGATCTGACGCCGTCGCAGCGCGACCTGGCGCACGGGCTGCTGCGCGCGTCGCTGAGCCAGCGGGGGTATCTCACCGCGACGCAGATCATGGAGCTCGAGGACGTACTCCTCGCGCTGGAGGGCGGAGGGCGCTTCGCGCGGGACCGCGACGAGTACCTGTTCTCGTTCTTCGGCACCCCCTCCGACAGCGCTCCCTGGGCATGGCGATTCGAAGGGCACCACCTTTCGCTGCATTTCACCGTCGTCGACGGCTCGATCGTCGTGGCGGCGCCGGCGTTCGCCGGTGCGAACCCCGCCGAAGTGCGGGACGGGCCACAGCGGGGCCGCAGGGTCCTCGGCGATCGCGAGGACGCCGGGCGCGCGCTGATGCTCGCCCTCGATGCGGGTCAACGGGCGGTCGCGACGATTCAGGCCGAGGCACCGCGCGACATCGTCACGGGGGCCGAATTGGAGATCGACCGGCTCACGCCGCGTGGCCTCGGCTTCTCGGACATGACCGACGATCAGCGGGCACTGCTGCTCGACTTGGTCTCTGTGTACACCGGGATGATGGCGGACGGTATCTCCGAAGTCCGCTTCGCCCGCATCGCCGATGGAGAGATCCGACGCACGTCGTTCGCGTGGGCGGGTAGCGTCGAGGCGGGTGAGCCCCACTACTATCGGGTGCAAGGTCCGACTTTTCTCATCGAGTACGACAACACACAGAACGGAGCGAATCACATCCACTCCGTCTGGCGCGAGTTCGGAAACGACTTCGGACGCGATCTTCTACGCGAGCATCATGCGAGCCACCCGCACGATTGAGCGATGGGGGTTCGCCCTGGGACTGATGCTCCTGCTCGTCCCACTCGCGGCCGGGGCGCAGCAGGGACCCATGGTCGGGGTCGTGGCGGGCTACTCGGGCTCGGAGCCGAGATGGTCTCCGGTCGAGACCGTCGACCGGGTCGGTGGCTTGGTGCTCGGCTTCTTCGTCGACGCCTCGACGACGAGAGGCTGGCTCTCCGTACAGGCGGAAGGGACGTACACTCAGCGAGGCGGGGACGTCATCGGCGATGGCGGCTCCGGTGCGGTCGAAGGAGCGGTTCGGTCCGACTATCTCTCCTTGAGCGTTCGCCCCACGCTCCGCGCGGGAGCGGGCCGCGTGAACGGATTCGTCGCGTCCGGACCGGCGGTGGACCTGTTGGTTCGGAGCCGATTGGACGCCGGCTTGGCAACCGTCCTGAGGCAGGAAGGGGCATCGGTCTTCGGCGTTGTCGCAGGTGCCGGGCTCGACATCGCGCTGGGTGGAGAACGTACATTCGGCGTCGAGGCCCGGGTCTTCGAGGGGCTGATGAACGCGTATTCCGGCGACTTCGTGTCCATGCGTTATCGGTCCTGGCAGCTCACAGGGCACGTCGCCGTTCTACTCTCACGGTTCAGGTAGGCAGTCATGACACCGACTCGAAGGGATTTCCTGAAGACCGCGGGCGTGGTGGGCGCGGGGCTCGCGCTTGGCGGTGCGGGATGCTCCTCGCAGGCCAATGAGGACAGCGGCCCTTCGACGCCTGCGTCCAAGCGGATCCTGATCCTCGGCGGGACGGGCTTCATCGGGCCGCACATGGTGCGGTACGCGGTGGAGCGGGGGCACCAGGTCTCGATCTTCACACGGGGCAGGAGCAACGCCGAGCTGCCGGCGGGGGTCGAGCATCTCATCGGGGACCGGAACGACGACCACACGACGCTCGAAGGTCGCACGTGGGACGTCGTACTCGACAACAACACGCAGGACTATCGCTGGGTGCAGACCAGCACCGAGTTGCTGGCGGACGCGGTGGATCATTATGTCTTCGTGTCGTCGATTTCCGCGTACGACCTCGAGGGCTTCGGCTGGGAGAACGCCGATCGAGTGCTCAGGGAGCCGGCGGTCGACGAGGACCACCCCCGGGTGCCGCGCCCCGAGGGATGGGCAGACGGGGACGACGCGCCGTACGGCCTCATGAAGACCCTGAGCGAAGATATCGTGCACCGCGCGTTCCCGGACCGTGCCACCGTGGTCCGTCCTGGCCTGATCGTCGGCCCGGGTGATCCCACCGATCGCTTTACGTATTGGCCCGTTCGCCTCGACGAGGGCGGGGAAGTGCTTGCGCCCGGCGACCCGGACCACGCCAACCAGATCATCGACCAGCGTGACCTGAGCGAGTGGATCGTGCGGCTCGCCGAAAGCGGTACGACCGGTGACTTCAACGCGACCGGACCCGGAGAGCGTCTTTCGATGGGGTCGATGCTCGATCAAATCGGCGCGGCCACGGACGGTTCATACGATCTCACTTGGGTGCCCGAGGGGTTCCTGGAGGAGCAGGGGGTCGCACCGTGGAGTGATCTTCCCGCGTGGATTCCGGGCGATCCGCTCATGTTCGTCGACGTGAGCGACGCCGTCGCGGCCGGACTCACGTATCGGCCACTCACGGTGACGGCGGCCGACACGCTGGCGTGGGACAAGACGCGGCCTGCCGAGGACAGGGCGAACCGCCGCTTCGGGATGAGTCGCGAGCGGGAGCGAGAGGTGCTCGACGCCTGGCACGAGAGCCAGGGCTAGGTCATGGTCAAGGCACTGATCGGCTGGGCCGTCGACTTCCGCGACGATCGGGAGCTCCGGGGCATGCTGCTGGCCGCGGCGTACGGCTTCTTCATCATGTTCGCGTACTACATCCTGCGCGCGGTGCGCGACGAGATCTCCGCGGCGGACCGAGGGAATCTCCAGATTCTCTGGACCGTGGTCTTCTTCGTGATGATCCTGGCGGTCCAGGGCTATTCGTGGGTCGCTTCGCGCTACCCACGCGGCGTGTTCGTGCCGTTCGCGAATCGCTTCTTCATCGCGTGTCTCGTGGGCTTTTGGGCGAGCCTCGTCTTCCTGCCGGAGGCCGCACGCCCGTGGATCGACCGGGTCTTCTACGTCTGGACCAGCGTCTTCGCGCTTTTCGTGGTGACCGTCTTCTGGGGCTTGGTGGCCGACTGCTTCACCAACGATCAGGGTAAGCGGCTCTTCGGATTCATCGCCATCGGAAGTTCGGTCGGAGCGATCGTCGGTTCGTCCGTGACCGCGGTCCTGGCGACCGAGGTTCCGGTCTTCACGTTGCTCCTCATTTCGTGCGCGCCCCTCGAAGTTGCCTCGTGGTTCGCCGGAAGGCTGCATCGCAACTTCGGGACGGGCTCGCTCGGGGGACGCGCCGAGGCCGAAAAGCCTCTTTCCGGTGATGCGCTCAGCGGCATGAAGGCGGTGTTCGCGTCTCCCTATCTCTTGGGTATCGCGACGTTCATCGCGCTCATGACGTTCGCGTCCACAATTCTGTACTTCGCCCAATCGGACCTCGTGTACGCCGCGATGACGGACCGCGGCGAGCGGACGGCGTTCCTGGCCAAGATCGACATCGTCGTGAACGTCCTGACGATTTTGTTCGAGGTGTACCTGACCGCGAGGATCATCAAGTGGCTCGGGGTGGCGGTCACGTTGGCCCTGGTGCCGCTTGCCGTCGCGGGCGGCTTCGTCGCGCTGGGCGTTTGGCCGACGCTCTGGACGCTGGTCGTGGTGCAGGTCCTCTACCGCTCCGGCCGATACGGTCTGGCTAAGCCCGCGCGCGAAGTGCTCTTCACCGTGGTATCGCGGGAAGAGAAGTACAAGTCGAAGGCGTTCATCGACGCGGCGGTCTACCGCGGCGGGGATCTGGTGAGCGGCTGGATCTACGCGGGGCTGGCGTTCGTGGGACTCACGATCGGGCCCATCGCGCTCATCGCCGCACCGGCCGCGGTCCTCTGGATGGTCGTCGCCCTCCGGATCGGCGCGGCCGGCGAAGAGCGTGCGAAGGAGTTGGAGCCAGCGCCGCTCGTCCCGGCAGGATGAGGTCCGGCGCGGGGCCTCGCCCGATCTCTTCTCGGAGGCGTGCGGAGGCATCGTGCTGATCGACCAGGACACGCTCCGGGGCATCGCCGAG
>Ga0224512_10003788_pt1 | contig 13161 bp, 13 predicted proteins | sample SF_May12_sed_USG_4_FD_169103 | JGI IMG/M metagenome (GOLD analysis project Ga0224512, IMG submission 169103) | Sediment microbial communities from San Francisco Bay, California, United States - SF_May12_sed_USGS_13 | ecosystem: Environmental > Aquatic > Marine > Sediment | place: USA...
CGGCAAGTATCGCCTTGTAAGCTGAACAGTGGATTAATGAAGTGCGGCCGAAATCGGGCCGATGGCAGGTTATCGGGAATCAGAAATGCCAGATTGATATTCTGGATCAGTGCCTGGCGAGCGTAACCAGCGGCGCGACGATGCGATTGTCGGCGCCGAGCCGCTCCAGCACGTCGATGGAGGCGCGCGCAAGCCGGACAAGGCCAGCTTCAATGGCCATCTCCCATTGTATCGGAGACCACCGATGCACTAACAATGAACCCGCAACGGCGCGAAACCATAGAGGGTAGCGGATGTGCGCATCGGCGCAGAGTTGGTCGGACCACGTCTTCCAGCTTTTGAAAGACCACGACATCTCCACTGTGGCGACAGTGCCCGATGCGGGACTCACCGGGCTGCTCGAATTGTGCCGGGCGGATGCCGGCGTCCGCGTGGTCACCTTGTCGAGCGAAGAGGAAGGGATCGGACTTGGCCTGGGAACATGGCTCGGGCATGGCCGGTTGCTTGTGTGCATGCAATCGAGCGGTGCCGGCAATTGCGTCAACGCCCTGGCGCTGCCCGCTGCCACGCGAACGCCGTGTCTGATGCTGGTGACGATGCGTGGCGGGGTGGACGAAACCAATCCCTGGCAGGTGCCGATGGGCCGCGCCGTGCGTCCGGTGTTGGAGGCGATGAATGTTGCCTGTTTTGAGGCCGGGCAGGCCGATCAGGTCGCAGTGTTGTTCGAGCAGGCCGCGACCCTGGCGTTCGGCGAGGGCCGTGCCGCGGCGGTGCTGATCGGGCAAAGCGTGCTGGGCGTGAAGAGGTTCAACGAATGAACGATGCCGGATCGAAGGCACTCTCGCGCCGGGAGTTGGTTGCCAATGTGCTGGCGTCGCGCGGCGAGGCCCTTGTTGTGGCGGGTCTCGGCAGCCCGGCCTGGGACCTGTTCGCCGCGGGCGACGCGCCGGAGAATTTTTATCTGTGGGCGGGCATGGGCCTTGCCGCGCCGACCGGTCTCGGCCTGGCGCTAGCCCGACCAGAGCGGCGCGTTCTGGTCGTCACCGGCGACGGGGAGATGATGATGGGCGTGGGCAGTCTGGCCGTGATCGGCGTGGAGGCGCCCGCCAATCTGTCGATCCTGGTGCTGGACAATGAAAGCTTCGCCGAGACCGGGGCTCAGCAGGGCCTCACCGCCTCGGGCGTTGATCTGGCGGCAATGGCGCGGGCGGCCGGCTTTGCCGAGGCCGTGACCGTGCGCGACGAGGCCGAGGCGCAGGTGCTGCCGGAGGTTCTCTTCAAAAAGCCGGGTCCGGTGCTGGCGGTCGCCAAGATCGCCCTGACCCAGGACGCGCCCGCCTATCCCTCCAGGGATGGCGCCTGTCTGGCCGGGCGCTTTCGCGAAAATCTCGCCGGCGCCAGATAGCCGGCGCTCCCGGCTCCTCTGTGGGCGAACTTGGCTCACTTCCGGCAGGGGTATCGTTTGTGAGAACAGACTTGGCTATCTGAGCCCCGGCTCAGTGCCTGGCGAGCGTGACCAGCGGCGCAACGATGCGCGTGTCGGCGCCAAGCCGCTCCAGCACGTCGATGGAGGCATGGGCAAACCGCACCAGTTCGTCTTCGATGGCGTCTTCCTCAACCAGATGGAATCCCGCCGCGCCGGCGCGCACGAGCAGCAGGCGGCTTTCGCCGTCCTCCACCAGCCTGACCATGGCGTGATCCCTCGCAGCAGCGCCGCCACCTTCGCCATCGCCGGCCTTGCCATAGGGCAGCACGAACAGCAGATCGCCGCCAGCCGCTTCGGCGGCATCGCGCACATTCGCCGTCCAGGTCTTCTGGTCCGGCCCGGCAATCTCCAGCGCCATCTCAAATTCCATGCGCGGCAACACGACGCCATTATTATTGGCGGCTTTTCTGGTGCCGGCAGAAATAGCACCGTTGCGGCGCCGGCCGGCCGATTTCTTGCCGGTCTTCTTGCGGCCGATAAGTGCCCGCTTTTTTTCGTCGCTTTGCGTTGTGCCGGTCGATGCCATGGGCAAACGCTATTGACAGGTTGCGGCAAGACTTGGTTCGGATTCCGGCTTTTTTCTGGCACACTTGCCTGCCTTGCTGTTTCATAAGCCGGGCAATCGGGACCGAAGAAAAGCCGGGAGATGAGGAATGCGCGGTCTGATGCAGGACTGGCCGCTTCTGTGCCACAAGCTGATTGATCATGCCGCAACGTTCCACGGCGGCCGGCAGATCGTCTCGCGCTCCCTCGAAGGCCCGATCCATCGCACCACTTACCGCGATGTCCGCCGGCGCGCCCTGATATGCGCCAAGCGGCTTGAGGCAAGCGGGCTGAGACAGGGCGACCGCGCCGCAACGCTGGCCTGGAATACCTGGCGTCATATGGAGGTCTGGTATGGCGCGCTGGGCATCGGTGCCGTCTACCACACGGTCAATCCGCGGCTTTATCCCGAACAGATCGCCTGGATCATCAACCATGCCGAAGACCGCATCCTTTTCGTCGACCTGACCTTCGTGCCGCTGCTGGAAGCGATCCGCGACCAGCTCAGGACAATCGAGACCATCGTCATTCTGACCGACGCCGATCACATGCCCGGCACGTCGCTCGATGCAATTGATTACGAGAGCTGGCTGGCGGCGGCCGATGACGATTTCGCCTGGCGTGACTTTGACGAAAATCAGGCCGCCGGCATGTGTTACACCTCCGGCACGACCGGCCATCCCAAGGCCGTCGTCTATTCGCACCGCTCCAATGTGCTGCACGCCATGGCTGCCGGCTCGTCGGACATGCTCGCCCTGTCGTGCCGCGACACGATCATGCCGGTCGTGCCGATGTTCCACGCCAATTGCTGGTCGATAGCCTTCACCGCGCCGCTGACCGGCGCCGCCATGGTCATGCCGGGCGCGCAGATGGACGGCGCCTCGATCTATCAGTTGCTGGAAGAAGAAGCGGTTTCCGTGACCGCCGCGGTGCCGACCGTCTGGCTGATGCTTTTGCGGCACCTGGAGCAAAGCGGCGTCCGTCTCACCCACCTTAAACGGGTCGTCATCGGCGGCTCGGCCTGTCCGCGCGCCATCACCCAGGCATTCCAGGACAAATATGGTGTCGAAGTCCTGCATGCCTGGGGCATGACCGAAATGAGCCCGCTCGGCACGATGTGTTCCATCAAGCCCGAATATGCCGGCCTGAGCGGCGAGGCGCTGCTCGACATTCAGGAAAAGCAGGGCCACCCGCCCTTCACCGTGGAGATGAAAATCACCGGCGATGACGGCCAGGAGCTACCCTGGGACGGCAAGACCTTCGGCCGGCTGAAGGTGCGCGGGCCGGCGGTTTCGCGCGCCTATTTCCGCGGCGAGGGCGGCGACATCCTCGACCCGGAAGGGTTTTTCGACACCGGCGATGTCGCCCATATCGACGAACACGGCTACATGCAGATCACCGACCGTTCCAAGGACGTCATCAAGTCCGGCGGCGAGTGGATTTCCTCGATCGACCTGGAGAACATCGCCGTTGGCCACCCGCAGGTCGCCGAAGCCGCGGTCATCGGCGTCGCCCATCCCAAATGGGACGAGCGGCCGCTGCTGGTCGTCGTTGCCAAGGACGGCGAAAGGCCGGCCCGGGACGACTTGCTGGCGTTCATCGAACCGAAAGTCGCGCGCTGGTGGCTGCCCGACGACGTCGTCTTCGTCAAAGAGATCCCGCATACCGCCACCGGCAAGATTCTGAAATCGGCCTTGCGCGAGCAATTTGCCGATTATCGATGGCCGGCGGCCTGAGGCAGGTCGCCAATGCGCTTGCTTCACAAAAACGGAGAAGTTTTCCGCCTCAGCGCTCCTGCAAAATCGCGACGATCCCGTCGTAGCCGCGGGCGCGGGCGTGGTCGAGCGGGGTTTGGCCCTGGCGGTCGGCAATCGTCTGGTCGGCGCCGGCTTCAACCAGATGGCGCACGGTGGCCTGATGATGCGGGCCGCCGTCGCCCAGAATCACCGCTTCGATCAGCGCCGTCCAGCCGAGATTGTTGATGTGGTCGAGCGGCGCGCCGGCATCGATCAGCACCCTGACCACCTCGGCGTGGCCGAGATGGGCGGCGGCGATCAGCGCCGTGCCGTCGTAGCGGCTGGTGGTGAGGCCGGGCTCGTTGCCGGCGGCAAGGGCGGCCTTGAGCATGGCGACATCGTTGGCAACAGCGGCGATCGTCACCATGTCGTATAAATCGGCATCGAGCGCATTGACGTCGGCGCCGCCCGCCGCCAGCACCGCGACGGCGTCCTCGTGCGAGGCGAAGGCAGCGACGTGCAGCGGCGTACGGCGATTGCCGTCACGGGCTTCGGTATCGGCGCCGCCCGCCAATAGCTGCGTGATCGCCGCCACGTCGCCGTCTTGCGCAGCCTTGTGCAGGCCGCTATAGGCAGCGGCGTCAGTGGCACTGGGCGACGTCTGAGCCACAGCGTGGTGCGAACTGAACACCCACACTTCCAGCGCCAGCAGCATCGCCAAGGTAATGCGATGTCGTTGTACCCGTCGCATCGCCGTCTTCCTCCCGCACCGCTTCCACCCTGTACCGGGACAATCAAAGCGCCGGCTGGCGTTAAACGCAACGGGAAAAAATCGGGAAAGTTTCCAGGCGACTGCGGTTGCCGTCTTTTCGTCGAGACAACCGGCCGGCTTTATCCCGGCCCGGATCAACCGCCGATTATAGACCTCCGGCGCCAGGGGTCGCTTGACCGGCCTGCCGAATCTGTGGCCCTGCAAATAGCGCGGATGAAACCCCCGGCAGGTTTGCAGATCGTCAGCGGTCTCGACGCCTTCGATCAGCAGATCGATGCCAAAACGATCAACAAGCTGGCACAGCCGGCTGAGTTGCTTGAGATGCGGGCCACCTGAACGCGCTTGCTGCAAAACGCCGCCATCCATCTTGACGAGATCCGGGCGGAGCATGGCCAGCCGGGCGAAATCCAGTGCTTGACCGCCGAAATCGTCGACGGCAATCCTGACGCCCGCGACGCGAAGCCGCTCGGCGATTGCAAAAATCGCGCGCTCGTCGGTGGACACCCGCTCGACGATTTCAAAGATGACCTGGTCCGGATTCAGGCCGCAATCCGTCAAACGCCTGAGCGAGAAAACGGCGGCCATTTCAGCAAAACCGGCGTCGCCAAAGGCGGCCGGTTCGATATTGACCAGGAGGCTGCAATCCTTCGGCCCGAAGGCGGCAAAATTGGCAAAATGCAATGCCCGGCATAGCGGATCAATAAACCCCGCCTCTTCGGGCGCAACATTGGCGAAGAACATCTCGGCGGAAATCGCGCAACCATTGCGGTATGGGCGGATCAGGGCCTCGTAGCCGCAAACGCCATAACCATCGCCGCCCACTTCAATGATCGGCTGGAAGAAGCTGCGCAGCACCGTGTCACCCAGGCGCGCGAAATATACGCCATCGGCGCGCCTCTCGATCATGCTCGTGATCAGCGCGCAATTCGCCTCAAGGTCAGAAAGCCCCATCATGCCGTGACTTTCGCATGCAAGCCATTGCCGATCCGTGAAGGGGCGCGCTTAACGCGGAGTAATCCGATGCGCCCACATTGACCGGTACGCAGTCATATCTGATCAATCTCCGGGCAATCGCGTCAAGACCTGGTGAACCTTACCGCTTAAGCCTAACAGCAACTAGCAATGGCCGGGACAATAGGTGTGGCAGCGCAGATATTCACCTGAATTCTCGCCTAACTATCTGATATTATAAGTTTCTTTTACGAACGACCCTGCAGACCGCCGGCCTCGTGCCAGGATTGCCCGGCATTTCCATCAAATTGCAGCCGTTTTCCAAAGCCGCCCTAAACCTTGTCGCGGCACGCTCCCCTGATGCGGGCGACAGACCCGTGATAAAGACAGGGGGCTGCTGTGGATTTCTGGCGGCAAAAAGCGGCACGTCATGTGCTCGCCGCAACATTTCTGCTTTGTCTCGCGCCCGCCGGCGCGCAGGCCCGGCCCGCCGAAAGCGGCGGGCTGACCAATGCTTTTGTCGCCAGGGCCGGCAGCACCCAGGCCAGCACCGGCCGCGTCGCTCGGCTGCCGGATCTAACTGTGGCGCAAACGCGCTGCCTGTCCATCGCGATCTATCACGAAGCGCGCGGCGAACCGGCTGAGGGGCAGAACGCCGTCGGCCGCGTTATCCTCAACCGCGTCGCAAGCCGCTACTATCCCGACACGGTTTGCGGCGTCGTCTACCAGAATGCCGCCCGGCTCAATCGCTGCCAATTCTCCTTCGCCTGTGACGGCAAGACGGACAAGGCCGGCAATCTGCGCGCCTGGCAGGCAGCCGTTGCGATGGCGGAGCGCCTGATGTGCCGGGATGTATGCGGCGGCATGGCGATCAGCGCCGACTTGATCCGTTCGACCCATTATCACGCGACATACGTCAAGCCTTCATGGTCGAAGAAGCTGCTGCGCACCGGCCAGATCGGCAGCCACATCTTCTACTTCACCAGCCGCCGCTAGGGTTCGGAGCCTAGTCCACGCGCCAGTCACAATTGTCGAATGAGGCGTAGGATTGCAGCGCCAGGCTTTTCGCCGTGGCGGGCACCAGCACGCTGCAGCCTTCAAGCGCGTCAAGGTCTTCAAACACCCAGACCGTGGCAATCGCCTGGCGCGGAAAGCAGCCGGTCTCGGCCGGTTTGAGATATTGCTTCTGGCGCTTGCCGGAGGGTGACTGGGCGATGAATAAAAGCCGCTCTTTGTCACGATTTTCGACACAGAACGTCGCCGAATCGGGCGCTGCGACCAAAACCAGTTCGCCGCTTTCCAGACCAGTCACGAAGGCCGGACCATCCGCTTCGGCAATGACCCCAACCGCCTTGTCGATGCGCGCCGGCAAATTCACGGCGGCGACCTCAGTGATCTTGCCGGCGGAAAACGCCATGATCCGCAAGGCCGTGCGGTCGGCCGAGGGCAGCGCCAGCTCGCTGATTGCGTCAGCGTCAAGGTCGGCGGCGGCGGACAGACGCAATTCGCGCGAGCCGATGAAATGGTTGGAAAATCCGAAGGCGTCGGCGACGGCTTCAAGCGCGCCGGCAGCCCGGTCGAAACGCCAGAGCCGCAAGGTGCCGCCGATATGCGGCGTGACGACCTCGGCGATCTCCAGGCCGGGCCGGGCATCGAAATCGGCAATTGCTGAAGGGTTGCGCCAGCGGCTGGGCAGGCCGATCGGCGGCGTCTGGGCGAGCAAGGACAGCTTGCCCCGGACAAGGCCGTAAACGGCAAGCGACGCGCCGGCATCGGTGAATGTGCGGATGGCGACGATTTCCGTCCTTCCGTCGCCATCGAGATCGGCGAGCCTTGGCTGCAGGTCCTCAAAAACCACCCCAGCGCCAGCCGCTATTTTATGGCGGGTGCCGCCGGCATCCTGCGCGACAAGCATCGCCGCTTCTATTCGGTCGCCGAGAATGCCGTGGCCATAAATGTCAGTCGGTCCGGCGAACCAGGCCTTGCGGATATCTCCGGATGCAGATGTGGCCAGGCCACCATCGGCAAGGCCGCCGGCTGGCGGCCTGGCGCGCTCCGGCGGGCGTTTGGGCGTGAAGCAGATGCGCTGATCGGTACAGGCGCTGAGCGCCATCCATTGCCGGCCGGCCTGGACGAAGATGGTGCCGCCGGCGATCTCAAGATCGGTGACGGCACCGCCCGGCACTTTCAGCTTGAGCGCTTTCCACGCCTCCGCCGAGCCGGCAGTGAGGGATGCGCCAAGCAAAAGCGCGGGAAGTGCAATAAGGGCCACAGCCCGAAACAAGCGTTCCATCAGAACAGCTTAGTTCGGAACGCGGGCGTCTTTTAACTGAATTCCCCGTGATTACGCTGTGAAGAACGCCCCAGGGTGCGGACTCAGATCCTCGGCGTGCGCCGCGACAGGGCCAGCGTCCAGTTTTCGGGGATTCCCGGTATGACGATGCGCGAGAACGGATAGCTCAAAGCAATCGAGCGGTAGTCGACCCCGTCGATCGTCATGTTCGTCAGCGTGATCGTCAAATTGTCCGGGTCGGATTCAGAAAAGGTGTCCTTGATGGCGGTTACCAAATCAGAATCGGTAATGTCCGGATCCATCATCACTTTGCGGATACCGGCATCGACCGCATGCGCCATTTCGTTGCGCACCTGGAAGGCATAGCCAACACTGATGACACCCAGGACGACGGTGATGAGAACCGGCGCGATAATGGCAAATTCGATGGCCGGGCCGCCATCTTCGTCGCGACCCAACCGCGTGAACAGGCTGGCCAGTTTACCCATCACCATCTCCTAACGAATCTGCACGCGCATGGACGATGCGAAATTGATGTTCGGAATGAACATGCCGGTATAGGTCTTGCTGCCGTCGATCTGGTAATAGACATAGGTCGGCACGTCGCCGGGGCAGACAGTCGAACAGGTGACCGCCACTTCCGTATCGGTCGGACAGGCGCAATACTGGTTGACGCTGACGCTCAGATCGCCAGCGGCGCCCTGACCATTGGTGGCAACGGTCATGTTCTGTCCGCCCGTGGCGGCCATGATGGCAAGCACAACATCGCTGTCCGATTTGTTGATCGCCGCCTCGGCGCCAGCGCGCATGACATGGTTGACTTCCATGCGTTCATTAATCGCCAGGCCGAGATCGACTGCCGACAGCAGGCCGAAGAACAGGATCGGCGCGATGAGCCCGAATTCCATGGCAGCGACACCCTTGTCGTCGCGGTGGAACTCCCTGGCCAAAGCCTTGAACAAGAACCGATTTGTCATGGATTAAATCCCTTTCCTGGCATGGTCTATTCGACGACCGTGACCGATTCGTTGACCGCGATGTCGCTGGTGCCGGCATTCGTGCAGTCCGACTGGAAATCCGAATTGCCGGTGAACTCCACCGTCCAGCCGATCACCTGCAGGCAGCCATTGGGGCCAGTCGCGCCGCCGGCGTAGTTGATGTTGTCGGTCGGCGTGTAAATAGCGCCCTGGAAACTGGTATTTGCGTCGCCGGCGATGTTGTGATTGAGCTGCGTGGTGTCATCGCGCTCGGCGAAGAACAAAATGCCGGAATAATCGCCGGAGGTCGGCGCGGACAGGTCAACGACAGCGCCGCCATTGATGTTGATCCTGGCGCCATTGACCAGATAGATGGTCACGTCCGTGCCTATCACCGTGACGCCGGAATTGATAATGAAATCGGCGCCGTCGACGATATAGACACCGGAATTCAGGTTATAGGTGCCATTGCCGGAAAACTGCATGCCGCAATAGTGACCGGGCTGGATTTGGGTGGCGTTGCCCTGGCCCTGGCCCTGACCCTGGCCGCCACCTTGATTGATGGCCGCGTTGAAGTTCTGGCAATTACCGGAAACCGACGGCTCGGCGCGATCTTTATAGGGATCGGCGGTCGTTGGTGCATATTCATCGATCGCGGGGCAGTCGGGGTCCGTCAGGTTCAGCGTGCCGCCGTTTACATTGGCCTGGCCGACCGTATGGATGCAGCCGGTCGTCATCGATGGGCCGCCGCCCTGGTCATAGGCGGTCGGCATCAGGGAATTGGAGGCGACGTCGCAGCCGTCCAGAGTAACGGTTGAATTGCCGCCAATACTGACACCCTGCGATTCCGTTGGCCCAAGCGCCAGGATGCAGGCGACCGAGCCATCCTTGATGAGTACGACCGCCCGCGATTTTATCGGGACCGAGGTATTTGAAAATATCGCCGTGAACAGGCGCGGCAGGTTTTCGGTGAGGATCACCTCGACCGCGTCATTGCCAAGGGCCGCATTAGCGCCGCCGGGTCCGTAACTGCCGGTCGAGGGCGGCGAATTCACTTCGATCGTGCCGATATTGGCGCGGAAATCGCTGTCGATTGCGATTTTCAGCGCCACCGCTTCATAGGTCGCAAAGTCGTCGCCGGAGCGCTTGCGGATGCCGGCGGCATGGGCCGCGACATCGGCCGCGTGCTGCATCTGGCGCTGGGTGAAGTACCAGTAGCCGGCTTCCGCGCCGAGACCGAAGCCGCCGATGACGGCGGGAAACATGATAGCCGCCAGCACCGCCGTGCCGCCGCGGTTGTCCTCGCGCAATTGCCGCAGCGTCTTGCCGACCCATTTGCCCGATGCCGCCATCAGGCCAGCAACCGAATGTGCGTTGATACGCGACCGCATCTCAAACATGATACCCAACCCTTTTGTGTTCCGCTTGCGCTCTGATGACAGAATGCCCACCGACAGTTTAATTATTTGCTGCCCGATAATACCAGTACTAGCTTCAATCGCGTTGAATAAATTATGAATTTGATAAACGATAATCTGTTAACAATTGTAATCATCCACAATCGAAATATTTTTACTTTTTGTTAACTATGGATAAGCTGTGCCTGATTTCCAGCCGGATACATTGCACGGATCGGGTTGCCGGCCGGTTAAAAGAATCGCGAAAATCAGGGAAACAGCCGCGTGCGGCTCCAGTTTCCCGCCGGCTCGCGGCGATAAAGAACCCGGTCGTGCAGGCGGAAAGCGGCCTCGCGCCAGAACTCGATGGTTTCAGGAACGACCCGGTAGCCGGACCAGAAATCCGGCCGCGGTATCGGGCCGGCGGCAAAGCGCGCGGTTTGGGCGGCCACCGCCTTTTCTAACGCAAAGCGGCTTTCCAGCGGCTGTGACTGGCGGCTCGCCCAGGCACCGATTCGGCTCATGCGGTCGCGGCTCTGGAAATAGGCATCGGCCTCGGCGTCGCTGACAGGTTCGACGGCTCCACGAATTCGCACCTGGCGGCGCAGGGATTTCCAGTGCAGGCAGAGCGCCGCTTTGGGATTGGCGGCAAGTTCGACGCCCTTGCAGCTTTTCAAATTCGTATAAAAAACGAAGCCTGCCTCATTATAGCCCTTTAAAAGAACCATTCGGACATCAGGAAGGCCGGTATCATCAACGGTCGCCAGCGCCATGGCGTCGGGATCTTCGGGTTCGCTCTTGTGTGCACGATTGAACCATCGTCTGAACAGGGTAAACGGATTAACCACATGTTCCAGATTATCGCTGAGGTCATCACTTGTTAACTCTGGTGTCCCATTGTCGCCGTTATCAGTCATCGTATTGGTTCCTGAGCGTGAAAACATCTAATCCCGGGCCCAGCGGTCATTATAACGGCCAACTTACCGGCCTCCAGCACTGTCTTGCCGTGTCGGCCGTCGCGCTGATGCTGGCCGGCTGCGGCTCGGTCAATATCCCGCTGCCGTCTTTTGCCGCGCTCGACAAGCCGGCAAATGAGCAAATCGCCGCCAGCGAAGTGGTCGTCCACGAACCGATCCCCGAAACGCTGGCATACTCCGACGCCACGGCAATCGGATCGGCGGCAGCCAAGGATCTGCTCGGCGCAGTTACCGCCGAGGGTGTCGACTGGGAGAATGGCGAGACCGGATCGACCGGCACCCTCGTGGCGATTTCGGAAACCAGCCTGGAGGGCGAGGATACCTGCCGCTCCTTCGGCGCCACAGTGATCAGCATGTTGGGAATTCACCGCTATTTCGGCAAAGCCTGCCAGCGGGCCGAAGGTGTGGTGGTGGAATCGATCGAGACCGCCGGCACCGGCTGAATTACCGGCTGCCGGAAGCTTGGCATTTTGCCGCCTGACGCCCATATTCGCGATAACGGCAATTTGATCACAACCTGACGAACCTTTATGCGCGACCCTTATGACGTGCTTGGCGTTGACCGGTCGGCCGGCGCGGCGGAAATCAAGCGCGCCTACCGCAAGCTTGCCAAGGAAAGTCATCCCGATCGCCACAAGGGCGATGTGCGGGCCAAGAATCGGTTTGCCGAAATCAATGCCGCCTATGAGGTGATCGGCGACAAGGACAAGCGGGCGCAATTCGACCGCGGCGAGATCGACGCCGAAGGCAAGCCGCGTTTTGCCGGATTTGAGGGCTTTTCCGGCCGGAGGGCCGGCGGGCCTGGCGGCGGATTTGCCGGCGGGGGCTTTGAAAACATCGATCCGCGCGTCTTTTCCGACATCTTTTCCAATTTTGGCGGCGGCAGACAGGCCGGTGGGATGGGCAGAGCGCCGGGAGGTGGAACGCGCACATTCCGATTCTCGACCGGCAATGGCCAGCCAGGCGGTGATGACGATATCCTGCGCTCGATTTTCGGCGGCTTTGCCGGCGGCGGGCCGCAACAGGGCAAGCCGGCCGCAAGACAATCGCGAGGAGCCGACGTGAAAGCGGAGATCGCCGTAACGCTGGAAGACATCGCCGCCGGCAAGAAACCGGCGGTCAGCCTGCCGGCCGGAAAAACCGTGGCCCTCACCTTGCCGATCGGCGTCAGCGATGGCCAGGTCATCCGGCTGAAAGGCCAGGGCCAGCCTTCCCCCTCCGGCGGTCCGGCCGGCGATTTGTTGGTCACGGTGCGTTTCGTGCCGCATCCGCTGTTTACGGTTGCCGGTGCCGATTTGCGCATTGATGTGCCGATTTCACTTGCCGACGCGGTGCTCGGCGCCAAGGTCGCCGTGCCGACGCTGGCCGGCCGGGTGCAGATCAGCGTGCCGCCAATGGCCGATACCGGCAAGGCGATGCGCCTGAAAGGCAAGGGCCTGCCGCGCAAAGGCAGCCATGGCGACCTCCTCGTCGATCTCAGAATCACCCTGCCCGATGAGCCGGATGCGGAACTGGATGCGCTGATGAAAAGCTGGCGCGACGCGGGGACGGCAAAAAAGCCGACTTGACCGGACATCAGTCGCCGGTCTTGACCAGCCCCAGTTTGCGCGCTTCACCCATGGCGTGGGCCATGGCGTGGCCGGCGCCGCCCAGATGCCAGCCGCCATCGACGGGAATGACCGCGCCGGTTATGTAGCGGCAATCATCGGAGGCCAGCGCCAGGCAGGCATCGGCGATGTCGGCGCCGGTGCCCATGCGTTTCAACGGCACGGTCTCGGCCGCCCATTCCTGCATTTGCGGCGTCGGCGCCAGGCGCTTCATGCCCTCCGTGCCCTCGATCGGGCCGGGAATGACCGAGATCACCCGCACGCCATGGCCGCCCCACTCCAAGGCAAGCACCTTGGTCACCATGTCGACGCCGGCCTTGGCGGCGCAGACATGGATCTGCGCCTCCATCGCCAGCATCGCCTGCGGCGCCGATATGCTGATCGCCACGGCGCCGGGCCTGGTCAGATGCGCGAAGGCGGCG
>Ga0224512_10003789_pt1 | contig 13161 bp, 13 predicted proteins | sample SF_May12_sed_USG_4_FD_169103 | JGI IMG/M metagenome (GOLD analysis project Ga0224512, IMG submission 169103) | Sediment microbial communities from San Francisco Bay, California, United States - SF_May12_sed_USGS_13 | ecosystem: Environmental > Aquatic > Marine > Sediment | place: USA...
CCGGCGACAGGGGGTCGGCAGCTTCGAGGCGTATGTGCTGCCCGAGAACGCGCGGATGATGCGTTTGTTCCGCAACTCCGGCTATCAGCTTCGGCGGACCTTCGAAGAAGGCGTGTACACGGTTGCCTTTCCGACGGCTGAGTCAGAGGATTCGGTAGCGGCAGAGGAGCGGCGTGAGCGCCGGGCAGTCGCAGCCTCGCTGCTTCCGATGTTGTACCCGCGATCGATCGCCGTGATTGGAGCCAGCCGCCAGGCCGGTTCGATCGGTGCCGTCTTGTTCCACAACCTGCTGTCAGCGAGCTTCAACGGGGCCCTCTATCCGGTTCATCCGAGCGCTGAAACCGTGAACTCGGTTCGCGCCTACAAGTCGGTGCTCGACATTCCCGACCCGGTCGACATGGCGTTTGTTGTGGTCCCGGCGTCTGTCGTGCTGTCGGTCGTGAAAGAGTGCGCGGAGAAGGGTGTGCGCGGGCTGGTCGTCATCTCCGCCGGTTTCTCCGAGATCGGTGAGCACGGTGCAGAGCTGGAAGAGGAGTTGTTGGGCATCGTGCGATCGGCGGGGATGCGCATGGTGGGGCCGAACTGCATGGGGCTGCTGAACACCGACCCGGTCGTGCAGCTCAATGGCACATTCGCGCCTGTATATCCGCCGCCGGGCAATGTCGCCATGCTGTCGCAATCTGGAGCGCTCGGCATCGCGATCCTCGACTACGCGCGGCGCAATGCGATAGGTATCTCCAGCTTCGTTTCAGTTGGCAACAAAGCCGACATCAGCGGCAATGATCTGATCCTCTATTGGGAGGATGACCCGGCGACGGATGTGATCGTGCTCTACCTGGAGTCATTCGGCAACCCGCGCCGCTTCGGCAGGATCGCTCGTAGAGTCGCCCGCAACAAGCCGATCGTGGCCGTGAAATCAGGGAGAACGGCAGCGGGCTCGCGAGCAGCATCGAGTCATACCGGCGCGCTGGCAAGCACCGACCGGGCGGTCGAGGCGCTGTTTCGGGAAGCAGGCGTGATCCGCACGGAGACCCTCGAGGAGCTGTTCGGCGTGAGCCAGTTGCTTGCGAATCAGCCGGTGCCCGCGGGGCGGCGCGTTGGCGTGGTGACCAACGCCGGCGGCCCGGCCATCCTTGCGGCCGACGCGCTGGCGGCCCGTGGCATGGAGCTACCGGAGCTCTCGACGGGGCTCCAGGCGCAACTCCACGAGCACCTACCGGCGGTGGCTTCAGCCTCGAATCCAATCGACATGATCGCCGGCGCGGGCCCTGACGAGTTTCAGCACAGCGTTGGCACGTTGCTGCGGTCCGACGAGGTCGACGCGGTGATCGCGATCTACGTGCCCACGTCTCTCGATGGAGCATCAGAAGTAGCGCAGGCGATGCGCGATGTCGTCGCCGGCTCAGATGCGTCGAAGACCGTGCTCACCGTTTTCATGAGCGAGGGCGCATCGGCGGAGATGCTCCAGGACGAGCGTGTCGCTGTGCCCAGTTTTGCGTTTCCGGAATCCGCGGCGATCGCGCTCGCCCGGGCTGCGGATTACGGAGCGTGGCTGCAGCGTCCAACCGGATCCGTGCGGCGATTCGACGACCTCGATGTCGCCGCAGCCAACGAGGTCGTGCAGCGCGCTCTGCAACACATGGACAGCGCAGGCGGCTGGCTGGAGTCGGACGATGTCGAACGGGTGCTCGCCGCGTTCAACCTGCCGCTTCCTTCCTCACGTATCGCCGGCTCAGCTACCGAGGCCGTCGCGGCGGCGGCCGAGATTAGTGGGCCGGTGGCGATGAAGGTCGTTGCAGAATCCGCCCTCCACAAGACCGACGTCGGCGGCGTTGCGCTCGACATAGACGGCGAGCGCGATGTCACCGCAACATTTGAGCGGCTCATATCGGTGGTTCCCGATGCCGAAGGCGTGTTGGTCCAGGAGATGGTCGCGGGTGGCGAAGAAGTGTTGATCGGCATGACCGAGGATGCGTTGTTCGGTCCACTCATCGTATTCGGGCTGGGCGGCGTGTTCGTGGAACTGGTTGGTGATGTTGCGTTCCGATTGCATCCCGTCGCGGACGTCGACGCGGTCTCAATGATCAGAGAGATCCAAACGGCACCGTTGCTGGAGGGCTACCGGGGCGCGGTGCCCAGCGACATCGATGCTCTGGCGGAGATGTTGGAGCGTGTATCCGCCATGGTCACCGCGCTGCCGCAAATGGTCGAACTCGATCTCAATCCGGTCAAGGTGTTCGCGGCGGGGCATGGGGTCCGCGTGGTTGATGCGAGGATCCGGGTACGCCCGCTGCCCGAGCGGTGGGTGCCGGAGTTGGCGGACATTCCGTCGGTGATGGCCGACCGGGACCGGTAGCGCGGAGTCGGCCGCCGGCTGCGGTCCGGTCAACCCGTGGAGCCGGCCGCCGAAATCCACCACTCGCCGCGCGTCACGTGGTAAAACGGCCGCCATGCGTGATGGCCCGCCCAGAACGGCACGACGCGACAGCGTTATTGGTCAGTCGGTATTCGATATCGGCTTCGATGGCTTCGGCCGGCCGCTGGTGATGCTCACATCTCGCCACCAGGTCACGCCCGTCCACACGGTTCTGCTCGAGTCGCTGCGGCCGGTGGTTGTTGGATTCTGTCGCACGTGCTTCGAGGGGCACATGGGTGCCGAGCATCGCGCCTCCCGCAAAGCTCGGTCATGCGATCTCATGGTGGCGTATCTCAGCGCCGTGAACCGCGACCGTGCGATGCGAACCCGGCTCGAAGACGAGCTGCAACGTGTGCACGATCTCGAGGACCTGCTCGTCTCGTAACGGGCGCGCGCCTCGGACCAACCACCGCCCGACCGATCGCGAAATCTACCTTGCGTCCGATGGTGCCGGCGTCGGACGCCGCTGCTAGAAATGGAATTCCCTGGACGAAGGAATGCAGGCGTGAAATCCGACGCCTTGCTGGTCGATGACGCGGGCCGTCCCCACCTCTACCTCGACGCAGGTGAGACCGGCGTGACACATGAGGTCGTCCTCGAGCGCATGCGCCCCGTTGTGGAAGGTTTCTGTGTTACGTGCCATGCCGGGCACGCCGACCCACGCCGGGCGGTGCGCCGGGCGCGATCGTGTTCGGCGGCTGTGGCGTATCTCTCTCTTGTGAACCGCGACCGACGGCTCCGCACAGAGCTGGCCCAGCGCGCCGAACAGCTCGGGGCGTTCAGCTGATCGCGGCTCCCACGGCAAGCAGCACGCCGACCACCACTTGGAGACGCGCCGTGCCTTTTAGGACGGTGATCAGCGCTGGGCCGGCCGTGGTCGATCGCACGGTTCTCACGAGCGGCACGCCTAGCGGCAAGGCAACGAGCGCAAGCGCAGTCCACCGGCTGGTCGCGCCGATCGCCGCCAGCGTCGCGACCGCGAGGAACGCTCCGTAGATCAGAGTTCCGTAGAGCGCCACCGTAGGCCGGCGCCCCATGATGACGGCAAGCGTTCGTTTGCCCGCTCCCGCATCGGTCTCGATATCACGGACATTGTTTGCGACCAGAATCGCCGTAACCAACAAGCCCATGGGAACGGAAAGGAACCAGATCTCGGCGGGCGCCGTCTGGTCGTGAACGTAGCGGCTGCCGACGGTCGCCACCAGTCCGAAGAAGACGAATACGAAGAGCTCTCCCAAACCTCGATAGCCGTAAGGAATCGGACCGCCGACGTACGTGAGCGCCGCCGCCACGCTGGCGACCCCGATCGCGATGACCACCCAGCCGGCAATAACAGTGAGATAGACACCTGCGGCAGCTGCCACGGCGAATGACATTACTACGCCGGTCCACATCTCACGCGAGGTGAGGAGCCCGGACGCGACCGCTCGCTGCGGTCCGATCCGATCGTCGGTGTCGGCGCCGCGCGCTGCGTCCGATGCGTCGTTGGCGAAGTTCGCCGCAACCTGAATCGCGACTGCGCCGGCCAATGCCGCCGTGAACGCATCGGAGCGGAATGCGTTGTCTCCGATTGCCACGCCCGCCGCCACCAGCACCGGTGCCACCGCCGCCCACAGCGTCGGCGGGCGGGCCGCCAGAATCCAGGGATTCGCCATGCAGTAAGTTTCGACGGCGCGAACGAGGCCGACAAACCAATGGATGAGTCACTGCACATCTCGGATGATCTTGTGTTCCCGGCAGCTGCCTTGATGTGGCGGTTCGGCCCGACCGGAGGTCCTGGTGGGCAACACGCCAATCGTGCGCACACGCGTGTGGAGCTGGGCATCGACCTCGTCAATAGCACGTCGATCCCTGCACACCTCCGCGTTCGCGTCCTCGACGCGCTCGATTCGCGACTCGTCGATGGAGAGCTGTGGGTCGTGGTCGACGAGACACGCAGCCAGTGGAGGAATCGTCAACTCGCCCGCAAACGCATGCGGGAGCTGATCGGGGAGGCGGCGAAGCCGCCGGCACCACCGCGACGTCGTACCAAACCGTCCCGGGCTTCCCAACGCCGGCGCCTCGACCAGAAACGTCGCCGGGGCGATCTCAAGCGATCGCGCCGCCGTCCCGATGGGGAGTGACCGCCGGTCGAACCTCGCCGGGTCAGTCTGGCGCCGCCATCAGCTACCGGCCGTCTGCCCGAGCCTTCGGGAGCGTCGCCGACCCCTCCGGGGCAATGCGACATTGGCAATCTGGATTGCGGAATGCGGAGCGGAGCGCAGAATCATACGCCCCTGGGGCGCGGCGAGATGGGACGCTCGACCTGGTTGGCCGCGATCGTGTCGGTGTCCCACAAGCGGGCGAAGTTGATGGATCGGGGGCATTGGCCATACGCCTCGTCCACAGAGACGAGCATGCCCTGGCGGAGCGCGGCATTCTCATCGGGGTCAAAGACATCGATGGTGAGACCCCGGGAACGTACCGCTTCGAGGTCCACGACTTCGGCCCGGCCGTTGACGCGAGCCGTTTGGTTCACACCTGGAATCAAGAAGATCAACCCAACGTGCGGATTGGAGTCGATGTTGCCATAGCTTTGGAAGAGGTTGTTGCCGCGCACGTCCGGCACCAGTACATGCCGGTCGTCGAGGACTTTCACGAATCCGGGTTTGCCCCCCTTCGGGGAGGCGTCGCAGTTGCCGTCACCGTCGGCTGACGCCACGACTACGAATGGCGCATGTTCGATGAACTCCTGAATCCACGGGTGCATGTGATCGCGGATCTTCCCGACGACAGTTGGGTTCGGCTGTCCGTGCGTGTCCTGGAACCGGTTGGTCGATGTTGTTGTCACGAGACTCTCCCTTCAGCCGTGAGCATATTCATCTCTGCCGACCTCAGGTTCGGAAGACCTGGACGATGACGAGGCCGAGTGGCCCCCGGACGGCTCCGATTCCGACGCTGGAGTAGTGGCCGAGGATATTCGCTCTGTGTCCCGGGCTGTTCATGAGACCGTCATGGGCCGACGCGAGCGTGGGCGCCAGGGCGAGGTTCTCTCCGACGACACGGTACGTGATGCCCGCCATTTGCACCCGATCGCCAACGTTGCCGGTGCGGAACGAATCATGGGCGAAAAAGCCATCGACGTACATTTCGAATGCGTACGCCTCGGCGACGGCCGCGAGCGCGTTTGACCACTGCAACGGGGATGCACCCAGCTGGCTGCGGGCTACGTTGACGAGAACTAGCATCTCGGACGCCGTGGCAGGCTCGGCCGTCAAGCGCGAGCGGTCGAATGCTGGGAGTTCATAGACATCGTCACTGACGAGCGGACCGTTCGGAAAGCGCCGGTTGAAGTAGATCAGAGTCTCGATGTCCTGATTGCCCGTGAGTGCAGTGAAGAGCGTTACCGGCAGCTCGCCGGTCATGGCCGTAGCGATCCTCGATTCACTCGTCGCCGATGCGAACACGCTGACTGGTGCTCCTGCGAGTGCGGTGACGAGCACCCAGACAAGTGAAATGCTGCGGGCCACGCCCACCACTCCGCCGGCAATTCGATCGGGAGGCTCTGGCGGTGCAAGCACGCCCGACCGCTGGGCGATCCGGGCTGCGATGCCGACGATGCCTGTCACCACGAGCAACCCGGCGAATCCGCCGATGAGGGCTCCGTTGGCCTCGGGCACCTCGGTCCAGGCCGAAATGAGTGCCGGCCCCACCCGGAACGCAATCGGGATGGCAACCAGCATCGCCACGAACTCGATCAGTTCGCGCGCCACGCCGCGCACGTAGCCGGTGAACACACTCGCGACGACGACGGCCGCGATCACCAAGTCAACCATGCCCCCATGGTGCCCCGCCACGCGTCGTTATTGGGTGAGGTCGTCAGCCTGGATCCACCGACAAGACATTTGCACCTTGCCGCGGCGCGCGCGGTCTACCTTCAACGGCCCCACCTGCGCACGAACCATCCTCAAGGGGCCGGCGAGCCATGAGTTCGGCGGCGCGTGGCCCCTGGTGCGATGCTCCGGCCGAATCGGCGGAGCCAGGTGTCAGCCGTGCTGGGGGAAGCCGAGGTCAACGCCCCGGTGGATCGGATCGGGCCAGCGGCTGATCACGACCTTCTGGCGCGTATAGAAGTTCACGCCCTCGGGGCCGTAGATCGCATGCGTACCGAACGCCGAATTCTTCCATCCGCCGAATGAATAGAACGCCAGCGGAACCGGAATCGGGACGTTGATCCCAACCATGCCGACCAGGATCTCATTCTGGAACTTGCGAGCGGCGCCGCCGTCGTTGGTGAAGACCGCGGTCCCATTGCCATAGGGGTTCGAGTTGATGAGGCGTATTGCCTCCTCGTAAGAGTCGGCTCGCACTGTCGACAGTACCGGTCCGAAGATCTCGTCCTGATAGATCGACATGTCGGGCGTCACGTTGTCGAACAGCGTTGGGCCGACCCAGAATCCTTCCTCATGGCCGTCAACCGACAAGCCGCGGCCATCCGCCACGAGAACTGCGCCGGCCGACTCACCCTGCCCGATGTAGTCGACGACACGCTCGCGAGCTGCTGCGGTCACGAGCGGTCCCATCTCAGCGCCCTCCGCGTCACCCGGCGCCACCTTGAGGGCCGCCATCCGCTCGCGGACCTTGGGAATGAGCTTGTCGGCGGCGTCACCGACGGTCACGACCACCGAGATGGCCATGCAGCGCTGACCGGCGGATCCGTACCCGGCCGACACCGCCGCGTCCGCGGCAAGGTCCATGTCGGCGTCCGGCAAGACAATCATGTGGTTCTTGGCGCCGCCCAACGCCTGGACCCGCTTGCCGCTCGCGGTTCCCGTTTGATAGATGTACTTCGCGATCGGGGTCGACCCGACGAATGAAACGGCCGCGATATCGGGATGGGTGAGGATCGCATCCACTGCTTCCTTGTCGCCCTGCACGATGTTGAACACGCCTTCGGGCAAGCCGGCCGCTGCGTACAGCTCGGCGATGCGCTGATTCACCGATGGGTCTTTCTCGGACGGCTTCAGTACAAATGTGTTCCCGGTCGCGATCGCGACCGGATGCATCCACATCGGCACCATGATCGGAAAGTTAAACGGGGTGATCCCGGCCACGACGCCGAGCGGCTGGCGAAGGGTGTAGGTATCGACGCCCGTCGATACCTGTTCGGAGAAGCCGCCCTTCATCAGGTGGGCGATATTGGTGACGAACTCGATGACCTCGAGCCCGCGTTGAACCTCACCGAGTGCGTCGTCGACGGTTTTGCCATGCTCTGCGGTGATCAGCCTCGCCAGCTCGAGGCGGTTGCGGTCGACGAGCTCGCGCAGTTTGAACATCACATTCTGGCGGCGGGTGAGCGGCGCTTCACGCCATTCGCCATAGGCAGTCTTCGCAGCTTGTACGGCGTCGTCGACATCGCCGGCCGACGCGAGGGTGGCGTTGGCCGTGTGCTCGCCCGTAGCGGGGTTGTAGATCGGGGAGGTTCGGCCGGAGGTGCCGTCGACGTTCTTGCCGTTGATCCAATGGTTGACGACTCGCATGCCATCCTTCTTCCGTTCGGTGTTGCCCGCAAACCGCGAATCTCCACGGGGGAGGCCGGCGGTACGGCATCCTCGGTCTGGCGAGGCTCGTGTCTGGATTCTCGCAGCGAGCCCGATCCGGTGGAACGTTCCGAAACTTTCGGGCCGCTCCCGTCAATATACTGGCGCGTCTCCGGTCATGCGCCCAAGCGCTCTCACCCGACGTGACCAACCGATTGTGGCGCCGGTAAGGTCCCGCACATGGACCACACACCCTTCATCGAGGCGGCGATCGACGAAGCGCGTACCGGTCGGGCGGCCGGTGGCATCCCGATCGGTTCCGTGCTCGTTGTTGACGGGCAGGTCGTGGGTCGGGGACACAACCAGCGTGTGCAGCAGGGGAGCGTGGTTCTCCACGGTGAGATGGACTGCCTCGAAAACGCAGGGCGGATGGGTGCCTCCGCGTACCGTACCTCCGTTCTCTATACGACGTTGTCTCCGTGCCCGATGTGCTCGGGTGCGATCCTTCTCTACGGAATCCCACACGTGGTCGTCGGCGAAAACCGCACGTTCATGGGCGCTGAGGATCGTCTGCGTGAGGCGGGCGTGGTGGTCGATGTGCTCGACGATTCCACATGTGTTGCGATGATGGCCGACTTCATCGCCGCTGAGCCCGAACTCTGGAACGAGGACATCGGAGAGTGACAACGCGATCGGTCGGCTGGCATCTTGGGAGTGTGCGTTAGTGGAGTGGTGGGAGGCGCTCCTGTTGGTGCTCGGTGGTCTCGCGGCCGGGTCGATCAACTCCATCGCCGGCGGAGGCTCCTTGCTCACGGTGCCCTTGCTCGTGTTGGCCGGCGTGCCCGGCAACTTCGCCAACGGCTCTAATCGGGTCGGCATTCTGACGTCGAACGTGGCGGCGACCGCCCAGTTCCGCGCACTTGGCGTCGGGAGCTTCAAGGAATCGCTTCCGATCATCGCGCCGGTGATGGCCGGATCGCTGACCGGCGCCTACTTCGTCCAGTTCCTCTCGGATGACAGTTTTGAGCGGGTGTTCGGGCTCATCATGATCCCGCTCTTGTTCCTGTCCTTGCGCAGACCGCGGCCACAACGTGACGTCACCTGGCCCACCGGACTGTTCAGCGTCACCTTCTTCTTCATCGGGGCGTACGGCGGCGCCTTCCAGGCGGGCTTTGGACTGATTGTGATCATCGCCCTATCGCTCGCCGGGATGGACCTCGTCCGGGCGAACTCGGTCAAGGTCATGATCAATGTTGCGAACGCCCTCGTCGCCCTTCCAACCTTCATCATTCAGGGTCGGGTCGATTGGATCCCTGCCCTCGTGCTTGCCGCCGGTTTCACTGCCGGGGGTGCACTCGGAGCCCGTATCACTGTGAAGGGTGGGGATGCCGTCGTGCGGCGCGTGATGATCGTGGCGGTGCTTGCGCTGTCGGGCCGCTTGATCGGGCTCTATTGACAGACCCACCCGGGCATCCGGCGCGTGCCTCCTGGGCCCCGTCCTTCAGAGACGGCCACGCCGTTCGATCACTGCGGCTGGCAGCGGTTGTTTGAACCGACCGGCTGGGATCTCGGCATCGACGCGGGTCAGCGCCAGGAGCCACGACGGTGACGAACCCAGCGCCCAGCGCAGATATCTGCTGATGGCTCTGCCGAGGAGTATGGCTCCCGGGTAGCGGCGGATCCCCAGAATGCGGCGGATTCGGGTCGGGACAGTAGCGGCCGCCGCCCAGTACATGGCCTTGTATCCGAGTTTCACGCCGGGAGCCAGCGGCGGATTCTGGAGGAATGGAACGGCCTCCGTCATTCCGGGCGACGGCTCGGCGTTGGGATGGTTCGCGAGCCAGTCGGCCAGTGCCGGCGCAGTGGCCGGAAGCGGGTCTGCGAACAGCATCTCACCGAGCTGCGTTTGTTCGGCGACGTAACGATCGGCTTCGGCGTCGGTCAGGGGTCGGGCCCCGAAGTACCGGTAGGCCGTGAGGAACGAATCGGTCAAGGCGTTGTGCACCCACGCCGCCAACACCGGCGTGTCTGCCGAGTAGCTCCGGCCCCGATGCGAGTCGCCGGCTATAGAACGGTGTGCTCGCTTGACCACCTCAACGGCACGGTCAACCTCGGGAAGGGCCCCGAAGGCCGTGGCCGTGACGTAGTTCGACGTGCGGGAGAGGCGCCCGAGCGGGTCTTCCCGATAGCGGCTGTGATCGAACACCCCGGCAACGACTTCGGGATGGGCTGCTTGCATGAGCAACGCCCGGATGCCACCGATGAAGCTGGACACATCGCCGGTGATAGCCCACGAGACCGAGCCCGGCCCGAAGAGCCCGGGATCGCCCGGATAGTCCAGCGAGTGAGTGAGCGGATAGGCAGCGTGCTGGAACGGGTTGGTTGCGGCCCGCACGACCCGCGTGCGGAACCTCTCGAGGATTCTGGACACCGTCATCATCATCTCTACGGAGCCGTACGATTCCTGGTTGAGGGTATCGTTCCTGCGGGGCGACGAGGCATCGGACTGACATGAACGGCAGACCGCAAACCGGGGGATTGTGCGATCTCGCAACGGACCGCGGGATCTTCGCCATCCTGGCCATCGATCATCGTGACTCGCTGCGGGTACTCCTCGATCCGTCGGATCCGTCGGCAGTGCCGGCCATTGAACTGACCGAGTTCAAGCGAGCGGTGATCGAAGGCGCCGGCGGGGCGGCGTCGGGCGTCATGCTTGAGCCCGAGTACTCGATCCCGCAGCTCGTCGGGGATCTGCCGCCGGGGATAGGGTTCTTGGCTGCGCTCGAGGCGCAGGGTTACGAAGGCGATCCATACGCCCGGACCACCACGCTCCTCGATGGCTGGTCGGTGCGACACGCCGCGGCGGCGGGGGCGAGCGGCGCCAAACTGCTCCTGTTCTACACACCGGAGGTTCGGGACGCGGCCGCGCGCCAGGATGCGCTGGTGCGCCGGGTCTCCGCCGAATGCCAATCGCATGGATTGCCGTTGTTCCTCGAGCCGCTGGCATACCCCGCCCGGGCTGAGTCAGGTGCGGGCGCGCCGGGTGAGCGCCGCCGGCTCGTGGTGGAGACCGCCCAACGCCTCACGAGCCTCGGGCCCTCTGTGCTGAAGCTTCAGTTTCCGGCGGATGCCGTTGTTGATGATCAGTCAGGGTGGGCTGATGCATGCGCCGAGTTGGATTCGGTTGTGACGGTTCCTTGGGCACTGCTGTCACTCGGCGTCTCCTACGTCACGTTCCGCCTCCAGGTGGAGACGGCGTGTCGCGCCGGCGCGTCGGGCTTCATGGTGGGCAGGGCCGCGTGGGGAGAGCTGGTGGCGGCGGAGCCTGCAACTCGTCGCTCTATGGCGGCGGGGCTGGTATCCCAACGCCTGACCGAGCTCCGCGAGATCGCGTGCGATCTCGGCCGGCCGATCGAACGATGACCGTTCCGGGCCGGATCCGTGTCAGCGCATACGCGGTCGTTCTTCACGAACAGAGCGTGCTGATGTCACGCGTGGCGCCGGGCAATCTCGGTGCTGGCACGTGGACGCTGCCCGGTGGGGGCCTTGCGTTCGGCGAACACCCAGACGATGCGCTCCTTCGCGAGTTGTACGAGGAGACGGGTTTGAGAGGGAAGATCGTGGAGCCGATCGGCGTCGACAGCAGACATGTGCCGGCGGGCCGCCGCGCAGGCGTCGAAGCGACCCATTGGATTCGCATCTACTACCGCGTCTCCGCGCTCGGTGAGCCCAGAGCGATCGAGGTTGGAGGCAGTGCCGACCTCGCCGCCTGGCACCCGCTCGATCATCTCCCGGAGGTCTCGGAGCTGGCGGTCGGTGCGCTGGCGCGGGTCGGCACCTGATGGAAGGGCTGCTGGTCCGCCGGGTACGGGTTGGCGCGTATGCCGTCGCCGTATGGGATGAACGGATCCTGCTCACCCAGCTGTCCGACATCGACCCGGCCGCCGGTCGCTGGACACTACCCGGCGGCGGACTCGAGTTCGGCGAACAACCGGAGGACGGGTTACGGCGCGAGGTATACGAAGAGACATCGCTCACCGGTGCGATCACGTCCTTCCTGGGCGTGGATTCGAGAAGGTTCGCCCGCCGACCGATGGACGCACGCCATGAGCTGCACGCTATAGCTCTTGTCTACGGCATGAATCTCCGGGGCGAGCCGAAGGTGTCCGAGGTCGACGGGAGCACATCAGCCGTTGGCTGGATCCCGTTGGAAGAGGTCGCCGCCCTCCCGACTGTCGAGCTGGTTGAGTTCGGGCTCCGCGCCGCGGCACGTGCACACCCGTCGGCTTGAGCCGGTGCCCTCAGCCGCCGGAGACCGCTGTCTCGGCTGGGACCTCTTCGTCCCAATTGCCCTCGAGGTAGCCGCGGGGAAGCTTGACCGGCTTGGGGCCACGGGTGTGGCCGCGGGGCATTCGGGTGGCATCGGGATGCGGTCGAGCGTCGGCGTCGAGTCTGCCGACGAGATCGGCGAGCCGGTCGAGGTCATCCACTGAGGCGAACGCCCGGCGAAGTTCGGGCCCGACGGGGTAGCCCTTGAAGTACCAACCGGTGTGCTTGCGGAAGCTGCGAATGCCAGTGAACTCGTCGAACCAATCGACGAGCAAGGCCGCGTGATCGTGCATGACCCGTCCAACGAAGCCAAGCGATGGAGTGGTCACGGTCGGATACCCGGCGAGCGTCGTTGCGAGGTCACCAAACAGCCACGGCCGGCCAAGGCAGCCTCTCCCGATCACGACGCCGTCGCAACCGGTCTCTTCCATCATTCGCAGGGCGTCCGATGCCTCCCAGATATCCCCATTGCCGAGGACAGGGATGCTCGTCACGGATTGCTTCAACCGCCGGATCGCATCCCAGTTCGCGTCCCCGGAGTAGAGCTGCTGGGCCGTGCGTCCATGGAGTGAGATCGCGGCGATTCCCTCTTCCTCGGCGATCCGGCCCGTTTCGATGTAGGTGAGATGCCGGTTGTCGAGCCCGGTCCGCACCTTGATGGTGATCGGCGTGCCCTTGCTGTTGGCGACGGCGGCCCGCAGGATCGCACGAAGTCGCTTTGTGCGCCAGGGGAGTGCCGCACCCCCTCCATTGCGGGTCACCTTGGCCACGGGGCATCCAAAGTTGATGTCGATGTGGTCGGCCCGCTCTTGCGCGACCAGATACGCAACTGCCTCACCCATCGAGCCCGCGTCGGTCCCGTAGAGTTGGATGGATCGAGGAGACTCGTCGGCAGGA
>Ga0224512_10003790_pt1 | contig 13160 bp, 23 predicted proteins | sample SF_May12_sed_USG_4_FD_169103 | JGI IMG/M metagenome (GOLD analysis project Ga0224512, IMG submission 169103) | Sediment microbial communities from San Francisco Bay, California, United States - SF_May12_sed_USGS_13 | ecosystem: Environmental > Aquatic > Marine > Sediment | place: USA...
TGACCCCAATAACATGAAATCAAAGACCTGACCCCAATAACATGACCCCAATAACACTTAACACTCTAAATTTTTATCGCTTTGAGATATATATCCTGGATGATCGTAAATGGGAAAATAGCAGATATAAGCCACATCTCCTTTTGTTAGTAAATTCATGCGCGGATATGCGTACCCCAGCCAAAAGGACGGCTCTGAGGCCTTTTCTCGACCTAACACAGACTGCTGCAACTCCTCGGTATTGCCTCCACTTTGATTCATCGGACAGCACCTCCTGACGGATAAAGCCTCGCATCAGCGCCCAACGAAAGCGCGTAACGCTTGAGGGGGTTCGACTGCATTCGTTTGTTATGAGACGTTCTCCTGCAAATATCCTACAGAGGATTTACGATGTTTGTCATTGTTTGCCCATTACAACGATCTTACCCCCGGCCTGATTCGCATCCATTAATTCATGTGCCTGAACAAGTTCCTCAAATTTGAAGACGGGACCCGTTTGGATCATGAGTTTACCTTTCTCTACTAACTCAACATAGTGTTGAAGCTGTTCAGTGCTGATATCGGATGAGCCCCCGCTATATGAGGTTAGCTTAACTCCGGTTGGAATGTCGCCCATCGGTTCGAAGGTTTCCAATGTCCACTTACCACCAAGGATGCCGGTCATACAAACGATTCCTCCGATGCGAACACAACGAAGTGAATCTAAAAGAGTTGTTGTTCCAATGAGGTCTAGGACTCGGTCTAATGGCCGGCGCTCATAATCTTTGAGTTGCCGCTCCAAGGATCCGTCATCAATCCAGACCTCGTCAGCACCTGCCTCCTTAAGCATATCGATTTTTGAGGGGCTTCTGGATGTGGTGGCCACGAATAGCCCGGCATCTTTGGCTAGGGCTAGAGCGGCCATGCCGATTGAAGATGTGCCACCACGAATCAGAATCGATTCAGCACGATCAACCTCAAGCCCAATATGCAAAGAACCGTGAGTGGTTTGTAGCATTTCCGGAAGGGCTGCTAGGTTCTCCCACGGGAGTTTTGTTGAGAGAGGAAATACACATGAATGAGGAACAAGAGTGTATTCTGCGTATGAGCCATCGAAATCTCTGCCCATTCCACCCATGATTGACGCCACGATGCTACCGATCTCGATATCTAGGCCTCCGCTATCTACCACTTCTCCAACACATTCTATTCCGAGAACTCGAGGAAATTTCACCGAGGGCGAGTCGCCGTTCCGGGTAAACCACTCTGAACGATTTAATCCGAACGCGCGAATTCGAATCAATGTCCAGCCAGGGCGGGGCTCCGGACGATCGACTTCCTCCAAAGAGAAATGGTCTGGGCCGCCAGGTTCTCTAATGATCCAGGCTTTCATAACAGGGAAAGAATTCCAAGTTGGTGAACCATCTCAAGTCTGACAGCGCCTCGCATCAGCGGCCGTCTCACTCGCGCAGCGACTGGAACGGTCCGTCTGCATGCGCTTGTTAGGCGTACCTTGTCGCATGTTTAAACATCTTTGTGTCACTCGCCATATCACTTCACATCAACACTTGGGACGGCACTAACCAATGGCCGATTGCTCTTGCACATAATCACGGCTGTTTCGCATCCTTGATAATAGCCTGCAGCCTCCTCGATGATTTGAAAACCAAGTTTTTGGTAAAATCGTATGGCACCAATATTATTCTTTCTGACCTGTACAAAAGCGCTCATGATCCCGGCAGTATGGGTTACTTTTTCAAGCCACTGCACAATTTGCGTTCCGACACCTCTGTGGCGAAACGATTTTTTTACCGCGAGAAGATCCAGGTTCGCACAATCCTTCCGGTAAGTCATGATTCCAAAGCCAGCTAAAGTCTGGCTATTGCGGGCTACGACTACATTTTTAGAAGCATTTCGAATCAAGTAACGAATATATGGAGGCGTATATATCTTACGAAGGCCGTATTCTATGTATTTTCGTGAAAGTTCACTGATCTCGGCGGCATCGGAGACGGTTGCAAATTCAATATCTGTGCTAGTGGCTAACAAGGTAAATGTTCCATATTTCTACAAATACGCATAACGCTTCGCATCAGCAGCGCGACCGTAGGCCACGTCTGTCTCCATGAGCTTGTTATGCGTCAATTCGTTTAAATATTGCATGGGCCTGGAAATTGCCTCGCGCATCTTTTGACTTTGGATCAGTTGCATAATTATTTACGGTCCTTTGCCAAAGGACATGCATTTCATCGATAGTTTTCAAAGTAACAAGAATTGATACGGTTTCAACCCAGGCAATTTGTGAAGCATGGGTGTAGATAACGGCATTGGTTTTGTGTCGAATAATTTTGTAATCGTATAGGAATTGCATCCACTCGTTATTTTTCTTGGCAAGGATCGAAATCTCGCTGTCAGAAATAACCAATCTCATCTTGGATTTATAGGGAGTGTTCGGGTAGGCGCCATTAAGCTCAAATGCTTCAATCTCTCCCTCCCAGACACCATCTAACTGGCTGAAGTATTCCTCGTGCCTTTCTATTGCAGCCATCATTTCATCGGATAGCTGCTGATCCGATGCGAATGAAGCAACCGTCAAAAAAAATAATGACCACAAAAGATGTTTCATAATTTCAGCCTTGCCGCCTAACGCCCCGCATCAGCGGCGCGCCGCTCGCGCTGCGAGTGGTGCGTCCGACTGCATGCGTTTGTTAGGCGTAATCTATGTGTACATATTATTTTCCGTTGTAAACGGGAGTTACGCCATCCTCTGCATAGCCAATTACTCCGGGTTCCCAATAAAGGATTGGATTGTTTTTAAATGATTCCCTTTCATTGAGGCGATTTACGAGGCTTTCAATCTTGGAGAACTTGTTTAAATGAGGATCGACGCCGATTGGTCTATTCATGATATATCCCAAATGACATCCGAGAGCAATATCTTGAATAGACAACAATCCTGGTTGAAAGCCTTCTCCATCTGTGGAAATTTGCTTTTCCAACCAGCCCAATAAGTAAGGGAACTGCTCCGAGCAAACAGCCAGATAGTCAGAGTCGTCGATAGAAGTTCCTCCCCATTTCATCTGGCCGATAGTAGTAGCTGATGTGCCAAGGGTATGAATACTCGCCGCGACCAGGCGATCATGCCAGTGATGGTCTTTTCTGGTTAGCGCTTTGGCCAAGGGCAGATTGCCGCCGAAAGGAGCCTCGTAGTTAGCTAATAGGTATTCAACTATTAAGCTGCTTTCCCATAAATGATTATCGCCATCCCAAAATGTGGGAACTTGAAGGGTTGGAGTAGATTTAGCTCGGCTTTCGGATGTCGGTGTAGTGATCTCCTCGCGCCGTTCATAGTCCAGCCCTAACTCATCCAGGACGACACGCACAATTCGTGAAAATGGAGATCCAGTTGTAAATAGAAGTGCTCTTGTGCTCATTCTTTAATTCTCCGAATCGAACATCTTGGACATTACGCCTGACGCCTCGCATCAGCGCCCAAAGTGCGGGCGTAGCGGGCATTTTGGTCCGACTGCATGCACTTGTTAGCGTGTTTTGTGGAATTACTCATCTAAAATGAAATCAATCGGTCCCTCGAAATAAACAAGTGCGACTAATTCCCCGGCCCCAGCGTTTACTTCTGAATGAACTGCCCCACCTGGTTGTACTGCATATGATCCGGGCCCATAGACTTCAGATTCAATGACGTCTGCCGCTTTACTATTTGACTGGAACTCGCCTTTTATAAGAACAGAGTGGTAAGTGGTTGTATGGCTATGCCACGGCTCTTGGTAACCCTCAGGAAACCGAACCATAACTGCGGCGGGTCCGGTTTCCGGATTACCCCACAGCATTGCAATTTCAACAGGGCTTCCTTCGGCTAGCGGAGCAAATGGTAAATCATCGTAAGCGGTAATTGTTTTTTCTGTCATTACTCGAACTCTCCAGTTATTGTTGAGTTTAGATTTTTCTCGAAAACTGCAAACACGCTGACGCCCCGCATCAGCAGCCGTTTCATTCGCGTAGAGAGTGGAACGGTCCTCCTGCATGCACTTGTTAGGCACGATTTTTCGTCCAGGACTGCAACTCAATTATGTTTCCCTCCGGATCAGCAACATACTGGAATACAAGATCGCCGACACCCTCTATATGCCTTTCGGTTAGATCACCAACAAACGAACCACCTTGTGTGATAACTTTTTCCGCAAAGGCCCGTACATCGTCAACGGCAAAGGCAATGTGTGTAAATCCAGGAGTATTAGGGTCTATTCGAGGTCTTTCGGACATTTCAGCGTATTCAAATATCTCTAGTGTCGGTCCGCTCTCTTCGTATCCTGGCATCCTTAAGTGAATTCCGCGTATATTTGCGTTCCTTAGACCGGTAGCCTTATCAAGCCATTCCCCAGAAAGATCTCTGTCGGGAGGAATTGGAATGCATTCGAACACGGTCTCATAAAATTCGGTTAATTTTTTCCAGTCCTTTGCGATCAAATTTGTGTGTACGTATCGAATCATGGTTACTAGCGCCTAACGCCTCGCATCAGCGGCCGCTACACTCGCATGGCGAGTGGAAAAGTCCGCCTGCATGCCCTTGTTATGCGGTGCGTTCTGTTTTCTCTGCTTTAAGTGCTCCCGAAAATCTTTCCTCAGCCAATTCGGTAAGTACACAAGTATTATCCATCCACTGTTTTGTATTTGAGCTTCGCCCATATGTCCAGGCCTACAGGTATCGTTAACACAATTAGGCGCCAGTCAGCCGAATATAAAACGAATGCAATTACCATCAGTATCAAGCTGTAAGCGGAAACCTGCCGAGAACTTGGTTCGGCAAATGTTTCACACGATGCGCATTGCACCTTTGCCTTTAAACTGAGCGGTAGATTTTCACCACAAGAAGGAAATTTCCCTGTAAACACTGCAAGTTATCTCCTGGTCTTCTACGATTTTGGCCTCAAGATACTTCGCACCTCATGACGTTTAAGTCCAGCCGCGCGCGGAGGCCGCAGGCCGGAGCGTGTCGGCTGGAACGAATTGTTAGGCGGCATTCTCGCTGCATTACCTTTGGGGCGCGGGACGCCAGCACCACCATGCCCAACCAAACAGGGTTAGCACAAAGACAGGGTAAGCAAAGAACGGCAGCGGCTCGGACAGCGGAGTAAGGCTGCGACCGGCGAAGACTTGCAGTGCCGTTGCAGCAAACAACAGTGCAGCGACGCTACCCAGCGCTCGCACCGGCAGGGGCATGACCGCGGGGACGCTGATGAGAAGGAGAGCTGCGGCCCAGAGCGCTGAACCGGCAGCGAAGAGTGGGCTACTCGCCTCAAGCGTCATGGCAGAACCCGAAAGCACCAAAGTCTCACCGGCGATGAAGACTAAGAAGCCAGCGGCGACGTACGGGTAGTTCTGGCGAAGACAGTGAACCGCTAATAGCGCCGCTGCCACAATGAGGGCGGTGCCGTCAATACCCCAGGCCAGCCCGCGCAATGAAGCAGATGGAACGAAACTGCCGGCTAGCCCGAGAAGTGCGCCCACGATGAGGCAAACAGGTGCGACGACAGATGGATGTTCGGTTGACATTTTTTCCTCCGTTGGATTGGGTTTCGGTATGCCGCCTAACGCTTCGCATCAGCGGCAAAGTGCGCGCGTTGCGGGCACTTTGTCCGACTGCATGCGCTTGTTATGGGTGATTTCGAAATTCACTCGAATAATCGAACTCTTTACGAAGGCTTGCTTATTCTTCACTTTTATTCTCGGTTGGTGCTCCATACTCCTTTTTGAAATCAACAAAAACTCTCTCCAGGGCATCGCTGTCGGTAATTCTATCGAGATTCTCTAGTAAAATTGTTAACAGGAAATTATTACCGTAATGATACTTCCTGTTTAGATCACGAAGTTTTTCATAGGCTTTTTCTGATAGTGCAGCACTAAATCGTTTAGGCAATGGATATCTTTTTGTTGCCATCTATTTCCTCAATATTTCTCATCACACATAACGCTACGCATCAGCGGCCAAAGTATGCGTGTAGCGGGCACTTTGTTCCGACTGCATGCGCTTGTTATGTTTTTCATTGCAGCGCCGCAAGGACTGCTTCTGGCTCTAATCTTTTGCGGTAGTCAGGGCCGCAGTCTGCGAGCATCACTCTTTGGTCTTTTCCAATAACATAGGTGGCTGTAACCGGAACCTCCCATAACCCATTTCCATTTACAACTCCTACATCTGTTCCGAAACTAGACAATTTCTCTTTCGCGGCCTTAGGCAGTTCGTATACTAGACCGTACATTTTCGCTACCTCGTTGTTCGAGTCACTAAGGAGGTCAAATTTTAGGCCAGAAGCAGCTTTGAATTCTCGGCAAATTTCGATCTTTTCTGGCGCTATCGCAAAAAGCTTTGATCCCCTGGCTTCTATTTCTGGCACGTATCTATCCCAGAACTTCAAAGCAGCATTACAAAAGTTGCACCAACTTCCCCGGTAAAAAGTAAGGATGACAGGCCCAGATATTACAATCTCACTTAGGGTTACCTTTTCTTCATTCGTATCTTCAAGAGAAAAATCCCTGGCCAAATTCCCGACATTTGCGACCGAAACATTTTTGAGGTGATGTTCTGCAACATCTATCTGCTGATCGAACAGCGTGGTGATTCCCTTTCCGCGGCGTTTCACTATGTCTGCTTCAACATCGGTTAGTTCTTTATTCAATGTCATAATTTTTCTGTTGTTGGGTAAACATGACGCCGCGCATCGCCGGCGTGGCCATAGGCCGCGTCCGTCTGCATGCGCTTGTTATGTTGCTCAGGTTTGGTTGTTTGGACGCTGGGACCGGATTCGAACCGGTGAAAAACGGTTTTGCAGACCGTTGCATTACTACTCTGCCACCCAGCGCATAAAAAACCTCGGAAGCTTTCGCCTGCCGAGGTTTTATTATTCGTCTGGGAGGCAAACGCGCCCCCAATTTTACTCTTATGCAGGCACGAGGATACAAGTGTCGCCGAAACAGCAACAAGTGACTCCTTTTTGTCCGTTTGAGTAATGCATTTGGTGGTTCCGATAATTTCGAGAATCCTAATACAGTCATGCAATAATGGCAATGTCACTATGCAACATAACGCTTCGCATCAGCGGCGAGGTCTAGCCGCGTCCGTCTACATGCGCTTGTTATGAGGTCATTGTATATTTTTCGAACCACTAATGAGTCTCGTAATTTCCTCAATGACAAGTTGTGGATTGTCTTTGTGTATAAAGTGGCCGCTACCCAAGACAACCTTGTGCGTTGAATGAGTGGACATGTTTGCAAGATCCTCCTGAAATTCTACCCACTTTTTTCGCATCTTTGCAGTTTCAAATAATGAAGACTTCTCGGCAGTTAAAACGACTAAAGGAATATTGGGGAACGGCTCAATGCTAGCAAATTCAGTATGTATGTTCTTTAGAATTGATGCTTCATATGCAGTGTTCCCAATAGCGGTTGTAGTTATAAATGCTGTATGCAAGACTGGGCGTTCTTTTCTAAAATATTCAAATTGAGATGGGTGGGTGGAGTCTATCAAAACTACGCCTACAACTTCTTCGGGGTACATCCTTGCAAATACGTTGACATACAGCCCACCCGCAGAATGTCCTACCAGCAAGTAAGGTGGAGCGTGGCCAGTTGAGATCAAATTTTGGTGTAGCTGCTCTGCCAGTTCCCTGGCTGTTGTTGGGACTTTGTTCAGGGTGCTGCGACCGTAACCGGGTCGGTTATAAGCAAATACTCTGGTAATTTGGCTAAGATTCTCAAAGATGGGTGCCCAGGTAGTCATCGAAGGACCCATTCCGGATTCAAGTACTATAATTGGGGAACCTTCACCTTTACCCGCATAAGCAACTTTTCTGTTTTGAATATCGCGAATACTGGTGTCCGGCAAGCTAGCACAACCAGCCAAGAAAAGGATTGTGTAAAAAATTAGAGATTGTCTATTCAACCCCATAACGGCTCATTATGTGGCACGGGATAACTATTGATCAACGAAAAACTTGCCAGCTATCTTCCAGGTGCCATCCATTTTTACTAACTGAAATGTATCAAGAAAACGGCCACCACAATCAAATGTTACTGTCGCCCCATCCTTACTAAAAATTTGCATACTGATTATCTTTCCTTCCCCAGATCCATAGGTGGGGTGCTCAGGACTGACCCACTCATCGATTTCATCCTCAATTGAAATCGAAAAAAGCTCTTGATTGCCATCTTCGTTTTTCCAATAACCAACCATGTTAGCAACTCCAAGGCAAAAGGCCTTTTCGAGTCTTTCTCGATCTTTAGTCATGTAGCCTTCGAAATAATCGGATATGGTTTCTTGTATTAAATCATAGTCATTCATCGAGAGGATTCCTGGGTTGCATATTTAAGCCGGAGATACATAGTAACTCCGAATTGTTTGCAAAAGGGCGATATTTACTCCGTTCGATTGCTTGGCCTTGCTACACCTTCAAGCCACATAACGCCTCGCATCAGCGGCCAGACAATTCGCGTAGCGAGTTGTCTGGCCCGTCTGCATGCGCTTGTTATGTGGCCGTTGTGCCGAGTGCCGCATTGCCAACGCCGTCAGCATGTTTAGGCAAACTATCTTCGAATTGTTCCCAGCTCGCTTTCGAATCCATGAAAACATGATGCTCATTGCCTTCCGGGTGCCCTGGGTGTATTCCGTAATCTAGCGTTGATGGGAAGTAGAAAACCATCTCTGGAACTCTGTCGTCGTAGTATAGTATTGAGCAACCACAGTTCTTACAAAATTGTCTTCGAACCTCGGGAGAAAATTCATAGGTTGTCAGGTTTTCGCCCCCCTTAATTAGTTCAATTTGACTCTTTTCAATAGTGCCGCCTGTTCCTACCAGGCTTGCATAGCTGCGGCGGCAATGGGAACAATGACAATGGACAACGCAACGAGTTGGGCCTTTGATTTTGTATCTGACTCTATTACAAATGCATCCTCCGAAAATTGGAAAGCTAGTCATAAAGAGTCTCCTTTTCAATATTGGTTGGCCATATAACGCTTCGCATCAGCGGCCAAAGTGCGCGCGTAGCGGGCACTTTGGTCCGACTGCATGCGCTTGTTATCTGTCGTTTTGCTTACCATTTGCATGATGATCACCCGTCATTTTTTTGGCTATCCTTTAGGGAGTTATACTGGTGCCAGACTACGAACAAAATTATTTGAAACAACTAAATTAGTCGTAGTCTGTTCCCAGCTTCTCAGGCAGATAAGCCCGCTACGGTTATCGGGTAAAGTGAACTATCAGTTGGTCGGATATCCCGCCTTCTTCCACGCCTCCAACCCTCCGTCTAGTATGGACACATTTGGGAAACCCATGTCCTTCAACAATTTACCAGCAAGAGCTCCTAGAGGACCCATTTCGCACGCCGTAATGATAGGGCGCGACCGGTTCTCGAATACCGGGTTACGCCAGTCCTCAGGGAGTTCATTGTCGGCTTGGTAGGTTAATGCTCCGTAGGATATATTCATCGCGCCGGAAATCATGCCAGTAGCAGCGACATCCGCCGCATCACGAGGATCGATTACTAACGTGTCGGGATTTTCCTCGATTCGCTGGTGAGCTTCCTCGGCATTTATTACAGGTACTTCGGCCATTGCCTCTTCCGCCATCTGATTGAAAGTCTTTGCCATGGTATTGCCCTCCGTTCAAGGTGAGAATGGATCTTAAATACTACCTCTATCAAATAGATTTTTCACGGCGATCTGGGAACATCGGCGAGTGGGAATAAAAGCGGGGGCTTTGATTCGGGTGCAGGTGGCGATTTAGAGCAGTTTTACTAGTGAAGATATGCGTGGTCTACTCATTAAATTAGCGTATGCGCTAGCGACACATAACGCCTCGAATCAGCGGCAAAATGCACGCGTAGCGGTTTGGCTGTCCGACTGCATGCGCTTGTTAGGGGCCGCTCCCCCGATTGTATTCATTTTGGGCTTTTTAATTAAAGTGCTCCTCGATTCCTGAGATTACAAAGTCCATGATCGAAGGCTCCAATACATCAGAGTTTTCCTTTAGCATCGCTATAACCTTTGCAGGCTTGAACACGCCATCATCTACTAGTAACGGGCTTGCTGGGTGTCTGCCTGGTCGGGCACCGTCATCAACGCCAAAATGTGAAAAACCATGCTCGTCACTCCATGTTAAAGCCTTCTCCTCACTGGACTTACTGTAGGTGAGATGGTAGCTAATGATTTCACCATCATCGTCAAACCAAACGAACAAGTCCATGCTTGAATCTGTGAACCATCGTTTTCTCGGTTCACCTCGTTTCTGATTTGTCTCCTTAATTTCTCTGAGCATCAAGGCTCCCTAACGCCCCGCATCAGCGGCCAAACACACGCGTGGCGGGCATTTGGTCCGGCTGCATGCGTTTGTTATGTGTAATTTTTCTCTACCACTCATCTACGTACAGTTTGCTGTAAATTAGCCAAGAATCATCCTTGCGAACAAGTTGAAACAGATTTGTAAAGTTTGCTCCCAAGAATCCTTTCTCTTGAAGCCTTACATTGGCTATATCTCCATATTCCTCTACAGAAATTATTTCACCAATGTATTCTGCGCCAGTGCTGGTGGGGCTAGGGTTGTCGCGAACCTCATCGTAAAACAACTCTGGAGAACCTGTGTAAAACTCCCCGCTAAAGTATCCAGTCATCAGTGCATTGCTACTGAATACACTTTTTAGCTTCTCAACATCACCTGTTCGGCAGGCCTCGACAAGAGTTTCGATGGTTTGTTTTGGTGTTTCGAATTTATTACTCATTTGTATTTCCCGAATTTACACATAACGCCTCGCATCAGCGGCGCGGCGGCGACGCCGCGTCCGGCTGCAGCGCCTTGTTAGGCGGTTTGTTGGGAGTACTAATCTGGCTACTCATATCTCTTTCTTCATAAAGACTTTAGTATTGTCTGTACCAATTTCTTCCCAACCTAAATGCCGATACAAGGATAAGTTCTCATTAAGTAATACATGTGTGGTGAGATACAATTCTGAAAAATTATTCTCCTTCGCCATTGATTCTGCAAACTTCATAAGGCCACTACCAATACCCTGTCCCTGGAACTTGGGGTTAACTGCAATATTTGCTATTGAGGCATTCTCTTTCTCGAAAATCATAATCAAACCACCAAGAATATTTCCCTCCGACTCAACAATCCAGGTTGGGTAATTTTCAATTTCAGATGAGTAATCAACATCCATAGGTGGTAGGCGCACACCTCCCATTCGCTCTTGGTAGGGTGCGTATGCCGACTTCATGCTTTTTCCGAGTCCCTCCGCATCTTCTAGAGTCGCCTCCCTTATTTGCCAGGCTAGATCCATTTCGTTGGAATCATTTTCACAATGGCCTAACGCTCCGCTCAGCGGCGCGGCTTTGCCGCGTCCGTCTGCAGCGCCTTGTTATGCGGTTCCATGCTCTTCGCGCAGGACCTGGTTGATCTCATCCAAGTCAAACTCCGTTGGATCAAAATATCCTCCTATCCATTCCTTCATATTTTCATGCTCTGGATGGTCATTGTCTTTGTATGCTTCCAAAAAATCGGAATATCCCCATACACCACCCACGTCTTCTGGCGGGCAGGAGTTTTGTCCTGCGGTACATACTGGCGTTATTGACTCTGATGTAAGGGGTAGTACCTCTTCAAGTTCTAACCGGTGCTCCCAACCATCACCGAAATCGTATTCGTATATAATGTGATCCTTCGGTTTCTTCAAAAGGCTTCCGATTCGAACGCCTTTCTCTGGAATTGTCCCGTCCTCCCAGTCCGGCTCGGGTACTCCATAGCGATTTTTATTCGCAATAAACTGATGCAAATGTGTATCTGTCCAGCCCATAGCGATTTGAATGATGTCGTGCAGTTTTAGGAGATCCGTTGAGCTCGTAACTAATAGCCTCCGCCAGATAGGAGGCTTCGCCCCGATTAGCGAAATCTTTATCTGAAAAATATTTCGTAGTGGCTCTGCCATTTCAGCTTTGTACTTCCGCATAACGCTGCGCTAAGCGGCCGAGCGCCCGCATAGCGGGCGTGAGGTCCGACTTGAGCGCCTTGTTATGAGTTTTTTCCGAATTCATTGGCCAACTTACTAAAAAATATGACTGCAAGAATGAAGCCATCGATCATGTAAACGATTTGAGTATATAGGGCTCCAAGGGCGCTATATACATGTAACCCGAATCCCAAGGTAGTGATTGACGAAATGCCGACGAAAAAGGCAAACGCTATTCTGGCCCAATTCTTAAAATAAATCAGTCCAATACATGTAATGCCGTAGGCAAATAGAAATATATGTGAGCCCGTCTCTAAAACATCCCACGAAAACTTAGCGCCAAAGCCATTCCAAGATAGCGCATCAATTACCTCGGGTTCGTGATCAAAATGTAAAAAGTACGGGGAATAGAACCAAACGACATACAATCCAACGGCTGCCAAAACCAGCAGTCTGAAACTCAACTTGAATGATTCATCAAAACTCATAACGCTCAAATCAGCGGCGCGGCCTTGGCCGCGTCCGTCTGCATTTGCTTGTTAGAAGGCAAGTTTGTTACAAGCAGTGCCATTTAAATTAGTGTTCGATTCTTACGATAAGAATTCTTGACAAGTATCTTTCCATCTCGAAACGTAAAAATATCGCAGCCGGCAACTTCTGAGCGTTTGCCTTCACCATTCGTACCCGTAAAAATCCATTCAGAGACACCGCGGTTTCCCTGCACAAAATGCTGAGCATCATTCCACTGGGCGTCGGGAAAATCAGCCCAGGCTTTAGCGTATCCTTCCCGAACAGCCTCGGCACCCTCGTAACGAGTACCGCATGTTTCATCTCCTCCCGAAGATTCGAACACGCAATCGCCAGTCATGAAAGACATCAGGTCATCCACATCATGTCGATTCCACGCATCGGCGAATGCTTCTAGAAACTCTACGGTGACTTCGTTTGAATTAACTGTCATTGCTTTATTGTCTCCGGCTAGATTTGTGAAACTGGACCTTGCCTTCTAACGCTCCGCTCAGCAGCGCGGCTTTGCTGCGTCCGTTTGCAGCGCCTTGTTATGCGGCGACTTCGATGAACTCGATACTTGAGGCGGGTGCTGGAACGGGTTGCCCATCTGCCTTTAATCCCTCGATGTGGAATTCGATGGCTTCCTGGATTAGCTTTTTGAC
>Ga0224512_10003792_pt1 | contig 13156 bp, 11 predicted proteins | sample SF_May12_sed_USG_4_FD_169103 | JGI IMG/M metagenome (GOLD analysis project Ga0224512, IMG submission 169103) | Sediment microbial communities from San Francisco Bay, California, United States - SF_May12_sed_USGS_13 | ecosystem: Environmental > Aquatic > Marine > Sediment | place: USA...
TTCGCAGTAGCCGGGTCGATGCGGAGATGTGCACGATGCGACGACGGGCTTGAACGCAACTCTAGCGGCCGCGCAACGAGCATAGCTTAACCGTCTGTGATGATCCAAATCCTGCTCGCAATCGCCTCAATGCCGCCGTGTATCAGCGGAGTCGATGCGCTAAACTTCTTCGTTCCAACGGTCGCCGATGACGGTATCACAACATTGAGGCGGCCTGCCGGCTACTGTGGCGCCATTACCCGATCGGCATCCAAATCGACAAGACCTTGAGCGCTCAATCGTGTGGGTCAATACTTTGATCGAGAGATTCCTCCAAAGCTTCATTGGAAAGACGATGCAATTCGAAGAGTCGCCCGCGGGTACCCGACTGCCGGCGCCCGCACCCGATCACCTCTATTTGCTGTATCTCCATGTCCCGTATTGCGTCGTTCTGTGCCCATTCTGCTCTTTTCACCGAGTTGAGTTCGAGCGCCCAAAGACAGAGCACTATTTCGCATGTCTGCGCCACGAAATAGAACTTGTAACGGAGGCCGGTTTTCGCTTCGACGAACTGTACGTGGGTGGTGGCACGCCAACCGTTCTGCCCGACGAACTCTTGCGCACGATTGAGCTTGTCCGGAAACGACATCCAGTTAACGGCGTATCGGTCGAAACAAACCCCAATCATCTTCGTCGAGACAATCTGTTGAAGTTGCACGACGCCGGTGTTACGCGACTGTCCGTCGGCGTACAGAGTCTCGACGATTCGCTTCTTCGCGAAATGCAGCGGTACGACGAATATGGCAGCAGCACCGAGATCCAGGATCGTCTGCGACGCATGCAGGATATTTTCGAGACGTTCAATGTCGACATGATCTTCAACTTCCCGCATCAAACCGAGGAGTCGCTACGTCGCGATCTGGACTTGTTGATCGATGATATCGGCGTGGATCAGATGTCTTTCTATCCGCTGATGACGGTCGGCAGTACGAGACAGAAAATGCTGCAAACGATTGGCACTGTCGACTATTCGAGGGAGCGTAAATTTTACCGAATCATTGCAGAACGTATGCTGTCGGCGGGATACACGCGCACATCTGCGTGGTGTTTCTCGAAGAAGCCGGGAATGTTCGACGAATACATTGCCGACCGCGAAGAATATCTTGGGCTCGGCAGTGGCGCGTTCAGTTACCTGCAGGGCAGCCTTTTTGCAAGCACATTCTCGATCGACAACTATTTGCACCTGGTCGAAGATGGCAAAACCGGCACCGTTTGTCATCGTAAGCTGTCGACCCGTGACCAGATGCGCTATTACACGCTGATGCAGCTCTTCGGTGGCAAGCTGGACATCGCGGCGGCCGAGACTCGGTTTAACGGCAGGTTTCAGGGAAACTTTCGGCTGGAACTCGCTGCGCTTCGAGCTGCGAGGGCTATACACAGATCCACGGAGACGATTACTCTGACCGAGAGAGGCCAATACATGTGGGTTGTATTGATGCGAGAGTTCTTTACCAGCGTAAACAGCCTACGCGAACAAGTGCGGCACCACGTTTTCGACGAAATAGAGAATCCGTATGTACATTGAAACGACCATTCGCGAACGCATGTTACTGACGGTAACGTTGATCGGCCACACAAAGACGGGTTGAGCCACATGCATACGGCGTCGTGACATGTGGCCTCGCCGACAAAACGGCTCTGATCCCCGCGGCGGCTTAGCCTGATTGACCCTTTAATCTTTCGACCTCGGCTTCCAGCCGGCTGACCCGTTCCGCCAGCTCTGCAACGCTCACGCGCTCCGGAGAGCCTGCGGCCCTCGTTGCCTGCACCTGACTGGCATGGGCTGCCGCATCGACCGGACCAGAGAACAGGTGCATGTACTCGGCATCCTTGCGCCCCGGCGTACGCGGCAGCTTGACCACCAGCGGTCCGCCCTCGCGCTCGATCAGACTGGTCAGGATGGTCGCCACCTCGGCATTATCGGCGAAAGCATGCAGGCGACCGCTGCGCGCCCGAAGCTCTCCCGGGGTCTGCGGTCCGCGCAGTAACAACAGGCAGATGATTGCCAGCTGTGCCTCGTCGAAATGATGATCGCTGTAGCGGGTGTTACAGAGTCTTTGCGAGTACTTTTCCACACGGCTTCTGAAATTTTCTTCCGTGCGCACAAGATGTTTGGCGTCGAGTATGCGCACCGTGTGCTGCACTTCGCCCTGTTTCAATGACATCACCGGATTACGGCCGGACTTCTGATTGCAGGCATTGGTGAGCGCATTCAGCGTCAGCGGGTACTGATCCGGTGTGATAACTGATTTCTCGATCAGGCAACCTATGATACGGGCTTCAATCTCGTTGAGCTCGATACTCACAAACAGTTCCTCGTCGCGTGGGAATAAAGCGTTCGTACCCTCGGGAGCCGGCCCCGTGATCCTTGATCATACTCACGACGCTCAGTCGCGTATGTCCTGCAGAAACCAATCCGTCGGGATCTCCCGGCCAAGACCATGTGTCTTCGCCTGTTCGTACACCCAGCCGCCAACGGATGAAAATTGCAGGCCCTGATTGCCGACATTTCGATAAAACGTGATCTGGTCGCGACTCGTCCGGCCTTGCGCCCTACCACTGATCAGGTCGGCGAATTCCGGTTTGTCGCCGCCCTTACCCCGATCCGTGAATTCCGGTGAATCGCCGCCAAAGCCGGGCTGCGGGTTCTTGGCAGGAATGCGCTGCATTTCCTCCTCGGTGCCGCCGATGAAGGCGGCCGGCGACAGGCCGCGCTCGGCCTGGAAACGCTCCGTCTGACGCATTTGCAGTCCGGCGGTGCCCTGGCGAATGACGACGTCGAATCGATCCGCCGCGGCATCGGGCATTTCACGGCGGCCGAGATTTGTCACGTGCTGGCCCGGTTCGAGCCAGTCAGCATCGTAGACCGGTGTCATGCTATCCGTCGCAGACGCGACAATATCGGCACCTTTGAATACGTCCTGCGGTTTGTCGCAAACCTGGATTTCGATGCCGAGTTTCTGCTGCATCTCCGCGGCGTAGAGCGCGCGATTTTTCGGGTTCGGGCTGTAGATCCGGCACAGTCGAATGTCACGAACGCAGGTGAACGCCTCGAGGAAGGTGCGCGCCATGCCGCCCGAACCCAGCATGCCGACAACGTGGCTGTCCGGGCGTGACAAATACTTGGTGCCGATGCCGGCGCCACCGCCGACGCGCATTTGCTGAATTGCGCCGTCATTGATAAAGGCCAGCGGTTCCGCGTTACGCGTCGAGCACAGAAAGACCAGGCCGCAATAGGTGCCCGGCTCGCGGCAGTACTTGTCCTCCGTCCAGCTGCCATCGGGCTCGGTCGGCCACAGGATGACGTCCGATTTCATGCGAATCGCGAAATAGCCGTCGTTCGCGCCTTCCATCGTGCCCCAGCGGTAGTAGCCGTCGTCGCGGTCGCACGGATAGTAAATGTCGATACGCGGGCGATGAATCGCGCCCCCGCTCGGCAGTTTGCTGAAAGCTTGCTCCTGAACGCGGATGCAGTCCGCCATCTTCAGGAGTTGCTTTACGTCGTCATTGTTGATAATCAGCATCTGAGTATCCTTGGCACAGCTTCCTAGTTCGGCGGAGAGGTCGACCCCGTCAAGGCAGGGCAAAGGCGTAAATCGCATTATGGCCCTTGGGGACCGTCAGACCGGCCAACCTGACCGGGTTGCGGGTCGCCGAATTACCGTCCCCGGTCATCACCGCGATGTACTGTTTGCCGTCCACGGCATACGTGATCGTACTCATCTGGATAACGCCGCCCAGCACCGTTTCCCAGAGTATCTCGCCATCTTCAGCATCGAAGGCGCGGAACCGGCGGTCCATGTCGCCCCAGAAAACCAGATCGCCGGCGGTTGCGAGCACGGCGCCGTTGCCGGGGATGCCGCCCTCGTACAGGCGGGTCAGCTTCCCGGTCGTCAAATTGACCTTCGCCAGCGCATAGGCCTTGTCGGGCGTCACGCCCGGGCGCAGTCGGCCGGAACGATCGGTGTAGCCGGAGGGACTCGAGAGATCCGCGGTCATACTCAGGCAATAGTCATGGAATGCCACGTAGATCGAGTTCGTCCCGGGGTGATAAGCCATGGGCCAGTAGCTCCGGGTGTTGTGAAAACACGTGATGACCGAATCCTTGTCCTTCTTGAACACATTGTCCCAATTGATCTCGGTCGTGCCGGTTTCGACGTCGATGTTCGAGATGTTGAATTCCGGAACGTCCACCGGAAACGGCCTGGCCCAGAGGAACTCCCCGCTGGACTGATCCAACACCCACATTCCGCCACCTTCGCCGATGTGAACCACGACATCACGTTCCTCGCCCGGACGCAGGTTCGGATTGATCCATTTGACCTCATCCGGGTCGGGGTTGACGCTTGTCCGGACCAGGACGCGCTCATGGGTATGATCGGCGTCCCAATCGTCGCCCGGGAGGTGCTGGTAGTACCAGGCCAGCTCGCCCGTCTCCGCATGCAATGCCAGTGTCGAGTTGCTGTACAGATCGGCGGGTGCCGTTCGGGATGTCCCGTCCGCACTGCCGTGACGACTGAGCCGGGTATAGGGTTGGGGGTTGGCGGTACCCCAAAAGATCAGGCGTTTTATCGGATCGTAGGAACCCGGCAGACCCCATAGCGACGCCACACGTTTCGCCGTCGGCACATTGCCCCAGCTGTCGCCACCCGGTTCGCCCTCCGCCGCTGCGGTAAAAAACTTCCAAACCTCTTTACCCGTCAACGCGTCATGTGCGGCGACATAACAGTTTGCCTGGTCCTTGCAGGCCCGGGCGGTGATCACCTTGCCCTCCACAACAATGGGCGCGGATGTATTGGACGCACCGGAGTAACGAACAAAGGACTCGACTTCCCACCGAACCATACCGTCGCGAGCGTCAATAGCGACAAGAAAACCGTCGGGCGATGTGTAGTAGATCATGTCCTGGTAGATCGCCAGGGATTTCGAGCTGGTGGAAGCAATCAGCGGGAGCGCAATCCCCGGATCCATGGCCCGCTCGTATTCCCAAATCAGATCGCCCGTCGCGGCATCGACGGCGATCACAGAATTGACGGGTGACACGACATACATGACGCCGGCGTAGACAATCGGAATCGTAGACTGGGTCCCGGCGGGTAAGCCCCTCGTCCAGGCCATCCGCAACTGACCGGCGTTGTCCTTGTCAACCTGATCCAGCGGACTGAATCGCTGCTCGTCGTAGGTTCGGCTCAGCATCAGCCAGTCGTCGGGATCCGGACTGACCAGCATTTCGGTGGTCACCGGTTCGAATCCTTGCGTCTCTGCACGGGCGAGAGCACAAATGCCCATCGCTAGCAACAGGATCTGCAACGGCCGTCTCGATTGAGGCAAATACTTGCTTTGCACATGGTTGGTCATGGCGCCCCCGTCCTCGATATTTTCATGCGTAATTAGTTGGCTGACGTCTTATTCTAGTAAACATACCGCTAAACGACTGCGGTTGCCCACAAACATGAGTGACGTCTTCTACATCCTTCGAATAATCTTCCAAAGGCGGTATATTGGGCATAACTGCCGCGGAATCCAGGCGCCAGACAGCCATCGGCCCATCGACGGGGGAAAATCATGCAAAGTCGTTTTTCTTGCGAAAACTTAGCACTTAGCCTTACCGGCCGAATCCTGTTGCCGCTGGCGGGGCTCGCGTTGAGCTACGGTGCCCATGCGGGTATCTCACCGTATGCCGAGACCGTGATCGTCAATGGCCAGGTCATCACGGCGGACAATGACGACCCGAGCGAAGTCACGATTGCCGAGGCGGTCGCGATTCGCGGCGACCGAATTCTCGCTGTGGGCAGCAACGCCGAGATCAGGGCACTGATCACCGACTGGACCGAGGTGATCGATGCCAAAGGCAACTCCGTCATCCCGGGATTAATCGATACCCACAATCACCTGTACGAGCACACGCTGGACTTCGACTGGGTTATCAAGAGCATTCCGGAAATGCTCGAGGTCCGAATCCGGCTGGAAAATCCCGACGAACTGGTTGCGACGGTCGAGAAGGCGATCCAGGCCCGGGCCCGGATGATTCCGGCCGGCAACTGGATCCGGGTCAACGCCCGACCGCCCGATGCCGCCGTGCGGGCTTTCGGCACCACCCTGTCGCGGCAACGCCTGGACGAACTCGCGCCCAACCATCCGACTTACATCACTACCCGGGGCGGCTCGGTTCTCAACACCCGCGCGATCGAGGCTTTCGAAGACTATTACGGCAACGAGATGCCCGACGACTACTGGCTCGTCGACCGTGAGACCGGAACCTCCGGCGAGTACAACGACTTCGATCGCTGCGCAAAGATCGACATCATCAACACGCAGACGGGCAGTTTCGACCGCTACATCAAAGGCTATCTCGAGGCCATGCAGGTGAACATCCAGCTGGGCGTTACCACGCACAAGACGCACTTGCAGTGTGAAGGCGGGTTCAGCGCGTCCGCGCATCTCGATCGCAACGACATGATGCCGATGCGCCTGGCCTGGGGTCATCGCTGGTTACAACCGTTCAGCTCGCGCATCAAGGAGTCCTACCGGCGCATCGGCGACTGGACCGGCTACGGCTCGGATTTCTTCTGGAGCATCGGCAGCAGCGTCGGCGGCATCGATGCCGGTGGTGTCGGCTGGTGCGCGACGATACCGGCTGACAAATCCATCAAGGGGCGCGAGCAATGTCCGCCACCGACACCGGATCTCGATATTCCGGGGATCACCGAGGAGAACATCGTGCCGAATCGGGGTCGACGGCTCGAGCATCTGGCCACGCTTGCCGAGCTTGCCGGCGAGGGACGCATTTCCGGCATTCCGGGGTGGCACGTGGCGGGCGACGGCGCCCTCGATGTGCTCGTGAAGACCTATCAGGCGCATATGCCCGACGACAGGATACGGCAACTGCGCATACAGGCCGATCACTGCTTCGGCGTGCGCCAGGACCAAATCAGGCTGGCCGCGCGGCTCGGCCAGACATTCTCCTGTAACTTCGATACCGAAAACACGAAGATCATTGAAGAGGATTACGGCGAAGAATACCTGACCATGAACGCGCCGGTCGCAAGTATGCTCAAAGCAGGTGTGAACGCCGTGATCGGGACTTTCGGAAACTACGGCCGGCTACGCGCCTCGCCGTTCGAAGACGGCGTCAATTGGCTCACGCGCATCGATGATAACGGCGACCCGTGGGGCGTACCCGAGGAGGCCGTGCCCGACCGGATCACGCTGTTGCTGATGATGACCCGTTATGGCGCGTATCCCCTTTGGAAAGAGCACGCGTTGGGTTCGATCGAACCGGGCAAGTTGGCCGATGTCGTGATATTGAACGGCGACTACCTCGCCGTACCGGTCCAGGAACTCGATTCCCTGACGTCGATGATGACGATAGTCGGCGGCAAAGTCGCCTACGAGGCGCCGGAACTCAGGGGCAACACGTTTCGCTTCAATGTCGACAAAGTCGACTGGACCGTGGACATGCGAACGCCTACGACCGCGTGGCGCTGGGATGAGGCTCCGACCGCACCGCCGTTCTTGAACGGCGCAAGCGGCTACTAGACCTAACCCCGACATTCCGCAGGAGTCGGATACCACTGGAGACGTCGTGTTTGTTCGGCGCTTGCGACTTTTTGCTCATTTAGACGCGAGATAGATAAAGTTCAAAATCATCAGGACGGTCAGCACATCGATGATGATGCGATGGTCGCTGTCCTTCATCCGCTTCAATAAGGATCGGCCAAGCCAGTTACCCGGAATCGTTATTAGTCCGATAAGGACGCCGAGCAACAAGATGTCCGTGTTCAGCAGGTCGGTGACTCCGAACACCGACATTTTTAGCACGTTCATGACCAACGTCACGGTTGCCAAAGTGCCGACAAATGTCAGCCGGTTCATGCCGGTACCCAGCAGAAAAGGCGCTAGAAAAAACCCCGGACCAATCACGTTGCCGGCCAGCATGCCCCAGACAGCGCTTGCCGCCGCCAGCAACTTCGGACCCGTTGTCAATTGATGCCGTCTCGCCCAGTACTTGATCGGAAACGACGAAATCAGGAACGACGCAAACACGATTTCGACCACCGTCGGATTGATCATGCCGAATATAACGGCGCCGATGATAATGGTCGGCGCGCCAAACAGGAGCACCCGCCCGGCAATCGACCAGTCGGATTCCCGCACGTACATGATTGCCCGGCTCAGATGGCTCAGGATCAATGCCACCGTCATGACCGGCACAGCGGCTTTGATGCCGATCGGGTGCGCGAGAATAGCCGCCATCACGACGCCACCGGCCATGCCCGTGGTGCCGTGCAGCAATCCGGTCATAAAGGCGGCGCCGGCGATCGCCAGCAATGCCAGGGGACCGAGGTCGAGAATCAACGCCTGATCCGACGCATCAACACGTCAACCAGCTTGCTGCCGAACAACGACACTACGAGTAAAGCGAGAATCGTGAGTGCCATGGGCCGTTCCAGCAGGTAACTCCATTGGCCGCCGCTGATCTGATACGAATAGATGACGGAATCCTCGGCCATGCCGCCAAGCAGGACACCGATGACAGCAGCAGGCACCGAGTAACCGTAGCGCTTGAAGACCCAGCCCAGAACTGAAAAAACCAGCACCGTCAGCGGCCCACTCAAATCGCCCGTCAGACCGAACGCGCCAAAAACCGCCATGGCAAGCACCGATGGGACCAGATAGGTCATTGGAACTTTGATCACGTTTGCCAGCAATGGAATCAGGATCAGCCCCAGGCCGATTAGCAATATTGCCTGGCCAAAATTGGCAATGATGATCGCGTAGACTACGTCGGTTTGTTCGCGGATGAACTGCGGCCCACCGGTGATGTTATGCATCGCAAAAGCCGCGAGTATGACGGCGGTAGCCCCGCCGCCCGGGATGCCGAGCGCGAGCAAGGTCGCCATCGAGCCTGCTTCGGACGTGCTGTTCGCTGATTCGGAGGCAATGACCCCCGCCGGATTACCTTTACCGAACGAGTCGGGATTCATCGCATTGCGCTTGGTCACCACGTACGACAACAGGTTGGCTACCGACGAGCCGACACCCGGAACTGCGCCGACAAACACACCGATCAAGCTCCCTCTCAGGACGATCCCCGGATTGGCAAGCGCCTTGCGAAAACCCGACAGAATAAGCCGGACGCTGACTTTTCGGGCCGCGCTGTCGTCGACGAGGTACTCCCGATTCGCCTGGCGAAAAAGCTCGGACGCCGCAAACATGCCGATCATGGCCGGGATTACCGAAACGCCATCCAGCAAATACGGGCTCCCGAACGTGCCTCTCGTGACGCCCGCCTCGCTGTAACCAATCGTGCCGATCAACAGGCCGATTAGCCCCGAAATTACGCCCTTGAGCAGGCTGCCGCTGCTCAGACTGCCGATCAGGGTGATGCCCCAGAGAATGACGATCGTCATTTCGGCGGGCCCGACCTTGAGCACGAGCTCTGAAATCGGGTTGATCAACAAAAACAGAATCGAGTAGCCAACGATGACGCCAGTGCATGACGCACCGAGCGCGAGTCCCAACGCCACGTTGTGCTCGCCTTTTTGCGACATCGGGTAGCCATCGAATGCAGTGGCAATCGCCGAAGACGTTCCCGGGATGTTCATCAGAATCGCGGGGATACTGCCGCCGAAGCTACCGCCCGTGAAAATTGCCGTCAGAAACAACATCGCCTGCATGAAATCCATGTACAGCGTCATCGGCAGAAATACCGCCATCGCCATCGAAATTTGCAGTCCGGGAATCGCACCGAAAACCAGTCCAATCAGGATGCCGGGTATGACGATCAACCATGGTGAGGCGCTCGAGAAGAGCATCTCGATGGCGGAGAAAAATGCGGCGACATCAATCACGCGCCTGCCTTAACTAGCTGTCCGCAGAATCAGCATCGGCATGGAATATGGCAGCATCTTCGAAAAGAACATCGACAGTGCCAAAGCGAAACTGATCGAGTAACCGAACAGCCACCCCCAGCGTCGCTCACCATGCAGCCAAAGAAATACGCCGATAAACAGGCAGGTACCAACATCGAATCCGACCCATCGCAACGAGAAAACGTAGGCCGCAAAGACGCTGATGACGGGCAGCATATCGGTTACCGGCTCCTGTGCGGTCGATTCGGATCGCAGTCTGGCAACGCTCAAAACAAGCTGGATTAGGCAGAGCACGAGGACGATAACCGTGACAGGCAAAACAAGAATCAGATTCAGGATGTCGGTCGATGCGCGAACCGCATCAAGACAATAAGATGCCGCGAGGCCGGCCAGAAGCAGCAGAACGAAAAGATCGGCAAGTCGGTGTTTATTGATGGTTTTGGGCCGCCGTGGCATGGGATCTTATTGCTTTAACAAATAAGAATAGTCCTTGAAGATACCGAAGGTTTCTCGCATCGTGCTTTCAGACTCCTCCGGTCCTATCCAGCGCCGGCCAATCGAACCCCGGTCGAGAAGCTCGATCAGTTCCTCGTTCCCGAGGGCCGTCTCCAGTGCCCGGGCAAGCTTTTCGAATCGCTTCGGGTAAAGCCGTTTGAATTCGGCGCTCGTCGCATATCCGCGAATGGAACCTGGCAGCACCGGTATCCGGATGCCAGTGGATGCCATGGCCTCATTCAGGGTCGGCGCATCCCATTCCGGGTTTCTCTGCCGGCTGAAGACTGCGAGTGGCCTGACGTATTCACTGATGCTCTCGGTACCTTCCCCACTGATGATTATAAAGTCGACGACTCCTCCCGCTACGGCGGCGCGCGCGAGTCCACCCCCGTTATAGGTCACGAGATTCAGGTTCTCCTGAGGAATACCGCTGAGGTGCAGGAGCAGCTTGGCCATCAGATGTCCGCCCGAGCCCCGCACAACGGCTGCCCGCACCGTTTTCGGATGGTCGCGAATGCCTTCGAGCAACTCGGGCAAACTCGTGTACTGGCTGTCCTTATTCAACGCGATCAGGTCCTCGTCGAACCACTGGAAATTCAGGTAGGCGAAATCATCGATCGTATACTCCGCATTACCCTCGAGAATCGTGTTCGACAGATACGGGGAAAAACCCGATGCAAAGACGGTATAACCGTCGTGCGGCTGTTCCAGAACGTAATTGGCGGCGAGCAGCGTACCCGCACCTTGTTTGTTGATCACCTGCACCGGTTGCCCGAGGGCTTGTGCAATGAATGGCGACATCGTGCGAGTCATTCGATCGGCGCTGCCACCGACTCCAAAGCCGACGACGAACGTGACCGGCCTGTCCGGGTAGTCATCGGCGATTACGACAATCGGGACCCAGAGGATAGGCAGAATCGCAATCATCCGGCACAAACTGGCAGACAAAAGCATCCGCGACATAGTTACTATTGTTCCAACACGACGGGTTCAAGCCCGGTCCCGGCGATCGTGTCGGCCACGTCTGCTGATGACAGGTAGTCCATCAGTCGCTGCGCGTCGCCAACGCTTCCGGTATGCGTCGTGATTCCCGCTGAAAACGTGGTGACGCGTTGAAATTCCTGCGGAATCGGTCCCACCAACGTCGCGCCCTTGACTCGTACGAGCTCACTGACCTGCTGAAAGCCGATTTCCACCTCACCTCTTGCCACCACCGCGGCGACGCGCTCGCTGACAATTCGTCGGCTTTTCGGCTCGAGCTCGTCCCACAGCCCCAGCCGCGGCAGCAACACCGTCGACAGATAGGTGCCGCTGACGCTGGCCGAATAGCCGAAGGACTCGGCACCGCGCAGCGTGTCGATGAACAGGTCTGCCGTACTGATGTCGGGCACATGCGCGCCCTCTCGCACAGCCATTCCAATGGATGATCGGGCAAGATCCCTGCGGGTATCAGGTCGAACCGCGCCGTTATCGACCAGCTCATCGAGCGATGATCGCGACATGATGATCACGTCGAACTGCTCTCCGCGCTCCAGCCGGACCGGTATCGAGTCCGGTGCACCGCCGGATGACGCACCGTACGCCGTCAACAGCCTGATACCCGTCTGCGCCTCGAACTGTGGCGCGAGTGTGTCGTAGGCGGCAGAAAAGCCACCGGACGTCACGACCTTGAGCACGCGTTGTGCGCTCTCGTCGGCCCCGCCGAGGCCGCCCCCCGACAGTGACTGACAGGCGCCGATCAAGACTGCCAGGAAGAACGATGTCGGGACAAGCAGGTACTTGTTCATTGTTAACGCTTTTGGTTTCCTCATCGCTCTCGTTCGTCCCCGACAAGGAGCCGAATATTTTATTTTTTATTAGGTAGTTAGAAATAATACTTCAATTAAATTCTACCCTAAGTCGCCGGTCTCAGCAGCTTGCGTCGGTCCGACCGCTTCGACCCTAGTCCCTGATCTCCTGGAGAAACCACTCGGTCGGTACCTCGTGCCCGAGGCCTTTCTCCCTGGCCAGTTCGTAGACGCGGCCTGCGACTGCATAGAACTGTGCGCCCTGCAGATTACCGCGTTCCGAATACGTTATCTGATCGTCGGAGGTTCGTCCCTCCTTTTTCCCGGATATCAGATCGGCAAACGACACCATGCGATCCGGCAATGTGGCGCCATGCCCTCGTTTTCGGCGTCCGCCGTCGCGCTCGTTCGGATCCTGCCTCGCTTCCCAGCCGAGGTATTCATCTTCCAGAACCAGTTCCGGACGGCCTACCGGAGCCGGTGCGTTGCCATAGCGGAAATAAATATCCACGCGATCCAGGCTGGCCTGATCCGGAACCCCGCCGCCGCCGATATTGATGATATGTTGGCCCTTCTCGAGACACGCCCCATCGGTGACCGGCACAGCCGAATCGGTCAATGCGGCGATGATATCCGCACCCCGGTAAACCTCTTCGGGCTTGTCGCAGACCTGCACCTCGACGCCGTGCAAGTCACGCATCTCGGCAGCGAATGCTTCGCGATTTTCCTTCGTCGGGCTGAAAATCTGCAGTTTCCTGATGTTACGAACGGCGGTGAACGCCTGCATGTGCGTGCGGGCCATGCCGCCGGACCCTAGCATTCCCACGACTTCCGAATCGTCTTTGGACATGTACTTCACGCCAATGCCGCCGTCTCCGCCCACCCGCATATGTTGGAGAACGCCGTCATTGATGAAGGCCAAAGGCTCGGCATTCTCGATCGAGGTCAGGAAGATCAGGC
>Ga0224512_10003793_pt1 | contig 13145 bp, 14 predicted proteins | sample SF_May12_sed_USG_4_FD_169103 | JGI IMG/M metagenome (GOLD analysis project Ga0224512, IMG submission 169103) | Sediment microbial communities from San Francisco Bay, California, United States - SF_May12_sed_USGS_13 | ecosystem: Environmental > Aquatic > Marine > Sediment | place: USA...
ATTGATGATCGGTGTGAAGCCGTCGATCCCGTACGAGCCCAGGTTCGACACGCTGAACGTACCGCCCTCGAAATCCGACGCCTCGAGTCGCTTGGACCTCGCTCTTTCCGCCAGGTCGGAGACCGCGGTGGCCACGTCTTCGAGAGACCGCGTATTCGGATCACGCACAACCGGCGCCACCAGTCCGTCGTCGGTTTGGATCGCCAGAGCGACGTGTGGCACGGGCGACGGAACGAACACGTCACCGTCTCGCGTCCCGTTGAGTTCGAGGTGATCGGTCAGAGCTCCGGCGACAGTCTTCACGACCCTCGCCGTCAGCCGATCGGGCAGTTCCGGTCCCAGGTGGACGGTCGAGAAGAGCGTCACGGGAGCCGTCTCGGCGTGGCTTCGGCGCATGTTCCGGGCGATGGTGGCGCGCAGTCCAGTCATGGCGTGAGACGTCTCGCCAGTGCGTCGAACATCGGATTCGGTGATCCGACCTCCGGGTCCGCTCCCCCGAATCGTCGAAATGTCGACCCCGAGCTCTCTCGCCACCCGCTTCGCTGCCGGCGACGCCAGGACGGTCGTTGCGGAAATAGCTGGAGCGGCCGCGGAATCGGGTGCGGACTCTGCTGCACTCGATTCGACGGATTCGACGATTCGGCAGATGGGAGCACCCTGCTGAACCGGGTCGCCGATTGCGACCCGGTTCACCACGAAGCCGGCTTCGGGAGCTTCGATCTCCTGTGAGACCTTCTCGGCCTGCACCTCGGCGATCAACTGGCTTGCCGCGCACGCCTGGCCGTCGTCGACGAACCAGGCCGTGACAACGGCCTCCTCGCCGGCCGAACTGATGACAGGCATCAGTACGTCGACAGCCATGGCCGTCAGCCGGCGACCAGCAAGCTGGATGCAGCCTCGGCAATGCGCTCGACGGACGGCAACGCCCATGTCTCGAGCGGATGGCTGTACGGGATCGGGATGTCCGGTGTCGCGACGCGTGTCGGAGGCGCATCCAGATGATCGAATGCTCCCTCTATGGCGGTCGTGATCACCTCACCCGACATGCCGAAGCTCTGGTAGTCCTCGTCCACGACCAACAGCCGATGCGTTTTCTCGACACTGGCGACGATCGCTTCGCGATCGAGCGGCACGAGCGAGCGAAGATCGAGGATCTCTGCCGAGATGCCCCGCTGCTGCAACTCCTCGGCCGCGTCGAGCGCCTTGTGAACCGACAACCCGATGGTGGCGATCGTCAGATCGGTACCCTCACGGGCGACCGCTGCCTTGCCGATCGGGACCTCGTACGGGCCCTCCGGCACGGCTCCTGTCGCTCGGGGGTTGTTCACCATCCAGCCCAGCCCGAGCACACCCTTGTGGAACATGTAGACCACCGGGTTGTCATCGCGAATGGCCGCGATCATCAGCCCCTTGGCGTCGTAGGGATTCGACGGAACGACCACCTTCATCCCGGGAAGATGGGCGAACATGCCCCAGAGTGTCTGGGAATGCTGTCCGGCGTCGGAGTACCCGCCTCCGACAGCGGTCGTGAGCACCATTGGCACCTTGATGTTGCCGCCACTGAAGTAGTGGATCTTCGCCATGTTGTTGTAGATCTGGTCCATACACACGCCGAAGAAATCGACGAACATCAATTCGACGATCGGTCGCATCCCGTTGATGGCCGCGCCCACGGCGGCACCGATGAAGCCGGTTTCCGAGATCGGTGTGTCGATGATCCGGTCCGGACCGAATCGGCCGAGTAGCCCCTCGGTGGCTCCGAAGATGCCGCCATAGGTTCCGACGTCCTCTCCCATCACGAACACCGAGTCATCAGCTTCCATCTCGATACCGATGCCCTCTGCGATCGCTTTCTGAGTCGTGAGCTTGCGGTCCGTGGTCACAGCTGCACACTCCTTCCTGCGAATACGTCTTCCAGCGCCGACTCCGGAGCCGGATACGGGCTGGACATCGCAAACTCGATGGAGGCTTCGACCTCATCGGCCATCGCCTGCTGAATCGAGGCCATGTCCGATTCGTTGAGAACCCCCTGTTCGAGCAGCCGATTCCCGTACACGATCAGCGGATCGCGTTCGTTCATCTCGGTCTTGAAGTCGTCGGAGCGATACGCGTCGGCGTCGCCCTCGAAGTGACCCCACAACCGATCGGTCTTGATCTCCACCAGGCTCGGCCCGTCGCCGCGCCGCGCCCGGGCGATCGCCTCGCCCATGACCTCGTAGACGGCGACCGGATCGTTCTCCCCGACCAGTACGCCGGGAATCCCATACGCCGAGGCGCGATCGGAGTTGTCCGGAATCGCGGTCGAGGCCGTCTTCGGCACCGAGATCGCGTACGCGTTGTCCTCGCAGATGAACACGACCGGAAGCTTCCACAGCGATGCGAGGTTGAGCGACTCGTGGAACGCACCCTGGTTCGCCGCTCCTTCCCCGAAGTACGCCAATGCGACGTTGTCCGTGCCCTTGTGTCGAAATGCCATCGCCGCGCCGACGGCGACCGGCATCCCTTCTCCGATGATTCCCGAGCAGCCGAAGTTGGGCTCGACCGAGAACAGGTGCATGTGCCCACCTTTGCCGCGGCCCAGGCCGGTCTCCCGTCCGAAGATCTCCGCTGCCATCTTGTTCAGGTCGACGCCCTGTGCAATAGCGATGTGGTGGGGGCGGTGGGTGGCAGTAATGGCATCGCCGTCTTTGAGATGAGGGCGCATTCCGACGGCAACCGGCTCCTGTCCCGCAGCGAGGTGCATCTCGCCCGGGATGAGACCGGCAGCGATGTCGAAGGCGGGGAGCTTGTCGGCGAAGTACAACTCCCGGATCCGCTCTTCGAAGCGACGGATCTTGACCATCGTCTCGTACATGTCGACCAGGTGGCCCTTGGGGATGTCCACGGGTCGACCTCCTTTCTCCGGGCCCCGGCCCGGGACGCACGGCGATGCCGCCGATGTCACCGAACCTACACATCACTTGACCGGGGTGGTGAGGTCAGAAATTCGCGAGCGCCAGGCCCAAGTCGAGAAGGCGGGGACCATCGACCACCCGGGCCACGCCGCCAGGCGCAGGGAGCCGGCGTTCGCCATCCAATGCCACCAGGCCCGCTTCGACGTCGAGCCGGTGCTCCGTCCCGATGGGAAGGTCCTCGTACCCGGTCACCGGCACGTCCAAGACGAGACCCGGCCCGAATACGGCTTGGACGACCGAGCTCCCACCGAACCCGAGGAGCCGGGCGTGCCCATCCGCCAGCGGACCGAAGGCAGCCGAGACCGACGCGATGCCGACGGCGGTTCTCCGAGCCGACGTGACCAGCCCCTCGACGAGGTGGCTGGGTTCCCAGATCGCTCCCGAACCGACCCAGCGATCCGAGACCACGACCGCATCGATCACCGCAATCGCCGAACCGTTCGTCGTCTCGATTTCGACTGCTGTGGTGGGCGAAAAGGCCGATGCCCGACGCGTGACCGCCAGGCCGGTCGCAAGCCCGACCACGGTCGGCTCGTCGCTGAACGCGAAGGCGTTGTTCGTTCCGGCTGCCAGGGGAACCAGCGGTGCGCGCGCCCAGCCTTCCGCTGCGGCGCGAACGGTCCCATCGCCTCCGACCGTCGCGAGTGCCGACGCACCCATCTCGGCCAGCAATGCTGCAGCAGATCTCGTGTCGGACTCGGATCCTTCTATCGCAATCTCGAGGAAGTCGAGCGGAGCAGCGGCTGAGCCGGCGAGGGCCACAGCTCTCCTGACGAGACCCGCCTGATCGTCGAGAGCCCGCACTGCGACATCGGGGACAGCGCCGAGCCCCACGAGGAAGCGGGCGACGAGGTTCGCCTTCTCCTCGATGTCGATCACACGCGCCAGACCCGTGAGCCGGCGGATGTCCTTGGACGACATCGGGTTGGCAATGAGACCGACGAGGGTCATCGATCAACCGGCACGGAGAGCGAGTGCTCCCCTCGCATCTCGGAGAGGGAAGCACTCGCTCGGGTCATGAGCCTTCGATCGTCATCAGAAGCAGTTGACCGTCCTCGCGTTTGAACAACACGTCACCGACCTGCTCCTCAGACTCGTTGGAGCCGTGGGCTTGAACCGTGAGCAACCACGACCCCTGCCCGTACCACTGGGACGCGTCGACGATTCCGCTCGACTCGCCATCGGGGTCGGCCACGGTGGCGACGTGGCTCCAGGATCCCGTTGCCAGCGCCATTCGCCAGATCTTGGCATTGTCGGCGTCCTCCTGGACCATCAGACTGGCTGTGCTCGTCCCGACGTTGTCCGGGGCAGTGAACGCCACGAACGCATCACCGCTCGGGTCGTCTCCCTGTGCCAGCACGGAGAAGGCATTCACCTTGCGTGGGTTGTCCTCGTCGAACTCCATAACGAACACCGACCCGTTGTCGGCCTGGCCGACCGTCCCCCCCGGGCCCCGTGTCAGGCGCCCGGTGGCAGGATCGGGCACGACCCGGCTCCGACCGGTGTCTGCGATGTAGACGACCTTCGGGTCGTTCACGTCGTAGGCGAGATCCTCGAGCCGGATGAACTGGAACACGTTGTTCTCGTTCGACCACTGCTCGAGCGCGTCCTGCGGAGCGAGCTCTGTGTCACCGCGTGCGATCTGCTGCGGGACGCGGATGAACTCACCGGTGAACACCTCCCCGGGCTCGAGATCGAGATAGTCGTTGGCTCCGTTGAACGCATCCTGCGCCTTGACCCGACCGCTGTCGGTTCCGGTCACGCGGAACGCCCACAGCGACCCCTGGTCGTTCCACAGTTGACTCTCGTTGCCTGCGAGATAGAGGTAGAGCTGGGCCGACGGACCGCTGAAGGTGTCATCTGTCGTCAACATGGCGATCCGGCTGTAGCCGGGCAGGGCAATGGTGTTCTCGTGGTTGAGCCGTCCCATGCTCTCGATCTGTTGATACTCGCCCGTTTCGGTGTTCAGCGCAACCGTATAGCCCGCCTGCCGCTGATCTCCGAGTGCCGGGTCGGGACCGTACGGTGCACCGTCGGGAACGTCGATGATGTCGTTCGACTCCTCGTTGGCGAAGTAGGTGTACTTGGAGAAGCCTTCTGCGGGTCCAGCCATGAATGCCGAACAGAACCTGAGGAATCCCGCTGATGCGGGGATCGCCACCTCGGCCGCCAAGACCGATCCCCTGGTGGCGTCTGCGGTGCTCAACGTGAGGACCGAGACGGACGCATCTTGGAAGTCTGCTTGGCCGAAGAACGGCACGGTCGACTGCTCGTGACTGACGTACACCTCGACCGCGTCTTCGTAGAAGCGGCTGGGACGGATGCCGATCCCGTCCGGGATGCCTTCGAAGGTGAACCCGCCAAGCGTGTCGCCACTGTTGATGATCGCCTCAACCACCCCCGAGACTCCGGGTTGCAGCGTCACGAGAGGCGGTTCTGTCGTCAGGTAGGGCGTGTCGGCCGCCGAGGCCGCCGGGACGGTCGTGGCGAGCATCATCATGGCCGCGACCAGCACCGAGCGCGATCCTGGCCCTCGGCGTCTGGGGATTCTGTTGCCTCTCACGATGGATCTCCTCTCGATCGACCATCGTTTCGTTATCCGAACATACGCGAGCGGACGCTTCGATGCTCATCGCAAAGGAGAACCGGCGCCGAAAGGCCGTATCGTGATGCTGTGGAGACTCGCGGTGCGCTGATCAGGACGACTGACGGGTCCAAGAGCGGGTCGTTCGGACCGGCCGAGTGGTCGATGCTCGGCTTTCTGGCCGTCGTCTGGGGTGCCTCGTTCCTGTTGATCGCAATCGGGCTCGACGCCTTCACACCCGGCATGGTCGCCTGGTTGCGGTTGATCATCGCCGTGGTCGTCCTGTCCGCCCTGCCCGCCGTGCGTCGCTCGATCGATCGCCGTGACTGGCCGGCGATCGCCGTCGTCTCGATTGCCGGGAACGCCGGCCCCGCACTGCTCTTCGCCTACGCCGAGCAGACCATCGAGAGCTCGTTGGCCGGCATGCTCAATGCCGCCGTCCCGCTGGCGACGGCTTCGATCGCGTTCATGCTCGGCATGCGATCCCTCAGGCGGGTCCACGTGATCGGCCTCGGGGTCGGCTTCACCGGCGTGGTGATGCTGAGCCTTCCGAGCTCGACGGGCTCAGGATCCGAAGCGACCGGAGTGCTGCTCGTGCTGCTCGCCGTCGCCGGGTATGCGTTGACCGGCAACGTGCTGGTTCCACTCCAACAGAAGTACGGGGCCCTGCCGGTGATCTACCGAGCTCAGGCGATGGGTGTGCTCGTCGTCGCTCCGTTCGGTCTCACCGACCTCGGAGACAACAGTTTCGCGCTCGGCCCGTTCGTCGCCGTGGTCGCCCTTGGCGGCGTCGGCACCGGGATCGCACGCTCGGTACAAGCGACGATCGCAGGGAGGATGGGCGCTCCGCGAGCCTCCATCATCGGATACCTGGTGCCGATCGTCGCAATGGTGCTCGGCGTCGTGTTTCGTGACGAGGTGCTCGAGCTGCTCGAGCTGGCAGGTTTCGCCGTCGTCCTGGTCAGCGCATTCCTGGTCAGCCGTGCCGTCCGGTCGAGGCAGAATTGACCTCGCCTTTATGGCGATGGACTTAGCGTTGGTGGTCTGAGACCTCGACAGGAGTATGGACATGCCGATCGAGACCGATCCGCATCGGATCGAGACGGGGCGGAGCTGGCGAGATCTGCCGCCCCAGCCTCCGACCATGGCGCCGCTGCGACCCCAGACGATGGTCACTCCGACCGACGAGGCTACCGGCCGGTCGTGGCCGTGGCTGCGAATCGCCGCAGGGGCGGCCGCACTGGCCGTGGGCATCTCCGTCGGCGTGTGGGCGCCATGGACGGCTCAGGGTGCAGACGAGTCGCTCGCCTCCGATGGGCTCCCCGATACGATCGTGCCCGAGCCGCCGCAGGAATTCGGTCAGGAACCTGCTCCCCCGGAGGACCCCTTCGTCCTTCCGCCCGGACACCCCGACATACCAGAGGAGTTCTTCGATCAGATCCCAGAGGACTTCTTCGATCAGCTCCCCGACGAGTTCCTCGACCAGTTTCCCGACGGCTTCTTCGATGGCCTGCCGGGCGCACCCATCCAGCCAGGCGGTCTCATCGAACTGGCAGATCTGCCCGACGGCTATCAGGCGCGCAGCAACGTCTTCAGCGAATCGAACGACCGCGCGAGCCAGCGGATCCGATTGCTGGGACCGGACGGCGCCGTCGACGTCCAGGCGATCAGAGAGCCGGGAGTCGCGCTTCCGACCAACGGAGAGCCATTCGTCGCCGGAGACATCGTCGGTTCACTCGTGACCGGCGACAGAGGCTCGACGCTCTCGTGGCTCGCAGCGGACGGCCTGCTCGTCACGATCGAAGGCGGCGCCGACGTGGACCTCGATCTCCTCACCGCGATCGCCGAAGCCGTGGAGGTGTCCCGATGAGGACGCCGAGTCCCGAGTGGGCGAGCGAAGTCCTGGCCACCACCCGCTCGGAGCTGGGTCGCGTCGTCATCGGCCAGGAGCGGATGCTGGACCGGATTCTGACCTCGCTGTTGGCCAACGGGCACTGTCTCCTCGAGGGCGTCCCCGGTCTCGGGAAGACGCTCACGCTCTCCACGTTGGCTCGCGTGCTCGGTGGGAGTTTCTCCCGGATCCAGTTCACTCCGGATCTGCTGCCATCCGACATCGTCGGTACCCGTATCTACCGGGCCTCGACGGAGAAGTTCGACATCGAGCCCGGGCCGATCCTGTCCAACTTCGTGCTCGCCGATGAGATCAACCGTGCTCCCGCGAAGGTCCAGGCTGCGATGCTCGAAGTGATGGCCGAGCGGCAGGTGACCATCGGCGACCAGACCTTTGCGGCCCCCACGCCCTTCCTGGTGATGGCAACGCAGAATCCGGTCGAGTCCGAGGGCGTGTATCCGCTGCCGGAGGCACAGAGAGATCGCTTCCTCATGCGGGTGCCGGTGGACTATCCAACCGAATCCGAGGAGCTGGAGATCATGCGCCGATCGGATCTCACTCCCGAGTCGGCCAAGGCCGTGCTCGATCCCGCCTCCGTCTCCGATCTCCAGCGGATCACATCGACGGCCTTCGTCGATCAGCCGGTCGCCGAATACGCACTCCGACTGGTGACGGCGACCCGCTCGCCCGCGGCGGCCGGCCTGACACAGCTCGAAGGCCTCATCGAGTTCGGGGCGAGCCCCAGGGCTTCACTGGCCCTGGTGGCGTGCGGTCGAGGGCTGGCCCTGCTGCGAGGCAGAGACTTCGTCACCGAACAGGACGTCTACGACGTTGCCTATGACGTGCTCAACCATCGCCTCATCCTGTCGTTCGAGGCCGTGGCAGACGGGGTGGGCGTCGACGACATCCTCGTCGAGTTGCTGACGTCGGTTCCGACCAGACGCTGATGGATCCAGTCACCTTCGATCGACTCCGACACCTCGATCTCACGGTCGCTCGCCGCGTCGAAGGTCTGCTCCAGGGGGATCATCGCGGTCTCGTTCCGGGCCCCGGGCAGACGCCGGGCGAGGCCCGGCCATACGAGCCGGGCGACGACGTACGCCGCATCGACTGGAACGTCACGGCCCGGACCCAACGCGCCCATGTGAGGGACACCGAGGCGGACCACGAACTGGAAACGACGCTCGTCGTCGACGTGTCTGCGTCGATGACGTTCGGAACCGCCCGTGGAACCAAGTTGGATGTCGCGCTCGCCGTCGCCGCCGTCTACGGCTTTGCGTCATTGAGCGGCGGCAACCGTGTGGGAGCGATCGTGCTCGGCAACGACGCGGTGCGGATTCCGGCACGATCCGGCAGGGCGCACCTGTATGCGGTCCTGGGGGCGATCTCGGAGGCGGAGGGCGCGGGAGGGCTCGACTTGGCGGCAGGTCTGGCGGGTGCGGCCAGAACCCGCTCGCGACGAGGGCTCACCGTCGTGATCTCCGACTTCCTCGACGACGGCCAGTGGGAGCGCCCGCTCCGCATGCTGACTCATCGGCACGAGGTGGTGGCGGCTGTCGTCTCCGATCCTCGGGAGCTCAGCCTTCCGGATGTCGGCGTCGTGCGAATGGAGGATCCCGAGACGGGTCGCCAGACGTGGGTCGATACGGCAAGCCGTCGATTCCGCCGGGCGTACGCCCGCGCGGCATCGGAGCGACAACACGACATCGAACGAACGATCATCCGATCGGGTGCACATCTCCTCCCGCTCACGACCGGACACGACTGGGTCGCCGACATCGTCACCTGGGTGTTGAGTCGACGAACCGGCGCGGCTGCGACCGGGAGAACGGCGTGAGCGTCGAGGCTCCCATTCGACTCGTTGCCTTGGTGATCCCTGCCGCGTTGTTCGCCTGGTACGCCTTCGCACGGGGCCGGCGGACGCGGGAGATCGTCCGGTTCACGTCGATCGATCTGGCCGATCGGGTCGCCAGTCGGTCCGGTTGGCGGAGATGGGTGACGGCCGGCGCAGGGATGCTCGGTGCCGTCGTGTTGGCGGTTGCGTTCGCGCGGCCGGTCGTTGCCGTGCCGATCCCTCAGGAACAAGCGAGTCTGATGCTGGCGGTGGACGTTTCCCTGTCTATGGGATCCGAAGACGTCGAACCCAGTCGTATCGAAGCGGCGCAGGACGCCGCCGCGCGGTTCGCAGCGATCGCTCCCGCCGACCTCAACATCGGTCTGGTTGCGTTCGCCGGGACGGCGCTCCCGGTGCTGGCTCCTGAGACGGACCGCGGACCGCTCCTCGCCGCGATCGAACGGCTCGGCCTCGGCCAGGGCACCGCGATCGGCGAAGCGATCTTCTCCTCGCTGGATCAGCTCGAGGCCGCCGTTCCCGATCCAGAGGTACCGAAAGCCGTCGTTGTGCTCTCCGACGGTGAGACCACCATGGGTCGTCCGGACACCGAGGCCGCCGCAGCCGCCGTCGAGGCGGCCGTCCCGGTCTACACGATCTCATTCGGGACGCGTTCGGGAACCATCGACTTCGAGGGCGAGCGCATCGCCGTGCCGGTCGCTCCCGACCCGCTCAGGCTCATCGCCGAGACCACGGGCGGGCAGTTCTTCGAGACGGCCAGCGAGTCCGATCTGTCACAGATCCTCACCGAGATCGGCTCGGAGATCGCATTCGAGACCGAGGATCGCGAGGTCACCGACTGGTTCGCCGCCGGTGGCCTCGCATTGCTGGCATTGGCGATCGCCGGGTCGATCCGTTGGTTCGGGCGCATCATCTGAAGTCCACGGCCGGTCGGGTTCAGCGACGGTTCAGCACTGGACCATACGGTCGAGCAGCGACCGACTGATCGAGCGAAGGGTCTCCCGCTCGTTCGCCGAGAGCTGGTCGATCAGCAGGCGACGAACCTCTCTGACGTGGCCCGGCGCGGCCTGTTCGAGTGCGATGCGCCCCTGATCTGTGAGCACGGCTTCCTGGCCTCGTCCGTCGGTGAGACACCGGCGGCGTTCGACCCAGCCATCGCGTTCCATTCGGCGGACGGCGTGGCTCATCCGGCTGGGCGAATACTGGAGGAACTCGGCGAGATCACCCATGCGCGCCATCCCTTCCTCGGACTCCGAGAGCGCCACGAGCACGGCGTAGTGGGCATGGCTCATGCCCGAGTCCCTGATGAGCTGCCGGTCCAGCGATCCTTCGATCAGCCGGCTGACGGTGTTGAAGGCCCGCCAGGTCGCCTGCTCGTCGGCCGTGAGCCAGCGGGCCTCTGTCGTCATGCGAACTGGACCGATCGCTTGGCGAAACCGAACTGGAAGTCGTCGATGACCGTCGTCGGCGCCGTTTCTGGATCGGTCGCCGCACCGAGTGCGATGAACAGCGGCGTGAAGTGTTCGACCGTGGGATGGGCGTACGGCATCCCCGGCGCCCGCCCGTAGTCGGCGAGGGTGTCGAGATCGCCGCGCTCGAGGGCCTCGGCGACCCAGCCGTCGAATTCTCTCGACCAACCGGGGATCCGGTTCTCCCAAAACATCTCCCTCGTTGCGAATCGCAGTCCGTGCGTCATGAAGCCCGACCCGATGATCAACACCCCTTCGGACCGAAGCGGTTGGAGCCGCCGGCCCAGCTCGAAGAGTCGCTCGGGATCGTGCGTCGGCATGCTCAGTTGCAGCACCGGAACGTCGGCGTACGGGTACATCACCTTCAACGGCACCCACGCCCCGTGATCGAGGCCGCGGCCCGAGTGTTCGTGGAGGGGTTCGTTGTCGGGCATCATGGCGGCCACCCGTCGAGCCAGGGACGACGCATCCGGGGTCTCGTAGCGCATCGTGTAATACCGCTGGGCGAATCCACCGAAGTCGTACACGAGCGGTGTGCCCGGCGCCGGTGACGACAGACCGAGCGGCGCCGACTCCCAGTGGGCGCTGATCACGAGGATCGCCTTGGGCTTGACCATCGTCTGTGACCAACCGAAGAGCTGGTCGATCCAATGTGCATCGTCGAAGACCGGTGGGGCGCCATGGCTCAGGTAGATGGCGGGCATCGGATCGTCGCCTGCTCGCCACCCGCGCTGTTCGGTGCTCGTCGCTGCTCGCTCGGCCATGAACCGGTCGTACGCCTCCCCCGGCCGGGCCGGATCCATGATGCTCATCGGTGTCTCCCTGCTATTTGAAAGCTCAACTATCATACCGGAGATTGGTTGAATGTTCAAGCATTCGAGGCGTCTCACGTCTCACGTCTCCCGTCTCCCGTGGAACGTGGAACGTGGAACGCATCCGTATGTGACCTCCTCCCCTGGCAGCCGGACGGGCGGTGCCGAGAGTCTGGGTGGGTGAGCGGGAAGCATCGTGTGGCCGCGTGGTTCCAGATCGTGGTCGGCGTCGCCATCATCGGCTGGTGGGCGGTCGCCGCCGCGACGAACGCAATCGTCGAGTTGAACGAAGGCCGGATCGACATCCTCTTCCACATCGTCGCCGAACTGGTGATGGCCGTGCTGCTGATCGCCGCAGGCGTATCGATCCGCCGGAACGGCCGAACGCGCCCCACGACTGCGTTGTCGGGACTCGCGCTGGGGACGCTGCTGTACTCCAGCATCAACAGCCCCGGCTACTTCGCCGAACGGGGGGAATGGTTGATGGTCGGGATGTTCGCCGTGATCGCCGGAGCCACCGTCGGAGCGGTGGTGCTCTTGGTGACGGACGACGGGCACCCCGGAGAAGCAGGCCAGCCACGAGCCAGACCCATCGAGACGGGGTACGGTCGAACACCATGACCCGGCACACCGAAGAACTGGACCGCCCTACACGGAGCGAACGGTGAGCGAGCGCCGACCTCGCACGGAGCTTCCGTCGGCGCTCACAGCCTTCACGCAACTCAGCGAAGCGATCGGCGAGCGCCGACCGGCCGTGTTCCTCGACTACGACGGCGTGTTGACTCCGATCGTGTCACACCCGGACCTGGCGCTCCTGACGGAAGACACACGATCGGTCGTACGACGGCTGGCATCGATGACGGAGGTCGCCGTGATCAGCGGCAGGGACACCGCGGACGTCCGCGCCAAGGTCGGGCTCGATGGGGTCTGGTACGCCGGAAGCCACGGATTCGACATCGTCGGACCGCACGGATCGTCCGCCGGTGATGGGACGCTCAGCCGCTTCGAGCAGTACATCCCGGTGCTCATCGCTGCCGCGGACGAGATCGATCGTCAGGTCGCCGGGATGCCGGGCGTCCACGTGGAACGGAAGCGATTCGCCGTCGCCGTCCACTTCCGTGAGGCCGCCGAGACCGCCGAGCCGGTCGTCGAACGACTCGTGAACGACATGGGCGATCGAGATGACCGGCTGCGCGTGACGACGGGAAAGAAGATCTTCGAACTCCGCCCGGCCGTCGAATGGGACAAGGGGAAGGCGCTGGCCTGGCTCATGGATCGACTCGATCTGGACTTCGAATCGACCACTCCGTTGTATCTCGGCGACGACGTGACGGACGAGGACGCCTTCGCCGTCCTCGTCGGTCGGGGTCTCGGCATCGTCGTCGGCCGAGACGGTGAGCCATCGCTTGCCGCCTACGCACTCGAGGATCCCGACGAGGTGCGCGAGATGCTGGCGCGATTGGCGGGTGCGATCGAGCCATGACGCCCTGGACGCTCCGCTATGAGGGGTTCGATCCCGACACCGAGCCCCTACGCGAAGCGCTCTGCACCCTCGGCAACGGCTTGTTCGCCACGCGCGGCGC
>Ga0224512_10003794_pt1 | contig 13144 bp, 12 predicted proteins | sample SF_May12_sed_USG_4_FD_169103 | JGI IMG/M metagenome (GOLD analysis project Ga0224512, IMG submission 169103) | Sediment microbial communities from San Francisco Bay, California, United States - SF_May12_sed_USGS_13 | ecosystem: Environmental > Aquatic > Marine > Sediment | place: USA...
CACGGGAGATCCCAACGGCAGAGGCCTGGCGTCCTGGCCAGCGATCGATCCGGCCAGCCCGGTAACGATGGAACTGGGCGACCACTACCGGCCCATACCGGTAGCGGATCAGGCCAGAATGGATCTTCTGCAAGCATTCTTTGCCAGACAGCCAATGGTCCGTTAGCAGGGGCAGAACACCCCCATCTGAAATCCCGGGCAAAGCCCGAACAAAGGGCACGGCTCATTTGTGGCTGCCAGTCGCAAAAATTGTAAGTGTCGTTCATCACTGATCGTTATCGCCACCGATCCTTGCGGATCAGACCAGTTCATCGCCGCGTGCATTCGGCAAAATACACAGTCGCAGGCACGTGCCTGAATGTCTGCGCTCAGCACTGTGGTCAGCAGCTCAAATGACAAGTTGCCGCAGTGACAACTCCCCATAATCTTGTTGCTCATTGTGCACCGCCATACCCATGCATCAAACGGAGAATTTCGATGGCCGCAATGTCACAAGAATCCGCTCAGTGGTGCTATCATCGCTCCGCCGCAGAACGCTAAACCCAGACCAGGAGTCCAATCAATGTCCACCCGCCTTGACCTGTCCAAGCTCAGCCTGATGGACGCCCTCGACCTCGCCAAGCTGATCGAGATGGAGGCGTGCCACCGTTACCAGATGTTCGCCTCGCAGCTCGGTCACACCGGCGGCCACGACGCCGGCTCCTTCTTCGCCTCTATGGCCGAGAACGAGGCCAAGCATGGCCAGGAGCTGGAGGCGCGGCGCAAGGCTCTGTTCGGTGATGCCCCCCCGCGGGCGACGCTGGACGACCTGTTCGACGTCGAGGCCCCGGATATGGGGGCACCGCGTCGCGGCATGTCCATCGTCCAGGCATTCGAGGTCGGGCTTGCCGCTGAAAAAAAGGCCTACGACTTCTACGACATGGCCCTGCCCGGCATCACTGATCCCGACGTCCGGGAACTGTTCACCGAGCTTCGAGACGAGGAGGCCGAGCACGTCGAGATGCTGCGAGAGGCAATGGCCAAATTACCCGCGAACGCCAGCGACGAGGTCGAGTTCGATATCGACGAGACCCCTTATCTTTAAATCGCCCTAAACACCTGATCCTCTCCGAGCAGGTGTTGCCGCAGAAAGAGCACCGTGGCCTTCATTGAGCGCGTTCATATACCACACCGTGTGCCCCTGCTCCCGGAGCGTATGCATTTCCGATTCATCGTGGTGAGGTGTTATTGAAACGATTGCACGACCAGCACCGACTGGCGGGCCGGCAGCTTAGCTGACATCAGGTGCCCGATTCATCCCCGCCGATCAGTACGTATCTGGAGTCCAGGAATGCTGCTATATCGATCAGCTGGCGCACAGTCATGTTGTCGATAGGGGGTACAGGCATAGGTGATTCCATTGGCGCCTTGCCCGCCAACCTTTGCTCATCGAGGTAATTTTTCGAGATAACATGATTCGGGTTGATGATTGATGTGACCAGTCCGGCAAAGCTCATGCCGGCGGAAGTTCCGCCACCGAGCCTGAACTGCACAGGAGCATCCCCCGCAAGTTCCGGTAAGCCCACACCGGCTACGCTATGGCACTGGTGACACCGGAAGTCGACGAAAGCTTGTTTGCCGTTTTCAATGTCAGCCTGATCGAGCGGGAACCCAAAATCTGCGGTGCTGGCACATCCTGCCAGGAACGCCGCCAGGGATACTACTGCGAGAATAGGTACATCGGTTGGCCGCACACGAGTCTCCTTTATTAAGTCTGCCTTGGGCAGCGGCAGTCGTTCGCTAGTTTATCACCGGACCCGCTGCGTGCGACCAGAAGCACTCCAATTGTGAGGCCCGTAATCCAACTGGAGAAACTGAAGGTTGGCAGCGGAACCCATGAGTAGGAATCACGCAAAGACGCCATGTAGCTAGACGCTGGCTGGGGTGTCCCAGTCGTGCGCCAACACCGCCTGGTCCATGATGATCTCGCGATGGCAACTCCAGGTGACGTGAATAGCTTCAGGCGTGCCAATGCCGGCTCCACGCGGATCGCCGGCCGGCCCGAACCAGTGATTCTGAGGCGCACCCGTGGTTCGCGCCCGCATACCGCAATACGTGGTGCCATTGACGGTCGCACCCAGCACCTTGTTCTGGAAGACGGGGTCGGCACTTACGACGGCGGCCGTGAGGTGATGAGATATCTTCTCGAGCAAACCGAGTACCGTCGGCAGCTCCTCATCAGCGTAGGTCGTGACAATCTGGAACGGCCCGAACAGCTCGCTGGTCAACAAGCCAAAGTGCTCACCACACAGCGCTGCCAGCGGCACGCGCACGGCAGTGGCTTCGTAGGCACCATAGCAATCGGGAATATCGTGTCCTGTTAACGGCGCGCCGCCGAACATCAGCTCGGCTCCCGGTATGGCCAGCACAGCGTCGATGTGCGCTTTGATTGCGGCATTATCCCAGGACAGGACCGGCCCGAGCGTCAGGTCGTCAAGCTTGCGTCGTGCGGCCAGCGGACCCAATCTGGGCAGCAAGGCGTCGGCCCAGTTGTCGTGCACAAACAGAATGCTCTGCGCCGAACACTTCTGCCCGGACGCATTATAGGCGTCTTCGTCCGACTGCCAGGCGACGTATTCGACCCAGGCCGGATCGAAATCAGGGCCGATAATCTTCCAGTCAAAACCGGCATCCTCAATACGCACCGCACCGTTAACAGCGAGCGATGTCGCCTCGGCCACCTGGCTTGAGCCCGTAAACTGCACGAGTCGGACGTCGTCTTTGGCCGCCTCAATGAGCTTGCCCATGGTCCGCCCGCCGCAGTGAATCATGTCGACATCGGCGGGATCGAGGCCGCAATGAATCATGAGGCGCAGGAACTGTTCGATGACGATGTCCACAGTTGTCGCCGACTTGAGCAGCGGCCGGTTGCCCATGAATAATGCACCCATCAGCTGCAGCGCAGGAATTTCGAGTGGAAAATTAAACGGCGCGATAATGATGACCGGGCCATAAGGCCAGCGATAGCCGCGTGACTCCTGCCCGGTACGGTCGCCCGGATTCGAAAATCCGCGCGCAAGGAATCGCACACCGTCACCCGCAAAGTTCTGCAGAAAAACCCGCGTGACCGTAACTTCACCTGCACATTGAGCCCAGCTCTTCGGCATGACGCGTTGGATCAGTTTCGTGAAAAAATCGGCGACCTCCGGTTCGGCGAGGAGCGCCGCGGCTTTCGCGCACACTTTGCCGAGCGCGACATAGCGCTCGACGTTCTTCAGCGGATTGTGCAGACCTGTTTTTGGGCAGCTCTTCAGGCCAGCGATGAACGGGGCAATATCCTGCGTAGCGGGCATTTCAAGAAAATGCTCGCCGTTCAGGGGGTCGACGACGCGCATCGTATTTGCATCTGAAGCCCATTTACCGCCCACGAGGTTTTGCGCCTGCGCGGGAGCCTGGCCGGTCATGCCGGCAAAAGGATCAACCGTGGCAAAGGCGGCGACTGAATTGGTCATCTCTGTCCCCTACATTGTTTGGGCTGCAGTGTAGCTGAGCAGGGACGAGCGATCGAATTGTGATGGCGTACGTCGCGCCCGCTGCACCCGCGCTGTAAAGTTACGTCGTTATGCGATATTTCATATACGGAATAGTCACGACCCTGCTGTTCGTTGCTTATGACGGACAGGCGGACGTCTTCAAGTGCACGGCCGAGGACGGTGGCTTGACCTTTCAGCAGACCCCGTGCCCGCAACAGAAAGTCGAGAAAGTGGCAACACAGGAAGCGGGCCAGGCGCAGCGCGATTGCCAGTACGCGGTAAGGTTCGCGGACTCGACGGCTCGATTCATGCGAGCCGGACTCACGTCCAGCGAAATGTTTGATCGCTATAACGGACTCGATTCGTTATCGAGGTCGTCGATCAGCGTAATCAATTACGTTTACTCGTTTCGCACCGCTGGTGACGTAAGCGCAGAACGAATCGCGGGCCTCGCCGAGGCAAAATGCCGTGTGGGGTCATTTGGCGAGGCGAGCTGCGACAGTTTTCCGATGAGCTTTACGGACGAGTTTGGCGGCTGTGGTGACGGCACCGTTGACGAGGCGGCAGCGAACGGCCGCTCTGCGGAGGAAGTTGCCACGTGCAAGCAGCACTATCGTGATGCCATCGACGAGATCGACGCCGAGATACGCCGCGGTTACTCGTCGGAACTGGGCGAAACCTATCGGCAAAGGCTCCGTGTGCTCACCGAGAAATTGCGCGCCTGCTAGCGTGCACCGGGACAACGCTTCCCGCCTGGTCAGATCCCGATAAGCAGGTCAAAAAAAAGGCGAGACCCGCAGGTCTCGCCCTTCTTGTACTTAGCGTCTAATGACTAGACCGGTACGATGTTCTCCGCCTGCGGACCTTTCTGGCCCTGCGTTACGGTGAATTCGACCTTCTGGCCTTCAGCGAGAGTTTTGAATCCGTCGCCCTGAATTGCGCTGAAATGCGCAAAAACGTCGGGGCCGTTTTCTTGCTCAATAAAGCCGAAGCCCTTGGAGTCGTTGAACCATTTGACGGTTCCGGTAACTGTAGACATTCGTGTCTCCTGTAAAACTTAGTAAAAGTGGCGTGTTAGGCCGTGATGCTGGATGTGCTGCTATTACTTATGAGATACAGGACGAGCTACAAAAAGGAACATCGTGACGAAATACATAAATAGTTGGCGTACATTCAAGCTGAGCGCAGTATATACACGATAAGCCGGTATTCAAGCCTATTTGGTCACTTTTTGAGCAATTTCTGCGCCAGAATTTTTAGCCAGATTATAAAACTTTCCGAAAAATCAGGGTATTAGATGGGTCTGGACATACGGGCAGCTGAATCAGGTGATCTCAATCGGCTCGTTGAGATCTACAACCATTACGTCACCGAAACACATGTTACTTTCGATACCGAGCCGTTTGCGGTGACCGAGCGAATCCACTGGTTCAATCAATTTGCTGAAACCGGCCCGTATCGGCTGCTCGTGGCCATGCTGGACGACGACCTCGTCGGCTATGCGTCGAGTTCCATGTTCAAACCCAAGCCGGCCTACAGCACCTCTGTTGAAACGACCATTTATCTCGACAACAAGCTCGCGGGCAACGGCCACGGCACGCAGCTTTACAACAGGCTCATCGAGGATCTGACGGCGGAACCGTCAGTTCACCGTGCCTATGGCGGTGTCGCGCTGCCGAATGAGAGCTCGATTGCGTTACACCAAAAACTTGGTTTCACGCGGGTTGCTTCCTACCACGAGGTCGGTTACAAATTTGCCAAGTACTGGGACGTGGACTGGTTCGAAAAGGACGTGTCATGACAACGCCGAGACGACTCAGCACGGATGAGCTCGAGGCAGGGCTCGAACACCTGTTTGATTCGCCAGGAGATGCGGGCGTGCTGGACCTCATTGTCAGGCGGCCATGCGTCGACCAGCGCGAGGCGGTTACCGCAGCCCGGCTGGATGTGGAGCAAGGCCTGGTCGGCGACAATTGGAAGACCCGCGGCAGCAGTCACATGCCCGATGGCGTCGCCGATCCGGATATGCAGCTCAATATCATGAATTCTCGCGTGGCGGATCTGGTCGCCGCGGATCCTTCGCGCCGTGCGTTGGCGGGCGATCAGTTGTATCTCGATCTGGACCTGAGTGCTGAAAATTTGCCGCCCGGAACACGGCTGGCGATTGGTAATGCGATCATCGAGGTAACCGAACCACCGCACACCGGGTGCAAAAAATTCGCGGCACGATTCGGTAAAGATGCTGTTGTGTTCGTTAACTCGGGCATGGGCAAGAAGCTCAACTTTCGTGGCATTTGCGCCAAAGTCATTCAGTCGGGCGACATTCGTGTAGGTGACGTAGCGACGAAGGCCTGACCAACACAGCGGGAAAACAGCTACGGTCGGCCCTCGTTCCACTCCTCAAACGCCGCGCACATTTCGGGCTCGATAGCCGGGATTGGTCGTACTTCGTCACCGAGTTCCAGCACCAGGGCGTTCGGGCGCTCGAACGACGGCCACGTCGGCAGGCCCGCGCCATTCGGATTCCCGCTGGCCGCAAAATTAACCCAGTACTTTTGTATCATCGCCGTCAGCTCAAGATCCGTTTCATTGGTTGTCATGTAGCTGTCGTGCACGCCAAATACGTAGGCATACTCTGCGCCGTGGAAAGCACCGACTGCCCTGCCGCCTTCATCCTCACGGACGCGGGCAAAATAGTACATCCAGGCTTCGCCTGCAGACGCCGATCTGTTTGCGGCAGTGTTCTGCGACGGGCAAACGTAGGCATCTGCCGTGATTAGCCGGTCCATCGCGCGCTTCGGATCGGGCTCAGCCGCGACCAGCTCTAGTGCCTTGTCAGCACCAATGCGCGGGTGGTTCGCAGCGGCGAGCACGACATCGTCAACGGTGGCGTCGTTGGCAATGTAGTCATGCCACTCGTGGCTATTCGTTCCAATCAGCAGGTCATGGCCCACAAATTTGCGCGCCTGGATGGCCTCCCACGTCGATTCGGTCAGCAACTGCCCGTCGATAGCGGGTGAATGATAGTGCGCGCCAAAGTTCGCCTCGTAGGTATCGAGCAGTGCCTGCGCCGGTACATCTCTTAGCTGCCGCAACGTCCCGTCGCCGGTGATGCCGAGTGCGGCTGCGAGTTCCGACCCGCGCTGCTGTTCTGCGTTGAGCGTCGGCATGGACAGGCCGTAATTTGCCGCGCTTTGCAGAATCGCGCGATGAAACAGGCCTTGCGCCGGTTTTGCGAACATCAATGCCAGGATGTTCTCGCCGCCGCTCGATTCGCCGAACAGAGTGACCCGTTTGGGGTCGCCGCCAAACTGCCTGATGTTGTCCTGTATCCAGTGCAGTGCCGCCACCAGATCCCACAGGCCGAAGTTGGCGACAGGCTCGTCAGCCGGCAAATCAGGGTGTGACAAGAAGCCAAATAGTCCCTGCCGATAGGCAACCGTGACCACGACCACGCCCTGCGGCGCCAGTCCATGACCCCTGTAGTTATTCTCGTAAGACCAGCCGCTCTTGTTGCTGCCGCCGTGTATCCAGACCATGACCGGCAAGTTTGCATCGGTGTCGAGCGTTGGCGTCCACAGGTTGAGATACAGGCAATCCTCACTGGTTTCGAGGTCCTCGTAGTAATCGGCGGAGGCGCCAAAAGTTTCAGCCATGTAGCGATACCAGTCGAGAATGCGCATGGTCTGCATGCACGCAGCCGCAAATTCGGTGGCATCGCGCTGTTCGTGCTTTGTTGTCAGCGGCTGAGGTGCGCGCCAGCGCAAGTCATCAAGCGGAGGCTCCGCGAACGGCACACCGAGGAACGCCGCAACCTTGCCGTCAGCCACAAACTTGCCTGTCAGCCGCTCGCCGTCGACAGCGACAGACGGGTCCTGCCGGCAAGCGCCCAACACGACAACAACAAGACAGAAACACAGTCGCAGCATGTCTTACAACGGGTGATCTGCCCGCAGGGACTTGACCAGGGACACCGACATCACCACGCCGACCAGCAAGATCGGCAGCGAAACAACGAGCAGTAACGCCTGCATGGTCTTAAGGCCTTGCCCGCTATCGTCGCTGATGAACAGCAGGGCAATCGGCATAACGGCCAGCGCGAAAGCCCAAAACACGCGGTGCCAGCGCGCAGGATCGTCGCCCGCGGACAAATGCAGGGTGGCGCCGGATGCGAGCGAATAGGATGCTGAGTCATAGGTTGTTGCCGCAAAGACAATCGAGACAAGCGCGAACACGCCGACAACCAAAGGTGCCAACGGCAGGCTCGCCAGCGTCGCAACGATGGCAGCATTGTCGCCGCTGGAGTTCATGATCGTGACGAAGTCGAGCGCATCCGTCAGTTGCAGTGACAGCGCATAATTACCAATGATCATGTAGAAAACCCAACTGCCCAGCGAGCCGAATATCAACATGCCGGTAATTACCTGGCGAATCGTGCGGCCTCGCGAGATTCGCGTGATGAACAAACCGACGTACGGCGCGAATGCGATCCACCACGCCCAGTAGAATACCGTCCAGCTCTCGACAAACCCTGAGTTCGTAAAGGGCTCGGTCCAGAAACTCATGCGCAAAAAGTTCTGCGTCATCATGCCGACGCTGTTCAGGCTGGTCTTCAACAGGAACAGGGTTGGGCCGACCACCAAAATGAACAGCAACAAACCGAACGCAAGGTACATGTTGATATCACTGAGGCGTTTGATGCCCTTTTTTAATCCGAGCCAAACGCTGATAACGAAAAGTGCGACGCAAACGCCCATGATCGTCACTTCGAGCGCAAAGCTCGTCGTCGTGCCAAACATCCACGCAACACATGCGGCGATCAATGGCGTCGAAAAACCGAGGCTTGCGGCTGCGCCGCCAATCAGCGCAATCATGAACAGGAAGTCGATGATACGCGCTACCGGGCCGTGTTCATTACCGCGCAAAAACCAATTGCAGCTCAGGCTAAAGCGCAATACGTTCAGTTGGCGTCGATAATAGGGGTATGCAATTGCAATCGCGGGCAGGCAGTAGAATGCCCATGCTGTGATGCCCCAGTGAAACAAACCGTAAGTTGACGCCCACTCGCTGGCTTCGACGCTGTGTGCGGCGACCCCGAACGGCGGCGATTCGAAATAATAGGCCCACTCCGTCGCGCACCATTTCATCAGGCCGGCGCCAACGCCGGCGCAAAAAAGCATGGCAATCCAGCTTGACTGGCTGAACTCGGGCGTACTGTCAGTATCACCGAGCCTGACGAGCCCAAAGCGGCTGCTGGCCAGCCAGATCAGAAAAGAAATCGCCGCGACGCTGGCGAACAAGTAAAAAACGCCGAAATTGGCAGCGATATCGACATACAGGTTTTGCAGGAAAGAACCTGCGGTATCTGGCGATGCTGCGAGAGGAACACAGACAAGCACGATGATCGCAGCGCAAGCCCCGAAGCTCGGCCAATCTATTCTGCTCTGTTCCATGCACCGCCTTCTGTCTTGTTACTCGCTTCGGTCGCCGCAGTTTGACAGAATGCGTGCGTGACAGACAAGCCGATCAAAAGCGTATTGCGCCTGCGTAAGCGACACACGCCGCGAGACATCGTGGAGTTGGGAGCACAGGACGGTAAACGCATGGTGCAGGATCAGTCGCTGCGTGATGCTCTGCTAGCCAGCCTGATCGTGGTTATTCTCTTCAGCATCCTGTGGGCTATGCTGTCAACGCTGAGTAATCGCATTTTTCCGTGGATGACGATTGTGCTCGGCATCCTGGTGGGCCTCGTCATACGCCGTGCCGGCCGCGGACTGGACTGGCGATTCCCGGCGCTTGCGGCGGCCATCACACTGCTTGGTGCGCTGATTGGCAACGTCGTTGTTGCGGCGGCGTTTACGGCGGCGGTTCTCGACACGAGTACTTTTGCAGTACTCGGTGCAGTCACGAGCATGACCTGGCCCGTGTTCTTCGACGAAACAATTTCGGCAGCGGATATTATCTACGCGCTGTTCGCTGCGGCGACGGCCGCGTTCTATGCCAACAAGCGACTGAATCGTGGTGAGTACCTCGCATTACGCAAATGGCGGGAACGGGATAATGGCAAAAGAACTTAACAACGACGACCTCAAACCGGCATTAGCAGACCGTCAGCGTCAATCGCCTTGCCGGTGAACGATGCCAGCTGGCGCTTAACCAGCAACTCAAGGTCGTTGACAGCGTTAACGATGCCGAGAAAGTATGGTGGCTGGCGGCGCAGCAGAGTCCAGTCACCGGACTCAATGATCCGCACCAGGTGCGAAATGTTGTTTGCAATGGCATCGATGTATGGATTCTGGCCGTCGTACAGCACTTCTATGTAGCGATACACGCGATTGAACTTGCGATGCAGCCGGTCGCGCATCACCTGCTGATAAAACACCGGCGTCTTTAGCAGCAGGTCCTTGCCCGACCTGTAACGCACCTTGTATTCGCCCGGTCTTGCGTTCTCGACCGCTACGCCACCTACGACAAACTCTTTGTAAAGCCGGTCGCGACATTTCTCGAGGTAGCAGCGGTCGGCCATTTGCGCCATCAGATCAGCCGTGCCGATCAGGTGACCGCAAATAATGTCGCGTGGATCATCAAGTTCAATGTTGTCGAGGTCCAGCTCGTAGCCCGTGAAGTGCACAATCATGCTGCTGATAGCAACGTCCCTGGCCATGCCATGTTCGGGCAGGTAGCGACGCAGAAAATCGGCGCTGCGCGATACATGGCAAAGCGTGAACTCGGCGCCGTTGACGAAATCTTTGTCGCGCTCGCGGTGACGAATGTAGCCCGAGTCGTGAAACAATGACGTTATGATCGCCATTTGTGCACGCTGTGCGCCTAGCCGGTCGTTGGGCTCAACGCTGCGCTCATAGCCGGCGACAAGACGCGCCAGCGCGAGCGTCATGTCCAGCGTGTGTTGCACATCGTGATAGGTCGTATCGCAACCTTCATAGCCGGGAAAGCGGCCGCTAAACAAGCGCTCGAAGTCGTAGAACGCGAGCCATATCTTGTCATACGACGCACCGGGAAAGGTTGCACTGAACAGTTCGTAGACGGCATTGCGAACCGCGACAGGATCACTGACTTGCACGGTATTGCTGACGTCGTAGTCGTTACGCCGATCCTGGGACATAATTCTGTTGTTACTGGTTATCGTCGCCACAGAGGCTTATGTCCACGAATAATACACGCACGCAAAACTTCAAGCAGGCCAAAAAACCGAAATATGTTATATGACGCTCGGAATAAACAGACATCGGAATTCATTTCAAATCGAGAATTCGGCGACGACCGGCGCGTGGTCGGAAGGTCGCTCCCAGGTGCGCGGTTCCTTGTCGACATAACTGCTATTGCAGGCCCTTGTCATCGCGTCGGTGGTGAGGATCAGGTCGATGCGCAGGCCCGCGTTGCGGCGAAACCCGGCGGCCCGATAGTCCCACCAGCTGAAACTCTTTTCGGGCTGATCGAACTTGCGAAACACGTCAGTCAGCCCCAACGCAGTCAGCCGTTGCAGCGCTTCGCGCTCTGGCGGACTGCATAGAATCTCCTCGCCCCACTTCTCCGGGTCGTACACGTCTTCATCGGCCGGTGCGATATTAAAGTCGCCGAGTACGACAAGCTTTTCATGGCGGCGCATTTCGTCGGCCAAAAAATCGTGCAAGGCGCTCAGCCAGCTGAGCTTGTAGTCGTATTTCTCGGAGCCGACGGACTGACCATTCGGGACGTACAGATCGACAACGCGGATGCCATCGACGGTCGTAGCGAGCACGCGCCTTTGCGGATCATCAAAGCCCGGCAATTCAGTCACAGGATCGGCGGGTAGCGAGCGGCTGATGGCGGCGACGCCATTGTAGGTCTTTTGCCCATTTGCGATCGAGGCGTAACCAGCCTCAGCCAGCACAGCCGTCGGAAAAGCTTCGCTAACCTGTTTGATCTCCTGCAGAACAAGGACGTCAGGGCTGTTCGCGGCAAGCCATTCGAGAACATGCGGCAGGCGCACTTTCAACGAATTGACGTTCCACGTCGCAATCTTCATCAGGTTGAAATTCCACTTTGCTCAAGCAGCGCATCGATTTGTGGTTTGCGACCTCGAAATGCAATGTAGGCCTGCATGATGTCGCGGCTGCCGCCGACTTCCAGAATCTCGTTACGAAAACGGTGTGCGGTTTCACTGTCAAAGACACCGGCATCCGCAAATGCGCTGAACGCATCAGCAGCCAGAACTTCGGCCCACTTGTAACTGTAGTAGCCCGCGCCGTAACCACCGGCAAAGATGTGCGAAAAACCATGTGGAAAGCGGTTGTAGTCGGGCACGTCAATCAGGGCCACCTCGTCGCGAACCTCGGCAAGCGTTTTGGGTGCTGAGCCGCGACTCCCGGGGACATATTCGGCGTGTAGTCGAAAATCAAACAATGCAAACTCAAGCTGGCGCAACATTGCCAGCGCCGCGCCAGCATGACGGCTGTCGTCAAGCCGATCGAAAACCGCTCGTGGCAGTGGTTCGCCTGATGCCACGTGCGCGGAGCAGCGCTCGAGGACGTCATAATTCCAGGCGAAATTCTCCATGAACTGGCTGGGCAGCTCCACGGCGTCCCATGGGACGCCATTGATGCCGGCAATGCTCGGATAATCGATGCGCGTCAGCAAATGATGCAGCATGTGGCCGAACTCGTGAAACAGTGTGACTACGTCGCCGTGTGTAAGCAGTGAGCGGCCGTTGTGAGGGGGCGGAAAATTACAGTTCAGATAACCAACCGGTAGCGTGGCGTGTCCGGCCAGGTTCTTGCGAGTGATGCACTCGTCTATCCAGGCGCCACCGCGTTTGCCGCTGCGCGCAAACAAATCGGTGTAGAAGCCACCGATGAGCGCGCTGTTCTCGTCCTGCACCGAGTAGTAACGAACATTCTCGTCCCAGGCCTTGACATTTTCCTGCACTGACAGCGTGATGCCGTAGAGACGTTGCGCGAGTTGGAACAGCCCATTGATGACGGTGTCCGCCGGGAAATACTGCCGCAGCTCCTCGTTAGAGATCGAATGTTTTTCCTGCTTGAGTTTCTCAAGCCAATATGCGGCGTCCCATGGGGCCAGGGCGTTTCCGGCAAACTCCGATAACTCGGCGAGCTCCTTTTCGGCAGCCGCCCGTGATCGTGTCGCAAGCTCACGCAGAAAGTCGATGACCTCGTCACTGGTCTTCGCCATTTTCGTTGCCAGCGAATACTCGGCGTAGTTTTTAAAGCCGACGAGTTGTGCCGCCTCAAAGCGCAGCGCAAGAATTGTTTCGATAAGCTGGCTGTTGTCCCAGTCAGCGTTGTCGCCCTGGTCAGAGGCCCGCGTTACCCAGGCACGGTAAAATGTCTCGCGCAGAGAGCGTTTGTCCGCATGGCGCATGACGGCATCGTAGGTTGGGTGGTCGAGCGTCAGCAGCCAGCCCTGGCGATCCCGCTTGCGCGCTTCAGCCGCGGCACGAACGAGTGCCGCCGGTGGCAGCCCGCGCAAGTCATCCTCATCGTCTACGTGCAGTTGCCACGCGTCCTGCGCATCCTGAACGTTGTGTTCGAATGCGGCCTGCGTTGCGGCGAGTTGCTGCATGATTTCCTTGAAGCGGGCCTTGTCAGCTTGTGCGAGACTGACGCCGGCGAGAC
>Ga0224512_10003795_pt1 | contig 13141 bp, 15 predicted proteins | sample SF_May12_sed_USG_4_FD_169103 | JGI IMG/M metagenome (GOLD analysis project Ga0224512, IMG submission 169103) | Sediment microbial communities from San Francisco Bay, California, United States - SF_May12_sed_USGS_13 | ecosystem: Environmental > Aquatic > Marine > Sediment | place: USA...
GCAATACAGATCCAACAGCTCCTGGAGGTGACCGGTGACCCAGACGGAGCGCAACAAGCGCGTCATGCGACGCTTCATCGAGGATGTCGTCAACACCGGGAATGTGGACTTGCTTGACGAGCTCGTATCTCCTGATTACATCGAAACAGACGGAAGGGTTCGCGTTGTTAGCGGAGTACGCGGCATGGCCGAGCACGTTAGCGCTGTCCGTTCCGTATACCGCGACCTGCTGGTGACCATCCAACACCGAGCACGCAATGCGATCTTCGTCGGGGCGGGGCCGCCGCCCCGGGCATCGGGCCGCGAACGAGGAGGGGCGCCGGGGCAGGGTTCAGAAATCGAACCCCAGGCCCGGGCGGTCGACCGGTCGCAGGCACCCGTCCTCGAGGAGGACAGCGCCGTCGGTGGGGTCGTCGATCAGGTCGAAGTGGCCGTCGAGGTCGGCGTACTTCACGTTCCCGTGGGCGAGGGCGAAGTGGAGGCCCCCGGCGATGGCCAGCGCGCACTCGTCCATGCACCCGACCATCACTTCCAGCCGCGCAGCCCTCGCGACCGCGTCGATCCGGCGCGCGCGCGCGATGCCCCCGACCTTCATCAGCTTGATGTTGACCATGTCGGCTAGGTCTTCCGACGCGATCCGGAAGGCGTCGCGAAGCGTGTGCAGGCTCTCGTCGGCCATGATCGGAAGATGGGAGGCCGAACTCACCCTCCCCATCGCTTCCGGGCTGTGCACCGACGTCGGCTGCTCGATGAGCTCCAGCCGCGCCGCGCGGGTGGCCTCGATGAAGCGCAGGGAACCGGTCGTGTCGTAGCCCTGGTTGGCGTCGAAGCGGAGTTCGATGTCCGGTCCCACGGCCTCGCGCACCCGATGCACCCGTTCGATGTCGTCGTCGACGTCGCGCCCGCCCTTCAGCTTGAGCGCGCGGAATCCCTGCCGGACGAAGTCCCTGGCCCGGATGACCGTCTCGTCTGTGGGCAGAATCCCGATCGTGACGGTGGTCATGATGCTCTCGCGGAATCCGCCGAGCAGCACCCACAGCGGCAGACCGGCGACACGCCCGAGCAGGTCGTGCAGGGCCATGTCCACGCCGGCGAGGGCCGCCGGTTGCGTGGCCAGGCGCTGCTCCAGCCCGTCGAGCACGTGCAGGGTGCGCAACGGGTCCATCCCGACCAGGTGCTCGCGCACGATCTCGTCGTAGGCGGCCAGCACGGTCCCGGCGTTCTCCCCGGTCACGCCGAAGTCGGGAGCGGAACAGCCGAGGCCCACCGGGCCGGAATCGGTGAGCAGGCGGAGGAAGACGTTTTCGGCGTGGTCGAAGCTCTCGTTGGCGATGCTGTAGGGCTCGGCGAGGCGCATCCGGTGCGACCAGACTTCCATGCCGGTGACGCGCATCTCAGTACCTCCGCTGGTGGATCTCCTCGAGACTCAATCCCTTGATGTCCTCGACCATCTCCACCAGGTTCGCCACGATGACCTCCCACATCTTCTTCCCTTTTTCCACCGAGGCCTTCGTGGGATCTCCCATCACGCCGCTCTCCGTGATTTTGAGCGTCCGCCCGTACCAGCCCACTCCGCGCTTGGACGTGAAGTCCAGGTAGTGGCTCGAGAAGTGCGGCACGCTCGACTCGATCTGGTCGGTACGGACCGCTTCCGGGCGCAGGGCGAGGGTCGTGCTGGTCTCGATTTCGCCCGCGTGGACATCGTTGTGCGTCGAGGCGATCTCGTCGATGTCCGCGTCGGAAGTCTCGCCGGTGTCCACGCAGGTGAAGATCCTCGCATCGCGGTTGATCATCTGGGCCGCGAAATGAAGGGCCGGCCCGTTGCCCCCGTGGCCGTTGACGATGACCAGCTTGTCGATGCCCTGCCGGGCCACGCTCATCCCGATCTGGTAGACCATTTGCGACAGGACGTCGGGACCTACGCTGACCGTGCCGGCAAAGTCGTCGTGGTGGTAACTCACTCCATACGCGATCAGGGGCAACACCAGGGGCCGGGGATGGCTGCACCGCTCGGCGACGTCGCGGGCGAGGCGCTCGGCATCGTAGGCGTCCACGTCCAGCGGCAGGTGCGGGCCGTGTTGTTCGATCGCGCCCACCGGGAGCAAGGCCACGCCCATGGTCTTCAGTCGTATCTGCGCGGTCGGCCAGGTCATGTCACCCCAGAGGACGGACTCCCCCGAAGGGCCATCGCCGGAAGAAGCCGCCCGGTGCCCCTCGCCGGATTCCTCGAGGGCGTGCGGCGGCGTGAGCAGCTCGTCCGCCATCAGGTCGACCGGAACCCACTGGCGCCCGACCCTCTGGACCGCACCGTTCGCGTGCCCGGCCCAGACCTGGTGGAGCCACCGCCGCACGTCGCGCGGGACCGTGCCCACCGGTGAACGTTCCGGATCGATCCGTACCTGGAGAACCTCGGGGTGCGGCTCGGTCGGGCGATCGGGCGGCAGGGCACCACGCTCCACGAGCAGGTGCTCGACCTGCTTCGCTCCCACGCTCTCCTGGTGGAGCCCCTTCGACCGGAATTCCCCCAGGCTCCGCTCGATCTGCGCGTCGTCGTAACCGCAACGTCGGGGATCGGCGCCGAGCGCGGTGAGCATCGACACGACCCGCCGGCACTTCTCACACCGCCCGCAGGGACGCACGCGCTCGCCTTCCTTGTGTGCGGCGTGGCAGGACACCTGCAGCGTCTGCAATTCGGGATAGCGCTCGGTGAGGATCTTCAGGATGAGCAGCTCCGACAACGGGCGCAGCACGGAGTACTGGACCAGGTTCCACTGCTTGCGGCCGAACCAGCGGCTGAACGCCTGGTCGAACCAGCGGCTCTGGTCGTAGAGGCCGCAGTAGTGGGCGACCTGCCCGTTGGTGGAGCGCACCGTCGTGTCGAATTCGCTCCCGACGTGCAGGTTTCCCACACCACTGCGGCGCAGGACGGGGAGCGCGCCGAACAGGAACACCGCGACCGTCCAGAGGCGGATCGGGTAGATGTCCGCGCGCACGCGGTGCCAGTCCGGACGCACGAAAGGCAGGTGCTGCAACATCGCGCTGAACACGCGGTCCGCGTTGGTCCAGACCCGCGACGTGTTCGGTTCGTTGCGGGCGAAGTGGCGATAGGCGTTGAGCGCGGTGAACCAGTGCCGGCCCGACTCGTTGACGAATACCGAATGGACCTCGCGACCGGTCTCGCGCAGGAGGCCGTAGCTGAGCAGGCTGTCCTTGCCCCCGCTCGAGAGGACCGCGTGCTTCCGTGCGTCGGCCTTCGGCCATGCCACCTCGGCAGCGGACGGTTGCTCGCCCTTGAACACGATCTTCGCGCGCAGCCAGGAGTGGCGGCGCTCGGACGGGAGCGACCGGACCTCTTCGCTGAGGAAGGGGTTGGGGTCGAGGAACTTGATCGCGAAGATTTCGCGTGCCGTGTGCGCCGCGTATTCCTCGATGAAGCGCCGGTCGTGACGGTCGTAGGATCCGATGAAGACCATCTTGCGACAGAAGAGCCCGTAGTTGAGCGCCACCTGGGCGCCGATCATGCAGGCCAGATTCTGCGTGCCCGGATCCGCCGGTTCGAAGACATCGACCTCGTAGCGGAAGATCAGTTCGTGAGTGGTGCTCTGCCCTGCCTGTTCGACCACATAGGGCACGATGAGACGACGCGGTTCGACCTTGACCGGGCCGACGGTCAGGCTGTCGATGCACTCGAGGATGGCCAGCGGATCTTTCCGGCGCGCCTTCAGGTCCGCCTTCCGCGGAGTCATGATCTCACCCCGGCTGAGAGCGCCTCGATGCAGTCCAGGATCGGGGACAGGTCCCCGAACAGGGCGTCGACCGTCGGCAGCCCGCTCTCGGCCTCCATCGCCGTGCAGGCGGCGGGGATCTCCTCGCGGGTCATTCCCTCGTGGTTCAGCGTCAGCGCGACCACCGGCCGGCCCGAGATCATCTGGATGGCCTGGATCTGCTCGTGCAGCGGCTGGATCGGGTAGCCGGGAAACCCGTCGTACTCCAGCCTACGCGGTGCGTGCTGCAGGATCACGGCATGGGGCCGCCCTGCCGCGAGGAGTTCGAAGCCCCCCGGATAGGCAGGATTCATCAGCGCGCCCTGACCCTCGAGCACCATGAAGTCCGGGCGGGTCTCCTCGAAGGCGGTACAGATCGCGTGCTCGATCTCGCCCGAGACGAAGTCGTTCACCAGCGAATCGAGAAGCACGCCATAGCCCACGCCCTGCATCCACGCGGTCTGGCCGGTGCCGATCATCTCCACGGAACGCCCGCGCGCCTCCAGGCCCTCCACGATCTTCCACGCGGTGGTGCGCTTGCCGACAGCGGAGTCCGTGCCCAGGACCGCGACGCGCGTCGACGTGACGTTCTCGATCTCCCCGGTGAAGAAGTGCAGGTCCGCCCGCTCCGGCGGGCGACGTACATCACGGATCGCGACCCCCCGGTCCCGGGCGAGCGCGGCGAGGTCGGGGTCTTCCGAGAGGAAATCGTGGAGTCCGGAATCGACGTTCAGGCCCCGGCGCAGTGCGTCGGCCACGACTTCCCGGGCCCGGCCGGGAAGCCGCCCGCCATCGGGGGCCAGGCCGATCACGAAGTGCGTCGCCCGACGACCCTGCTCCACCGCCGCGGCCACGGCCTCGTCCAGCGAACCGACCACGGGGATCTGATTGGGCACCCCGTCGAGTACCGCTCCCGCATCGGAACCGCGGTGGCGCGAGTCGACGATGCAGATCAGCTCGTAGCGCCGCGTCCGCCGCACGAGACCGTGCGCCGTCTTGCCGTTCGGCGTACCGAACGCGCCCTCGCAGTAGACGATGGCGGAGCCTTCGGGGAATCGGGGGGTCATCTCACTTCCGTCCGGTGAGGAGGACCACGTAGCGGTCGCCCGGCAGCGGATCGCGCACGTGGCGGTCCACCAGAGCGAAGAGACCGGCGGTCGAGGCGGGCAGTGCATTCAGGCCCTGCTGCTCGCGAATGGACCTGGCCTGCGACATCAACGCCTTGTCGCTCACGTGCGCGGCCCAGCCCTCCGACGACCAGATTGCATCCAGGGCGAGGTCACCATCGATCGAATGCCAGTTGATGAGCGGCTCGTTGACGGGCGTCTCGCGGATCTTCTCCGGCGGGAGGTCCTCGCAGGTGGTGTGACCGTTCCGCCAGGCATGCACGATCGGGTTCTTGCGGTACGACGACCCCGCGACGATGCGCGGCACGCGCGAGGTCTTGCCACGACGGTACAGGCTGACGAAGCCCCGATAGACGCCGGCCAGGGTGGTGCCGTTGCTCACCGGAATCGCGACCGCCGCCGGCGCATCGCGCAACTCGTCGTAGATCTCGTAGGCGATCGCGCCGTAGGCCCGCAACTGGAGGTCGAGGTTCACGCCCCCGGGGTTCGCATCGTAGAACTCGCGTTCGAGCGCGCGGTCGCGGGACGCCTCCACGGCCCGCTCGTAGTCGCCGGCCACCTGCTCGATCTCCGCGCCCCGCTGGGTCATCTCGATCTCGCGCCGGGTCCGGTAGCCTTCCGGGATGAAGATCACGCAGCGCAGGCCTGCCATCTGCGCGGCCAGGGCCACGGCCGCCCCGTAGTTGCCACAGGTGGCGACCGTGATGGTGTCGAAGCCGCGGCGCAGTGCATCCTGGGCCTGGGCGAAGGCAATGCGGTCCTTCTGCGTGCCCGAGGGATTGGACCCCTCGAATTTCAGGAAGATCTGCCGCAACCCGACCTCGCGCTCGATGTTGCGCGCGCGCAGGAGGTCGGAGTCCCCGACCTCGGAATCGATGATGTCCTCGTAGGCCTCGAGCCGCTCGTCGAGATCACGCTCGGGATCCGAGGCGACCTCGGCCTGGCTGACGATCTCACGGGGCAGCGGGGTGTCGGACGGGCTCGCGCTGTCCAGCAGGGGGACCGCGACCTCGGGCTCACCTTCGGGACTCTGATTCATCGACCTATCCTTCCGGACCGGACGATCGCTGGACCACAGGCCAGCGTGGGCTCCCCGGCGGAAGCGGGCGCCTCCCGGAGCGCCGCGAAGTATACGCGGTCGCGCGCTCAGCCGCGAGAGCCGGCGCCCGTACTTTCTTCGACCGGATCACTGCCCGGGGTGATGTCGCCCGGCGCATCCTCCTCGACCGGGAGCACCGGGCGCATGGAGAATCCCCGCTTGGACCGGAGCCCGAATGGCCTCAACCCCATCCGCGACCAGACCATCGCGGAGCTGCGCCCGATGCTCGCCAGCATGAACGGCGCACCGAGCGAAACCACCGGCCTCCCCGCAATGCTGACGACGAAGACGCTCTGCCCGGCGAACACGATCGGGCGGGTCTTGCGCGTGCTCTTCTCCAGGAGCATCGAGAAGTAGCCCACCTCGTACCCGTACCAGGACGTGCCCGACCACATCTGGGCCAGGATGACCATCCCGAGACCGTTCGCGAAGAACCACGGCAGCGGGACCACCGCGACGAACAGCATCGTGGTCAGGAAAACCAGCTTCGCGCCCCTCCGGTCGATGAGATGGCCCCAGGCCGAGGTCATCAGCGCCTTCACGACGATCACGCTTGCCGAGGGAGAGTGGGTGGCGACGGCCATACTTGCAGAGGGTACGCATTCCGCCGCCTGGCTCGGCAGGGCGCCGACTGGCAAGCGACCGGCTTTTTCGGGCGTCAACAGGAACCGCGTCGTGAACGCAAGATTGTGGAGCACGGCGGGGCGGCGAACATGCTTCAGCCGTTCCTTGAGGCTGGGGCTCTCGCACCGGTGACCTGAGTAGGCCCGGAAAGACAGTTGGAAGGGCGCGCCCTCCGAGCGGTACAATGGGCGACGACACTTGTCTGGCCGCTCGCGCTCCGGATCGACATGTTGGTCGCGACCGACAGTACATGTCGTCAGCCACGCTGACATTCGGGAGGCGTCCGTGATTCGGCCGTACAGACCATCAGACCTTGATGGCGTCATGGAGGTTTGGACAAAGGCGTCGGCCGTAGCACACCCGTTCCTGAGTGCGGAGTTCCAGACAGCAGAACGTCACCACATTGCCACCGTGCACCTTTCCAATGCGGAGACCTGGGTCTGGGAATCTGACGGGTCGGTCCTCGGCTTCATCGCCTTACTGGGAAATGAAGTCGGCGCCATATTCGTACACCCGAGATTTCACGGAACCGGCATAGGGCGAGCGCTGATGGACCACGCGCGCAAGCTGCGTCGGGAGCTTGAAGTCGAAGTGTTCACGGAGAACGCGATCGGTCGCACGTTTTACGCCCGGTATGGCTTCGAGCTGATCCGCGAAAAAGTCCACGAGCAAACTGGGCTCGGTGTGATGCGGCTTGGATTGGAATCTGACGGGCGCTAGCAGATTCAGTCGCGCTGCGGACTTTCAAGCCTTAAGCAGCAGAGGGCAGCCGCTTTGAGTTGCAGCTGAAACACGAAGTCGTCAGGCGGCTCGGGGCAGTTCGCCTACTCCATGCGGAGGACCAAATGGACTACCAAGATGGGCAAGCCGCAATTGGCCAGCTCATTCCCCTTCTCACGAACTACGGCCTGCAGATTCTCGGCGCGATCGCCATTCTCGTCGCAGGACGAATTGTCGCTGGCTTATTCGGGGGGGCGACTCGACGCGCGTTGACGCGCCACGAGATCGATGAATCTCTCGTCGGGTTTGCCGCGGGTTTCGTCAAGGGCGGCATCATCGTGTTCGCCGTGATCGCCGCACTGTCGCAGTTCGGGGTGCAGACGACATCCTTCGTGGCCGTCATCGGCGCTGCTGGGCTCGCCGTTGGCCTGGCACTGCAGGGCTCTCTGTCCAATTTCGCGGCGGGCGTTCTAATCCTGTTGTTCAGACCCTTTCGGGTTGGTGATCTGATCGAGTCTGCAGGATCACGAGGAAAAGTGCAGGAAATAGGAATCTTGGCGACCACGCTCGCCACGCCCGATAATCAGAAAGTGATCTTGCCAAACGGGGCTCTCATGAACGGCAAGATCGTTAATGTAAATGCGTTCCCGACACGCCGAATCGACCTCGTGGCGAGTATTGCGTACAACGACGACGTTGACCAGGCACGAGATGTGTTGCGCGCGGTGCTTGCTGCCCACCCGAAGGTGCTGAAAGATCCTGAGTCGGTCGTGGAAGTTCTGGAGATGGCCGATTCATCGGTAAATCTGGTTGTCAGGCCGTGGGTCGAGACCGCTGACTACTGGGCGGTCTACTTTGAGCTCAACCGCGCGATCAAACTCGAGCTCGAGCGACACGGACTCACGATACCCTTTCCGCAGCGTGACATCCATTTGTTTCAGCCCAATAACAGGCGAATCGAGAGCGACTCGTGATGAACCCTGACGGTCAACCAGTTTCGGACCAGGTGTTCTCGTGTCGCGTGCCCTGAGACCATCCGGCAAGTCGCCGTTCTGGTCCGTAATCATGACAGCTCTGTGTGCCTGCTCGCCGGGCGGGCGCGGTTCCGCGGGCGACGTCGAGATCTCGTCGTTCGTCGAAGACGCCCTGGTTTCCGGAAAGGTCCTTCAGAACAGCACGGCGTGCGAGGTGGACGCGGTGTGCTTTCTACGCATCGCATTTTCTGACACGTCCATCGTTGCTCTGTATGGCACGGGGGAACGGCCTGCCCCCGAGTGCCCGATGTCGAGCGACATATCCGACGTCGCGTTTCGGATTGCGCCCGACGAGGTGGTCAGCGTGATCGTCTCGAGGTGCGGATTGGACGGATATTACCTGCGACGACTCGAGAAGGCGTCCGCAGATGAAGCATTCAACCATGATCTGATGGCGGCTGCGATCGACTCGATCATCGCTCACGTACCGGACTCCGTTGCTGTATGCCTTACCGTGTATGACGACGACGGCTGGCCGAGAGCACCGAGCGCCAAGTTGCTGGGCCGAATTCGGAGCCGGGCCGTAGTTCCGCCCGCCGCATGTCCGGAGACGTACTCTGCGATGGTCCAGCCTGTAGATTCGCTCGGTCGACCGGTGGCGAGGGAGCCGCCGTACGGGCACGTGGATCCGCTTCGCCTGAGCGTCGTCCGATACGACGTGGAAGCCCGGGGATCCGTGTCGATCGTGGTCAACGAGGATCAGGGCACCGTCGGCCGCCGCTACATCTGCTCCGCTGAACTCGTGAGTGGCGAGCCGGTGGCAGCATGCCGAATCGTCTCCCGCTGGATTTCCTGACGCCGGGCGATGCGATTGGCGGCGATGAGAACATCAACTCGTTGACACGCATCCGTCGATCAGACTACTTTGCATTACAAAGTATACCCGCACAGGGAGGCAGCTTATGCCCCGGTGGCTGAAAGTCATCCGCGGGATGATCCGCACGGGCCTGATCTTCGCCGCAGGTGTCGCCGTCGTCGCTTCGATGGTTGCCGGTATCGTGTGGCTGCTCCCCGGGGGTGGGGGTGATCGAGAGCTGGTCCGGATGGTCGTCGCGAGTGCGATCTGGTCCTTCCCGATCGGTATGGCCTTTTCTGGCTTCCTGGCGATAGGCGCGCGCCGCCGCTCGTTCGACGAGCTGTCGATTCCCCGCTTCGCCGCCCTGGGTTCCGGTGCCGGGCTTCTGTTGTTCGCGCTACTGGCGACAAACGCATGGCAGGCGTGGTCCGTCTCGACGGCGATCGCCAACGCGACGATCTTCGTACTGCTGGGCGGTGGGGCGGCTACGGCGACTCTGGTGATCGCCCGAAAGGCCAAGCCTGCGCTGGAGCCTGGCGACGAGTGGCCCAGCCTGGAGGAGGGGTAGATGGTGGGCGTGACCTCGGGCATTCACCTTGTTCGGAAGAGATATGCAATGAGAACGAACCTGCTTGCGCTTGCAACACTATTCGTGGCGTCGATGACCGGCTGTGTCCCGACTGAATCGGGAGAGACAGATTTGACCGCGCAAGATGTGACCCCCGCGACGGAAGCGCCGGAGTATTTCCTTCTGCGACCGGAAGTCGAACGGGCCTACGGGTACACACACGCCATCAAGATCGGGGATGACATCAAGATTTCAGGCGCCGTGAGTATGGATGATGAGGGCAACCCCACGGCCGTCGGCGACCTGGAACAGCAGATGAAGAACGCCTACTCGGATCTGGGCAGGGTCCTGGATCACTTCGGCTATACGTTTGATGACGTGATCGTGGAGAACGTCTTTACTACCGACATGGCGAAGTTCCTCGAGGTCGCGGCGTATCGAGCTTCGATCTACACGAATCAGTTTCCGACCGGGTCGTGGCTTGAGGTCAAAGGGCTCGCTCTTCCGGAGTTCTTGATCGAGATCGAGCTGGAGGCACATCGGTCCAGATAGCTACGGACCGCGTCACCGCCGCGACTTGCGGCTCGACGAACTGCGGTCGATGTGGACGCGGGAAAGGAACCGAGCGAATGAAGCGCGTGACAGGCCTTGGGGGCATGTTCTTCAAGAGCAAAGACCCCAAGGGGACCCTCGATTGGTACCGCAAGCATCTGGGGATAGACTCCACGGAATGGGGTGGCTTCGCCTTCCGGTGGCTCGAGTCCGAGCAACCGGAGGAGACCGGCTACACGGTGTGGAGCGTCTTTCCGGACGACACGAAGCACTTCTCCCCGAGCCAGCATGCCTTCATGGTGAACTACAGGGTCGATGACCTGGAGGGCTTGATGGCGGCGCTCCGATCCGAGGGCGTCGAGGTGGCAGGAGAGATCGAACAGCATGAAAACGGCAAATTCGGGTGGATTGTCGATCCCGAAGGCCGGAAAGTCGAACTGTGGGAACCAGTACCATCGAGGGACGACCCATATCTGTAGGAAGGCAGACACCGGATGAGCGATTCGCCTGGAAGTCTCGCCAGGACCTGGCTTCGCGCGTGGGACACCGGCGACCTGAGCCTTCTCCGGCTCACACCCGATTTCGTCCACACGAGCCCGTTCGGGCGCATCGAGGGCGCGGAAGAGTATTTACGCATCGTCGAGCCGATGTCGCGAAAGAGTGTCCTGAGCATCACCGTGAGGGATGTGATCGAAGACGAGGGCCGGGCGGCCATCACCTACGAACTGGAAACCCCGGCCGGCAGGGTCGAAGCCTGCGATTGGATCTTCGTGGAGCAGGGCCGAATCCGCGAAGTGAATTCGTACTACGACAGCGTTACGAACCGGGCGGCCCTCGACGGCTGATTGAGTGCGACCGGTAGCAGATCCCGAGGACGGTTGGCGGTCGGCTATCGCGTTTTCTTCTTCCGCTTCGGTTCCGGGAGTTCCCGTGTGGTGATTCTCGCCAGCTCGCTCAGCCATTCGCCGTCCTCGATCTGGGCCTCGATCAACAGCGCCGGCTTGGCGCCGGGATAGGGCGGCGCTTCCACTACGTTTCCTATGAACGCGCGTCCACCTTCGGTGGGCTTGAACAGCAATCGATCGTCGCAGATCATTCCGAACATCTTGCCGTCGCTGAACAGCCCGTACTCCCCGAACATCTTCCTGGGGCTGACGCCACAGTCTCGGTCGAACTGATCGACGACGTACTCGACGAAGCTGGGATCCGACGCCATGTTGACGCCTCCGTGCAGGTTTCCTTTGCCGTGCTGTACGGAACGCAAGCTAATGCCCACGCACGACAGTTGAGACAGGATGGTGATGTATGGGCATCGACGGTAACCGAAAGCCGGCACGCTGATGCCTCGCCACGTCGCTCTTCTTCGGGGTATCAACGTGGGCGGGCACAGGGTCAAGATGGACCGACTCCGTGAACTGTTCGAGGAGCTGGGCTTCGATCACGTGACCACCTTCATCGCGAGTGGAAACGTGATCTTCTCAGTCGATTCTGCGGATCCTGCCGCCTTGCAGACCCGGATCGAGACCCATCTTGCGAGCCGGCTCGGCTACGACGTACCCACGTTCCTTCGCACTCCAGCCGAACTCGAGGCCGTCGCCGCCTATCCGTGGGACGAGCCTCCCAAGAGAACGACACCTGGCTCGTCGCTTTACGTGATTTTTCTCGCCGAGCCTGCGTCGGCCGAACTGTCCGCCGCCTTTCAGAGCCTCAACTCCGGGATGGACGACTTCCAAGTCTCCGGCCGGGAAGTTTACTGGTGCATTCAGGGCAAGATCACCGACTCACCTTTGTTTGCCGGGGGTCTCGAAAAGGTGACGAGGAACGTGCCGAATACGACACGCAACATGACCACCCTGCGTCGGTTGGTCGCAAAGTTGTGAGGTAACGAGAGGCAAGGGTCATTTCGGTTCGAGGGACATCACGTAGGCGTAACTCTCGTTCAGGTAGGCGGCGAGCGTGTCCAGGTCTTCGAGCATCTCATCAGGCACCAGCACGTACTCCCTCATTACGCTCCCGTACGATCTGTAGGGTCCGCTCGAGTGTTCTTCGATGAAGCGATCGTACCTATCCTTCGGGAGCCGGATGCCGATCTCGCCGTCCTTGTTAAGCAGCGAGAACATGTATCCGTTCGCCGACGTATAGATCATCGACTTCCCTTTTCGCTCGAACTCGGGACACTTCGCAACCAGCGCATCGTAGATGGCCAGGCGTTTCGTCCAATGCTCTGAACTCATCCGGGGATCTCCTTGCGTGTCCATGTCTCGCGCCGTCTGAGCCGGCCTGCCTACTATACTAGTGCGTGAATACTCCAAGCAGTACCGGACCATGGAGCACAGGTTTGCATGACACTCGCGTCGACCTCGTCACGGTGTGCCTGCTCGCGTTGATAGCGCCAGCGGCCGCGGCCTGTCAGGAACCAGGCGTCAGGCCCCCACCCGCCGGCAAGGAAGTTTGGGGACCGGTACCGCGCGTGGTCACGCCCGCCCCCGAGGACGCTGCAGGCATGCCGCCGTCAGACGCCATCGTGCTGTTCGACGGAACGAACCTCGACGAATGGGTCAACGTGCGCGACGGCACGCCGGCCGGGTGGTACTTGTCTGACGGGTTGATGACGGTGAACCACGACGCCGGCAGCATCGAAACGCGGCGTCGATTCGGCAACTACCAGCTTCATATTGAATGGCGCGTCCCGATAGACGTGACGGGGAGCGGCCAGGGGAGAGGAAATGGCGGCGTGTTCCTCGCATCGCCCGGGCCGGGCAATCGAGGATACGAGTTGCAGATCCTCGACTCCTACCAGAATGAGACCTACGTGAATGGGATGGCCGGCAGCATCTACAATCAGTCGATTCCCCTC
>Ga0224512_10003796_pt1 | contig 13137 bp, 14 predicted proteins | sample SF_May12_sed_USG_4_FD_169103 | JGI IMG/M metagenome (GOLD analysis project Ga0224512, IMG submission 169103) | Sediment microbial communities from San Francisco Bay, California, United States - SF_May12_sed_USGS_13 | ecosystem: Environmental > Aquatic > Marine > Sediment | place: USA...
CACGGCGACGGCGGACGGCGTCTCGATCATGATGCCCAGCTCGACGTTTTCGTCGAACTTGAAACGAGCGTGTCTGAGCTCCTCGCGCACCTCGGCGCAGATCTCCTTCGTCTTGATGACCTCCTCTATCTGCGAGATCATCGGAAACATGATCTTGACCTTACCGTGCGCGCTGGCTCGGTAGAGAGCGCGCAGCTGCGTCTTGAAGATGTCCTTGCGCGTCAGGCAGAAGCGGATGCCGCGCCAACCCATGAAGGGATTCAGCTCGGGCGAGCTGTGCAGATAGCTGGCGATCTTGTCGCCGCCGATGTCCAGCGTGCGGAACACGACCGGCTTGTTGCGCAGCGCCTCCACCACCGAGCGGTAGGCTTGGTACTGCTCCTCCTCCGACGGCAGGTACTCGTGCGAGATGAAGAAGTACTCGGTGCGGAACAGCCCCACGCCCTGGCCGCCGTGCTCGAGCACCGACGCGGCCTCGGCGGGCATGTCGATGTTCGCGGCCAGCATGAACTCCTTGTCGTCGAGCGTGGTGGCGGGGTAGCCGGCCAGCGTGAGCAGCTGCTCCTCCAGCTCGTGGTAGCGCGCCATCTCCTGGCGGTACTCCTGCAGGGTCTTCTCGCGCGGGTTGATTACGACCGTACCCGTGTTGCCGTCCACGATGACCGTGTCGCCGTTCTCGACCATACCGAACAGGTTCTCCAGGCCCAACACGGCGGGCAGGCCCTGCGAGCGCGCCAGTATGGCCGTGTGCGAGGTGCGCCCGCCCAGGTCGGTCGCGTAGGCCAGCGTCGTGTCCCGGTCGAGCTGCGCGGTGTCGCTGGGGGACAGATCGTGGGCGACGACCACCGCGGGTCCCGTCGGCTTCTCCACTCCGACCTTCTCGCGGCCCAGAAGGTTACGCATGAGCCGGCGCTTGATGTCCTTGATGTCGACGTAGCGGTCCTTGAGGTATTCGTCCTCGATCTCCTGGAAGGAGCGGATGATGTCCTCGACCACGGCGTTGAACGCCGCGGCGGCGTTGTAGCGCTTTTCGCGTATGAGCCTGAAGGTGCCGTCGCTGATGGTGGTGTCGTCGAGGATCATGAGGTGCGCGTCGAAGATGCGCGCGTGGTCGTCGCCCATGCGGTCCGTCACCAGGGATCGCACGTTGACGATCTCATTGCGCGTCTCAGCCAGCGTCTGCCGGAACAGCTCGATTTCCGACTCGACAGCCGATTCGGGTACGCGCGTGCGCGGCACGACGAGGTGCTCGGGATCCTTGAGAAACGCCTCGCCGATGGCGATGCCGGGCGAGGCGGAGATACCCCGCTTGACGATCTCGCGCCGCTCGCGCGCCGTGTCGGCGCCGGGCGCGCTGCCGACCTTCTCCAATCCGTTTCCGCTCATTGGTACCGCCTGACCTCCGTGGTCCGGAGCGATCGCCTCCTCTATTCCTCGTGGAAGTTCTGCTCGAAGAGATTCGCCAGCGCCCGCTGTGCGGCCTCCTCGTCCGGCCCCTCGACGACGACACGCACGAACGCCCCGCGCGCGGCGGCCAGGCCGGCCAGCCCCAGGATGCTCTTGCCGTTGGCCGAGCGATCGCCGTTATGCACCGTGACCTCGGAACGAAACTGCGCCGCCACCTTGACGAACTCGCCGGCGGCCCGCAGGTGCAGGCCGATCTTGTTGTCGATGCGCTTGGTGAACTCGAGCATATCTCCCTCGGGCCCCGCGGCCCTACATGAGCAACAACGTTACCACCGCCGACAGTGGAAACAGCAGGATCGCGACCCTCGAGAGAGAGATGTCCTTGCGCAGTAGCACCACCGCCGCCGCCGCGAGCGCCGCGCCGAGGCCGAGCATCGACGTGGAGTCGCGCGCGAACCGGAACAGCACGACCGCCACTAGCGCTCCCCCGACACTCGCTCCGATGCTCTGTACGATTCCCAGAAGACGCTGAAACGCGGGGCCCGAGAAGACGTCTACCAACTCCCAGCCCTTGGCGTAACCGAAGTAGACGCCCCCGAGACGGCAGGACAACACGACCAGGTTGTAGAGCAACCAGGTTGCCACTAACCCTATGAAAGACTGATATATAGCAAACAAGCAGGCCAGTGTCAATGCCAGCGGCTTGAGCGCGCCCAGGAACAGCAGGTCGCCCATCGCGGCCAGAGGACTGCTAATCGAACGCTTGAAGTACTCGACGTCCGCGGGGGCGACGGGGCGGCCGGCCAGGCGATCCTCCTCGAGTCGGATCACCCCGCCGACGATCATCGGCGCGAAGTTCGGGTTGCAGTTGAAGAAGCCCAAATGTCGACTGAGCAATGAATTACCGTCCTGCTCGAGCTTGTGCGCGACGGGGGCAAGGGCGCGCGCGAAGGCGAGGCTCTGCATGCCCCGCGCGTGGAGCAACGCTTGCATCGGCAAGAGCCGCCAGCCGACGCGCAGGAGGTCGAGCCGGCCGATGCCGGCCGGGCCCCGCGCCACGCGTTCATGCCGGTCTACCCGATCCATAGGAGGATGAGCATGAGCATCGTGCTCAAGACGAGGAAGCGATTGAGGTGCCGGTGGGCGAAGGTCTGCCACAGCGCCGCGGCTCCGAGCGCGGGCAGCAGCAAGAGCCACTCGCGCGCGCCCGCGACCAGGGGCTCGCCCACCACGCCGGTCAGGCGCTCCGCCGTCGCCAGGGCGACGGGAAGGGCCGCGGCCACGAGCACGGCGCCCACGGCCGCGTGAAAAGTCAGGGAGAAGAAAAAGTAGCCTTCGATGCGCCAGGCCAGCCCCCGCGAGTCCAGGTCCGCGGGCGGATCGAACGCGGACAGGCGGGCGTCGCGCCAGCGGCTGGTCGTGCGCACCACCACCCCTCCCGCCTCGCCCACGGCCAGGCCCACGGCCGTGCCCGTAGCCACCATCAGGAGGGTGCGCGCGTCGCCGGTTTCCCGCAGCAGGAGCGCGGTGGTCGCCGCCCCCACCACGGCGCCCGAGACGACGTCGGGCCGGCGGGCGCCGCGCATGGGCAGGGCGGAGAGCCAGACCAACTCGAGGGCGGTGCCCACCATGAGCGCGGGCACGGGCTGGCCGACGAGGAGCCCCACCAGCAATGCGGAATAGATCGGGTGCGCGAGCATGCCGCCCCAGCCCGCGCGGTCGTCCGCGCTGAGCAGCCCGCCCAGGAGCGCGAGGATCACGACTTCTCGTGCCATCATGGTTTCTCCGACGGGCCGGGCGGCCCGCCCGGAGGCGACTCAAGACACTACCCGACCGCGCTGCCGCTGCAAAGCGGATATTGGCGGGGGTTCAGACGACCAGCGCGTTGATGATACGGGGGGGGTTGCCGGGGATGTCCTGGGCGCTGAGCTTGACGTTGCGCTTGACCAGCTCGCGCAGGTCGGCGCGGTCGTCGTCGGTGAGGAAGACGTAGGGGAGCAGTTCCTCGGCCCCCGTGCGGTAGTGGATGCCGCCGACGTTGACCTCCTCGAACGACACGCCCTTCTCGACCACGGCGCGCACATCCTTAGCCGTCTCGAAGAGCATCATCACCGCTTCGTTCTTGAACAGGTTGTTGAGGAGCTCGCGGGCGGTCTCCTCCAGGCCGAAGAAGGACACCTTCACGTGCCCGGGGACGCTACTGGTGTACACGCGCCGCTCCCAGGGGCTCTCCGCCACGCGATCGTTGGCCACCACGATGCGGTCCGGCTTGAGAGCGCGCGCCCAGCCCAGAACCACCTGTCCGTGGATGAGACGGTCGTCGATGCGTACGAGGCAGAGGGGCATCGCTCAGAAGTCGTCCGCCGAGACCCGGCGAATGCTGTTCCTTCCCCGGGCGATCAGCTCGTCCGGAAGCTGTTCGAACGTGACCTCTTCGCGCTTGTAGAGAAACGCGAGCAGCATGGGCAGGTTCACGCCGGCCACGATGCGTACGTCGTCTCGCGCTTGCTCCACGGTGAGGCACGCGTGGCAGCAGCTCCCGCCGAAGAAGTCCACGAAGACAATATAACGCGCGCCGGGCGGGCCCGCCGCGATCAATCTCTCGATCTCGTCCGCCAGCGTCTGCGGCGTCTTGCCCTCGTTGTTGACCGCCTGGCACCCGTCGTACTCGCCGAAAACCGACCGCGCCGTCCGCATCAACTCGGCTGCGAGGTCGCCGTGCGTCACCAGAATCGCGTTCACCATGTTCCGCTCGTGCCTATTCTGTGTCGTACCGGAGATAGTGGCTCGTTTGCCGCTCGCTCTTCATGAGGTCGATGAGCATGCTGTTGAACTTCTCGGCCGCGTTGACCCCGTAGACCTTGAGCATGTGGTTCATCGCAATGACCTCGGAGATCACGGTGATGTTCTTGCCCGGGAAGAGAGGAATCACCACCTGCGGCATCTGCACGCCGAGGATACTGGTGGTGCGGTCCTCGAGTCCGGCCCGGTTCCAGTCCTTGGTCGTATCCCAGTCCTCCAGGTGCACTTCCACCTCGACCCGCTTCTGCACACGCACCGCGCGAATGCCGAAGAGATCCTGAACGTTGATGATGCCCACGCCGCGGATCTCCATGAAGTGCTGCAGGTGCTCGTGCCCGCGTCCGATGACCACGTCGTCTCCGGTCTTGCGCACGTGCACGGTGTCGTCGGCGACGAGACGGTGTCCCCGTTCCACCAGGTCGAGCGCGATCTCACTCTTGCCGATCCCGCTGCGCCCGGTAAACAGAAGACCGACGCCGTAGACGTCCACCAGCGTGCCGTGCAGCTGGTCGGTCTCGGCGAAGAGGTCGTCCAGGGCCTTGGTCAGCTCGTGGATGAACGGCGTGGTGAGCATCTGCGTGCGCAGCACGGGCACGCCGTTGCGCCGGGCCGTCTCGACGAGATCGTCGGGGATCTCCAGCGAGCGCGAGATGATGATGCAAACGACGGGCACGGAAAAGAGCCGCTCGATGGACTCCAGGCGCACCACGTCCGAGCGCGTGTTCAGGTAGAGGATCTCGGTCTCGCCGAGTACCTGGACGCGCTCGTTGAGGAAGTTCTGCATGAACCCGGTGAGCGCCAGACCGGGGCGGTGAATGTCCGTCACGGTGATGGGCAACGGCCCTTCCTCGACGCCGTTGACCAGCTCGAGGCCCAGGGCTTCTCCGTGACGGTCCATCAGCTCGCGGACCGTCAACTTGGGTTTTTTCATCTATACCTCGTCCGGAGCCTCCTCGCCCGCCCGTTCCTGCGCCTGGGCGGCCGCTTCGCTCAGACTCTTGTTCGCCTTGCGCTTCTTGAGTCTCCCCTTGTGCTTGCGCAGTTGCGCCTCGAGCTTGTCCACGGAGCGGTCGACGGACAGGTACATGTCGTCCGACTCCTCTACACCGACGAAATCGCGGCCGTTGACGTGCAGGGTGACCTCGAAACGGTGCCGGTATTTTTCCAGCGAAAAGATCAGGTTCGCGTTGACGATGTGGTCGAAGTACCGCTTGAGGTTCTGCACCTTGCCCTCGGCGTAGTCCTTGAGGGCGGGGGTCAGGTCGTAGTGTCTGGCCGTCGTCGTGATGTTCATCAGCCACCCCTTTCTATCGCAGATCGAGAAGCGCCACGCCCCCCCCGCGCATCCGCGCCCGGGGGCTGTGCGCCCGATCTTCGAGTCATTCGTGTACGGGGATATCGGAAAGAACTTCCGGTGGCCGGCTCGGCGGGTTCCGGTGCATGCCAGGTAATGGGCCATTGCCTCTGCTGGTAAGATACACCTGGGGGCACCCGGCCGGCAACACCAACCGCCGTCCCCTAGTACTCCTTGCGCATACGGGCCGGGAGGATGCTCAGCTGCTCCCGGTACTTGGCCACCGTACGCCGCGCGATGTTCAGACCCTCTTTCTTGAGCATGTCGGCGATCTTCTGATCCGACAACGGAGAACGGGCGTTCTCCCTCTCGATGATACGCCGGATCTTGTCCTTGGCGCTCTTGGCGGACACCTCTCCGCCGTCCTCCGTCCCCAGGCTGCTCGAGAAGAAGAATTTCAGCTCGAACACCCCCCTCGGCGTCTGGACGTACTTGTTCGTCGTCACCCGGCTCACGGTGGACTCGTGCATGTTGATCTCGCTGGCCACCTGGTTCAGCGTGAGCGGCCTCAGGTAGGCCGTCCCTTTCTCGAGGAACTCGCTCTGCTTGCGTACGATGGACTCCATCACCTTGACCATCGTTCGCCGGCGCTGCTCTATCGTCTGTATGAGCCAGCGCGCCGATTTGAGCCGGGAGTTGATGAACTCGCGCGTCTCCTTGTCGCTGTCGCGGGTGTCCTTCAGCAGCTCGTCGTGGTAGGACTGGCTCACGCGCAGGCGCGGTATGTTCTTGTCGTTCAGGTAGACCACGTACTTGCCGTCGATAATTTCGACGATGAGGTCGGGTATCACGTACTTGGGATCCTCGGCCACCACCTCGAGGCCGGGCTTGGGGTCGAGCGTGGCGATCAGCTTGCACTGATTCTGCACCTCTTGAATGGAGATGCGCAGCTTCTTGGCGATCTCGAGGTACTTCTTCTGCTTGAACTCGTCGAAGTGGTCGCGGATGATCCTCGCCGGCATCGAGTCTAGCAGGCCGCGCGAGCGCAGCTGGAGGAGGAGGCACTCCTGCAGGTTGCGCGCCCCCACGCCGGGCGGGTCGAAGGACTGGATGATCTCCAGGACGGCATCCACCTCCTCCACGCTCACGCCGAAGGTCATGGCCACCTCCTCGACGTCGCTGGTGAGGTAGCCGCTCTCGTCGAGGGAGCCGACGATGTAGTCGCCGATGGCGAGGATCTTCTCGTCGTCGGTGGCGATGCGCAGTTGGCTGGTCAGCTGGTCGGTGAAGGTCTGCTTCGCCACCGGCACCTTTTCGAAGAAATCCTCGTGGGTCTCCTCTTCCCCCGCCTGGCCGAGCTCGAAGCCGTGGTTGAAATACTCGTCCCAGTCCACCGTCTCGGCTCCGGCCTCCCCTTCGTCCAGGCGATCCTCCTCCTTCTGGCTCTCCGCCTCCTCCTTGGGCTTCTCCTCCTCGCGCTCTTCCTCGCGCTCTTCGGCCTCCTGGGTCTCCTCCAGGTCGTCGATCTCCTCGAGCAGGGGATTCTCCATGATTTCCTGCTTGAGCATTTGCTGCAGCTCGATCGCCGGCATCTGCAGAAGCTTCAGCGCCTGCTGCAGCTTGGGCGTCATCACCAGCTGTTGTCTTTGTTTCAGGTGCAGACCGATTTTCATGTCCATTTCAACCGCCTGATGGTGTCTTCTCCGTTGCCGGACTACAGGGTGAAAGACTCTCCCAGATAGATCTCGCGCACCTCGGCGTCCCCGGCCAGCTCCGCGGCCGTGCCGGCGCGCTTGATGGCTCCCTCGTACATGATGTACGCGCGGTCGGTGATCGAAAGCGTGTCGCGAACGTTGTGGTCCGTGATCAGGATGCCCAGCCCGCGCCGCTTGAGCTTGCGCACGATTTCCTGCAGGTCCTGCACCGCGATCGGATCGATGCCCGCGAAGGGCTCGTCGAGGAGCATGAAGTTGGGCTGCGAGACCAGCGCCCGCGTGATCTCCAGACGGCGCCGCTCGCCGCCGGAGAGCTGGTGCCCCATGCTCTTGCGGATGTTCGCGATGTCCAGCTCCTGCAGCAGCGATTCGAGCACGTCCGCGCGCTCGGAGCGCTTGTAGGGCATGGTCTCGATCACCGCCATCAGGTTCTTCTCCACGCTCAGCCCGCGGAAGATCGAGGGCTCCTGCGGCAGGTAGCCGATGCCCATGCGCGCGCGCCGGTACATGGGCAGGCTCGTGATCTCCGCGCCGCCCAGGCGGATGCGGCCGCCGTTGGGTCGGATCATGCCCACGATCATGTAGAACGTCGTGGTCTTGCCCGCACCGTTGGGGCCGAGCAGCCCCACTACCTCGCCCGGCTTGACCTCGATGCTCACGCCGCTGACGACGCGGCGCTTGCCGTAGACCTTGACCAGCTCGTCCGTGGCCAGGCTGGCCGCGCCGGCCGCGGGGGTTGGGTTATTCGACGAGGTTTCCTTCGTCATCGACGATCCGTGCCTTCACGTCCCTCTTGATGTCCACCGAACCCAGCTCGTGGTCGCACTCGAGCCCGTAGCCGGTGATCACGTCGTTGCCGCGCGTGAGCTTGACGAAGCTGTCGCTCACGATCTGGTCTTTCTCGTTGACGTAGCGCAGGCTGTCCGTCTCCAGTACGTCGCCCTCCACGGAGACGACCACCACGTCTCCGTAGGCGAGCATATCGTGCGAGTCGAGCAGGTACTCGCCGCTGCGCGAGGTCAGGGTGGTCTGCGGTCGTCCGTCCTTGTCGAAGAACTGGATCCGCGGCTGGTCCATCACGAACACCTTGCGCTGCGCGAAGCGTCGCGCCTCCGGGGCGGCCAGGCGCCAGCGGATGCGCCCGCTGTCCGTCTCCTCCGTCGTGAACGCGGCGATAATCTCCTCGGGCAGCTCGTCCTCGGTCCCCCGCGCGGCGCCGCCCCCGTCGCGCCCGCACCCGGCCGCCAGCCCCAGCGCCGCCGCTACCGTCACCGCGATCCTAACCCCGAGCCGCATCCGCCGTCTCCCTCCACCGCTGGTGAAACCACACCCACTGCTTCGGATCGATCCGTATGAGCCGCTCCACGGCCAGCGAACAGGCCGCTGTCATCGCTTGCACCGACGCTTCGCGGCTCTGTGCCGGCGGCGGCTCGATCTCCGGGAGCACGTGCACCACGTGCTTGCCCCGGTGGTTGAGGAAGATCCCCATGGGCAGGATCTTCGCGCCCGTCATGAGCGCCAGCTTGGCCACCGCCGTCGGCGTCAGCGCCGGGCGGTTGAAGAAGGGCACGTACACGCCGCTGACGCGCGTGTGCTGGTCGATCAGCACGCCGAGCACCTCGCCCCGTTTGAGCACCGCGATCATTTCGCGCGGGCTCGCGTCGCGGTCCAGCGAGACTACGCCTACCGAGCGCCGCACGGCCACGAGGCGCTCGTTGAAGCGCTCGGTGCGCACCCGGCGCGCCACCGCCGTCACGCGGTAGCCGCGGCTGACGAAGTAGGCCGGCATCAACTCCCAGCAGCCGATGTGGCCCGTTATCACGATCAGGCCGCGACCGGCGCCGTAGGCCCGCTCCAGGCGCTCCAGCCCCTCGACGTGGTCGATGCGCTCGGCCAGAGCCCGCGGGCTCGCGCCTTCGAGGCGCAGAAACTCGTAGACGTTGCGTCCCAGCGCGCGGAACATGGCCGTCACCATGGCGTCTCGAACCATGGGCGCCGCTTCGGGGAATGCCAGCGCCAGGTTGTCGGCCGCGCGGCGGCGGTCCCGCTCCAGGATCCGGGCGGCGAGCCTGCCCAGGCCGGAAAAGACGCGATGGCCGATCGCCCGCGGCGTGCCCCGGGCGACCCACCCCAGCACCCTCACGGCTCCGTAGCCCATGGCGTGCTTGATTTTCTTGCTCGCGCGCACCGACGCGCCCCCGGATCGTGCCCAAAAACTTGCCCCTTCGCGGGGTCCGCGAACGGCAGAACCTGTTTACACTTAATTAGTTAGCACAATCCTACCCCCTTGTCAAGCAACCCCTGTGCCAAAGAAGGCACTCCGGGGCATTTTGAGGAGGGGCGGGCTATTCGGTGCGCAGGCCGGCGCGCAGAATGTCGTGGAGGTGGAGGAGCCCCGTGGGGCGGCCGGCGGTGTCGACGATGAAGAGCATGAGGAGCGGCCCGGGGCGGTTGAGCTCCATGTGGGCCAGCGCGTCGGCGGCCAGCACCTCGGGATCGATGGTCTTGGGGTCGCGCGTCATCACCTCGCGCACGGATCCGTCGAGGGCGTCGTCGCGGCGCGCGAGGATGCGCTTGAGGTCGCCGTCGGTGATGATGCCGGTGAGCACGCCGCCCTCGTCCACCACGCCGGTGCAGCCGATGCTCTTCTCCATGATCTCGAAGAGCGCTTCGCGCAGCGTGGTCTGCTCCTGCACCAGGGGGACGTCGTCGCCGGTGCGCATCACTTCGCGCACGCGCAGCGTGAGCCGGCGGCCGAGGATGCCGCTGGGGTGCATGCGCGCGAAGTCCGCGGCGGTGAAGCCGTTGCGCTCGGCGAGCGCGCTGGCCAGCGCGTGCCCCATCACCAGCGACGCGGTGGTGCTGGTGGTGGGCGCGAGCCCGAGCGAGCCGGCCTCGCGCGGCACGCGAATGTCGAGCACGATGTCGCTCTGGCCGGCGAGGTAGGAATCGGGCGTGCCGGTCATGCCGATGATCCTGACGCCGAGGTCCTTGAGGGCCGGAATGAGCGCGCGCAGCTCGTCGCCGCCGCCGCTCTTGGAGACGATCAGCGCCGCGTCGCCGCGGCCCACCAGCCCCAGGTCGCCGTGCGCGGCCTCGACCGGGTGGATGTAGAGGCTGGGCGTACCCGTGCTGGTCAGCGTGGCCGCGATCTTGCGGGCGACGAGACCCGACTTGCCCACGCCGGTCACCATCAGCCGCCCGCGCCCGTCGGCGATGGCGTCGACCGCGTCGGCCAGCGCCTGGCCGATGCGGTCGCGCACCGCGGCCAGTCCCGCGATCTCCTCGTCGAAGAGCGCGCGGGCGCGCGCGATCTCGTCGCGCGCGCGGTTGGCTCCGGTGCGCTCCGCTCCGCCGCCGGTCTTCGCTTTCATTGGGCCTCCTGGTTGAGCTCGCGCGCGAGCGCGTGCAGGCGCGAGACCTGGCGCAAGAGTCCTTCGAGCCGTGCCAGCGGCAGCATGGCCGCCGCGTCCGAGCGCGCGCGCGCCGGCTCGGGGTGGGTCTCGATGAAGAAGCCGTCCACGGGCACCGCCGCCGCCGCGCGCGCCATGTGCGCGGCCAGGGCGGGCTCGCCGCCGGAGGCCTTGCCCAGGCCGCCGGGGCGCTGGAGGCTGTGGGTGACGTCGTAGACGATGGGGCAGCCCGCCGCGCGCATGCGCGCGAAACCGCGGAAGTCCACCACCAGGTCGTGGTAGCCGAACGAGGTGCCGCGCTCGGTGAGGAGCACGCCCGCCGCGCCGGCCGCGCGCAGCTTCTCGGCCACGTTGCCCATGTCCTCGGGCGCCATGAACTGGCCCTTCTTCACGTTGATCACGCGGCCGCCGCGCGCCGCCGCCTCGAGCAGGCTCGTCTGCCGGCACATGAACGCGGGGATCTGCACCACGTCCAGCACCTCCGACGCGGCGCCCACCTCGGCGGCGGCGTGCACGTCGGAGAGCACGGGGCAGCCCACGCGCGCCTTCACGCCCGCCAGCGCCTCGAGTCCGCGCTCGAGGCCGGGCCCGCGAAAGCTCTCGCCCGCGCTGCGGTTGTCCTTGAGGTAGCTCGCCTTGAAGACGAACTGAAAGCCCGCCGCCGCGGCCGCCGCGGCCACGCGCTCGGCGATGGCGAAGAGCTCATCGGTCTCTTCGATCACGCAGGGGCCGGCGATCAAGAGCGGCGCTTCGCCCGGCCCGACGCGTAACGATCCGATGGAGACGATTCCCGCCATGGCGGCACCGCGTCCTAGGCGCTCATTTGCGCGGAGGCGTGGTTGTGTCCGTAGGCCTTCGCCGAGCGCACGAGGTGGAAGAAAAGGGGATGGGGACGGTTGGGACGGCTCTTGAGCTCGGGGTGGAACTGGGTGGCGATGAAGTACGGGTGGTCGCGCAGCTCGATGATCTCCACCAGGCGCCCGTCGCGCGAGGTGCCGGACATGTGCAGGCCGTGCTTCTCGAACACCTCGCGGAAGGCGTTGTTGACCTCCCAGCGGTGGCGGTGCCGCTCGCTGATCTCGAGGCTGCCGTAGACCTCCGCGGCCAGCGCCCCCTTCTTGATCACGCAGGGGTAGGCGCCCAGCCGCATGGTGCCGCCCTTGTCGCCGTCGGGCACCTGGTCGTCCATCAGGTGGATGACGGCGTTTTTGGTGTTGGGATTGAACTCGGAGCTGTCGGCGTCGGCGATGCCGCACACGCCGCGCGCGAACTCGATCACCGCGCACTGCAGGCCCAGGCAGATACCGAGGAAGGGCACGCCGTTCGCCCGCGCGTAGCGCACCGCGTCGAGCTTGCCGCGGATGCCGCGCTCGCCGAAGCCGCCGGGCACGAGCACGCCGCGCACGTCCTTGAGGCACTCCTCGGCCCCCATCTGCTCCATGTCCTCCGCGTCCACCCATTCGATCTTCACGTGCACGTCGTTGTGCACGCCGGCGTGCGTGAAGGCCTCGATGATCGACTTGTACGCGTCCAGCACCTGCACGTACTTGCCCACCACGGCGATGCGCACCTCGTCGCTGACCGACGAGAGCCGCTTGACCATCGCCTCCCACTGCGCGAGGTCGGGCGGCGGCGTGTCGAGGCGCAGAAGCTTGACCACGATGTCGTCCAGGCCGTCGCGGTGCAGGTGCAGCGGCACGTGGTAGATCGAGGCCACGTCGCGCGCCTCGATCACCTCGCGCTCCTGCACGTTGCAGAAGAGCGCGATCTTGCTGCGCACGTCGGGCCCCAGGGGCACCTCGGTGCGGCAGAGGAGCACGTCGGGCTGAATACCGATCTGCTGCAGGCCCTTGACGCTGTGCTGCGTGGGCTTGGTCTTGATCTCCTTGGCGGCCTTGATGTAGGGCACCAGCGTGAGGTGGACGAAGAGGCAGTTCTCCGGGCCCACCTCCAGGCGCAGCTGCCGCGCCGCCTCCAGGAAGGGCAGGCTCTCGATGTCCCCCGTGGTGCCGCCGATCTCCGTGATGATGACGTCCACGTCCCCGTGCTCGCCCGCGCGCTTGATGCGCGCCTTGATCTCGTCGGTGATGTGCGGCACCACCTGCACCGTCTTGCCCAGGTAGCCGCCCTCGCGCTCGCGTTGGATCACGGCCTGGTAGACCTTGCCCGTGGTGACGCTGTGGTCCTCGCTCAGGTCCTGGTCGAGGAAGCGCTCGTAGTGGCCCAGGTCGAGGTCCGTCTCGCCACCGTCGTCGGTGACGTACACCTCGCCGTGCTGGAACGGGCTCATCGTGCCCGGATCGACATTTATATAGGGGTCGAACTTCTGCAGGGTGACACGCAGGCCGCGCTGCTTGAGCAGGAGACCGATCGACGACGACGCGATCCCCTTGCCCAGCGAGGAAACGACGCCGCCCGTGATGATGATGTACTTCACCGTGTCTCCCTTCGCGTGCCCGGTGTCAAGCTCCGTCAGTGTAGGTTCGCGCCATCAGTTTTTCAACGC
>Ga0224512_10003797_pt1 | contig 13137 bp, 11 predicted proteins | sample SF_May12_sed_USG_4_FD_169103 | JGI IMG/M metagenome (GOLD analysis project Ga0224512, IMG submission 169103) | Sediment microbial communities from San Francisco Bay, California, United States - SF_May12_sed_USGS_13 | ecosystem: Environmental > Aquatic > Marine > Sediment | place: USA...
TGACCGTGATCGAGCGACTGCCGGCAAACCGGATCACCATCGCCGTCATTCCGCACACTCTGGAGCGCACGAACGTCGGCGCCTACCGCGCCGGGGACCGCGTGAACGTCGAGGCCGACGTCGTAGGTAAATACGTCAAGCAATACATCGAGCGCCTCCACGAAGAACCGAGGAAGTCATGAGCGTATTCTGTACGATAGAAGAAGCCATCGAAGAGATTGGCCGCGGCAATATCGTGGTCGTCGTGGACGACGAGGATCGCGAGAACGAGGGAGACATGATCCTGGCCGCGGAGAAAGCGACCGCGGAGAAGATCAATTTCCTGGCGCGCTACGCCCGGGGTCTGATCTGCATGCCCATCACCGAGGAGCGCGCCCACGAGCTGGACCTGCGGCTGATGGTGCCTCGCAATACGTGCCACTACAAGACGGCTTTCACCGTTTCCATAGACCTCATTGCCGAGAACACGAGTACGGGCATCAGCGCCTTCGACCGGGCGGCGACCATCCTCGCCGTCACCGACGAAGCAACGAACCCCGAGGAGTTCGGCCGCCCGGGCCACGTCTTCCCGCTCATCGCCAAGCCGGGAGGCGTGTTGCGGCGCGCCGGCCACACCGAGGCGGCCGTCGACCTGGCTCGGCTGGCCGGGCTCAAACCCGCCGGCGTGCTCTGCGAGGTGCTGGACGACGACGGCTCCATGGCGCGAATGCCGCGCCTGGTCGAGATCGCCGAGAAGCTGGGACTGAAGCTGGTGACGATCGAGGCGCTCATCGCGTACCGCCGCCGCACGGAGAAGTTCATCGAACACGCGGCGACGACGCGACTGCCCACCGAGCACGGCGACTTCACGCTGCACCTCTACCGCAGCCGGCTGTCGGGCAACACGCACGTCGCGCTGGTCAAGGGGGAGATCGACGGGGAGGAGCCCACGCTGGTGCGCGTGCACTCACAGTGCTTCACGGGCGATGTGCTGGGCTCGATGCGCTGCGACTGCGGCGCCCAGCTCCACGAGGCCATGCGGCGGGTCGAGGAGGAGGGCAGAGGAGTGGTTCTCTACATGCGCCAGGAGGGGCGCGGCATCGGTCTGGAGAACAAGATCAAAGCGTACGCCCTGCAGGATCTGGGACACGATACCGTCGAAGCGAACGAGATGCTCGGTTTTCCCCCCGACCTGCGCGACTACGGTGTGGGCGCCCAGATACTGGTGGACCTGGGGGTGGGGAAGATCCGCCTGCTCACCAACAACCCGCGCAAGATCGTGGGGCTCGCCGCGCACGGTCTGGAGATCGTCGACCGCGTCCCCATCGAGATTCCCCCGAACGAGAACAACCAGTTCTACCTGGAGGTCAAGCGCAGCAAACTGGGCCACCTCCTAGACGCGGCCGCCGCACCGCTGGTGGCCAACGAGGGGAGGACGGGCCATGGCGAGTGAGCGCCGCGCGCGCATGGACGCCACGGGGCGGCGGGTGGTCGTGGTCGCCTCGCGTTTCAACGACTTCGTCACGCGCCGGCTGGTCGAGGGCGCCGTGGAGACCCTGCGCGCCCACGGTATCGAAGACGGCGAGATCGAAGTATACTGGGTTCCCGGGGCCTTCGAGATCCCGCAGATGGCCGCCAAGATCGCGCGCGGCGGCCGGTGCGACGGTATCGTGACCCTGGGCGCACTGGTTCGCGGCGAGACGGCGCACTTCGACGTGCTTGCGGGCGCGGTGACCACGGCCCTCGAGCGCCTGGGTACGGAGACGCAGGTGCCGATCGCGTTCGGCGTGATCACCGCGGATACGATGGAGCAGGCGATCGACCGCGCCGGGGGCAAGCACGGGCACGCCGGCCGGCAGGCGGCGCAAGCGCTCGTCGAGATGATGGATCTCTGGCGCGACTAGGACGGCAATGAGCAGAAGGCGCAAGGCGAGAGAGATCGTGCTGCAGGCGCTCTACGAGCGGGAGTTCTCGGAGCTGCCCGCGGCGGAGATCGTCGAGCGGCTCATCGCCAGCCGCGATCCCAGCGAGGAGACCGCGGCGCACGCGCGCGCCCTACTGGCGGCGACCGTGACGCACATCGACGAGATCGACGGCACCATCGCGGCGGCGCTGGAGAACTGGGAGATGGGGCGGGTCGCGCTGGTCGACAAGAACATCCTGCGCTTCTCCCTGGCCGAGCTGCTCTACTTTGCCGACGTGCCGCCCGCCGTGGTCATCAACGAAGCCATAGAGATCGCTCGCCGTTTCAGCACGGAAGATGCCGGCCGTTTCGTCAACGGCCTGCTCGATCGCTTCGCCAGAGAGCTTAGAAGGGACGCGGTTTGAGGCACGTCATCTTCTCGGACGTCCACGGCAATCTCGAGGCCCTGGAAGCCGTGGTTCGCCACGCCTCCGCCGCCGCCGCCGGTTTCTTCCTCTGCCTGGGCGACGTGGTGGGCTATGGCGCCGACCCCAACGAGTGCATCGACACGATTCGGGCTCTGCCCGCCTGGGCCTGTCTCAAGGGCAACCACGACGCCGCAGTCGTGGACCCGCACGAGCGCGCCTTCTTCCACGAAGTCGCGCTGGAGGGCATCCATTTCACCGAGTCCCGCTTGACCGACGAGAACAGGCGCTTCCTCTCCGCTCTGCCCTACACGTACACGGAGCACCCCCGGTATATGGGCGTCCACGCGAGCCCCAGCCGGCCCGAGGCGTGGGACTACGTGCTCGACCACGCGGGCGCGGGGCGCGCGTTCGACGCGATGGGCGCGCATCGCGTGGCGTTCATCGGGCACTCGCACGCGCCCGTGATCTTCGGCGACGACGGGAGCGTCGAGCGTTTCCCCAGCGGCGAGGGCGAGGCGCTCGACCTGGCGCGAATGCGCTACGTGATCAACGTCGGCAGCGTCGGGCAGCCGCGCGACGGCAACCCGGACGCCGCCTACGTGCTCTACGACGACGCGACCGATACCGTCCGCCTGCTCCGCGTGCCCTACGACCGCGAACGGGCCGCGGAGAAGATCCTGCGCGCGGGGCTGCCCCCGGTGCTGGCCGAGCGGCTTCTCGTGGGGTACTGACCCGCGCCCGATGACCCGCACTTCGGAGAAGAGACACTGGGACGCGTTCTGGGCGTCCTCCGGCCACGTCGAGGACATCTACGCCAACGACGGCCGCATCGTCGAGTTCCTCGCCGAGCGCGTCGACCTGCGCGGCGGGCGCGTGCTGGAAGTGGGGGCGGGCACCGGCCGCGACGCCGCCGCGCTGGGGGAGCGGGGGGCGGAAGTCTGGACTCTGGATTACAGCGAGGAATCGCTGCGACTGATGCGCGAGAACCTGGGCGGGAGCGTGCGCATCGTATGCGGCGACGCGCTGGCGCTGCCGCTGGCCACGGGCACCTTCGACGTGGTGTACCACCAGGGCCTCCTCGAGCACTTCCGCGACCCCGGAGCCCTGCTCGCCGAGAACCGCCGCGTGCTACGTCCCGGGGGTTGGTTGCTCGTCGACGTCCCGCAGCGCTTCCATTACTATACGCTGATCAAACGCGCGCTCATTCGCATGGACAGGTGGTTCGCCGGGTGGGAGACGGAGTTCTCCCCGGGGCGGCTGCGGGCGCTGGTGCGCGACGCCGGCTTCGAGGTGGAGGCGATGTACGGATGCAACCTCTACCCGCCCGTGTGGTACCGGGGAATGCGCAGGGTGCTGCTGGGACGGGGCCTGCGCCTGCCCATGAACCTTCCCGGGACCTCGTGGCTCGCGCCACTGGGCCGGCGCCTGCGGGCGGCCCTACCGGAGCGCATCCGTCTCGGCACCTCCATGGTCATCGGCTGTCTGGGGAGGAAGCGGGAGGCGTGAGGGGCGGGCGCATGCACCTGGTGGCCGTCAACTGGCGCGACATGCGCCACCCGGAAGCGGGGGGGGCCGAGGTCCACCTGCACGAGATTCTCACGCGCATGGTCCAGCGCGGGCACCGCGCGACTCTGTTCGCGAGCAAGTACCCGGGGGCCAGCGACTTCGACGCCTACGACGGACTCGACGTCGTGCGGGCGGGATCGTGGTGGGACGCCAACTTCGCGCTGCCCCGCGCGGTGCGCGCGTTTCTCACCAAGGAGCACGCCGACCTGATCGTCGAGGACATCAACAAGATTCCGTTTTTTATGCCCTGGTACACCGCGCTTCCCGTCATGCCTGTGATCCCGCACCTGTTCGGATCCACGGTGTTCCGCGAGACCAACCCGGTCTTCGCGACTTACGTGTGGGCCTACGAGCGCCTCATCCCCCGCGCCTACCGCGACTGCAGCTTCTGCGTGATCAGTCCCAGCACCAAGGCCGACCTCGTCGAGCGCGGGGTCCCCGCGGAGCGCGTGGACGTAGTCCTGTGCGGGCTCGACCACGAGCGCTACCGGGTGTTGCCGGGGGTGGAGCGCTTCGCCGAGCCCACGATCGTGCACTTCGGGCGGGTGCGCAAGTACAAGGCCATCGACCACGTGATACGCGCCTACATCAAGGTGCGCCAGCGGGTGCCGGCCGCCCGCCTGATCATCGTGGGGGACGGGCCGGAGCTGGGGGCCCTGCGCCGGCTGTCGTCGCGCATCGCTCCCGACGTGGAGTTCACCGGGCGCGTGGATGCGGAGCGGTTGGTGGAGCTCCTCAACCGCGCGCACCTGTGCGTCAACGCGAGCCCGAAGGAGGGGTGGGGTCTGACGGTGATCGAGGCCAACGCGTGCGGCGTGCCCGTCGTCGGCACCGACCGTCCCGGCCTGCGGGACTCCATCTTGCACGACAAGACCGGATTCCTCGTCGAGTACGGCGACGTCGACGCCATGGCGCAGCGGGCGATAGAGCTGCTCGGCGACGGCGCGCTGTGGCGGCGGATGAGCGCGGAAGCCCTGGCGTGGGCGCGTTCACTGACGTGGGAGCGGACGGCGGACGAGATGGAGCAGCTCTTCCAACGCGAGGTGGGCTGAGTGCGCGCCCCCAGCCGAGGGGCGGTCTGGCGCCTGGCCCTGAAGATCGCGGTCAGCGCCGGGTTCATGGTCTTCCTCCTGCGGCGCACCCCACCGGCGGAACTGTTCCGGCTCCTGCGCGGACTCGAGCCGCTGACGCTTTCCGCGGCGGTGGTTTGCTTCTTCATCAGCAACGTGCTGGGCGCGCTGCAGTGGCACCTGCTGCTCGCCGCCAGCGGCATTGCCTTGACTTTTCCTCTCACCTTCCGCTTCTATTTCGTGGGTCTCTTTTTCAACAACTTCCTGCCCGCCAACATCGGCGGGGACGCGGTGAAGGTGTGGGACGTGGCGCGCGTGGGCGGCGGCGTCTATCAGGTGATCGCCGTCACCCTGCTCGACCGGCTCCTGGGCATCTTCAGCCTCTGCCTGCTGGCCACGATGGCGGCGCTCTACCTGGCGCCGCGTCAGCCGGACCTGCCCTACGAATGGTACATGGCGATCTTCGTCGCGTGCATGGTGCCGGGCATCGGCCTCTACTTCTTCAAGCCGCTGGGACGGTGGCTGCGCCGGGCCGTGCTGCGCATCCGGCCGCTCTCCCTCGACGCGCGCATGACGGCGATCATCGATCACCTGAGTCCCTTCAAGGGTCGCAAGGCGCTCGTAGTCCGGCTGGTCTGGCTCTCCATCCTCATCCAGGCGCTGCGGGTCACCACGCACATCCTCGTGGGACTGGCACTCGGCATGCGCGTCGACGCCATCCTCCTGTGCCAGTTCTTCGTGTTCGTCCCGCTGTTGAGCCTGGCCATGATCCCACCCATCACCATCAACGGGCTGGGGATCCGGGAGGGGTTGGGAATCGTGCTGTTCGCGAGCGCGGGGCTGGCGGAGGCGGACGCATTCACACTGGAATTCCTCACCTACGTCATCTCCGTGGCCGTGAGCCTGCTTGGTTTCCTGTACTTCGTGGCGCGCCGCCACGCCCCGCGCCCGGGCGAATCCGTATCGTGTTTTATACCTTGATCTTAATCCGGCATTCGGCTAGAGTCCGACGGGCCGTGCCCCGGGGGGGCGCGGGCCCGGCCCGCGAGGAACCCGCGGGCGGAGCCGGCATACAAAGGTGGGCGTGGTCAGGGGCCGCCCGGGCGCCGGCCCCGAGAGAGAGCAGAGAAACACCATGAGGAACGCGCTGAATGCGGGCGCCCCGGCCGGGAGCGCCGACACGACGGGCCGCCGCCTGTTCTGGGGTGGCGCCGGGCTCGCCTTCCTGCTCAGCCTCGGTCTCTACGTGCGCACGATGGAGGCGAGCGCGAGCTTCTGGGACGCGGGCGAGTTCATCGCCGCGGCGCACATACTGGGCGTGCCCCACTCACCGGGCACGCCGCTCTACGTTCTCCTGGCCAAGGTCTTCTCGTTGTTCCCGCTGTGGTTCTTCAACGTCGCCCAGCGCATGAACCTGCTCTCCGCGTTCTGCGGCGCGGCCGGCATCCTGTTCGTGTACTTGCTCATCGTCCGTTTCCTCGACTTCACGCTGGGCAAGAGCGAGACGGTCAATGACACCCTCATCAAGGTGGCCGGCGCGCTGACGGGGGCGCTATTCCTCACCTTCAGCGACTCGTACTGGAACAACTCGATCGAGGCCGAGGTCTACTCCATGAGCAACGCCCTCATGGGGTTCATGGCCTGGTTGGTTCTCAAGTGGGGAGACGATCCGCGCAGCCCGCGCGCGGCCAACTTGATCTACCTGCTCTTCTACTTGCTGGCGCTTTCCGTCGGCTTCCACTTGGGCACCATACTCGTGCTGTCGGGGATCTTCTTCTTCGTGCTGATGACGAAGGAGAAGACGTTCACCGCGACCGAGTTCATCGCCGTATGTCTCGGCGTCGGCATCGTGCTGGCCGACGCGACGATCTACCGCGACGGTCGCGTTACGGTAATCCTGCTCGTCTTGTTCTCGGTGGCGCTGTTGTGGCTGCACTCGGCGCGTTCTCCGTTCGCGACTATCTGCACGCTGCTGTTCGTGCTGGGCCTGTCCGTGCACTTCTACCTGCTGATTCGGTCGGTGCACGACCCGGTGATCGACGAGGGCGACCCGGAAACGTGGCGTTCGCTGTACGCGGTGATTCGTCGCGAGCAGTATCCGCCGCCCAACGTCCTACTCCGCAAGGCGGGCCCGTGGTTTCAGCTGCAGCACTTCAACGGCTACTTCCAGGCGCAGTTCCAGATGGCTTCCGCCTACGTGAGCCAGCTCAACCTGGGTTCGCTCCTTCCCATCGGCCTCGGCGTGTGGGGAATGGTCGATCAATTCGCGCGGCACAAGAAGACGTTCGTGATGTTGTTCGTCACGCTCATCGTGGTGAGCCTGGGTCTGGTGTTTTACCTCAATTTCTCCAGCGCCGAGGTTCGCGAGCGAGACTACTTCTACTCTCCGGCCTTCTACTTTTTCGCCGTCTACATCGGGATGGGCGCGGGAAGCCTACTCGGCGAGCTGCGCAACCTCTTCGCGCGTTCGTCCCGCCGGCTCTCGCCGGTCTTGGTGGGGTGCGCGGTCGCGCTCCTCGCGCTCCCGTTCTTCACGCTGTCACACCACTACTTCACGCACGATCGCTCGCGCAATCTGACGTGCCCGACCTACGCGCGCAATATGCTCGTGGGGTTGGAGCGGGACTCCATTCTGTTCACCAACGGCGACAACGACACCTTCCCCCTCTGGTACATCCAGGAGGTGGAGGAGTACCGCCGCGACGTACGCGTCGTCAATCTGAGCCTTCTCAATACTCCGTGGTACATCAAGCAGTGCAGGGACTACGAGCCCAAGGTGCCCATCGCGTGGACGGACGAGCAGATCAACCGGCTGCAGCCCGTGCCGACCCGGGAGGGGTGGGTGCTGGTCCGCGATCTCGCCGTGCAGCACATACTCCAGACCAACAAGTTCCGGCGGCCGATATACTTTGCGGTCACGATCCCCCCGGTGACCTACGCGCCGTACCGGGAGTATCTGGAGATGGAGGGGTTGGCCTACATGGTGGTGCCCCGCAAGGGCGACAACATGATCAACGTCACGCGGCTCGAGCGCAACATTGTCGAGCTGTTCGATTACACGAGCATCCTCACGGCCGATTGGAAGCGGGACGACGGCCTGTACCAGCCGCAGCACACGGTGCACCTGATGCAGAACTACGCGGCCGCGTTTATCCAGCTCGCGTACATCATGCACCAGGACAGCACGTTCGACAAAGCGCTCCGCTACCTGGAGGCGGCGTGCGAGATATCGCCGCACATGCAGCCGTGCCAGCTGCTCGGCCTTTACCGTTACGACGCCGGAGACACGGTGGGCGGGCTCGGCTTCTACCGGGATCAGATCGAAGCGGATCCCGGCAACCTGATGGCGATGTACCGACTGTCGGGGATATACGAGCGCATGGGGGACTACCAGTCCGCCTCGAAGCTGCTCGACGCCGTCTTGGCGGCGGATCCGGAGAACCGGGAGCTGGTGCTGACCGCCAGCTCCGTCGCCGCCCGCGGGGGCATGGCGGGCAACGCGCGCCGGTACCTGGCCAGTTGGCTGGCACGGCACCCGGAAGACGACTCCGCTCGTCAGATGCTGGAGGAGATCGACGCGGCGATCGGTGACGCGGCGGGGCGTCGATAGAAGTGGCGGAAACGGCGCACAACGTGCTGGTCACCGGGGTGGCCGGCTTCATCGGGTCGCACCTGGCCGCGCGGCTCCTCGACCTGGGCCACAGCGTGGTCGGCGTGGACTGCTTCACCGACTACTACGACGTGCGCATCAAGAAGGACAATCTGTCCTCGTTGTTGCCCCACGAGCGCTTCCGCTTCGTCGGTGAATCGGTCAACACCGTCGATCTCCGCGAGCTCCTCGCCGGCGTGGACTGTGTGTTCCACCAGGCGGCGCAGGCGGGCGTGCGCGCGAGCTGGGGAGAGCAGTTCGAGACCTACATCGACGCGAACATCCGCGCGACGCAGCGCCTGTGCGAGGCGGCGAGGGAAACGAAGCTCCGCCGCTTCGTCTACGCCAGCTCGAGCTCGGTCTACGGAGAGACGACGGAGCTGCCGATGAAGGAGTCCCACCCCACGCGCCCGGTCTCACCCTATGGCGTGACCAAACTGGACGGAGAGAACCTCTGCCTGCTCTACGCCAAGAGCTACGAGCTGCCCGTGGTCTGTCTGCGCTACTTCACCGTGTATGGCCCGCGCCAACGTCCCGACATGGCTTTTCATCGCTTCCTGCGCGCAGCGGCCACGGGGAGTCCCGTGGAGGTTTACGGCAACGGCGCGCAGACGCGCGACTTCACCTATATCGGCGATGCCGTCGCCGCCAACGTCGCCGCCATGAGCTACGACGGCCCGGAGCGGGTCTTCAACATCGGGGGCGGCAGCCGCGTCGCCCTCAACAGCGCCCTCGACGTCATCGGACGCCACGCCCGCGGCGAGTTCGAGGTGCGCTACCGCGACGCCCAGCGCGGCGACGTCACCCATACCTATGCCGACATCTCCCTGGCGGCGCGGGAGCTGGGCTACGAACCGCGCACCGGACTGGAGGACGGCATCGCGCGCGAGGCCGAGTGGATCGCGTCGGTCTATACGCGCATCGGGGGCTAGATCATGAAGGTCTCGGTCGTCATACCTTGCTACAACGAAGAGGAGAGCCTGCGGGAGCTCTTCGACAAGCTCGAGGCCGTAATGACGCGGGCGGACTGGGACTACGAGTACATCTTCGTGGACGACGGGAGCACGGATCGCACCGTGGCGGTGCTGCGCGAGCTGCGCGAGCGCTCGAACCGGGTTGGGGTGATCAGCTTTCGTCGCAACTACGGCAAATCGGCCGCGCTGAACGCCGCCTTCCGCGCGGTCGACGGCGACGTCGTGGTCACGATCGACGCGGATCTGCAGGACGACCCGGGGGAGATCCCCGGCCTCTTGCACAAGCTCGCCGGCGGCGCCGACTTGGTTTCGGGATGGAAGACCGACCGCCAGGATCCCCTCTCCAAGACGCTGCCATCGCGCTTCTTCAACGCGATGACTTCCCTCGTGTCGGGGGTCAAGCTGCACGACTTCAACTGCGGACTCAAGGCCTATCGCCGCTCCGTCGTGGACTCGCTCACCCTCTATGGAGAGCTCCATCGCTTCATACCGGTGCTGGCCGCGTGGGACGGTTTCAAGGTGGACGAGATCGGCGTGCGGCATTTCCGCCGCAAGTACGGGAGCAGCAAGTACGGCGCGCGGCGTTTTCTCAACGGGTTCTTCGACCTGATGACGGTGATGTTCGTCACGAGACGCTCGCTCAACCCGTTGCACTTCTTCGGACGCGTGTCGATCGTGCTCTTCATTCTCGGTTCTCTGCCGCAGATCGTGTTCTTCGTGAGGTGGGTGAGCGGCGAGGGCCTGCGCGTGCGCCCCATCATGCTGCTCGGCTTCGTGCTGATCATCGTCGCGCTGCAAATCGGGTCGATCGGGCTTCTGGCCGAGATGATCTCGTCGCGCAGCGCGCGCGAATCGACGTACGCTTTCCGGGAGTACCGCGTGCGCGGCATCGAGGCCCCCCCGAACACCGGACACGACGGACCATGAACGTCTGCCTGGTCGGCCCCGCACACCCTTACCGGGGCGGGATCGCCCATTTCACCTCCATGCTCGCCAAGTCCTTCGCCGTCGAGCATAGAGTGGATGTCATCAACTTCAGGCGCCTGTACCCCTCCTTCCTCTTTCCCGGCAAGACGCAGTACGACGACAGCACTTCGCCGCTCGCCGTCCCTTCGCGGCGGATCATCGATTCCATGAACCCGCTCACCTATCTGGAGGCGGCGCGGTGGATCGAGCGGGGGCGGGCCGACCTCGTGGTGATCCAGTGGTGGCACCCATTCTTCGCACCCGCTTTCCGCGTGATCTGCTCTCGGGTGCGCCGGCGCACGCGCTCGCGCATCGTCTTCCTGTGCCACAACGTTCTCCCGCACGAGCCCTCGCCGTTCGACCGCGCCCTGGTGAGGATGGGGCTGGGGGGCGGCCACGCGTTCCTGGTGCAGTCCGGCGAGGACGGTCGCACGCTGGAAGCCCTGGTGGCGGGGGCGAAGGTCGGCTTCAATCCCCACCCCATCTACGACTGGTTCGACATGAAGCGCTACGACGCGGACGGTGCTCGGCGGGCGCTCGACGTGCACGGGAGGGTCCTGCTCTTTTTCGGTCTCGTTCGCTCCTACAAGGGCCTCTCCGTCCTGCTGCGCGCATTCGCCGCGTGCGGGGAGCGACTCGGAGCTACACTGCTCGTGGTGGGCGAGTTCTACGAGCCGCGCGCGCGTTACGAGGAGTTAATCGCGCAACTGGGAATCGGCGAGCGCGTGCGGCTGGTCGACCGGTACGTGCCCAACGAGGAGGTCGAGGTGTACTTCAAGGCGGCCGACCTCGTCGTGCTGCCCTATCTCACCGCCACGCAGAGCGGCGTCGTCCAAATTGCTTTCTCCTTCGCCAAGCCCGTGGTCGTGACCGGGGTCGGCGGGTTGCCCGACGTGGTGACGGACGGTGAGACCGGATACGTAGTGACGCCCGACGATCCCGAGGCCCTCGCCGGCGCGATCGAACGCTTCTTTGCGGAGAACGCGGCCGCTCGTATGAGCGCCGCGATCAGGGCCGACCTGGACCGGTTCTCCTGGCGCCGGTGCGTGCGCGCGCTCGTCGAACTCGCTCGGGAGGGGGACGAGACCGCGTGAGGCGAAACGTTTGGGCGCGTCGAGGGGCTGTGGTATCATTCCGCGACCAGGAAGGAAGCAATGCCTGACAAGAAACCCGCCAAGGCCGTTCGTGCGAGCACGGCGCGCGCGTCTTCACGACGCGAGTCGTTGCGCAACGAAGCGCTCATCGCCGCGCTGGTAATGGTGGTGGCGTTATGCCTCCTCTATCCGCAGCTGGTGTTTCAAGACCAGATCTTCTTCTCCGGGGACAACGAGGCGGCGGCGAGCTTCGCGTCGGTGGGCAAGACCGCGCTCGAACGCGGGGTCTACCCGGTGTGGAACCCGTATCTCTTCTCGGGCATGCCGAGCTACGCGAGCCTCTCCTTCGCTCCCTACGTCTACCCGGTCAACTACGTAGTGGGTCTCCTGGAAAAGTACCTCTTCTTTCCGACCCTGACCTGGTTTCTCTTTCACGCCTGGCTCACGGGGATGGGCGTTTATCTCCTCCTGCGCCACTGGCGCCGGCACTGGGCCGCCGCCATGGCCGGGGGCGCTCTGATGATGTGGGTGCCCAATCTGGTCGCCGTCGGCGCCAACGGACACGGCAGTCAGGCCAGCGCGTGCGCGTATCTCCCGCTGGCGCTGCTCCTCTGGGACCGTGTGTGGCGCGGACGCGGCACGCTGGTCAACGGCGCCGGTCTGGCCCTGGTGCTGGGCCTCTCCATGCTGCGCGGCCATCTGCAGATCTCGTACTACACCTACGCGCTGATCGCTCTCCACCTGGTGTTCTTCGGTGTGGCTCGCATAGTCGACGGCGCGCGCGGGCGGCCCGCGGTGGAGACCATGCTGCCGCGTCGCTGGCGCGCGGAGTCCGTGCAGGGAAACTCCGGCGTGCGGCTTGCGTCGGCCGAGGTGGCGTACGCCGTGGGCATCTTTGCGGTCGTCGTGGCGGCGTCGCTCCTCATGAGCGCGGTGCTGCACTGGCCGGTGCACGAGTACGCGAAGTATTCGATCCGGGGCGCCTCGGAGACGGGCGGGCTGGACTACGGGTATGCGACTTCGTGGAGCTTGCACCCGCTCGAGATGCTCACCTTCATCGTGCCCTTCGCGTTCGGTTTCGGTAAGGATCTCTACTACGGGTTCATGCCTTTTACCGATTACCCGAACTACTTGGGCGTCATCGTGCTGGTCATGGCCGTGACGGCCATGGCGACGGTGCGCACGCGCTACGTACGCTTTCTCGGGTTCGTCGCCGTCGTGGCGACGTTCGTAGCCTTCGGCAAGTTCTTCCCGATCCTCTATAAGCCGCTGTTCGCGCTGGCGCCTTTCTTCGACAAGTTTCGCGTGCCCGTCATGGTCTTGATCGTGCAGCAGCTAGCCGTGGTTTTGCTCTTCGGAATCGGTCTCGACGCGGCCATGCGCGCCGACGCGAAGCGGGGGAAGCCGCGCGCCGTGAAGTGGCTGGCGGTGGCGTTCGGGGTCTTCACGGTCGTGGTGCTGTCGCAGGGCTTCTGGAGCGGGGATTTCGCGGACTCGATCTCGGTGCG
>Ga0224512_10003798_pt1 | contig 13130 bp, 10 predicted proteins | sample SF_May12_sed_USG_4_FD_169103 | JGI IMG/M metagenome (GOLD analysis project Ga0224512, IMG submission 169103) | Sediment microbial communities from San Francisco Bay, California, United States - SF_May12_sed_USGS_13 | ecosystem: Environmental > Aquatic > Marine > Sediment | place: USA...
ACCGCACGATCCGCCGTTTCATCGAGATTGCAAGCGCCTATCAGATCAACGCACTGATCCCGTGCCTCGATCTCGACGTGCCGGTCTATGCGCGCAATACCGAATTCCTGGCCGAATGCGGCGTCAGCACTGTGCTGCCGTCTCCGGCGGCTATCTTTCAATCAAGCAAACTGCGACTGCCAAGCTTCTGCCACGCCAACGAGATCCCAACCCCGCGCACGATCCATGTTCTGGACCTCGCAGATCTCAAGCTGCACGCCGATCAATTCGGCTATCCGCTCGTTCTCAAGAGCACGGTCGCCGGCGCCAGAACCGTTCACGATGCAAACGAAGCGCAGGTCGAAGCCGAGGAGCTCGATGGCCGCTGGGGCGGCGGGGTTCTTCTGCAGGAACCAATCGTGGGAGAGCAGTTCGTGGTTGCCGCCGTCATGGGACGGAACCACGACATCCTCGGCCTGGCCACGGCGAAGAAACTGGGTGTGAACGAGAAAGGCAAGGCCGTTTTCGGCTCGATGGTCGACGAACCGGCCTTGGTCGCCCATGCCGAGAGGATTCTGGACAGCCTGAAGTGGCGCGGACCGATTGAGCTCGAGTTCATCCAAGCGGCGGGCTCCAAGCAATACTGGCTGTTCGAGATCAATTGCCGGTTCCCGTCCTGGATCCTGGCGGCGCACTGGGCAAACGGGAATCTTCCGGTCGTCCTGCTCAAGGAGATGCTGGGCTTGGGCCGTGTAGAATCGCCGACGCTTCGCGCCGGAACAAGCTTCGTGCGCGACGTGGCCGAGACCGCCATTCCACTCAGCAAGCTGAGCGAGATCGATCGCTTCGGCTCGACCCGTGGAACACCGTGCGCCGCGCCCCGGCCGGCCAAGTTTGCGCCAGGCGCGATCCGTGCTGCGGTCAGCGGGATCGGCTCACTCGATGTGGTGAATGCCGGTCTCGGCGTGGCGCGGGCACTTACAGCGGCCCCGGAGATTGGCCCGATCTACGGTTTCGGTTACGGAAATTACGACTCCGGGCTCTACCGGCAGGACCTCTTCAACGCGGTTTACCGGTTTCGGTCAATGAGCGACCGCGAAGTCGTGCTCGATGACCTCAAACGCGCCCATGAGAGCACGCCCTTTGACGTCTTCATCCCGTGTCTCGACGGCGAAATCCCGACCTTCATCGACCTGAAGGACGAGCTCGACAGAATCGGCATCGAGACCTTGTTGCCGGCGCAGGCAAGTTTCGATCGCCGCTCGAAGCCGCGGCTGTTTTCCGAGCCTCTCGGCCTCAACGATCTTGCCTTCGAAGTCCCGGCGACCGTCGCGGTGACGTCGCTCTCCGAGCTGCGGGATGCGACGCGCGATCTCGGATTTCCCGTGGCGATCAAGGGAGCCATTTCATTCGCATTCCCGGCCCGCAACGACATCGAAGCAGAAGCGGCCTGGTACAAGCTCCGCGCCCACGGCGAAGAGGGCGCGCTCGTGCAATCTTTCGTCGAAGGCGACCGATTTGCCGTCGCCGCGGTTTGCGGCCGGAACCACGAGACGATGACATCGCTGACGGTGAAGAAGCTCCGGCTGTGTGACCGAGGGAGCACCTGGAGCGCAGCCCAGGTTCACCAACCGGAGCTGGAGCGGTCGTTCGCCGACTTCGTCCGCTCAATCGAATGGGTGGGACCGGTCGAAGGCGAGTTCATACGCGATGAGCGGACCGAGCGCTTCAATCTCATCGAAGTCAATCCCCGGTTCACCGCCTGGATCTCCTATTCGGCCGGCATCGGCATGAACCATCCACGCCGCGCCGTTCTCGAGGCCACCGGTCGGACGCCGACACCCGAGGAAGCGATAAGGGATCAGATCTTCATGCGGTCTTGCGAAGACGTCGAGGTCGACCTCACGGCACTCGCGTCGATCGCGACAAGGGGACGACTAAGCTATGACTGAACTTGCATATTACGAACCGCCCACGCTGGAACCGATCACCTACACGGCGGTGACCAAGCACCTGACGGCGGACATTTCGGTTCCGGGCAGCGCCAACGACAAATACGACATTGAGGCACTGCTTGAGACCTATGGATCCCCGCTGTTCGTTGTGTCGGAGCCGGTACTGCGCGATCTCTATCGCCGATTCGCGAAGTCGTTCAGCGATCCTGAGATCGATACACAGGTCGCCTACTCCTACAAGACCAACTATCTGCCTGCGATCTGCTCGATCATGCATGAGGAGGGCGCGCTCGCCGAGATCGTCTCGGGTATGGAGTACAGCCTCGCAGGCGCGCTCGGCGTGCCGCCCAGCCGCGTCATTTTCAATGGCCCCTACAAGGAACCGAAAGACCTTGAAAGAGCCTTGCTCGAAGGCGCGATCGTCAATGTCGATAATTTCGCCGAATTGAGTCAAGTCGAGCAGATCGCCGCCGGCTGCGACACGCCGCGGGAGATCGGCATCCGGGTCAGCTTCAAGTACGGCGTAGCACCCTGGACCAAGTTCGGGTTCAACTTCGAGAACGGTGATGCCTTCAAGGCGTTGCAGCGGATCGCCGCACATCCAAAGCTCGAGCTCAAGCTGCTGCACAATCACAGCGGCACCTTCCAGTTGATCCACGACATCTATGGCCAGGCGACTGAGGTTCTGATCAAGGTCGCGCGCGAGGCGAGGCGGCTCGGCTTGAAACCGACAATGATCGATCTCGGCGGCGGATACCCTTCTGCGAACCAATTGAAGCCTGAATACGATCTACCTGGCGGCTCGGTGCGCAAGGACGACATGCTGACGCCCTATGCGGACGCCATCATCAGCCGACTGCGCAAAGCCAAGGACCTTTTCGGCGGCCGCCCGACCCTGGTGCTCGAGCCAGGCCGCGCGGTGGTCGACACCGCGGTCGATCTCCTGGCCCGTGTGGTCGCCCTCAAGCAGATCCCCAACCAGGGCAAGGCGGTGATCGTCGATGCCGGCGTCAATCTCGTTCCGACCGCCTGCTGGTACGACCATCACATCGATGCTTCGACGGATGCGTTCGAAGGCGGATCGTCGCTTGAGACCGTCGCCATCTATGGGCCGCTCTGCATGCAGATCGACGTGCTCCGCAACCGCGCGCTCGTTCCGCCTCTCCATGTCGGCGATCCCATCGTGATCTCCAATGTCGGTGCCTACTGCCAGACCCAGTCGATGCAGTTCATTCACACGCGTCCCGCCACGGTTTTGTTGGGCCCGGATGGACCAGAGTTGATCCGGCGTGCGGAGGAATGGAGCGACTTCTTCGTGCTGGACAAAATGCCGGAGCGCTTGAGGCCCGATGGCTTTTCACTTTAGGTGGTGGCCCAACGTCGCGCTAACCGGCGTCGGCCAGGTCGCCTTCAGCGATTCGGTCGTCGCCGGAGTGCTCGTAACGATCGCAATCGGCGCGATCTCGCCGCTCGGCGCCGCGAGCGCGCTGCTCGCCGCACTCTTCGGGACAGCCGTCGCCTACACGATCCATAGCTGGAACGGCGACGAGAAACGCGCCGGATTGCCGGGCGTCAATCTCGCCATCCTCATGTTGTTCTGGACCGGTGCGTTCGAAGTCGGTCAGGCGGGGGTGGCGTTGCTCGTCATGTCGGTGATTACATGCATGGCGTTCGAGCAGGCGCTCAAGCGGATCCTGGCAGGGACCGGAATTCCGCCGTTGTCGGTCCCGGCTCTGGCGAGCGCCTATCTTGTGGCGTCCGCCTATGGCCTGTTCGGCGACCCATTCTGGTACGGCTGGCGCGATATCGAGGCCGGGCCGACAACGGCCCTGTTTGCGCTTGCCGCGGTGGCCGTGGCGCTGGCTTTGAAATCGGCCGCGGCCGCACTCCAGACGGCCGTGTTGGTCGGAGCTTCCGTGGTGATCTCGGTGTGGGTGCTGGGACGGGGCCCGATCGATACGATCGGTTTGTGGGGTTTCACCGTCGCGCCGATCGCCTTTGGCCTGCACGCCGTGTTCTTCGCGGGCGCCGCCATTGGGGCGTGGTGGAGCCTGGTCGGCGTCGCACTCGGCGCGGCGATATGGGCATTGTGGATCGTCTCGCCGCTGGCCCAGCTGGCGCCGCCGCTGCTAACCCCCTTTGTGATCGCGGTTTGGGCTACGCTCGCCATCGCCCGGGCCGTTCACGGCAGGTGGCTTTTGGACGCCGGCCTTTGGGACTTGGCCCGTGCCGCGCGTACCGCGCGCTCAAATGGGCAGACCGTAGCTGTGCTGACCGGTGCCGGGATCAGCACTGGCTCTGATATTCCGGATTACACCTCGGGCGCCTGGCTCGACGCGAGCGAGCCGCTTGCTTCATATTCGTGGAACCAGTTTCTGGCGTCAGGACATGCGCGCCGGGCCTATTGGGAAGCGTGCTTCAAGTTTCGCGAAACGGCCGAACGGGCGACCCCCAACGCTGGGCATGGCGCTCTGGCCGCGCTGCAAGCGGCAGGCTGGATTGATATCGCTGTTACCCAAAATGTCGACCGCCTGCATCAGCGCGCCGGCAGCGATCGCACGGTCGAACTTCATGGCCGCATCGATCAGGTCCGCTGCCTCGACTGCGACCGACGGTCGAACTGGCCCGGTGCGCCGATATGGCGCCAGTACGATCAGCGCTGCACGGATTGCGGCGGTCTATTAAAGCCGGCGGTTATCGCATTCGGCGAGGAAATTCCACCGAAAGCGTGGAGCGCTGCGGAGGCGGCCATCGAAAAATGCGGGGTTCTTGTGGTGATCGGCACCCAGATTGCGGTGTCCTCGGCCGCGGCGCTTGTCGCCCGGGCGCGCGAGCGAGACGCAAAAATCGCATTCATCAATCCAGACGTAATGGCCTTCCCGTCCGAGCGCGGTGACATTGTCATCCCGGCCAAATCCGAAGACGCGCTTCCGGCCCTTGCCTGCTTACTTGATTGTCCGGTTCGAACTGGCGGTGACATGGCGGCCGTGGTTGTGAACGCGAACCCGTCTATCGTCAGTCCGTCGGGCATTGACACGTTAAGTCGGTGGCCTGAGCGGGTAAGGGCAGCTAGCTTCGGTGCATGACACCGATTTCGTTCAAGCGTCATCGTGTTCCGCCAGAGGTCATCCAGCATGCGGTCTGGCTCTATGCCCGGTTCACGCTGTCGTTTCGCGATGTTGAGGATCTGCTGGCAGAGCGTGGTATCGACGTGTCAAAGGAGACGGTACGACGCTGGTTTCTGAAGTTTGGGCGCCTGATCGCAGGCAATCTTCGTCGCAGTCGTCCACGGGCGAGTTCCAACTGGCACCTCGACGAAATGGTCATCAGGATCCGTGGCCGTAAGCATTGGCTGTGGCGGGCGGTCGACGACGAAGGTGAAGTTCTGGACTTCCTGGTCCAGCCACGACGCTGCGCTCGATCGGCGAGGCGATTGCTCCGAAAGCTGCTAAAGAAGCAGGGCTTCGCGCCGAAGCGCATCACCCCCGACAAGCTCAAATCCTACGCTGTCGCCATTCGTGAGGAACGGTTGTCTGGCTTTCACCATCAGGGATTGCGCGCAAACAATCGAGCGGAGGACTCACACCAGCCGGTTCGACGGAGGGAACGAAAACAACAACGGTTCAAATCGCCCGGATCAGCACAACGGTTCCTGTCGATCCATACAGCCGTCTACAATGCCTTTTACATTCAACGCCATCTTCTATCGCGCCGCACCTTCAAAGAATTTCGAGCCGGCGCATTTGCTGTCTGGCAGCGAAGCTGGCTTGCCCCCTGACCCGGCTCACGATCGAATTCTGGCAACTGCGGCAGTTAACGTGTCAATGCCCCTTCAGGACCTGCTCGAGACAATGAACCACCGCCACAATCGCTCGGTGCTCGTCACGGATGATGTCGAATGCGCTGTGTTGGGTCGCGACCTTCAACGGTGAAACCAATCCCTGCCCGCCGATCAGAATCGGTCAACGATACCTAGTCAACAGATTCGGCATACGGCCCGGCGCGGCACGTCCCATTGAACGAAGTCAACAGATGCGATGAGCACGTTGGCCGGCGGCAACCGATCGGCCCTGACGCAGTGCACGAACCGCGGTGATTGACACACATCAATGCCACAGCACTTGCGGCATTGAACTGTCGCGGTCCAATGGAACGTCCCCATGGGGGTGGTGCGCTCCGCTGCAGTCGAGTGGCAAGGGCGTGTCGACGACGATAATGGACGGTCCGCCTATGGCCAATCTCATTCGCTTAGCCGGAGGACCACTATGACTGCCAAGATATACGAACCAATGTCCCGCCGTACCCTTCTGGGGACTGCCGCCGCAACCGCGGGGTTGGCAACGGCGGCCAGCATCGTACCGTTCGGTGTGGCGATCGGGGCGCAAGCGAAGGTCAGGATCGGGATTTTGCTGCCCTATTCGGGCACCTACGCGATGCTCGGGAACGCAATTACCGACGGGCTCAAATTGAGGCTTGCCGAAGCCGGCGGAAAGCTGGGGGGCCGCGACGTTGAGTTCGTCATCGTCGACAGTCAGATGTCGGTGCCCAAGGCGCCGCAAAACACCCAGAAGTTGATCGCCAAGGAAAAGGTCGACTTCCTGGTCGGGCCGGTTCATTCCGGGATCGCCGCGGCGATGGCCAAGATCGTCGGCCGCGCGGGTAATCCGATCATGATCGTGCCGAATGCCGGCTCGAATGCGGTCACCGGACCGCTGTGTGCGTCCAACATCTTCCGGACCTCCTTCAGCAACTGGCAGCCCGCCTATCCCGGCGGCAAGGTGATGGCCGACGACGGGCACAAGACCGCCGTCACCATCGCGTGGAAATACGGCGCTGGTATCCAGATGATGGCGGCCGGCAAGTCCTCGTTCGAGAAAGCCGGCGGCAAGGTCGTCAAGGACATCCAGGTGCCGTTCCCGTCGGTCGAGTTTCAGGCCAATCTGTCGGAGATCGCCGCGCTCAAGCCCGATGCGGTCTTCGCCTTCTTCTCGGGCGGCGGCGCGGTGAAATTCGTCAAGGACTACGCGGCGGCCGGCCTCAAGGAGAAGATCCCCCTCTACGGTCCGGGCTTCCTCACCGAAGGCGTCTCGATGGCGCAAGGAGCTGCGGCCGAAGGCATCAAGACGACACTCCACTACGCCGACAACCTCGACAACGCCGCCAACAAGGCTTTCCGCGCCGGCTACAAGAAGATGTACGGCAAGGAGGCCAACGTGTTTTCCGTCCAGGGCTACGACACCGGTAGCCTGCTGTTGATCGCTATGGACGCGGTCAAAGGCGATAGCGGCGCGAAGAAGGCGATGATCGCGGCTATGGAGAAGGCTAAGATCGCCAGCCCGCGCGGCGATATCTCGTTCTCAGCCGCGCACAACGTCGTGCAGGACATCTATCTGCGCAAGGTGGTCAAGGGACACCAGAACCTGATGGGCGTGGTCGCCAAGCAGCTCGCCGATCCAGCCCGTGGTTGCCGGCTCGCCTGAGAGACATCAACGAGCGGCGAGGCCGGCGTCAGTGCGCGCCGGCCTCCGCCCGCAAACCGGACGCGACGCAATATGGACCTGACCGCATTTCTGATTCAGGTTCTAAATGGCGTGCAATACGGCTTCCTGCTCTTCCTCGTTGCCAGCGGCCTGACGCTGATCTTCGGCATCATGGGCATCATCAACCTTGCCCATGGTGCATTTTTCATGATCGGCGCCTATCTCGCCTACTCGCTGACGGCCCTGGTCGGCAATTTCTTCATCGCGGTCGTCGTCGGCCTGTTCGCGATGGTAGCGATCGGCTATCTGATCGAGCGTTTCGCCATCTCGTTTCTTTATCGGCGCGATCACCTCTATCAGGTGCTGCTGACTTATGGGCTGATCCTCGTCTTCAACGAGCTTCAGAAGATCATCTGGGGCACCGACTTCCACAGCGTGCCGGTGCCGGCGTTGCTGGCGGGCTCGGTGCCGCTCGGCTCGACCCAAAGCTACCCGATCTACCGCTTCTTTATCTCGCTAGTCTGCCTGGCGATCGCCGCCGGCATGTATTTGGTGATCGCACGCACCCGCCTCGGCATGATGATCCGCGCGGGCGCCTGGGACCGCGAGGTGGTGCAAACGCTCGGCATCAATATTGGCCGGCTCTTCGCCATCGTCTTCAGCCTCGGCGCGGCGCTGGCCGCCTTCGCCGGAATGATCGGCGCCCCGGTGAGCTCGGTCTATCCAGGCATGGGTGATCAGGTGCTCATCATCTCGTTCGTTGTAGTGGTGATCGGCGGCATCGGCTCGGTCAAAGGCGCCTTCATCGGAGCCATGTTGATCGGGCTTGGCGACACCTTCGGCAAGGTGCTGGTGCCCAACCTTGCGAGCTTCGTCGTCTATGCGCTGATGGCCGCGGTGTTGCTGTGGCGCCCACAGGGTTTGTTCGGGCGCGGCACATGAGCGCGGGCAGCGGGACATTGCGCCAGTCGCGTGCCATCGCCGGACTGCTGGGCCTCGCGGTTTTGGGGTTCGCCATTTTTCCCTGGCTGGGTGGGGAGTACTACATCGACCTGCTGATCAAGGTGATGATCCTCGGCATCTTCGCCATGAGCCTTGATCTGCTGATCGGCTACACCGGGCTGATCAGCTTCGGCCATGCGGCGTTCTTCGGGCTTACCGGCTACGTGTTGGTGATGGTCACGCCGGAGGCAGGATCGATCAGCGTCTGGCTGGCGTTGCCAGCCTGCCTGATCGCGGCCGCGCTGGTCGCGGTGGTCATCGGCTGGATGTCGATACGCACGTCGGGCATCTACTTCATCATGCTGACGTTGGCGCTGGCGCAGATGCTCTACTATTTCTTCAATGACAGCACCAGGTACGGCGGCTCCGACGGCACCTTCATCGCCTCGCGACCGAGCGTTTCGATCGGCTCACTGCGCCTGCTCGACCTCAGCGACCGGATAACGCTCTACTATGTCGTCCTGGCATCGCTGGTCGGAACCTTCGTGTTGCTGCTGGTGCTTTTGCGTGCGCCGTTCGGACAAGTCATTCAGGCCATCCGTGCCAATGAGGCGCGCACCCGTGCGCTCGGTTTCGCCGTCCAGAATTACAAGCTTGCGAGCTTCGTCATCGCCGGCGCCCTGGCCGGGTTCGCGGGATTTCTGGAGGCGACCCATACCGGGATCATCAGCCCGGCGCATCTTAGCTGGCACGAATCAGGGATGGTCATGATCATGGTCATCCTTGGCGGCATGGGCACGCTCTACGGCGCGGTCCTGGGAGCTTTCATCCTCGTTTTTCTCCAGGAATTTCTGCAGGACATGACCGAGCACTGGCAGCTCGCCATGGGACTGGTCATCATTGTCGTCGTGCTGGTGTTGCCCAAGGGCGTCGCCGGGATGATCAAGCGCCTGGAGAGCACACTCGGCAATCGCCACAAGGCGCGGGTCTCGGCGGTGGAGGCGGGAGATGGCTGAGCCCATCTTAGAAACGCAGGCGCTGAGCAAGGAGTTTGGCGGCCTGGTCGCGGTGGACCAGGTTTCGCTGCGCTTCGCGGCCGGAACGGTTCACGCGGTGATCGGTCCCAACGGCGCCGGCAAGACCACGCTGATCAACCTGCTATCCGGCGAGCTGCGGCCATCGAGCGGGCGGATCCATTTCCAGGGGCGCGAGATCACCGGGGCGCCGTCGAACCGGATCGCACGGCTCGGCATCGGAAGGAGCTATCAGAAGACCAACATATTTCCCGAGTTCAGCTGCCTGCAGAATTGCTGGATCGGCGCGCAGGCGCGCCTGCCGACGTCGATGCGGTTTTTTCGTGCCGCGCGGCGCTATGATGCCGTGGCGGAACGCGCCGAGAGGGCATTAGCACTGTGCGAGCTTGCTCACCGCAAGGACGTCCCGGCGGCCGAGATCAGCTATGGCGAGCAGCGACAGCTCGAAATCGGCATGATGCTCGCGACCGAGCCGACGCTGCTGCTCCTCGACGAGCCGCTGGCCGGAATGGGCAACGACGAATCAGCCCGCGTGATCGAGCTCCTGAGGCGCCTTGCCCTGGATCACAGCCTGATCCTGATCGAGCACGACCTCGACGCGGTATTCGCCATCGCCGAAGCCATTACCGTGATGGTCAATGGTGAGGTGCTGGAAACGGGACCACCGTCGCAGATCCGCACCAGCGCCGCGGTCCGCGAGTCCTATATCGGTGAAGGAGACGCCGCGTGAGCGCCGGGCCCGCGCCGCCGCCAGTCGTCGAGGCGAGCGGACTGCACACTTACTATGGTTCCAGCCATATCCTGCACGGCGTTGATCTGACTATTGGCGCGGGGCAAAGCGTCAGCCTGATGGGCCGCAATGGCATGGGTAAGACGACCACGATCCGCTCGATCCTGGGCCTGACGCCGCCGCGCCGAGGTCGTGTCATGATCCACGGCCGCGACATGACCGGGGCGCGGCCCTATCGAATTGCCCGTCAGGGCATCGGAGTGGTACCCGAGGGACGCGGCATCTTTCCGACCTTGAGCGTTCGCGAGAACTTGATCATGGCTGCCCGGCCTGGCCGCGACGGCCGCGTCGACTGGACGCTGGAGCGTGTGCTCGAACTGTTTCCGCGCCTTGCCGAGCGGATTACGAACATGGGCGATCAGCTTTCCGGAGGCGAGCAGCAGATGCTGTCGATCGGCCGCGCGTTGATGACCAATCCGATCCTGCTGGTGCTCGACGAGGCGACCGAAGGCCTGGCACCGATCGTCCGCAAGGAACTATGGGCGGTGATCAACGATGTCTGCAAATCCGGCATTGCCAGTCTCCTTGTCGACAAAGACGTGAACAAACTCGTTTCAATCTCCGACTATTCGGTGATCCTTGCCAAAGGACAGGTTGTATTCAGTGGACCATCGTCGGAGCTGGCGGCAGATCCCGAAGCCCATCTCGCTTTTCTCGGAGTCTGATAGCAGGGCAATGAGACGTTAACTGGCGCGGTCGCCAGAATTCGATCGTGATCCGGATCAGGCGGCAAGCCAACTTTGGTTCCAGACCGCGGACGTCTCGTCTCGAAATGCCTTGAAAATGCGCCGGGATAGAAGATGGCGGGCACACGCTACGGACACCGCCAATCCGCCTCAAGACGATTTCCACTGACATCGTCCCGCTGGCGTCATTGCGGCAAATTGGCACGCAGTCGGCAGTTTTTTATATATCACATTTACATGATATATTGGTATCCTTGTTGGACGCCGCGCGCGCAGAGAACAAAACTGGCGAACACGCCCAAGACCAACAATCGTGACAGGAGGAAATTGGGGGGTGCCGGAAAGAGATGTCTTGCCAACGCGAAGGCCGTGCGTCTCGGAGATCGGCCTCGACACGAACGGCCGTCCGGGTTCTCTTGCGATCGTCGCAGCCGCGGAAGAGGGTGGCGCTCCCATTGGCCTAGGATCAATGCGCACGATGGGGCAAGCCGCCGAATGGCTTGAGCCCATGATTAGGACGCAGATGGTTCGATCGCCGGCGGCGGTTGCATGTCGGCCGCTAACGCGATATCCGGCGTCCGCGCCCCGAAGAGAACGGCGGGATTTTCCAGGCATGCCGTGTCGGCGATCCGCGCATTGGTAATGACTGGCTACCATTGGAGTAAATGAATGCTCACCAGCAACCCCTTCGCTGAGCTTTCGGCGTCCATACCACCTGCCGTTATGCAGGCGTACATCGTCGTCATGGTCGTCCTGGTTGGGGCTGGCACGCTGTTCGACATCTGGCACAAGAAAAGCGCCAAGTACTTCTTCAACAATTGGCAGAACGCACGGAAAAAGGGCACGCGCCAGGTCGGCGGTGGGAAGATGGTTTCGCTGGCGGTGCAAACCGTTGTTGTGGATGGCATGACATCCGCCGAATTCTGCAACCCACGGCGTAGAATTGCTCACCTGCTGACGATGTACGGTTTCCTGATCTACGTGATCTCGACCACGATCATGGTGTTCTGGTACCCAACACACGCCACACCCGCGCCCGCCATCCTGCCGCAGCTGTGGATCATCGGCAGTTTGATGGTTTGCCTGGGCGGCTACTGGTTCTGGTTCTTCATCCGGGTCGACGTCGCTGCCGAGGGCCATTCGCGCTTCCGCATTGTGCGCGCTGATCTGTTCATTCTCTCGCTTCTCGCGAGCGTGACGCTGGGCCTGATCTGGGCTTTCGTGCAGGCGGCGGGCAGTTCGTGGACAAGCGTGTTCCTCGCTCTGTACCTCATCGCCACGACGGTACTCTTCGGATCCGTTCCGTGGTCCAAGTTCTCGCACATGTTCTACAAGCCGGCAGCGGCATTCCAGAAACGGGTGGAGAACGCGAATGGCTCGCGGAGCAACCTGCCGCCTCCGGCCGATCAGCCCGAGACTCTCGGGAGCGCCCGCCAACAACCCCGGCATTACTAGCCAGCCCATCACGGGTCCTTGACACAGGAGAAGACGGAACATCATGCCGACATTTGTCTACATGACTCGGTGCGACGGCTGCGGACACTGCGTCGACATCTGCCCGTCCGACATCATGCACATCGATCCCACCTATCGCCGGGCGCTCAACATCGAGCCCAACATGTGCTGGGAGTGCTACTCCTGCGTAAAGGCGTGTCCGCAGCACGCGATCGACGCACGCGGCTATGCCGACTTCGCTCCCCTGGGTCACAGCGTGCGGGCGCTGAGGGAAGAGGAGAAGGGCACGATCTCCTGGAAGATCAAGTTCCGCGACGGCCGCGAAAAGAACTTCGTCTCTCCGATCCGGACAACGCCTTGGGGATCGATCAAATCACCGTCTGACTACGAAGCGCCGAGCGCAGAGGCCTACAAAGCCCAGGAGCTCGCGCACGAACCGGAAGCCCTCAACATCAAGGGGGGACTGCCCACCCTGGCTCCCGAACAACTCAAGCAGGGGCTGATCTGATGGGCCTGTTCACACGCAGAAAAACGGTTTTCGTCGATTCGGATGTCCTCGTCATCGGCGGTGGCATGGCTGGTTGCGGGGCCACTTACGAAGCGCGCTACTGGGGCCGCGACCTCAAGGTCGTTTGCGTCGAGAAGGCGAACATCGAGCGCAGCGGCGCCGTCGCGCAGGGCCTCTACGCGATCAACTGCTACATGGGCATGCAGTGGGACGAGAATCAGCCCGAGGATCATGTCCGTTATGCGCGGAACGACCTCATGGGGCTCGTGCGGGAGGATCTGGGCTACGACATCGCCCGCCA
>Ga0224512_10003799_pt1 | contig 13129 bp, 10 predicted proteins | sample SF_May12_sed_USG_4_FD_169103 | JGI IMG/M metagenome (GOLD analysis project Ga0224512, IMG submission 169103) | Sediment microbial communities from San Francisco Bay, California, United States - SF_May12_sed_USGS_13 | ecosystem: Environmental > Aquatic > Marine > Sediment | place: USA...
GCGCTCGGCGTGACGTTGGGCTGCAACCCTCCGCTCAACAGCGAGTTCTGTCCCGACGCAGCCGTCACACGAGCCGAGATGGCCGTGTTCCTGTCGAGGGCGCTCGAAGATCAGGTCGAACCGACGACCGGCCTGGGTGTCTTCCCGGATGTCCCGGCGAATGTCTGGTACACCGATGCCGTCGCTCGGATGGTCGAGCTCGGGATCACCACCGGCTACGAGGACGGAACCTATCGACCGAACGCCTCCGTGTCGCGTGGAGAGATGGCGGTGTTCCTCGACCGGGCGTTCGAGTCGCTCGCCTCCGACGGCGATCTCGCGCCGTTCGGCGACGTCCCCACGGATGCGTTCTATGCCGAGGCTACCGACGCCCTCTTCGATGCCGGGGTGACGCTCGGATGTCGGGCAGATCCGCTGGCGTACTGTCCGCTCGACGCCGTGTCACGCGCACAGATGGCGTCGTTCCTGGCTCGCGTGCTGGCGCCTACATCAGGGTGAAGGCCGGTACGCCGCAGGGAGGTCGACGGCGAACACCGTCCAGGCTTCGTCCCGCCGGTACTCGATCGTTCCATCCATCAAGCGTGTGAGATCCATGGCGAGCGAGAGGCCGATCCCGTTGGAACCCGAGACGTTGAGATTCGGGCGGTGACGGCCGAACACGTCGTCGACGCCTCCAGGCAACCCATCTCCGTCGTCCCGGACTTCGATGATCGCCCGGTCGGAGTCGATGCGTGCCACGACCTCGATTCGAGGGCCGCCGTACTTGAGAGCATTGCTCGTGAGGTTGCGCACGACCTGGCGAAGCCGGGCCGGGTCGCCGATGGCGACGACGTCGCCCTCGCGCCGGTACCGGATTCGATTCCGACGCTCGGGTGTGAGCGTCGCCAGGACCTGTGTGATCTCGACATCGACATCGATCGGGATCCTCATGGCGGTCAACTGGCCGACCTCGTTCCGGGCGCTCGCCAGCAGGTCTTCGACGAGTGACGAGATCTCGTGGCTCTCCTCGATGATCCGTGAGAGCATGTCGCGACGCTCGTCCATGCCGACGTCGAGGTCCGGGTCGGCGAGAATCTGGGCGAATCCGATGACATTCGTGAGAGGCGACCGCAATTCGTGGGCGATGGTCGCCAGGAACTCTCCCTTCTCGACCAGCGCTCGATGGAGCGCCTCGCCGACGGCACGCTCCGCCTTGATGGAGCGCAGGCGTTCGACCGCCAGCAGCAGTGACCGCTCGAGCGTTGCCGGAGAGGTTGCGTCCTTGCTGAGATAGTCGACGGCTCCGGCGCGGATCGCCCTGACGTCGAGGCCTGGATCATCTGCACCGGTGAGGAGGATGAACGGACCGGGGTTGCCCGACGCGACCGCCTCTTCGATCAACTCGAGCCCGCTCGATCCGGTGAGGCGATGGTCGACCAGATACACATCGTGCGCCCGGTCGGCGATCCTGGCCCGGGCGGCCTCGGAATCACCGACGGTCTCGATGTCGATCGCGAATCTGGTCACCTGTTTCAACGACCGATCCAGCAACATGTGTTGGTCTGGGTCGTCGTCGATCGAGAGAAGCGACAGGTGTTGTGTCTGCACCATTCGGCTCCTGAATCGGTCCCTGCACCGGGTCCGGACGTCTCGCATTCAAGCCGCTGCCCGCTCGACGCGGGGCATTTCCTCGCGCGAGTACCTACCGACCGGTCGGTTTGTTCACCGCGTCTGCGCCGAATATCTTCACGGGCGTGTCGTCCGTCGCTCGCCGCACCCAAGAAGAACGTTCGGCCGAGACTCGGCTCAGGCTGCTCGACGCATGTGTGAGCTGTCTCGTCGAGCTCGGCTACTCGAACACGACCACCAACTCCATCCAGGAGCGAGCCGGAGTGAGCCGCGGCGCGCTCATGCATCACTACGCATCGAAAGCGGATCTGATGGTGGCGTCGGTGCGCCATCTCACCGAGCATCGCGGCCAGAACCTCAGGCAGATCGCAGACGATCTGTCGGATGACGAAGATCGGATCGGCCGGGCGATCGAGTTGTTGTGGGAGTCCTTCCAGGGGCCGTTGTTCACCGCAACCGTGGAGCTGTGGGTCGCGTCTCGGACGGATCCGGAGCTGAGGGCGGCGCTGGCCGCCTCCGAGCGGGAGCTGCGACGGCCGATGACGGGTGTCCTGGCGACGTTGTTCGGTGCCCGCGTGGCTGGGTCTCCGCGGTTCGAGATGGCGATCGACCTCACGCTTCAGTTCATGCGGGGCGCGGCGTTCACTGCGATTCTGCGGACCGATCAGCAGCGGCAGGACGCCACCGTGGAGACCTGGACGGATGTGTTCACCCGGTTGATCACCGAGGAGGAGGGCTGATGAAACGCATGTTGTTCGACTCGGAGCACGAGCTGTTCAGGGAGACCGTGCGAGACTTCATCGGCCGCGAGATCGCACCGAACCACCTGCGGTGGGAGACCGACGGAAAGGTCGACAAGTCCATGTTCCGCGCCGCCGGCGAGCAGGGCCTGCTCGGCATGGCGGTTCCCGAGCGCTTCGGTGGTGCCGGCGTCTCGGACTTCCGTTTCAACGTCGTGATATCCGAGGAGACGATGGCTGCGGACGTGTTCGGATCCGGGATGTGTATCACGCTCCACAACGACGTCTGCCTCCCGTACTTCGTGGAACTCGCCACCGATGATCAGATGGAACGCTGGGGGCCGGGGCTGGTCGACGGCTCACTCATGTCGGCGATCGCCATGACCGAGCCAGGTGCTGGCTCCGATCTCGCCGGGATCTCCACGACGGCGACCCGCGACGGGGATCAATACGTCGTCAATGGCTCGAAGACGTTCATCACCAACGGCATCAACTCGGACCTGGTGATCACCGCCGTGAAGACCGATCCGACCCAGCGCCACGCCGGTGTCAGCCTCCTCGTGATCGAGGACGGCATGGAGGGGTTCACACGCGGTCGGAACCTCGAGAAGATCGGTCTCCACAGCCAGGACACGGCAGAGCTGTTCTTCAGCGATGTCCACGTTCCGGTCTCGAATCTGCTGGGTGCGGAGGGCCGGGGTTTCTACCACCTGGTGAACAATCTTCCCCAGGAGCGACTCTCGCTGGCGGTGGGATCGCTCGCCCATGCGCGCACGGCGTTCGGGTGGACGCTCGAGTACGTCAAGGAGCGGAAGGCCTTCGGCGCGCCGATCGGATCCAACCAGGTGATCAAGCACCGGCTCGCGGAGATCGCCACCGAACTCGATCTCGGTCAGGCATATCTCGATGCCCAGGTGGAGCGCCTCAACCAACGGGAGCTGAGCGCCGAGGACGCCGCCAAGTCGAAGTGGTGGTGCAGCGAGCTCGAGAAGCGGGTCATCGACTCGTGCCTCCAGTTCTACGGAGGCTGGGGGTACATGGAGGAGTATCCGATCGCGAGGGCCTATCGGGACGCCAGGGTCCAGACGATCTACGGCGGGACGACCGAGATCATGAAGGAGATCATCGGGAAGAGTCTTGGGCTCTGAACTGGGACCCGGGTGGGCGCGTCGTGTCCGATGCGCCGGAACAGCGAGGATGACATGACCGACACAATCACATTCGACGAGCGGGTAGCGATCGTGACCGGGGCCGGCGGTGGCCTCGGCCGGGAATACGCACTGGAGCTGGCTCGGAGGGGAGCGCGGGTCGTCGTCAACGACCTCGGCGGTGCCGTCGGTGGCGAAGGCGCCTCGCAGCACGCCGCGGACGCCGTCGTCGACGAGATCGTTGCAGCCGGGGGAGAGGCCGTCGCCAGCTACGACTCCGTCGCCGAACCCGAGAGCGGGGCCGCGATCGTGCAGACGGCAGTCGACGCATTCGGATCGGTGGACATCGTCGTCAACAACGCGGGGATCCTCAGAGATCGGAGCTTCGCCAAGATGTCGGCCGCAGAAGTCGACGCCGTTCTCGACGTCCACCTCCGTGGTGCATTCAACGTTTCGCGACCGGCGTTCGCCCTCATGAAGGAGAAGGGATACGGACGGTTCGTGCACACGTCATCGAACTCGGGGATCCTCGGCAACTTCGGTCAGGCGAACTACGGCGCCGCCAAGGCGGGCCTCGTGGGGCTCTCGAACGTCCTGGCCATCGAGGGCGCCAAGTACGACATCCGATCGAATGTCATCGCTCCGACGGCGATGACGCGAATGACCGAGGACCTGTTGGGGGCGTTCGCCGACTACCTCGACCCAGCCCAGGTGATGCCGATGGTCGTGTACCTGTGTTCGGAGCAGAACCAGTTCACTCACGAGATCTTCTCGGCCGGCGGCGGTCGGTATGCACGGTTCTTCATCGGGATGAACGAAGGCTGGTTCGCCGGGCCGAAGCACGTCCCGAGCGTCGAAGAGCTCGCATCGCACCTCGACGAGATCAGAGACATCAGCTCGTTCGAGGTGCCGACCAGCTCGACCGACGAGATCAACCTCCTTGGGCGGCGGTTCCAATGATCCGGCGGGGGCCAAGAGCCGATTAAGTCGCCTGCTCAGATGCCGACGATCAGTACAGCGACCTCGTTGGAGCCTGATGCTCGTCGATACCTATTTCGCCAGACAGCCGATCCTCGATCGGCGGCGAAACGTGTGCGCGTACGAGGTCCTCTACCGAGGTGGGCCCAACAGCACCGGCGCGGGATTCATCGATGGCGAGTCCGCCACCGCGCAGGTCCTGGCGAGTGCCTTCAACGACCTCGATCTTCCCGATCTCCTGGCAGGGCGACCGGGATTCGTCAACCTGCCGCGCGAGACCATTCTCGAGCGCGCAATCCTCGCATTTCCGCCGTCGCGGGTGGCAGCCGAGATCCTGGAAGACGCCGAGGTCGATGGCATGCTGATCGAAGCCATCCGCGAGCTGCGGACACTCGGATACCGGGTGGCCCTGGACGACTTCACGCTCCGCGATGGACGCAACGGTCTGCTCCCTTTTGCAGACATCGTGAAGGTGGACATCCAGATCGTCACACCCGAGGAACTCGGTCGAACGGCGTCGGTCCTCCGGTCGATGGGCATCACGATGCTGGCCGAGAAGGTCGAGACCGCCGAAGAGTTCGATCAATGCGCCCGGCTCGGATTCGAGCTGTTCCAGGGCTACTTCTTCGCCAGGCCCGAACTGGTGTCGGGTCGCAGGCTGGACGAGGGGAGGGGTCGTCTTGTCAGCCTCCTCGCCGAATTGCACCGTCCCGAAGTCACCATCGACGACGTCGCACGCAAGGTCGAACACCATCCGAGCCTCTCGTTTCAGATGTTGCGCCTGTTGAACTCGGCTTCGATCGGCCTGCATCGGCAGGTCGAGTCGATCCGGGAGGCGGTGATCCTGCTGGGCACCCGCAAGGTGACCGAGCTCGCGAGCGTGCTCGTTCTCGCCTCACACGATCACAAGCCGCGCGAGCTGCTGACGCTCGGGTTGAGTCGAGCCCGCATGTGCGAGCTGATCGCCGAGAGGTTGGGCCGTCACGATCCCGATTCCTTCTTCACCGTCGGCATCTTCAGCGTCCTGGACGCGCTCGCCGACAGACCGATCGAGGAGGTCGTCGACGCGCTTCCGCTGTCGAACGACGTCGTCGAGGCGCTGGTACACCGGACCGGACTGAAAGGCCGGGTGCTCGAGGCGGCCATCGCTTACGAGCGAGCGGAATGGGACAGTCTGCCTTCGATCGGAATCCCCGCCGCCGAGGTCTCCGGCGCCTACCTCGAAGCCATCGACTGGGCCAGCGCCATGTCGAAAGCGGTCGCCTGAGACCGCTCCGGCGCCCCCACGGAAATGTCCGGCCCGGGGGGGGGGCCTCACGGTATGAGGCATGCGCTGTGCGCATTGGGATCGATCAGTTCGGGGTTAGGAGCGGCACACCGCTCATGGCTCAGAGCGCATACCGCACGGCGCATACCGCATAGCAGCGACGCCGTTAGGCGCAGCCAGAGCCCGTGATCGTCACCGTCACGCAGCCCGACTACTCGGGACGGCTGAGCGGGTGGAAGGCGAGGCGCGACCGAGCCGCAGCACTGGGCCGCGGGTGGTCAGGTCAGCTGCGCGGCGATCGCCTCCTCGATGTGACCGGCGTCCTCCTCGATGCCGTAGATGATTCCGGACTTTCTGGTGTGGAGCCACGGAAAGCCCAGAAAGTAGATACCCGGGACCGGTGAGACGCCGCGCACGTGGATGGGGCGACCGTGTTCATCGACGACAGGGCCTCGGAGCCAATCGAAGCTCGTGGTGAAACCGGTACACCAGATCACCGTACCGACGCCGGCTTCCCCGAGATCGAGAGCCGTCATGCCGGCGGCTGCAACGTCGGGGCCAGCCGGTGTATCTGCCGGATCGATGTCCTCGGCGGGGTGGTCGAGACCGTGGATGTCGATGTGGGTATCGACGTTCCGCTTGAACTCGGCGGAGAACGCGTCAGCGAATGCGATGTGATCTGCGAGTCCGTCGTCGGTGTTCACACGATGGTCGCGCACCGAACTCAACCGGCCCATCAGTCGGATGCCCTGTCGTTGAAGCGCCTGGAGGCTCACCGTCTTGCCGAGCTGACCGACCCCGGAGACTTGGGGCTGTGCCGCGAATTCCATCCGGGGATCCGGAAGATCGGAGACGGTCTCCCCCCACTTGCCCAGCTCCTTCATCCACTCCAGTGCGTCGCGTCCTCGGTATCTCCGGGGTACCCGGGCGACCTTGCTGGTGCACATGTACACCGCGCGGCCGGCTGCCGCGAGATCCTCGGCGATCTGACAGCCCGACTGCCCGCTCCCGACCACGATGACTGCGCCGTCAGGAAGTAACCCGGGAGCTCGATACTCGGAGGCGTGGAGTTGTGCCACCGACGAGGGTAAGCGGCCGGTGATCGCCGGGATCTTCGGCGATTGCATCAGCCCGGCTGCCACCACGACACTGCGCGTGAGCAGCACTGGCCGCCTCCCCTGGGCGTCGACGGTGTGGACCGCGAAGCCGGGTGACCCCTCGGATGCCTCGACCAGCTCGACAGTGACCCCTCGTTGAATCGGGAGTGAATGCCTTTCTGCGTGCTGTTCGAACGACGCGACCAGCTCGTCCCGCAGATAGAACCCGTCCGGTGCGCTGCCCGCGTACGGCGAGCCGGGCAAGCCGTTCATCCAGTTGGGGGTGTTGACAGCGAAGGACTCCCACCGCTGTGAGCGCCAGCTCTCACCGATCTCACCGCGCTCGAGAATCGTGAACCGGAACTCGGATCGCTGGAGGAAGTACCCGATTCCGAGTCCGGCCTGTCCGGCTCCGACCACAACCACGTCGAACTCAGACACCTTGCCGCCTTCCGTTCGCGCGTTGCGTGTGAACTCTTCCGATCACGCTAGCGACGCGCACGCGACGTCGTAGTCAGAACCCCGGACCCCGCACGGTGAGATCCCGAAGATCGGGAATCGGTCGCATCCCTCGCGCCGGTCGTTCCTGTCGCGCTCTCAACTTGTGAGTGGTGGGATCTGAGTCGTGACTTGGCCCAGGACCGCCACTCACGACTCATGACGGCGCAGCCGTCAGGTGGAGCCAGAGCCCGTGATCGTCACCTTCATTCCGACGGCCATGATGTCCCAGAGGATCTCGATCACGTCGTTGGGGAGCCGGACACACCCGAGTGATGCCGCTTCCCCGATCGACCACGGCTGATTGGTGCCGTGGATCCCGACGATGCCGTCGCCGCCGTTGAACTCGGTCACGACGTCCGAGCGGGCCGAGAGCCCGAAGGCGTATGGCCCCCAGGGCCCGTTCGGGGAGGTCAGCTGGACGGCATCGGTGACGAAGAACACGCCGGTGGGTGTGGGGGAGACCTCCGATCCCACGGCCACGTCCGACTCGAAGACCTGCTCGCCGTCGCTAAGGACCGTGAGCCGACGTACGTCGAGGTCGACGAGGACCTCTCGCTCGAGGGTGAACACGTCGACGTCGGCGGCGCGGATCCAACCGGTTTGACCGTTGGGGCGTCCCGGAAGCAGGGCGTGCACCCATCCAGGGAACTCGCCGATGATCGACACCACGGTCGGGGTCCCGAGGATGGTCTTCTCGGGGAGGATCCTGAACGGCTCGTCGTCCCCGATCGCTGCGAACACCGCAATCTCGCCCGATGTGAGCCCGGCGATCGAGTCGGGCGGCGACGGCACGGTCGTCGGGGTCTCAGGGGGATCGGACGGATCGAGTTCGTCCGGCGGAACTGCTGGAGGTGCCTCGGTCGACGCGGTGCCGATCCGGGCGATCGTCGTGTCTGGAGGCAGCGAGTCTGGCTCGGTCGGTGCGGTCGCGGCGGTACCGCAGGCCGAGAGAAGGAGTGTGATCGTCAACGCCAGGATCGGTGTCTGGCCGGGGCGTGACATCGGATCAGGCTACCCCGGGGGCCGGGTCCGTGTCGTGCATCGGGCCGGGGACGATGACGAAGAGACAGCCCGAGCGGATCCGGACGGTGGCAAACGGCCGCGCCAGCTCGTTCGACACGCCACGGGTAGAACCGAAGGGGAGGTCTTCATTCGACAGCTCCCATCGGAGTCCGGCCGTCGTGATCCCGACCACGTCGCCTCCTGCGGCGAGCAGGGACACGGTCTGGCCGGGTGTCCCGTGCAGCTGGGTGTGGTGTCGGACCACCGTGGTTCGTGCCGTCCCGGCGATCCACACGATCTCACACCGTTCGAACTTCGGATTCGCGATGACGGCGGCATTGGCGAGGAAATGGTCGATTCGACCACCGCGGCCTCCGAGGACGATGATCCGTTCGATGTTCGGCCGATCGAGAGCGTGATCGAGCGCGAGCTCGAAGTCGGTCGCCTCCTTGTCCGTGGGATGGAGGTCCACGGGACCGCGATGTGTTTCGAGTCGCCGAGCGTCCACCGAGTCCATGTCGCCGACGACGAAATCGACATCGAGGCCGATGTGGGCTGCGTGGTCGAGTCCGGAGTCGGCGGCGATCACCCAGCGTCGGTCGGGTAGATCCTCGAGTGCGTCGGCCGGCACTTCGTCGCCCCCGATGACGATGACGGCGGTGTTCAACACGGTTCGTACCCTCTTGCAGGCAGATGCGCGCTGCGCCGGCGACCTGGTACGCCGGCTGTTCGGTTGCGAAGACGAACCCAGGTGGTCCGGCCACCGGTCTCTTCGGGTGAGCTCCTCAGGTCATCGAATGACAAAATCGTCTTACGCGCGATCGTGCGCGTAAGAAGCATGCCGGTCGTCACGATTCGAGCCACCGTTCGAGCCAGTCGCCGATCTCGCGATACCACAGGAGCGAACGGTCACGGTCGAGCACCCAATGGCCCTCTTCTTCGAAGTGGACGAGCCTCGTCGGCACATCCTTGGCGTGGAGCATCCCATAGAGCTCGAGCCCCTGACCGACCGGTACACGGAAGTCGAGGTCGCCGTGGATCACCAGCGTCGGGGTCTCGATGCCGCGTCCGTGTGACATCGGACTCCACCGTTGCACCCGTTCGGTGTCCTGCCAGGCCTCTGCGCCGTAGGCCAGGCTCCGACCCATGGTGATGTCCGACGCGTACATGCCAGGGAGATCGGTCACCGCAGCGTGCGCAACGGCGCAGCGATATCGATTGGTCTGGGTGATCAGCCAGCTGACCAGATAGCCGCCATAGGAGCCGCCGGTGATCGCCATTCGCAGCGGATCCGCAACCCCGGTCTCGACGAGATGGTCGGTCACCGCCTCGATGTCGGCGGCGGGCCGGTCACCCCACGCTCCATGGATCGATCGGGCGAATTCGTCCCCGAACGACGTCGAACCGGCGAAGTTGGCGAGCGCAACGGTGTATCGATCGCCTGCGAACACCGCAGCGTTCCATCGCCAATGCCACTGATCCCCGAAGATCCCATGGGGGCCGCCGTGGATCATGTGTACGAGCGGACGGGGTTCACCTGCTTCGGACGAGACCAGCCAGACCTGGATCGGGGCGTCGTCGGCGCCGGTGACGGTGATCTCGGCCACCTCCGGCATGGCGATGTCCTCCATCGCCTCGACCGTGAAGCTGGTGAGCCGCTCGAGTCCATGCGCATGGACCTCGTAGACCTCAGGAGGGTTTGTCAGCGAGGCATGGGTGACGACGATTCGGTCTGAGGTGTGATCGAACCCGTTCACCGAACCGCCTGAAGTCAGCGCAGTCGGCAGACCCGAGCCTCCCCACGAGTACAGGCGGACGGTGCCCCGATCTTCGGCCCCCAAGAGGAGACGGCCCTCCTGCCATTCCCATGCGGTGGCCGAGCGGTCCCACTCGCCGAGGTCCAAGAGGCGGTGGTCGCCGTCGAGGCCGAGCGAGGTTAGGCGGGCCGGATCTGCGTAGTACTCCGGATCGAACTGCAGGCCGATCGTCACCGTGCCGTCAGGGGCAAAACGCGGACTCGAGGCGTGCCCGTCCAGCCAAGGTGTCAGTTCCCGCTCCTCGCCGGTCGACAGGTCGATCGCGTACGCCGACCACCGGAGGTCGCGGTACGGCCGCTCCGGCCGGAGGGCGCAGTAGACGAGATGATCTGCGGACACGGCGATGTCTGCGATCGGGTCTCCGGTGTTGTCCCATCGCATCCACTTGTCCTGCTCGGGTGTCAGATCTCGAGTCGTCCAGGCATCGATCTCCACTTCGAAGAGGTGCGGCCGGGAGCCGTCCGTCAACCAGCGATCCCAGTATCGGTAGAAGGCGTGATCGCTGATGTGCACACCGTCTTCGTCTTCGGCACCGACCGAGCTGAGGACGTAGAGCCTCCGGCCGTCGGGCGACCATCTCGCTCCCATCGCAGACCCGTCGACCTCGGGAATCGGTCGTGGCTCGCCGCCGTCCGTGTGCATCACGTGGACCTGCTTGCGTCCGTCACGGCTTCTGACGAACGCCACCCGACCGCCGTCGGGCGACAGCGCCGGGTTCGATCCTCCGGGGGCGGTGAGCGGTCGCAGGCCGGCGCCATCCGAACGCCACAGACGCGTCGAACTCGACGAGCTCTCGGCGTCCCAGGTGGTGACCGGAACGATCAGCCACCGATCGGACAACAACGGCGACCCGACTCGTGGGATGTTCCACATCGCTTCGGCGGTGATCGTTCTCATTCCGACAACCGTACCGAAGGCTGCGCCGCCGGACACCATGACGCGAGCCTCGCTCACGTGGCGTTCACGGTGACTCACTACTGTCACTCCTCGAACTCCGGACCAAACCCAGGACGCTTCATGAGCTCTGTTGCAGTACTGACTTCCGGCGGCGACGCTCCGGGCATGAACGCCGCGATCCAGGCGGTCGTTCGTGTCGCGGCGTCGCAGGATCTCGACGTCGTCGGCATCCTCGACGGCTACGACGGTCTCATCGACGGAACCTCGCATGCGTTGACCCGCCGCACCGACGACGGACTCAGCGTTCCCGTCCCCGACGTCGACAACTCCGGCCCGCTCGGAGGCACGATCCTCGGGTCCAGTCGCTGCCCGCGTTTCCACGATCCTCGATTCCGAGCCCAGGCGGCCGACCATCTCCGATCGCTGGATGCGATCGGGCTCATCGTCATCGGCGGGAACGGCTCGATCGCCGGAGCGCACGCCATCGCAAACGAGATGGAGATCCCCGTTGTCGGGATTCCCGCTTCGATCGACAACGACATCGGCCTGACCCGAGAGGCGCTTGGGGCCGACACGGCGTTGAACACGATCGTCGAGGCCTGTGACCGCATCTCCGACACCGCCCGCTCGCATCGGAGGGCCTTCATCGTCGAGGTCATGGGGCGCGACAGCGGATATCTCGCCATGGCGGCCGCCGCTGCCACTGCTGCCGATGCCGTCCTGCTGCCGGAGGTCTCGAAGAGCTTCGACGAGACCGTCGACGCGGTGTCCGAATGCATCCGCCACAGCTTCTCGTCGACCCGTCAGAAGCGCAGGACACTGGTGATCAAGGCCGAAGGGGTCGGGATCCCGACCCACATGCTCGTGGACGAGGTCGTGGCCCAACTCGAAGACATCGACAATCTCGAGGTTCGGGGCACCGTTCTGGGTCACCTGGTGCGCGGTGGCAACTCGTCGTTCCGTGACCGCTTGATCGCCGGTCGCTTCGGGCTGACGGCTATGGAGGCCCTCGTCGCCGGCAGAAGCGATGTGATGGTCGGATGGAATGCGACCGACGTCGGCGAGGCGACGAGCGATTCGTTCATCAGGCTCTTCCCGATCGCCCAGGTGCTCGAAGAGACCCGGGCACTCATGGACGGGTCGAGTCCGGTCATCAGAGGACGGGTGGAACGGCTCGAGAGCATCCAGGGCGTGCTCTCGCTCTGAGTCCGCCGGTGACCTCTCCACGGGTGAGCCGAGGTTCGCGCGGAGGAACGAGCCCGGCGATCATGCCGGTTGTCACGGCTGCGGGACTTCCGGCCGTACCGGCGTCCAGGGCGCATTCGGTACGATCACGCGGTGATGCCCCCAGGACCCACAATCGGAATCGGACGGGGCATCTGTTTCGTCCACCGTCGAGGAGAAGGCTCATGAGTTCGTACGCCGACATCCAGGAAGTGCTCGCCGATCAGGCCGAGTATCTGCTCGATCACTCGTGTGAGACGATCCCCAGAGAGCAGCTCCATCTGCCGGGCCCCGACTTCATCGATCGAGTGACGTCGAAGACCGATCGCAATCCAGCCGTGCTGCGCAACCTGCAGTCGCTGTACGACCACGGTCGGCTGACCGGTACGGGATATGTCTCGATCCTGCCCGTCGATCAGGGCATCGAGCACGCTGCCGGGGCCAGCTTCGCCCCCAACCCGATCTACTTCGACCCGGCGAACATCTGTGAGCTCGCCCTGGCGGGTGGCTGCAATGCAGTGGCCTCCACCCTCGGTGTTCTCGGGGCGGTGGCTCGACAGTACGCGCACAAGATTCCGTTCATCCTCAAGTTCAACCACAACGAGCTGTTGACCACTCCGAACAAGTACGACCAGACGATGTTCGCCTCGATCGAGCAGGCCTTCGAGATGGGGTGTGTCGGCGTCGGTGCAACCATCTACTGGGGATCCGACGAGTCGAACCGCCAGCTCCAGGAGGTGTCGGCTTCCTTCGAACGAGCCCACGACCTCGGGATGTTCACTGTGCTGTGGTGCTATCTGCGGAACTCTGCCTTCAAAGTCGACGGTGTCGACTATCACGCATCGGCCGA
>Ga0224512_10003801_pt1 | contig 13110 bp, 14 predicted proteins | sample SF_May12_sed_USG_4_FD_169103 | JGI IMG/M metagenome (GOLD analysis project Ga0224512, IMG submission 169103) | Sediment microbial communities from San Francisco Bay, California, United States - SF_May12_sed_USGS_13 | ecosystem: Environmental > Aquatic > Marine > Sediment | place: USA...
GCGGGCGGAAGCTACAGCGCCGTGATCACGAACCCGGGCCAGGAGCCGGACACGACGAGCGGTACGATCGCGATCGACGGCAACACGCTCACGATCGCCGAGTCGGGCCAGGGAAGCCCCACGCCGATGTCGTTCTCGCTGTCCGGGAATACGCTCACCCTCACCGATCCAGACGAGTCGATCGACTTCGACAATGATGGCACGGACGAGTCGGCCACGCTGACGATTGTCTTCCAGCGGATCTGAGCGGGACGCGTGAGAACGTCGGCACCTGCCGGCGGGAGGGGCTCCGGGCGCGGCACGGGGCCCCGCCTGCGTGTGGGGTCTCAGCCGGTCATGGACCCGGCGGCGTCGTCGTGAGCACCGAGTTCGCGATGTAGCCGAGCTGGTTTCCGTCCATGAACACCGCCCACCAGCCGTTGCGCAGGTCGGTGACCGTCACTCGAAGCCCCGGCCGGAGCACGCGAACGACGGCCGCGTCGGCGCTCCGGGTCTCCCGCACGTTGGCCCAGTCGGCCGTCCATCGGGCGGCGGCGTTGACCGGCGGTGACCCCGCCGGTGGCTCGGCGCGCTCCGGGGCCGGGGCGCGCGCGGCGCGCGGTGGCGCTGTGTCCGCCGGGACTGGGGGCGCTGCCCGGATGGGGGCGGCTTCGACCGGAATCTCGGGCTCGGGCTGGGCCACGGCGGGCGGCACGGCTGCGGCCGACGCCGGCGTTGGGGCCTCCGTACGGGTGGGAAACCGCATGATCCCGCTGCGGAAGGCGGCGACGAGCCCGATGACCGCGGCCGTCACGACGACGACCGCCACGGTGGTCCGCCGGACCAATCGGACCCGCCGGACGTGGTGCCCGCAGTAGGGACACACGGCGACATCGCGATCGATGTGTTTGCCGCACCGCGAGCAGCCGACGAGCGGGCTGGCGTCGCCCGTCTCGAGCGGATTCTGCAGCAGAATGTGGCCGCAGTGAGGGCAGGTGGACGCGACGTCGAGCGCGCTGTGCCCGCAGCCCGGGCACCGGATCATGACCATGGTATTGCGAATCTAATGGGTCCGGTGGGGACATCCTACCAGAGCGGAACGGCGTTCGGCGGAGCGGAACCGGCCTGGGGCGACTCCCGAGGGGGGAAGGGCGGCCGTCCCTGGAGTCGAGCCCCGGTGGTCCCTCCACGCCTACGCCGCCGACACCTGCGGCGCTTAGGGAAGCGCTGCACAAGTCGGCAGCGGCGGGTTCCGGAGGATGCGTCGCCGAGCGGTGCCCCGCGTGCCGGTCCGCGGGGGTCACGAACTGGAGGGGCCGGAGGGACCTGCCGCGCGACGGGTGCAGACGTCCGTTAGCGTTTCTCCCACGTGGGCCGGATGTCCTGCGTCACCGCGAACACGAGCCGGTCGAGCAGCTGGCCGTATGCCTCATCGGGATCCCGGGCGCCGAACACGGGCGTCCCGCCGATGAGACCTACGCCCGCCACCGTTTCCCGGGCCCGCGCCGTCGACGACCATACGGTGCCGCCCGAGCCCGTCGTCACGAGCCGGGCCGTGAGGCTCACCGTGACTTCCGCCTCCACTGAGGGGTTGGGACCGAGCCGCGCCCGCGGCCGCACATCGGAGACCACCAGGTGGCCGAGCATAAGCGCCGACACGCCGCGCGCCTCGCCGATGGCGCGCGCGGCTTCCGGATCGAGCCGGTCCCGCGCCACCCCGTCGAGCACGTCGTCCAGCTCCCCCAACTCGAACACTTCCGTCCCCGCCTGGGCGGCGAAGATCTCGTCGCGAAACCGGTTCGTGGCAACGGGGCCGAGGTCGCCGCGGGCGCCCTCGACGCTGAACGTCACGAGGCCGATGGGGCGGTGGGGCGCGAGCGCCAGGCGCGGCGGCACGAGCACCCGGGAGCCGCCGCACGCGACGGCGACCGCGAGGCAGGGCAGAACAGCCAGTAGGCGTTTCATGAGTCGGTCTCCTTGGCCGGTGGCCGGTGACGGGCGATGAATGCGTCGTGTTCCGGTGGCACGAACATGTCGTCGGCGATGCCGGCGATCTCTTCCGCTTGGCGCCAGGCGAGCTCGAGCGTCAGCAGCTCTTCGGCGAGCGCCCGGCGCTCCTGTTCCTCGTGCAGCGCCATCTCGAGCGCGAGCCGGGTGGGCGTCGGGAGCCGGTGCAGCGTCGCCATCTTGTCGGTCGCCTTCTTCCCGGACGGGGGCCGGAGCCCCGCCTCCACCTGCGCCACGAACGCCTCCGGGTGACCAGCGGCTTCGATTGCACTGACCGCCTCGCGCACGACGGCCGGTTTCCCGGCCATCAGGTTCACGGCGGGCAACAGCACGCTGGCCGCCCGCTCCGCCTCCGGACCGGCAAACCGGTGCAGCCGGCGCCCGTCCTTGAGTGTGACCAGCCAGCCCTCCCCGTCCGGATTCCGATGCAGCCGCACGCCCTGGAGCTGCGAGTTCCGCACCTTGAGCACGCGCCCGTCCGGAGCCTTGAGCTTGGCGCGCACCGGGAGGTTGAACACGACGTTCCACATCCCCCCGAAGGCCCCGATGCTGACCCCGGCAAACGCCGCGCTGATAGTTAGCGCACCCAAGGCCGCCACCGCACCCCCCGTGATGAGGATCGCCCGCCGCCGCCGCCGGCCAAACTGGTCGCCGTAGCGCCAGGCCGCGAATTCGGGCCGGAGCGGCGCCCCAATGCGCACCAGCTCCAGGCCCTCGGGCAGCCGGGCGAGCCCGATCTGATCGGTGGACATCCGCACGCGGGTGGCGCGGAACAGCCGCTCGCACTCCTCGAACGCCTCCCACCGCTCCTCCAGCGGCGAGAGGTTCCACCGCTCGCAGCGACGGCACACGACCCACAGCCGCCCGCGCGCGGGGTCGAACGCCAGCCGCCGGCCCACCGGGAAGGCCTCGAGCACCTCGTTCCGTCCGAGCGGTCGCGTGCAGTAGATGCAAGTCGAGTACATGTCATCCCATCGTGGGTCACCAGGAATGTGGGCCCGGACCGGGGCGCAGACAACCGCGCGCCGGTTCCCGTGCGTCGGTGCAGGCGGATATCTTCTGCGGGGCGCATCACGCGCCATTCCGGATTGGTTCAGTCGCTTTCCCACCTGGAGGACACTCGTGCGCACGATTCTGTTCGTTGCATTGACGGCCACCGTGCTGCTCGCGGGCGCACCGCGGGCCGCGGCCCAAGAGGCCGAGGAGGGCACGCCCAAGCTGAACAGCGCCTTGTTGCGGGGGCTCGAGCTCCGCAACCTCGGTCCCGCGTTCATGTCCGGCCGCATCGGGGACCTCGCCGTCGATCCGATGAAGCGCAGCACCTGGTACCTGGCGGCGGCGTCCGGCGGCGTGTGGAAGACGGAGAACGCCGGGACGACCTGGAAGCCGATCTTCGATGCCCAGGGCAGCTACTCGATTGGCGCGCTCGCGATCGATCCCGACGACCGGTTCATCCTCTGGGTGGGCACCGGCGAGAACAACAGCCAGCGGAGCGTGGGCTACGGCGACGGGCTCTACAAGTCCGTGGACGGCGGCGCCTCGTTCACCAAGGTCGGGCTCGAGCAGTCGGAGCACATCGGCAAGATCCTGATCGATCCGCGCGACGGGAACGTGGTCTATGTTGCCGCGCAGGGACCCCTGTGGGCTTCCGGCGGCGACCGCGGGCTCTACAAGACCACCGATGGCGGGAAGACGTGGAGCAAGGTGCTCGACATCGACGAGCACACGGGCGTGAGCGACGTTGTGTTCGATCCCGGCAATCCCGACGTGCTGTACGCGTCGTCCTACCAGCGGCGCCGGCACGTCTGGACCCTGATCAACGGCGGCCCCGGGTCGGGCATTCACAAGTCCACCGACGGCGGCACGACGTGGAAGAAGATCCAGCGCGGGCTCCCCTCGGTGGATCTCGGTCGCATCGGGCTGGCGGTCTCGCCGACCTCGCCGGACGTCATCTACGCCATCGTGGAGGCGGCCGACGACAAGGGCGGGTTCTTCCGCTCGGCTGACGGCGGCGAGCACTGGTCCAAGCAGAGCGACTACGTGAGCGGGAGTCCGCAGTACTACCAGGAGATCTTCGCGGACCCGCACAAGTTCGACCGCATCTACTCCATGGACACCTACCTCATGGTGTCGGAAGACGGCGGCAAGACGTTCACGCGCCTCGGCGAGGAGTGGAAGCACGTCGACAACCACGCGCTCCACATCGATCCGTACGACGCCGACCACCTGATCGTCGGGTCCGACGGCGGGCTGTACGAGACGTTCGATCGCGGGAAGAGCTGGAAGTACTTCCCCAACCTGCCGCTCGCGCAGTTCTACAAAGTGGCCGTCGACAACGCGACGCCGTTCTACAACGTCTACGGGGGTACGCAAGACAACGCCACGCAGGGTGGTCCCTCGCGCACCACCAACCGGCACGGCATCCGGAACAGCGACTGGTTCGTGACCGTCTTCGGCGACGGCTTCGATCCGGCAGTGGATCCGGAGAACCCGAACATCGTGTATTCGCAGTGGCAGTACGGCGGTCTGGTGCGGTACGACCGGGCGACGGGCGAGCGGATCGACATCCGGCCGCAGCCCGAGCCGGACGGGCCGCCTCTTCGGTGGAACTGGGACTCCGCGCTGCTGATCAGCCCGCACGACCCCGCGCGACTCTACTTTGCGGCCCAGATCCTGTTCCGGTCGGACGACCGCGGCGACACGTGGCGGGCGGTGAGTCCGGACCTCACGCGCAACCTGGACCGCAACCAGTTGCCCGTCATGGGCCGGGTGTGGAGCGTGGACGCGGTCGCCAAGAACAACTCCACGTCGTTCTACGGCACGATCGTGGCGCTCACCGAGTCGCCGCGCGTCGAAGGCCTGCTGTATGCCGGGACGGACGATGGCCTGGTGCAGGTGAGCGAGGACGGCGGCGCCGCGTGGCGCAAGATCGAGCGGGTGGGGAGCGCCCCGGAGCGGACGTACGTGAACGATCTCGAGGCCTCGCGCCACGACCCGAACACGGTCTACGCCGCGCTCAACAACCACAAGGCGGGCGATTTCGCCCCCTACCTGTTCAAGAGCACGAATCGGGGGCGCACGTGGACGTCGATCAGTGGTGACCTGCCCGCGCGGGGCTCGGTCTACACGATCGCGGAAGATCACGTCGATCCGAACCTGCTCTTCGTCGGCACGGAGTTCGGGATCTTCGCGACGCTCAACGGCGGCACCAGCTGGATCCAGCTCAAGGGCGGCATGCCGACGATCAGCGTGCGCGAGCTGGAGATCCAGCGGCGGGAGAACGATCTCGTGGCGGCGTCCTTCGGACGCGGCTTCTTCATCCTCGACGACTACACGCCGCTGCGGTCGGTGCGCGACGACCTGCTGCGCACGGACGCCCACATCTTCCCGGTCAAGACGGCGCTGCTCTATGTGGAAGAGGCGCCCATGGCCGGCGGCGAGAAGGCGTACCAGGGCGCCCAATTCTACACGGCGCCCAACCCCGAGTTCGGCGCGACGTTCACCTACTATCTCCGCGAGGCGCTCACGACGCGCAAGGCGCAGCGACAGAAGGCCGAGCGCGACCTGGCCAAGAAGAACGAGAACGTCTTCTACCCGTCGTGGGACGCGTTGCGCGCGGAGGACCGCGAAGAGAGCCCGGCCGTGGTGCTCACCGTGCGGGACCAGGACGGGAACGTGGTGCGGCGAATAGCCGGCAAGACGTCGTCCGGCCTGCATCGCGCCACGTGGGATCTGCGCTATCCGGGCTTCGCCGGGGGGGGCGGCCGCGGCGGCTTCGGACCGCTCGCGGTGCCGGGGCGGTACACGGTGAGTTTGGCCAAGGTCGTCGATGGCGCGCTGACGGAGCTGGTCGCCCCGGTGCCGTTCGACGTCGAGCCCCTGGGCCTCGGCACGCTCGCGGCACAGGATCGGGCGGCGGTGCTGGCCTTTCAGCGCCAGACCGGCGAGTTGCAGCGTGCGGTCATGGGCGCGAACCGTGCGGTGGGCGAGGCCACGGAACAGGTCGAGGCCATGAAACGCGTGATCGAGACGACCCCGTCGCTCGATCCGGCGTTGCGGCAGGAGGCCCGGGCGCTCGAACTCCGGCTGCTGGATGCCCGTGAGCGGCTCAACGGCGATCCCACCATGCCGCGGCGCAGCGAGGCCGGTATGCCCGGGATCGTCGATCGCGTGCAGGAGATCGTCGGCGGGCACTGGGCCACGACCTACGGGCCCACCCAGACGCACCGGCGCAATTACGAGGTCGCGGCGCGGGAGTTCGAGCAGCTGCTCGAACCGCTGCGCCAACTCGTCGAGGTCGATCTGGTGGCGTTGGGGCAGCGACTCGAAGCGGCGGGCGCCCCGTGGACGCCCGGCCGCGGCGTGCCACGCTGGCGCCGCCCGTAACGCCGACGGCGCGCACCCGCGGGGCATGCGGCGCGATGTAGATTTCGCGCCGCATGCCCCGCGTCTCGTTGCGGTCCCCGATCGTCGCCGGTCACACGGCCCTTGCGGCCGCGCAGGTGGCCTTCGGGCTGTTCCCCATCTTCGGCACGGTGATCTTTCAGCCCGGCGGGCTGTCGCCCTTTGCGGTGGCGGCGTGGCGGGTGACGGCGGGATCGGTGGCGCTGGGCGCGCTGGCCGCGCTCGCGTACGGGCGTGCCGCGCTGCCGCGGCGCGGCGACTGGGGTCGGTTCGCGCTGTGCGCGCTGCTCGGGGTGGTGCTCAATCAGGCGCTCTTCCTGGTCGGCCTGTCCCGCTCCACGCCGCTCAATGCCGGGCTCGTGATGACGCTCATCCCGGTGTTCACGTTCGGGCTCGCGGCGCTCGTCGGGCTGGAGCGATTCAACGGCGCCCGGGCCCTCGGCGTCGCGCTCGCGCTCGGCGGGGTGGCGCCGCTCGTGTTCGCGGAAGGCGTCGGGACGCTGGGCCGCCACGGCGCGGGCAACCTGCTCATGGTGGCGAATGCGCTGTCGTACTCGCTCTACCTCATCCTCGCCAAGCCGCTCACCGCGAAATACCCGGCCCTCGTCGTGATCGCGTGGTCCTATCTGCCCGGGATGCTCGCCGTCCCGTTCTTCGCCTGGGGGGAACGTCCCCTGCCCGAGCCGGCCTTTGCGGCGGGCTGGTGGTCGCTCGCCTACATCGTCGTCTTTCCCACGGTGCTCGCGTACCTGCTGAATACGTTCGCGCTCGCGCGCCTGCGTGCCTCCACGACCGCCGTCTACATCTACGCGCAGCCGCTGGTGGCGGCGGTGGCGAGCTGGCTCGTGTTCGGGGAGCGGCCGTCCCGCGCCATGCTGGCGGCGGCGGCGGCGCTGTTCGTGGGGATTTGGCTCGTGGCCCGACGGGCGCCGGTGGCCCCGGCGGCGGCGCCCGCCGCCGCGTAACCGGGGCCGGGGATCAGGCGTGGCCCGGACGTCCGTGGCCGGCCACGTGCTCGCCGATCAGGACCTTGCCGATTTCCTCGCGCTGAATCTGGTTGGTGCCCTCGTAGATCTGGGTGATCTTGGCGTCGCGCATGTACTTCTCGATCGGGTAGTCCCGCATGTAGCCGTAGCCGCCGAACACCTGCACGGCGTCGGTCGTGACCTCCATCGCGATGTCCGAGGCGAAGCACTTGGCCATGGCGGAGTACATCGTCGGCCGCTCTTTCGGGCCCGAGTCGATGTGCCGCGCGGTGGCATAGATCAGGGCGCGCGCGGCTTCGACCTTGGTGGCCATGTCGGCGAGCAGAAACCGCAAGCCCTGGAAGGACGAGACCGGCGCGCCGAACTGGCGGCGCCCGATGGCGTAGTCCACGGCGAGGTCCAGCGCCCCCTGGGCGATGCCCAGCGCCTGGGCCGCGACGCCCGGCCGCGACGCGTCGAACGTGCGCATCGCCGTGATGAAGCCCGTGCCCTCCTTGCCGATCAGGTTCTCCGCCGGCACGCGGCAGTTCTCGAAGATCAGCTCGCGCGTGGCGGACGCGCGGATCCCCATCTTGTCTTCCTTCTTGCCGAACGTGAACCCGGGCGTCCCCTTCTCGACGACGATCGCACTGGCTCCCCGCGGTCCCTTGGCGGGATTCGTCATGACGATGCACGAGTAGATCTCGGCTTCGCCGCCGCCGGTGATCCATAGCTTCGTCCCGTTCAGGACATAGTGGTCGCCGTCGCGCGTGGCCGATGTGCGGATCCCCCCGGCGTCCGAGCCGGCCTGCGGCTCGGTGAGCGCGAATGCCGCGAGCCGGCGGCCCGCGGCGATGTCGCCCAGGAACCGGTCCTTCAGGTCGGCCGAACCGGAGAGGATGATGGGCAGGGCGCCGAGCGCGGTCCCGGCAAAGGCGAGCGCGATGCCGCCGCAGGCCCGGGACAGCTCCTCGGTGACGAGCACCATGTTGAGGGTGCGGGAGCCGCCGGCGATGCCGCCGTACTGGTCATCGACGAACACGCCAAACAGGTCCGCCGCGGCGAGGGTGCGCACGACGGGCCAGGGGAATTCCGCGGTGCGGTCGTACTCGGCCGCCACCGGCCGGATCTCATTGTCGGCGATGGAGCGCGCGAGATCCCGGATGGCGCGCTGCTCCTCGCTCAGCCCGTAGTCGAGCACGGAGGTCCTCCACGGCTGGAAGGCGGACGCGCCCGGCGGCGCCCACCGGGGTCAGCGGACGGCCGGGGCCTCGTCGAAGAGATAGGGCTCCTGCACCCACGTCTCCCCACCCTGGAAGACGAGGCGGACGCGGTCGTCGGGGCGGCGCTCGTCGAACGAGCTCACTTCCACCGCGCCCGTGACGGAGCCCGCGGTGGCCAGGGCCGACAGCCGCGCGACGAGCAGGCGGGCGTCGAGGTTGGCGTCGCGCATCTCCACCCGCACCGTGCCGGTCGCGGCGTCCGTCGCCGCGTGGAAGTGCCCTTCGGGGTACAGCCCTTCGTAGGTGTCGGCGAGGCGCTGCACGTCGCGCGCGGCCTTGGCCGGATCCGGGGCGGTGAACGTGACGCCCCCGTTGAGCCGGCATACGACGGCTTCCACGGGGATCTGTGCCTCGCTGCGGTACGGCGCGCGGCGCGTCTCCGTGTAGCGCGGCTGCGCCCAACTGATCCGGACCGAGCCGCCGCGCTCGACGCGCAGGCGGACGAGGTGGGGGCTGTCCTCCGTATGCACGAAGAAGTCGCCGCCGAGGATGGCGTCGTGGAGGTCCACCGGAATCTCCGACAGCATCCGCACCAGCTCGTGGGCGATCGTCGGCAGGCTCGGCGCGGACGTCGGCTGAATGTGGCGGACGACGATGGCCCCGGACGGCGCATCGTACTCCAGCCATTCGCCAGGGAGCGCCGCGAGGGCGGCGCGGATCTCCTCGCGCAGCGGCCCCACCACTACCCGGCCGTGACACCCTTCCTCATAGAACATGCGAACCTCGCCGCGTGAGTCCCTGCGCGGCCAAGTAAACCCCAACGGGGTGAAGGGAATGAAGAAACGAGCGTGAAGAAACCATGAGGGCGGCGACCGACCTGGCCGCCGCCCTCATGAGGGTCTGGGCGCGGGACCGGTCAGCCGGCGCCGGCCCCCAGGGATGCAAGCACCTTCTGGATCACTGCCTTGCGGCCCTTCAGCATGTCACGGAATTCCTGCCGGTCGGTGTCCGCGATCTCCATCCGCAGGTCGGACAGGTAGCTCTCCAGCACGTGGCGGAGCGTGTCCTGTTCCTGGCTGCTCAAGTCGAGTTCCAGCATGTCCCTCTCTCCCGTCTCGCGAACCGCGGCGGCCCTACGCCTGAGGGATCCGGTCGCTCGCCCTCCGTGGTGAGACCCGCCGATCCACGGAGACGCGCCGATCCTCCGGGGTCGAGCCTGACCCCTGGCGCCGCGACCCCGACCGCCGATCCACCAGAATGCCCGACGGGAACCAGAACTTGCGGCGGGCGTGCCATCGGCGATCCTCGGCGTTCTCTTCCATCATGCAACCTCCCCAGTAGCGACGCGGTCCGGAGCGTAGGATACGCCGGAAAACCAGCGGTGGCCAGCGCCGGCGGGGTCGCGCCCCGGTCTTCACGATTCCTTCGCGCCCAGTTCACCGAGCGTTCACCGAATGGGGGTGATGCTGTGCCTGAGACGACGTGGGAGGAGTCATGCACCCGCACGAGCCGACCGGCACCGAGCCCTTCGACGAGCGCGAGAGCGGGCACCATCTGCCGAACCCGCCGTGGGTCGAGGAAGAGGAACCGCCGATTGCGGTGGCGGAGGTGGAGGAGCCTGAGCTCGATCCGCCGCACCACGTGCACGATCTCTGGATCGTGCTCGGGCTGGGTGAGGACTAGGGACCTGGCCGCCGCCTTCAGCCGGTCTCGTGCCAGGCGATCTCGCCCCGGTAGGCGCACCCCGGACATTCGAGCACGGTCGGCATCCCCCTGAGCGGAATTCGGTGCCCCGACGCGGGGCACACCGCGTATTTGTGTCCGAGATCCCGGCGCGTCCCTCGCGCCGGATTGCGTTCGTGCTTGCTGCGACACACCACGGTGAAGCGGCGCGGACGGTCCTTCCGCATCTCGAACAGGCGGGCCGGGAGACGCACTTCCCGATGCCGTACGCTCACGACGACTTCCGCCGTCGGGTCGGTGGCGACCACGGGATACCACGCGCCGGTGCGGAGCATGGGACGGGTGCGCGGGGGGTTGGCGATAGCCCAGAGGCGGGCCCAGGCAACCGGGTGCTCCATGGTCCCCGAGGCGGCGCGAAGATCCACGGCGGGCTCATCGGCCGGCGCGAGCTGACTGGGGAAGCGAGGGGCGGGCAGGGGGGCGTCGAGCTCAGTCATGGGCAGTCAGCGGTCTGGGACCATGCGGGTGATATGGGGGCGCGGGGCGCCATACATCGGCCCAAGAAGTACAGCGCCCGCCGCGGGCGATCCGTGAGATCCGTTACACGGCTTGGGTCGTGTCCTTCTAAGCCTACGCCTGACACGGGGATGTGTGGCGCCTGATCCGATCAGGCCATGGGCTCCAGTGGCGGCTGGTCCTTGGGGGTCCCCGGCACTCATGAACTGGAATGGTCTAAAAGATTGTACCGCAATCACTTAGAGTATATACGAAACCTCGACTCGGGATTTTGCCGAGCCCGGCACGTGATCTGCGCTACGCTCCAGCGGCCGGGGACGGGGTGTGCCCCGCACCACACACTCGCAGGCAGGGAAATAAGGGGGGCCGGATGGCACGAGCGCGGTGGCTCTTCATGGGGTTGGCGCTGGCCTTGGTGGCCGGCCCGGCGCAGGCGCGGTACGTCTCGCCCCAGAACGTCAAATTCCAGGGTGTGAGCCCCTGGGGCTTCTCCCAGACGGGGTACGGCGTCTACATCGGACCATACGGGCTCCAGTTGATGGGCGAGCCCGGTCAGCCGACGATCGACGCCTTCTGCGTGGATTTCGAGAACTACGCCTACACCGGCTCATCCGGATGGACGGCCAACATCAACAACCTGGGCAGCGGTACCATGTCCCAGACGCGGCAGTGGGCCACGTACGGGAACGCGACGGTTGTGCAGGCCCGCTACCAGGCGGCCGCGTATCTGGTGTCGAAGATGAACCCCGGCAACGCCGCAGACTGGTGGAAGTACCACGGCGCGGCCTGGTATGTGATGTCCGGACCGACGTTCACCTCCACGGACAAGTTCTACAGCCCGTTCATGAACACGCTGTCCGCGGCGCAGCGGGCCGAGGTCCTCGCTCTGGTGAACGACGCGCTCAATACCGGCTATGCCACCGTGAACGCCGCCGACTGGGCCGTCATCACGCCCTCCGGCGTCCCCAACTCGCAGGAGTTCATCACCAGTGCGGTGCCGGAGCCGGAGACGATCCTCCTGCTCGCATCAGGGCTCCTGGCCCTGGGCCTCGTCGCGTACGTGCGATCGGTGGCCTGACGGGCGCCCGCGTCCCTCGCTGCACACCCCCGGACGGGCTGAGTATCTTCAGCCCGTCTTTCGTTTGTCGCGCTCGCTAGCCGGAGAGGTGCATGGCAGTACCGAATGTGCGACGACTTGCCTGGCCAGGGTATCTGTTCGCGCTGCTGCTGGTGGTGTTCCCGCTGGGCGACCTGCTCGTGAACGTGTGGCCACCCCGCGTGGGGGAGCTGCAGTGGCGCTACGGCTCCATCGGCCTGCTGTCGGGTTTCTGGCTTACACCGCTGTTCGGCGTGGCCCTGGGCGCGATCTGCGCGTCCGTACTGGAGCACCGCCGCGTGTTGCGGACGCTCGCCGTGCTCAGCCTGATTGCGGTCTTCGTGATGAGCGGGCTCGTCGTGCTGTTCACGCTCGACTGGCTTCAGGTCCGCCCGACGATTCCGGCCGAGGGGAAGGCGTCGATGGACGTGGGGTCGCTCAAGGCCTTGGTCAAGCACGGGGTGGTCGCCGTGCTGTTCGTCTGGTTCGGCGTGGCCGGTTGGCAGACCTCGCGTCCCGACGGCCGGAGTCGGCGTCCCCCGGCACCCCTCCTGCGTGAGCCCCAATAATCCGGCGACTCGTGAGCGGCACGAATGCGGAGTTTCTTACTCGGCCTTACATTGGAGGCATGTCGCTGAAGGACTGGCTCCGCGGGCTGACCGGGGACGTGCCTGCTCGAGACGCCGTGTGTGAGTTCCGTTGCCGCAAGGTGCAGTGCCGCCACGGCGAGTGGGAGCGGTGCGACTTCCGCCTGCGCGGGGGCCTGCCGGTCGACCTGCCAGACGCGAGCGGGGAGCCGGGCAGCGCCACGCACTCGGCTTGACCCGTCAGTCGGACCGGAACCGCAGACTCCGGCGGCACGTCCCGCACGCCAACGCGTCGCTCTCCGTCCACCGCTCAGATACTTCGAAGTCCTGTTCGGTCTCGCAATCGGGACACGTGCCGTGCACACCGAGTGTCACCGATGCGGTCCGAAGTCGCCGCACCGCACTGTAGACCCCGAACCCCAGGAACCCCGGCACGAGCGCGAAATGCGCGACCGGGATGAACACCGCGGAGGCGGCCGCCGCCCACCAGGCGGCGAGCCCGAGTGCCGCACGTTTCGTTCGCGTGGCCCGATCGAGCTCGACGATCTTCAGCGTGGCGTCCGGCGTATGCCCGTGGTACCCGGTGAGCGTCCCGCCGACCATGCGGCGCGCGTAGTCCATGGTCGCCAATCTAACGGCGCCGCCGGTGG
>Ga0224512_10003803_pt1 | contig 13107 bp, 10 predicted proteins | sample SF_May12_sed_USG_4_FD_169103 | JGI IMG/M metagenome (GOLD analysis project Ga0224512, IMG submission 169103) | Sediment microbial communities from San Francisco Bay, California, United States - SF_May12_sed_USGS_13 | ecosystem: Environmental > Aquatic > Marine > Sediment | place: USA...
GACACCACAAAAGGGCCTGACGCGATAGGACCCGGGCGCTTGAGTTATGGAAAATCCATGCTCATCCCCAACCAAGTGAAGTGTCCGCTTCTGGCCTATTGTGTTGAAAAACTCGAAAATGCCTTGGCCCTCAGTTCTGGCGAGGGTGCACTGCGATCAGCAAATCGCTCGAGTAATCGCTCGAGGGTTGGCGAGAATGCTCGTAGTCGCGTGGACGAGCAAACGAGGTCACTTCCTACGTCCGAGAAATAGCGACGCCGCTGAGGACCTGAAAACTTTCGAGCGGCTCCACAAACGGAGTTTTTCAACAGAATAGGCCGAAAGCGGACATCGCTTGTCAGATCAAATTTAGCCTATTACAGATCAAGCAGCTTTGGTGCGTACACGGGCGCAGACGGCGTCCTCCATATCCCCCTTGCTGTCGCCTTCGGGTTTCTGGGGTTTGACTTTATTATTTATTGGTTTCTTGGCGCACTCCGCGGCGAGGCTTTGTAGCTGCTCCGGCACCCATCACCCATCACTCATCACCCGTCACTGAATTTGGGCGTCCTCCGCGGTGAGGCTTTTTCACCGCGAAGCTTCGCGCAGCGCCCCCAGCACCTTCTGACCCGGGTGACCGTCCACCGGCAGGCCGGCAGATTCCTGGAAGGCCTCGATCGCCGCGCGAGTCCGTGAACCGATGATGCCGTCCGCCTCGCCGATGTCGTAGCCATTCTTGATCAGCAGCTTTTGAAGCTCGCGGCGCTCGGCCCGCGCGAGGCCCAGGTCGTCCGTCGGCCACGGCGTCTTGAACGGGCCGGCACCGCGGAGTCGGTCCGACAGATGCGCGATCGAGAGCGCATAGGATTCCGACGGGTTGTAGGAATGAATCGCATCGAAGTTGCCGAACACCATGAACGCAGGACCGTCCTCGCCAGCGGGGAGGAGGAGCGCCGCGCGGCCATTGCCCACAACCGCGGCGCCGTCGATCTGCCGGATCCCGAGTCGGCTCCATTCCTCGAGTTCCCGCCGCGCGCGGCGCCCTGCCGGACCGTTGTAGTTTTGCGGCAGGCGTACCTCGTAGCCCCAAGGCTCGCTGCTCAGCCAGCCTGCATCCTGAAGGTAGTTCGCCGCAGATCCGAGCGCATCCGGCACTGAGCTGACGATATTGCGGTGGCCGTCTCCGTCGACGTCGACCGCGAGACGCTGGAACGTGGAAGGCATGAACTGCGTCTGCCCGAACGCCCCGGCCCAGGAGCCCGCCAGCGCCTCGGGCGGCATATCGCCGTCTTGCAGGATGCGCAGGGCTGCCATGAGCTCGCCGCGAAAGAACGGCTGCCGGCGGCCGAAGCACGAGGTCGTCGCAAGCGAGCGCATCAGCGGCCGCCTGCCCAAGATCCGGCCGTAATCCGTCTCGACGCCCCACAGCGCGACGACGACATGTCGGTCGACGCCGAACTGGCGCTCGACTTCGGATAAAACTTCAGCCCACTCGTTGAGCTTCGCCTGACCGTCGGCGATGCGTTGCTCGTCCACGAAGCTCGCGACGTAATCCCAGACGGGAACCGTGAACTCCGGTTGGTAGTCCATCGCTTTAAGCACGCTCTCGTCGGGCTCGACGCCGTCCATGACCACGTCGAACATCTGCGGGCTGATGCCTTGGGCTGCCGCCTCGCCGCGGAGCTTGCCGAGGCAGGCCTTGAACTCGCTCGCCGGCGCCGCCGGCGCGATTAACAGCAGCACCCAAAGGCAGAAGGCCATAACACCCGTGACCGGTGACGGGTGATGAGTGACGGGTTCGTTCCGCCAGTACTTCCAAATTGGCATCCAACTACTCCTTTCACGTTGTCTCCGGCCCCTTCGGTTTCGAATCCACGCATTATTGCCTTCGATCTTTTTTAGCAGTGAAGTTTTTCTGTTGCGCATCATCCATTGCCCATCACTCGTCACTCGTCACCCATCACCAGTTTCCAACGCTCGAGACCGCGAGCTCAGCCCTTTTGTCCCGACCGCTCATACCGTTGCGACAGGAGTGACCGGAGAGCCCGCGGCGCCGGGCAGCCGCAACGGCGGCGCGGTGAGCAGGAAGCGCCTGCGACCGTTCTCCCGCAGCCAGCCGGCGAGTTCCGTGAGGTACCACAGCTCGCCCAGGTGGATGCCGAGCTTGAACAAGCAATGCTCGTGCAGCGGTAGCCCCGGCCCGCGGTGGGGCAACCGCGGATCGGTGCCCAGCGTGGACGAACGCTCGACCGCGAGATTGTCCGCGGCGATCGCCGCGACGCCGGTGTCGGCGATCCATTCCAGCAGTCGCTTATCGTAGCCGTCGAGCACAGCGCACTTCGTCCTGATCGAGTTGTCGAGCTTGCCGTCGGCTTCGCGAATGAGCTGACCCAGGCCGGTATGGAGGCAGAGGATGTCCCCTTTCTCTACGGTCACCGAGTCCGCTTTCAGGACGCGCTCGAGCAACTCCCAGGTAACCTCGACGCGCTCGTCCTTGAAATGATGGCGAAGGTCGATCATGACACCGCGCCCCTGCACGCCGGTCTCGGCCATGGCCGCGACCGAAAGATTGATCGCGCCGAGCTGTCCTTGCGTGCCGCGGCCTTCGCGGTCGACGATCTGGAATCCGTTGTAGAAGACCTTCTCCGCGACGCCGTCGTCGTCCGCGTCGAAAAGCGAGCCCTTGTGCGCGAAGCCGTCCCAGTGCGTCGAGTACTGGGTGTAGAGCATGACGGCCTCGTCGGAGCCGACGTCGGTGTGTCGTGGATCGGCTTTCTCCATCGCCAGGTTGAAATAGAGCAAGTCGTCCCGCATCACCGGATGGAACACGGGCGGCTTGCGGAAAGCGTTGAGGACGCTGCCTCCCGGCCGGTCGAGGGGGTGGCTCAGGCAGAACGCACGGCCGGTGTTTACCTCCTTGAGCGCCTGCAACCGGCCTTCATCGGTTAACAGGTTCATCCGGCCGCGCTGGTCGTCGTTGCCAAACTCTCCCCAGCTCGAGCCTTCCGGGCGCTTCTTCCAGCGTTTCGTCATGATCTTCAATCCTGCCAAGAATTGCGATTGTACCGGCCAATCATATCCGCCACACATACTGGTGATGACAAATGGTGATGATTAGTGGTGATGAAAAATGGTGATGTACAATCGTCTTGCTGTGATCGGTTCTCGTACCAGCTTGCATCACCAGGTACCATCACCAGTATGCATCACCAGTATGCATCACCAGTAGTCATCACTTTTTGGTCCGAAGAGAGAATACACGATGGTCATTACACCACTATATGCCGGATTGCTTGCCCTCTGGTTCTTCGTCCTGGGAGCGCGCGTCATTGACCAGCGCCGCCGCGGCAAGGTAAGTCTCGGCGACGGCGGCAATCCGCAGCTGCAGCGGGCGATCCGAGGACATGCCAACTTTTCGGAATACGTGCCGCTTGCGCTGCTGCTCCTCGCAATCCTCGAACTGTCCCGTTTCCCGCTCTACGTGCTGCACGGCCTCGGCGCGACGCTGCTTGCCGCCCGGCTGCTGCATGGCTACGCGCTTTCCTTCACGGGGCACTTTCGGTTCGGCCGCGTGGCCGGTGCAGCGCTCACCTTTCTTGTGCTCATCGTCGCCGGGGTGTTGTGCCTCTACCAGGCCTATCTGAGCATCCGATAGGCGATGGACGATGGGTAATGGGCCTGGACCCAGTGATCGGAACTGGTGATGCGAGGTGGTGATGATTACTGGTGATGAGCGGCGTGCAGTACATCACCACTTTTCATCAATATCATCCATCACAATCATTCCTCACCAACATCTTCCTGGGCGGCCTTGGCGTCGTGGCGGTTCATCAAATTCCGTGAATCGTGAATAGTGACTCGTGAATCGTGAATCGAAGTTTTCTTGGCGTGCTTGGCGTCTTGGCGGTTCAATTCCGATCTGGTTTCCCTCCGCGTCTCCGTGGTTCAATTCTTGTTTTCCGTTGTGTCCTTCGTGTCCTCTGTGTCCATGCTGTAAAGCTCTTGTCTTCCTCGGCGTTCTCGGCGGCTGTGTTCCTGTTTTACTCTCGACTTCCGAGTCCCACCTTCTGACTTCATCCCTCAGGTAGCGCCGCCCCGTCACCCATTCCGGGGTAACATGAGTCATGGCTCAACCGATAACGATTTCCCTCGTTCTTGGTGCCGGCGGCGCCCGCGGTCTGGCGCACATCGGCGTGATTCAATGGCTGACCGATAACGGCTACGTCATACGCTCGATTGCGGGCTCCTCCATGGGCGCGCTCGTGGGCGGAATCTATGCCACCGGCAAGCTCGAAGTTTATGCCGAGTGGGTGTCGGCGCTCGAGCGCATGGACGTCGTGCGGCTGCTCGACCCATCCTTTGGCCGCGCCGGCTTGTTCAAGGGTGAGCGCATCATCAGCGTGCTGCGCGAGTTAATCGGCGAGTGCCTAATTGAAGATTTGCCGATCTCATTCACCGCGGTCGCGACCGATCTCGGCTCCGGCAAGGAAGTCTGGCTGCGCCAAGGGAAGCTGTTCGATGCCATCCGCGCCTCGATTTCGCTCCCCTTGATCTTCACGCCCTTCAACGACGGCGGCCGGCAACTGCTCGACGGCGGGCTGGTCAATCCGATCCCGATCGCCCCTACGCTCAATGACACGACTGATCTCACCATCGCTGTGAATCTGAGCGGTCCCGAGGAGGCGAGGCCGCCTCCACCTCCGGCGCCGTCGAGTCCCGGTATCTATGCCTATCGCGAGCGCATCAGGACATTCATCGAGAGCCTCGGCCTCGCGCGCACGCCCGATGCACCCTCGGTCGGCTTGACCGCGATCATACTGGCGTCGATGGAAACGATGCAGAACACGATCGCGCGCCTCAAGCTCGCTGCCTACTCCCCGGACGTGACGGTCGACATCCCGAGCAATGCATGTCTGTTTCACGAGTTTTGGCGCGCGGAAGAGCTGATCGAGCTGGGTTACGATCACACAGCGCGCGCTTTTGGGAAAACGGGTCGGAACTCCGGGAACCAGTGACCGGCAAAGCGGAAGGCGGAAGGATAACTAACCGTTTTCCCGTATGCCATCCTTAGCGTTACCTCCACGCCTTTGGGGTCTGGCTTTTTGATTATTTTTCCTTCGCGTCCTTGCGGGCTTCGCGGTGAGGCTTTTCTCTTCCTTGGCGCCCATCCTCACCCCCGCCCCTCTCCCAAGCTGAGAGGGGAGGCTTGAGCCTTCCCTTCTCCATTCGGGAGAAGGGAAGGGATGAGGGGATGGCGGCCTTGGCGGTAAGGCTTTTTAGGTGTTCTAGGACCCATCACCCATCATTCATCACCCATCACTCATCACCCATCACTCATCACCCATCACTCAACACCCATCGCGGAAATTGGGCGCCCCTTGCGGTGAAGCTTTTTCGTCAGCCTGCTACTATGCTGCCCGCGGTTCACTTTCTCGCGCGTCCACATCATGATCGAAGTCAGCGAACGGATCGAGGTGCCCGCACCCACGAGCACGGTGTGGGCGTTGTTGTCCGATCCGCGCGCCGTCGTCGACTGTGTGCCGGGGGCGGCATTGGGGGACCAGCACGAGGACGGGTCGTTTGATGCGACGTTGACGGTCAAATTCGGGCCGGCGAAGGTCACCTTTCGCGCGCAGGTTGCATTGGAGCTGGATGAAGCGGCGATGGCCGGGCGCGTGACCTCCAAGGGCAAGGACAAGCAAGGTGGCACGCGTTTCACCGCGACGATGAGCTTCAAGGTCGTGGAGCAGGCTGAAGCCCCGGGCTCGGCAATCCCGATCGACGCCGAGGTCGACATAGGCGGCCGCCTTGCTTCGCTGGTGGAAGGCGGCGCAGGGCTGGTGGTGAAGCGGATGACGTCGGAATTCTCGGAGCGGCTCGCCGCCCGCTGCCGGCCTGCTTAGAAGGTGATGATAAATGGTGATGAATAATGGTGATGAAAGATGGTGATCTGCGAGTGGTTTCCCATCACTAGTACTCATCACCATTTCTCATCACCAGTAATCATCACCAGTAAAGTTTTTGAGGGAGAGGAAGCATGAAGGTATATCAAAGGCTGGCGAGCGCATTCATCGCGGAGGGCACGACGCACCTCTTCGGCATCATGGGCGACGGCAACATGTACTGGATGCACGAGTTGGACAAGCTCGGCGGCGTTCAGATGCTCGAGGTGCGCCATGAAGGCGCGGGGCTCGGGATGGCCGACGGCTGGGCGCGGGTGACGCGCACGCCCGGCATTGCCACCGCGACCTGCGGACCGGGCGTCTCCCAGCTTGCGACCGCATTGCTCACCGCGAGCCGCGCCGAGTCGCCGCTCGTGGCGTTCGTGGGCGAGTTTCCCTCGAACGACGACGAATACAACCAACGGCTTGACCAGGCGCGGTTCGCGGCGGGCTGCGAGACCGCATTCTTCCGGGTGACCTCGCCGGACACCGCGGACGACACGGTGCGCAAGGCCTTCTACACGGCGCGGCTTGAATCGCGTCCCGTCATGCTGAGCGCGCCGATGGATGTTCAGCAGAAGAATTTCGACGACGACGATCCGTACGAGCCGTCGACCGCTCTGCTGCCGAAAGGGGTCCTTCATCCCGATCCGGCAGAGCTGGAAAAAGCCGCCGACATCGTCGCCGCCAGCAAGCATCCCGTGATCATCGTCGGACGCGGGGCGAAGTGGTCGGGTGCGGGCGACGCGATCCGGAAGCTCGGCAATCGAATCGGCGCGCTGATCGCAACCTCGTTGATGGTGAAGGGCTGGCTGGGAGAAGAGGATTACCACGCCGGAATTTCGGGGACCTACGGCACGCGCACGTCCATGCAGCTCTTCGAGGAAGCGGATTGCGTCATCGCCGTCGGCGCCAGCATGAACCGCTACACGACCGAGCACGGTTATCTCTTTCCCAACGCGCGCTTCGTGCATATCGACCGGAAGCCGCACCTGGTCATGAGTGGCGGCCGCGCCGCCGACTGTTATCTCCAGGCCGATGGGCGCACGGGAGCGGAGGCGCTCGAAAGCGCGCTTGCGAAGCGTTCGGTGAAGAATACCGGCTATCGTACGCCCGAGGTCAAAAAGCAGCTCGCGGGCAAGCACATTGATCGGACGGAATTTCCGCTCGACCCGAACACGGTTGATCCGCGCGAGGTCTGCCTCGCGCTGGACGAGATGATCCCTGCGGAGATCAACGTGATCACGGGCAGCGGAGCGACCGCGGGCTTCTCGAACATGCTATTCAACCGTCCGCGCTCGCTGGTGCTTGCCGGCCATTTCTTCGGCTGTATCGGGCAAATGCTGCCCGCGGCGATGGGCGCGGTGGTGGCTCAGGGCAACAAGCCGACCGTTCTCGTCGACGGCGACGCCAGCATCATGATGCACATCGCGGAATTCGAGACGGCAGTGCGCTACGGGATGCCACTATTGGTCGTCTGTATGGATAACGAGGCGCTCGGCTCGGAGTACTACAAGCTCGACGCGCACAAGATGAAGTCGGCGCTCGCCACGATCTCCATGCCGGACTTGGGGGCCGTCGGCAGGGCCTTCGGCGGCCGGGGCGCAATGGTGCGCAGCATGGACGAGCTGCGCGCTGCGGCCGAAGAGTGGCTGGCCAAGCCCGGCCCCATGATGATCGACGCGCGGATCTCGCGCAGCGTCGTGACGCTGCCGTATCGGCGGATACACTACGGCTGCGATGAGTGACCCGGCTAGACCGGGTCACAGGGAGGTACTGGTGACGATTACTGGTGACGGGAACTGGTGATGAGTGCTGGTGATGGAAACCTCTTGTATATCACCACTTTTCATAACTATTTTTCATCTCCATTAATCATTACCAGTTAGCTTGGATCATCACCATCATTCACCAGCATTCTGCGGGGCCGACCGAAGAGACAACGAGTCACCATTACCGGGCATGGTTGTGCTTCAGATTCCCGGGTGTCTTGACGGCCGGGCGCGGGGGAGCCATGCTGCTTGGAGCAATTGGCAGTCCGTATCGTCATCAACAAAGGAGGTCGTTACGATGAAACGCTTGTCTCTTGCGGCGAGCCTGCTTGCGCTCACGTTGGCTGTCTTCGGCTGTGCGCAAATGGAATCTATGGGAGACTGGTTCAGTACGCAGTGGGATTCTATAGGAGGCGGGGTCACGCTGATCGACGGCGACAAAGGCCTGGAAAACTGGAACCGTGTCGGCGAGGCTAATTGGAGTGCTGGGGACGGGGTCATCATGGCGGACAAGAGAACCGGCAAGAACCCCGGCTACCTGGTCTCCAAGAAAACCTACACGGACTTCCAGCTGAAGATCGAGTTCTGGGCCAGCCACGATTCCAACAGCGGTATCTTCATGCGCTGCGCGGATCCCGAAAGGATCACGGACAGGAGTTGCTACGAGGCCAACATCTTCGACACGTTCAGGGATCAGAAGTATGCGACGGGAAGCATCGTCCGTCACGCCCCGGTGGTGGTCCCGATCAAGGCGGGCGGCAAGTGGAACACGTACGAGATCACGGCCCGAGGGCCGAACCTGGTCGTCGTACTAAACGGCACCAAGACTACGGAGCTCAACCACAGCCAGTTTGCCAGTGGGCCGTTCGCGCTGCAGTATGGCCAGGGCATCGTGAAGTTCCGCAAAGTACAGATCAAGGAGCTGTAGCCGGACGCGCGGGGGCGCCGGCCGCAGGTGGTGATGAAACCTGGTTATGAATGATGGTGATAAGTACTGGTGATGAAAAGCAGGGCGTACATCACCATGTCTCATCACTATTTATCATCACCATTTGTCGTCACCACTAGGCGAAGCTGAATGCGTATCGAAGTCATCTGCACCGGCGACGAGGTTCTCACGGGCAAGATCGTCAACACCAACTTCAGCTTCATCACGCAGAAGCTGGAGGACTTCGGACTCTCGGTGAAGTGGGAGACGACGGTCGGCGACGACCGGGAGGATCTATTGCTGGCATTCAGGCTGGCCGGCGAGCGCGCCGACGCGGTCATCGTCAACGGCGGACTCGGGCCCACGGTTGATGACCTGTCCCAGGAGATCGCCGCGAAGGCCGCGGGCGTCGAGCTCGTTCTCTCCGAGGAATGGCTGACAAAGATGCAGGAGTACTTCGCGCGCCGCAGCCGCGTGATGCCGCCCAACAATCGCAAGCAGGCCATGTTGCCCGCCGGCGCCGAGGTCCTCGACAACCCCATTGGCACCGCCTGCGGTTTCGCGGTGGACATCGGCAAGGCGCGGTTCTTCTTCACGCCAGGCGTGCCGCGTGAGCTGCGCCGCATGCTCGAGGAGCAGATTATCCCGCGACTGCTCAAAAAGACCGGCCTGCAGGTGGCGATCTATCTCAAGCGCTTTCACTCCTATGGCATCGGCGAATCCCACGCCGATACGCTGCTCGCGGGCGTGGCAGAGCTCGTGCCCGACGGCAGCGTGAAGCTCGGCTTCCGTGCGCATTATCCCCAGCTCGAGACCAAGCTCACAGTACGTGGTCGCGATATGGACGATATTCGCAAAAAGCTCGCGCCGGTCGAACAGGAAGTGCGCAAGCGCCTGGGCAACTTCATCCTGGCGGAAGACAATCAAACGCTCGAGGGTGTCGTCCTCGAGGCGCTGAAAAGCCGTCAAGCTACACTGACCGTCGTGGAGATGTTCACGAGCGGGCAGATCGCTGGACGGATCGGGCACCTGCCGGGCGCTGAGGCGGTGTTTCGCCAGGGCATCGTAGCGCGCGACCTGGGTGAAGCGTGCGCTGCGGTCGGGCTTGAACGGGGGGCCGTGCTGGGCGGCATCACGCGTGAGACGGCCGAAGCCGTGGCGCGCGCCGCGCAAGGCCACACGGGATCAACGCATGCGCTGGCCGTGCTGATCGACGTCGACGAAGGCGCGGACAAGCTCGAGTTCGGAGGTACCATTTGCCTCGCGATCGCAACCGAGAACAACGTCGCCTCGCGCCGCAGCCGCGTGGTCGGGGGGCGCGACTGGGTGCGCCTCGGCGCGACGGAGATGGGCCTGGACTGCCTGCGGCGCTATCTTCAGGGACTGCCCGTCTACGAGCGAATCGACTTTGAGAAAGTCGAGTGACGTGTGACGAAAAGCCTTACCGCCAAGGGCGCCATCCCCTCATCCCTTCCCCTTCTCCCGAATGGAGAAGGGAAGGCTCAAGCCTCCCCTCTCAGCTTGGGAGAGGGGCGGGGGTGAGGATGGACGCCAAGGAAAAGAAAAGCTTTACCGCGGAGGACGCAAAGGACGCAAAGGACGCAAAGGGAACAATAATCAGATCGAACCCCAAGAACGCGAAAGCAACGCCAAGCGAGGAACTGATTACCGCTTTAGCATTCTGAGCACAAAGGATTCATCACTCATTACTCATCACCCGTCACCCGTCACACGTCAACCATAACCCATTACGCAATAACACCAGCCTGACGTAAGGCCGCAATCTCCGCCGCGCTGTAGCCCACCGAGGCGAGGACTTCATCGGTGTGCTCCCCCACCCGCGCGGGCGGCCGCTCAATGGACGGTCCGCCGTGCGCGAACTTGAACGCCGCGAGCGGCACGGTGATCGGCTTGCCGACGCCGGGGACCGTCTCATGCCGATGCAGGACCGCGCGGTGTTGGAGCTGGGGATCCTGCAACGCCTCGTGCAATTCGCGCACGCGGGTCGCCGGCACGTGTTGCGACTGCAGATAGTTCTCCCACTCGTCCGCCGTTCGCTCCTTGATCTTTTTCGCGATCGTTGCGTGCTTCTCGTCGTAGCGCGCGTTGCGCTCGTCGATGCTGCAGCGCGCCGCTTCCTCCGGCTCGCCGATGGCCGAGTAGAGGCGGCGGTGCTGGCGGCGGTTGGAGGCCGCGAGCTGCAAGAGGCCGTCCTTCGCTTCGTGCATGGACGACTCTGCGTAGCGCATCCGGTTGCCCGCGCGTTTCGCGTGACGCCCCGTGTGCAGGTGGTCCGTGATGTGCGAAGCCTGCAGGATCATCGCGACGTCGAGCATCGCCATGTCGATGTATTGGCCCTTGCCCGTGCGCAGGCACTGGTAGAGGGCCGCTGAGACGGCAAAGGCGCCCATCGTGCCCGTCGCGTAATCGATGACCGGGGCGCCAGCCTTGATCGGCCCGCTGGCCTCGGTGCCGGTCGCGGCGGTGATGCCCGAGGTCGCCTGGATCGCGTGGTCGTAGGCGGTCTGAGTGCCGCGCGGCCCGTCCTGGCCGAATGCCGTCATCGATGCATAGACGAGCTTTGGCTTGAGGCGCGAGAGATCTTCGTAGCCCAGGCCGAGCGACTTGAAAGCACCGGGGCGATAGTTCTCTATCAGCACGTCCGCCCATTCGACGACCAGGCGCTTGAGCGCCTCACGCCCGCCTTCGGTTTTGAGGTCGAGGGCGATCGAGCGCTTATTCGACCCCTGCGTAAGGTAGCTCGTGCCCATGCGCGCCTTGTTAAGCGCCACGTCGCCTCCGGTCTCGCGGCTCTGGTCGGGCTCGTTCGGGTCCTCGACCTTGATGACGTCGGCGCCGAGCACCGCGAGCTGGTAGGCCGTGAACGGGCCGGCGAGGACGTGGGTGCAATCGAGAATCTTCACTCCTTCGAATGGGCGCATGTTGTTCTCCGTGAATCGTGAAACGTGAAACGTGAATCGTAAAACCAGAGATATTTAACTGCAGATAAACGCCGATAAACACAGATTCGCAAATATACAAAAAACACAGAACACGGAACGCAGAACCCTGAACCGCTCTTTTTAGCTGCCGATGGACGCCGATACACGCCGATCAATGATCGTGAATAGAATTCTTGGCGAGCTTGGCGTCCTGGCGGTTCAGTCTTGCTTTTGTCTCTCTCGGCGCCTCCGCGGTTCATTGTTCTTCGCCTGTCGGCACTTCATTACCTCGCATTGGCGAGAGCATCGACCCGCCAAAGATGCGCACGCCAGCGCATGGCGATGAGCCAGGTGAACGTGAGGCCAATCACGCAGTACAGCGTTGCGGTAACCGGATAACTGAAGTTGGCAATTAGCGGGCCAGCGATCAACAGCCCGGGCAGATTACCGTAGATCGCCAGCATTCGTATGCCCATGATACGGCCGCGGAACTTCGCATCCGAGGTGCGCAACAGGATCGCCGCCATCGGAACCTGGCTCACGCTTTGCCCGCAGCCAACGAGAAAAAGGATAGGGATGCCGCTTACGGGATGCTGTGTGTGTGCGAACAACAGGAGCGCCACGTACCAGCCCACGCAGGCGATGAGCATCAGGCGCGCGGGCCGGATGATGTGGCCGATCCTGCTCACGGTAATCGAGGCCATCAGGGCGCCGAAGGCTGCGCCCGCGACCATGTAGCCCAGCGTGGTCTGATCGGCTTGATAGACTTGCTTCGCCACGACCGGCATTAAGCCATGCATCAGCGGAAATGCCGTCAGGTTGAGCAGGAAGGCGAGACACATCACCGCGAGCAGATGGGGCGTCGACCAAACGTAGGCAAGCCCGTCCTTAAGATCACGCCATGGCGAGGCGCGCGCGGGCCCCTTCGTGGGCGCGGCGCGCGAGCCGCCGGCCTTCGTGAGCAGCATGGCGCCCGCATAGAGCATCGCGACTACCGTGTAGGCTGGTCCCATGCCGAGCGTGGCAACCAGGCCTGCACCCGAAAGGGCGCCCGCGATTCGGGCGGAGTCCTGGGTGGTGCGCTGGATACCCATTGCCGAGATCAACTCGATCGGCGGCATGGTTTCGCCGACCAGCGCGGCGCGCATCCCAATGTCAGAAGGACGCACCAGCCCCATCATCGCCGTGATGACCAGCACGTGCACCGGCGTGAGGACGTCCGTGTAGGCGAGGATCATCAGGGTTGTTGCCAGCGTCGCGTACACGCCCCGCATGGCGCAGAGCAGGTTGCGGTGCCCGATCCGGTCCGCCATCACGCCGAACATCGGCGCGAGCAAGGTGCCGATGTACAGCAGCGACGCGAACACGGTGAGCAAAAGCACCGACCTGGTCTCGACCAGCACGTACCAGCCCAGGATCAGGTTCTCCATCTCGAAGGCCCACGAGGTCGCCATATCGGCAGGCCACTGGAACCGGAAGCTGCGGACGCGGAAAGGTGCGAGCGTCGAGGCTCGCGGGATCGCACTCAAGAGGCCTCGGTGCTC
>Ga0224512_10003804_pt1 | contig 13105 bp, 12 predicted proteins | sample SF_May12_sed_USG_4_FD_169103 | JGI IMG/M metagenome (GOLD analysis project Ga0224512, IMG submission 169103) | Sediment microbial communities from San Francisco Bay, California, United States - SF_May12_sed_USGS_13 | ecosystem: Environmental > Aquatic > Marine > Sediment | place: USA...
GCCGGTTCCGCGCGCGACCGTCGCGCGTGTCGTTCGATGCGACGGGTTGCGCCTCGCCGACGCCCTGGGCGGTGATGCGATTCGCCTCGACGCCCTTCGACACCAGGTAATCGCGCACCGCGCGAGCCCGGCGCTCCGAAAGCCCTTCGTTGTAGGCTTCCGCGCCGGTTGCGTCGGTATGTCCCGTAACGTTGAGGCGCAGCTCCTTGCAGCCGGCGACCGTCTGGATCGCCGTGTCGAGCACGGCCTTGCCGGACTCGTTCACCTCGGCCTTGTCGAAGCCGAACTCGATGCCGCGCAGGCGGATCGTGCCGGCGCAGGGCGAGGGCGGTGCCGCGGCCACCGCGGGCAGGGGCGCCGCACCCACGACCACGTTCTTGGCGTAGCGCTGGAACGACGCGGGCGCGGTCAGCTCGGCCGCATTCTGGCTGCTACCGCACGACGTGACACCGCTGAGCGCGCGCAGGAAGTCTGCGCCGGGCTGCTCCTTGCCGACCTGGATGCCGTAGAAGCAGAGCTTGCCGCCCCGATAGCTCTCTGCGAGCGCGGTCGCCGAGGCGAGCGCGCGCGCGCTGTCATCGGCGACGCCGTCGGAGAAGAGCACGACGGCCGTGGCGCCGGACCTGCCCTCGAGCTGTGTGGCAACCTCGTCGATCACGGCGTGGAGCGGCGTCGTTCCGCCGGTGCCTCCGATGCTGCCCATGATCTTCGCCTGCTCCGACGCGGCGAGCAGCTTCTGCCGATCGAAGCGCTGCAGCGGAACCGCGACGCGATCTTCGCCGCCAAAGGCGATGTACGCCACGTTGTAATCCTGGTTCTTGCTGCGCGCGCTCGCGTCGGGCAACGCCTTCACGAACGAAGTCGAGAGTGCCTTGGCAGTCGGGAACGTCTGCTCACTCCACATGGAGCCGGACGCGTCGGTCAGAACGAAGAGATTGCTCACCTCGCGCAGCTCGCGTTCGCCGAACTGAACCGGTGCCACGGCGAGAGGCTCCTCCCTCGGGAGCGTCTGCACACAGCCCACGGCAAAGAGAGCGAACGACAGCAGCGCAACGATGCGATTGGGTCCTGTACTCATGATGATCTCCTGGATCGTAATTCTGAAGCTTTATTGCCCCACCCGATCCCGGCCCATGGTATGCGAAAAACGCTCAGAAGTGATAGTAGGGTTGCCGCAGTTCGCGCTCGCGCTCGGCAGGGGCGGGGCCGATACGCTGGGTAGAGGAGCTCTGGGGTGCGCAGCTGGCTGGTGGCCGTGAGCCTGGCGGCAACGATGGCGGTGGGTGGAATGAGCCGAGCGGACGGGGAGTTACCCGGCTCGATGGAGCAGACCTTCGCGAAGTTCGCGCGCGGCTGGCTCGGCAAGCTGGCCCAGGAGCCCGTGCGAGCCGCAAAGGGAGTGCGCTTTCTGGGGCCAAAGGGACCCGATTCTCCGAACCAGTTCACCTACCGCGACGCCGGCGAGGATTTCGCGATCCAGATGAAGCCGACGGGAAATGCCGCGTCTCCCTTCGTCGGGATCCTCAGCTACACGGAGAACGTGTACGTGTGCCGCGGTCCGACACGGGACGACTGCGAGCTCGTCGAGTCGTCCCCGATCACGGAGATCTTTCCCTTCCGGGACGGCCGCTGGCAGTACTGAGCGCTCGCAGAGCGGCGGCGCGCGAAGCACGGCGTGTTGGTGGAGCCGAGCGGGATCGAACCGCCAACCTCTGCGTTGCGAACGCAGCGCTCTCCCAATTGAGCTACGGCCCCGGTGATTTCGAGCGACGCCCCCGGCGAGACGCCCCCAGAGAAGCGGGACGACGACGGTAAATCGGGGCCGGGTCCCCGTCAAATCGCGCCGGAAAAATTGGGCTGGACGCTGCCGGCCCATCCGGTGCAGGCTCACGAGCATGACGATAGACCTCAGACGCATCCTGGTCCCCGTGGATTTCTCCGAGAGCACGCCCCTGCTGATCGAGTGGGCGGCGCACCTGGCGCAGCAGCACGGGGCGGCGGTGACCCTGCTGCACGCCTACCACCTGCCCGTCGAGTTCCAGCAGCTGGAAGGCGCCTACCTGCCGCCGGATTTCTGGGCGGGGGTGAAGGCCGAGGCGGAGCAGTCGCTCTCGCGGCTCGCCGCAGAGCTGGCGCAGCGCGGCATCACGGCGGAGCAGGTCGTTTGCGAGGGCTACGCGGCCACCGCGATCGTCGAGGAGGCCGCGGCGCGCGGCGTGGATCTCATCGTGATCGGCACCCACGGCCTGTCGGGTCTCAAGCACCTGCTGCTCGGCAGCATCGCCGAGCGCGTGGTGCAGAAGGCGCCCTGCGCGGTGCTCACGGTGAAGACGCCCGCACCGAGCTGAGGGCGTCTCGGCGCCCTCAGGCGTCGCGCGAGCGCCGGCCCAGCGCGCCGGCCGGATGGCGCCGGTGGTACTCGGCGCGCGTGAGCCCGAGCTCCGACTCGAGCGCTGCCGACAGCGCGGCCAGCACCACCAGCTCCGCCGCGGCGCTGGCGCGCGGCGCGAGACCGAGCGCGCCCCCCTCGCGCTGCACGCCGGCATCGAGGAACGCATCCGCGTGGCTCGCGAGCCACGCATCCGGCGCGCCCGAGACGCCGAGGATGCGAGCGCCCATGACGCGCGCCGCCTCCACGACGGCGCGCAGCTCGGAGGTCTCCCCGCTGTTGCTGATGGCGATCAGCACATCGCCCGAAACCAGCTGCCCCGCGCTGCCGTGCACGGCCTCGGTGGCGTGGAGGAAGGTCGCGGGCACGCCGGTCGAGGACAGCAGCGACGCCGCGTAGTGCGCCACGTGCTCCGGCTTGCCGACGCCCGTGACGTGCACGCGCGCCCCGGCCGCGCGCGCGTCGCGGATCAGCGCGAGGGCCGCGTCGAAGGCGTCCGAGCCCAGGCGTGCGCGCAGCGCGGCGAGCTCCTCGAGCACGACGTCCAGGGTCGCGAGCGCCGCGGCGCCGGGCGCTCCAGCCAAGGGCGCCGGCGCAGCCTGCGCGAGCGGAGCCAGCGGCAGCGCCGGCCCGGCGTAGAGCGCGAGCGCGCGAGCGCGCGCCGCGTGCAGATCGTCGGGAAAGGCACCCATGCGTTCGGCGCAGGCGGCGCCGCAGGAGTTGGCCAGGCGCGCGGCGCTCTCCCAGGGCAAGCCGTGGTGCAGCGCGGCCAGGAGTCCGCCGAGAAACGCGTCGCCCGCGCCGGTGGTGTCGACCGCCTTCACCGGCGTGGCGGGCACGAAGCCCTCGAAATCCTCCGCGGCGATCGCGCAGCCGGCGGCCCCGTCGGTGACGACGACGGCACGGTTGGCGAAGCGCGCGCGCACGCAGCGCGCGAGCGCGAGGGGATCCTCACCGGCCTCGGGCGCGAGCTGCTGGGCTGCGCGCCGCGCCGGCTTGAGCAGATCCGCGGCGCGCAGCACCTCGTCGAGCGTCCTCTCGTCGCCGAGGCCCGGCACGGCGTCGCCCGGCGACACGTCGAGATCCACGGCCGTGGCGATGCCGGCCGCGCGCGCGATGCGCAGCGCCTCCCGCACGGCATCCAGGGGCAGCTGCGAGATCTCGGTGACCAGGCGCGCGGCGCGGCGGATGAAGTCCGCGTGGTCGCGGCGCACGTGCGCGGCGGTCGTCTCGGAGGTCGCGCCGGGCGCCATGTAGATGGCCCGCTCCCCGGCGTCGTCGACGAAGATCTCGGCGAAGGAGCTGGCGGAGCCCTCGAGCGTGATGTCACGGGTGATGCCCGCGCGATCCATCGCCGCGCGCAGCACGCGACCGGAACGGTCGGCAGCCTGTCGGCCACAGATCCCCGCGCGCAAGCCGAGCGCGGCGGCCCAGCCCAGCTGATTCAGCACCACGCCGCCGACGTGCTCGGCCACGGGTCCGCGGTTGCCCACGGCGCGCAGGATGCCCTTCTCCTCGCGGCCGAGGATGCGCGCGACGCGGTGCACGCGGTCGAGCACCATGCTGCCGATGCCGACGACGTCGAGGCGGGTTGCGTCCGCGGCGCGCGTCACGGAGCTCCCCGTGCGGCCGCGCCCGCGAGAGTCGAGATCCATGGCGCGCCGATGCGCTCGTGCGCCAGCTCCCGCACGCGCGCGAAGCCCTCGTCGAAGCGCGCGGCATCCGCCTCCGAAAGCGCCGGCGTCCCCGGCGCCACGGCGCTGCTCTCGAGCACGCCGAGCAGGCGAAGCGCGCGCTTGAGACAGGCGACGCTGCGCTGCCGGCCCACGCTGCGCGTCAGCGTGCGGAAGGCCTCGAGCACGCTGCGCACCTGATCCATGCGCTCGGCGTCTCCGGCGCGGCTCACCTGCCAGGCGTGTGCCCATTCGCGCGGCCACACGTTGGCCGGACCGGCGACCACGCCGATCGGCAGGCCGCCGCGCAGCCGGTGGCGGTTCCAGTGCTCGGCAATCACCCCGAGCCAGCCGCTGCGCGGCCGGAACAGCTCGAAGATCAGCATGGCATTGCCCACGTAGATGCCGAACTCGCCGCGCTCGCGAAAGCCCGCGGCCGCCTGGGTGTAGTTGCCGAGCACGCGGCGCGGCGCGGAGACCTTGATGCCGCGCACGAAGTCGAGGCGGGACATGGCCTTGACCTGTCGCGTGCGGATGTGCGGAACGCGGGGATTCGCGGCGATGTCGGCGTTGTCGTACAGCACCACCGGGATGCGGCGGCGGCGCGCATCGAGCAGATCGGACACGTCGCGTGCCAGGAAGTGGACCGGGTCCGCGAGGCCCTGAATCGAGAGCGGCGCCAGCACGGCGGCGTGGGCACCGTGGGCGATGGCGAAGTCGAGGTTCTCGAGCGTCTCACGCGGCGTCGGCGCGGTGATGCCCGCCCAGGCCTCCACGGGTCGGCCCGCGTCCGGCCCCAGGGCCGCGTTGGCCTTGGCCACCTCTTCCGCGCAGATCTGCACCACCCGCTGCCGCTCGCGGTTGGCGATGCGGTGCCACTCGCCCGTGGTTCCGGCGGCGAAGATCACGTCGGCGCCGCAGCCGTCCTGCACCACGTAGCGCACGACCGCGCGCTGCTCGCTCTCGATCAGCTGCCCGTCGGGATCGAGCACCGACACCACCGGCACCGAAAGACCCGGTCGCAGCCGCGCTTCTTCGACGGACCGCAGGGCGCACCTCCTCGGACCGCAGGCCCGGCCCACGAGTAGCATACCGGCCCGCGGGGGAGCCGCGAACGCCTCGCCGGGGTGCGCTGCCCCTAGATCGTCTCGAAGAAGTAGGTCATCCGCACCTGCAGCGCGGTGGACAGCTTGTGCAGCGTGGACATGGACGCGGCGCTCTTGCCCAGCTCGATCTGGGAGATGAGGCTCACGGACAGCCCGGTCCGGTTGGCGAGCTGCTTGAGCGTGAGGCCCTCCGCCGTGCGGCGCTCGCGCAGCCGGCCTCCCACCACCTGGTTGAGCCGGGTTTCCATGTCGACGAGCAGACCCTTCTCGCGAATCGCCGCCGCGATCACGGCGTGCAGCTCCTCGGGTGCCAGCGGCTTCTCGAGATAGTCGAAGGCCTGGTTCTTCAGCGCGCGCACCGCCACATCGACCGTCGCCGCGGCGGTCATCGCGATCACGCAGATGTCCGAATCCGCCGCGCGAATGTCCTGGAGCAGCTCGATCCCGGGATCTGCCGGCGGCGAGACGTCGAGCAGCACCAGCTGAAAACTGCCCTGCTTGACCTGCTCGACCACGCTGGCCGCATCCGTCATGGACTGCGCGCGATACCCCTCGGACGCGAGGAAATCCTTCAGATCGATGACGGTCGACTCGTCCGCGTCGACCACGAGCACGTTCAGTCGGCTTCTCTCGGGCATGCCATCTACTCCTTCGGGCCAGCCGCACCCGCGTGCCGGAGCCTTTCGCCCGCACGCGCTCGGCGGGCCGAAGTGCCTCGAATCCCGTGCGAATCGCGGGCCGGGGTTCGTGGAGGGGCTCTTCGGTATACGTGCTGCTTTGCTGTAGGCCTGAATTGCGGCGCCAGCGAAAAAGTAAAGACGCCTGGAATTCCGGGGAGTTGCACATCGGTGAACGGGACGTGCGGCCCACCGGAGCCGGGCAGCGGGCGCCTGGCGGATGCTAGGGCGTGGGCGTGATCAGCCAGTCCTTCTGGAAGGCCGCGGCCGGTGCGCTGGCGGGCGCCGCGCGCAGCAGCTCGAGCCGTGCCCCCAGTCGGTCCTGCGTGCGGATCTCGATCCAGCGCGGCAGGCGGATGCCGTCGTAGACGCCGATGGGTCCGAGGCGGTACTCGACGCCGTCGGCGCGCACGATGCGCAGCGGATCGAAGCTCTCCGCGTCGACCCAGAGGGACGGGAGCAGGCGTTCCGCAGCGGGCGGGCCCGGCAGCCGGCCGCCGAACACGTAGCAGTCGTGGTCGTCGACGCGGCCGAGCACCACCTCCTGGGCCGAGACGCCGAAGCTCGTGAGCGCGGCAGCGAGCGCGGCGCCCGACGTTGCCTGCAGCAGAAAGACCGGCGGCAGGAAGGGATGAGGTGCGTCCAGCATCACGCCGTCCCGGCTCGCGATGTACTCGTCGCCCTGCAGCAGGTGCCGCTCCACGAAGCCCGCCACGCTGTGCAGCTCGAGGCGCGCGAGGCCGGTGGGATGCGTGGCGAGCTTGCCCAGCGCCACCGGCTCGCCCGGGCCGATGCGCAGCGCGATGTCGATGAGCAGCGGCTCGGCGCGCGCCGACATGCGGTTCGTCGACGCCACCGCTTCGGAGATCTTCGGCGCGGACGGAATGGCGGCCGCGGCGGCGACGGCGACGCATGCCGCGGGCACGAGGAGCCACGGGATTCGCGTCGCGGCCGAACGATGACTCACGCGGAGCCGCCCGCGATCCTGCTGCGGCCCGCGTAGACGGCGTCGGCACCCAGGTCGGCCTCGATCCACAGCAGGCGGTTGTACTTCGCGACGCGGTCCGAGCGCGAGAGCGAGCCCGTCTTGATCTGACCGCACGCGGTTCCGACGGCGAGATCGGCGATGGTCGTGTCCTCCGTCTCTCCGGACCGGTGCGAGACCACGGCGGCGTAGCCGGCCTCTCGCGCCGTGCGGATGGCTTCGAGCGTTTCGGTCAGCGTACCGATCTGGTTGACCTTGATCAGGATCGCATTCGCCACGCCTCGCTCGATGCCCTGCGCGAGGATCGCGGGATTCGTCACGAACACGTCGTCCCCCACGAGCTGCGCGCGAGCGCCGAGCTTCCGGGTGAGAGCCTCCCAGCCCTGCCAATCCGACTCGCCCAGGCCGTCCTCGATCGAGAGGATGGGGTAGCGCTTCAGCCAGTCCTCCCAGAAGGAGATCATCTCGTCGGTGCTCTTCACGGCGCCTTCGCCTTCGAGCACGTAGGCGCGGTCTCGATGGAATTCGCTGGCCGCGGGATCCAGCGCGATGGCGATCTCCTCGCCGGGCCGGTAGCCGGCCCTCTCGATCGCCGCGAGCACCAGCTCGATCGCCTCGCGGTTGCTCTTGAGGTTCGGGGCAAAGCCGCCCTCGTCGCCGACCGCCGTGGCGTAGCCCTTCTCCGCGAGAATCGCCTTGAGCCGGTGGAAGACCTCCGCACCCCAGCGCAGGGCCTCCGAGAAGGTCGGCGCACCCACCGGAAACAGCATGAATTCCTGCAGATCGACGGTGTTGTCCGCGTGCGCCCCGCCGTTGATCACGTTCATCATCGGCGCCGGGAGCAGCCGCGCCTCACCTCCACCCAGGAAGCGGTACAGGGGCAGCCCCGCGGCGCGGGCCGCGGCGTGGGCCGCCGCCAGCGAGACGCCGAGCAGCGCGTTCGCACCCAGGCGCGACTTCGACTCGGTGCCATCCGCCTCGATCAGCGCCCGATCGAGCGCCGCCTGCTCCTCGAGGCCGCCCAGGGTCCGCCCCAGGGCGAGCCGCGCCAGCTCTCCGTTGACATGCCCCACCGCGCGCAGCACGCCCTTGCCCCCGTAGCGGGCGGGATCGCCGTCGCGCAGCTCGAGCGCCTCGCGCGACCCGGTCGAGGCGCCGGAGGGCACCGCGGCCGCGCCCCGAACCCCCGTCGAGGTCTCCACCTCCGCCGACACCGTCGGGTTTCCGCGCGAATCGAGGATTTCTCGCGCCCGAACGGCACGGATGGTCACGGCACCCATGGCGGCTCTCCCTCGCGGGCGTGCTGAGGATGCGGAGCCTAGCGCACGGGGGGTGCGGGCTGAATGCGCCGGCCGGCCGTGCGCGGGATGATGAGCGGCACCCCGTCGGGTCCCTGCAACACCTCGGCCTCGATATCGAAGGTGGCGCGCAGATTCTCGGGCGTGAGCACCTGTGCCGGCGGCCCGCAGGCCAGCAGCTCGCCCGCGGCGAGCAGCGCGAGGCGGTCGCAAATGTGCGCCACGAGCGAGAGATCGTGCGAGACCACCAGCGCGCTGCGGCCGTCGCGCACGAAGTCCTTCACCCGCTCCAGCACCGCCGTGCGGTGGCGCAGATCCAGGTGCGCCGTGGGCTCGTCGAGCAGCAGCACGCGCGGCTGCTGCGCCAGCGCCCGGGCCACGAGCACGAGCTGGCGCTCGCCACCCGACAGCTCGAGCATCGAGCGATCCGCGAGCTCCGCGATCTCCATCTGCTCCATCGCCTCGCGCGCGCATTCGATGTCCGCGGCGGACTCGAAGCCGAACGCGCCGAGATGGGGCGAGCGCCCCATGAGCACCACCTCGCACGCGCGGAAGGGGAAGGGGATGTTCGTGTCCTGCGGCACGACCGCAATCCGGGCCGCCAGCTCCCGACGCGATAATGTGTCGATGCGGCGACCGTCGACCCACACCGCTCCCCGCTCGGGGCTCAGCACGCGCGACGCGACGCGAAAGAGTGTGGTCTTGCCGGCCCCGTTGCGCCCGGCCAGGGCGACGATCTCCCCGGGACGCACGTCGAGATCGACGCCGCGCAACACCTCGCGCCCGTCGATGTGCACCGCCACCGCTTCGAAGCGCAGCGTCGGAGTCGCGCTCATGGTGCAAAGGTTCGCATGTGATGCCGGCGCAACAGATAGAGGAAGAGCGGTCCGCCGGCGAGGGCGGTGATCGCTCCGACCGGAAGCTCGCGACCGCCGAGCAGCGTGCGCGCAGCGGTGTCGCAGATCACGAGGAAGGCGGCCCCTCCCAGCGCCGACGCCGGCACCAGCAGCCGGTGATCGGGACCGAAGAGCAGGCGCAGGAGGTGGGGAATGATGAGTCCGACGAAGCCCACCAGACCGGCCACCGAGACCGCCGCGCCCACCATCAGCGACGTGGCGACGAGCAGGATGCGCTGCTGGCGTTCCACGTCGACACCGAGCTGTCGCGCCGACTCCTCGCCGACCGCGAGCAGGTTCAGGCTGCGCGCCGTCGGCAGCGCGCAGGCGAGGCCGCCCAACAGGAAGAGCGCGACCCAGCCGGCGACGCCCACGCGAACCGCGGAGAGGCTTCCGATCAGCCACAGGAAGATGCTCGCCCCCTCGGTGAGCCCGGCCATCGAGGCGAGGAAGATGATCGCGGCCGAGGCGAAGGCGTTGAAGACGACGCCGGTGAGCAGGAGATTGGTCGCGGAGACCCGACCGCGCGAGCCGGCGATCGCGTAGAGCACGACGGTGGTGAGGATGGCGCCGGCGAAGGCGCCCGACGGCACCGCACCGGCTCCCAGGCCGACGGCGCCGCCGAGGCTCATGACGAGAATGCCGCCCACCGCGGCGCCGCCCGACACGCCCAATACGTAGGGATCGGCCAGCGGGTTGCGCAGCAGCGCCTGGAACAGCACGCCGGCAACGGCGAGCGACGCGCCGACGAGCGACGCGAGCAGCACGCGCGGTAGCCGCACGCGCAGCACGATGTCCGCGGCGGGCCCGGCGCGCTCGGGGTCGCGAAACACGCGGGCGACCTCGCCGACTCCGAGCGCGCTCGGACCGACCGCAATGCCGAGGAAGACGGCGACCAGCAGCGCCAGGAGCAGCCCGCCGAGCACGGCGACGACGCGCGGCCGGGTCAGAACCCTCACGGAGCGCCCCGCTCGTCCCCGGCGCGGGTCGCGGCGGTGTGGATCGCGCGGGCCAGCTCGCCCAGCGCCCGGTCGAGATACGGGCCGGGGCGCGTCACCACGCTCGTCGGCACGCGCACGACGCGGCCGTGCTGCACCGCCGGCAGCGACGGCCACAGCGCCCAGTGCTCGCTGGCGGACGCTTCGCTCTCGCTCGCGTCGAGGATCAGCTCCGGCGCAGCGGAGAGCAGCCACTCGATCGCCACGCGCGGATAGGGCTCTGCGAAGGCCTCCGACGCGAGGTTGTGTGCGCCGGCCGCGGCCAACATGTCGTCGAGAAAGCTGCCGCGGCCGACCAGGTAGAGCGGATCGCGCTGCAGCACCAGAACCGCGCGGGGCTTGGCGCGCGCCTGGAACGCACGCTCGCTCGCGCGCCAGGCGCTGCGGATCGCCTCGACCCGCTCCCGCGCGGCAGCCGCGCGCCCCACGCGCGCGCCGAGCACCTCGATGGAGGTGAGCACCTCGGCGAGGGTGATGTTCTCGAGCACCAGCACCTCGATGCCGAGCCCGAGCAAGCGCTCGCGCAGGCTGCGCTGCTGGGCGCTCGGAACCAGCGCCACCAGATCGGGCTCGAGCCCCACGATCGCTTCCAGGCTGGGATTGAAGAGCCCGCCGACGCGAGGCAAACCCCGCACCTCGGGCTGCACGCGCGCCGAGTAGTCGTCCACACCGACCAGCACCGTGAGCGCGTCGAGCGCCACGAGGGTCTCCGTCAGCGACGGATTCAGGGACACGACGCGGCGGGCCGGCGGCTCCCCGCGCACGGCGCCAGCGAGGCTGAGAAGCAGGACGACGAGCGCGAGCGACCGGTGCGGCACGGCAGCAGGGTAGCGGGATCCGCGGGCCCGATGCCGCGCAGGGGGCCGGCGGCCCGCGCCGCCGACCCCGAGGTCACTACTCGAGCTGCGCGGTGGTCTTGCCCTCGACGCTGACGAAGGGGCGAATCCTCTCGAGGCTCGCCTCCCCGATTCCCTGGACCTCGAGGAGATCCTCCACGCGCTGGAAGCCACCCCGACGCTTGCGCGCGTCGATCAGGGCCGCGGCGCGCGTTGCGCCGATGCCGGGCAGCAGCTGCAGCTGCTCCGCGCTGGCCGTGTTCACGTTGACAGTGCCCGAGAGGCGCACATCGCCTCCGGCCAGCGCCGACGTCGCCGCGAGAGCGATCGCCAGCGCGAGCGCCGCGGCGGCGCGCGGCGCTCCTCGCTTCGTTTCACGCATCATGGTGTTGGACTCCCGGGACCGACCGGGGCGAGACGAGCAGGGCAGGCGGCTCAGCGATCGCGGCTCACGGAGAACTCGGCGGCCGCCAACAGATCGCGCTTGGCCAGACAGTCGGGAAAGGGGGCGATGGCCTCGGCTGCGCGCTGCGCGTGCTCCTGGGCGCGGCGCACGGTGTCCTCCACACCGCGGTAGCGTCGCACCGCGGTGATGGCGGGCTCGAGATCGAGCTCCGCCTCGGCGCTGGCCTCCTCCGCGACGCGCGCAGCGCTCTTGAGTACGGCGCCAATGGCATTGCGCTCGGCGGGCGCGCAGCGCTTCAGCGCCAGCAGCAACGGCAGCGTGATCTTGCCCTCGCGCAGATCGTCGTGGAGTCGCTTGCCGAGCGCCGTCTCGCCGGCCTCGTAGTCGAGCGCGTCGTCGCGCAGCTGGAACGCGAGACCGAGCTCGCGGCCGAACTCTGCGAGCTTGCGCGTCTCGGCGCGCGTGACGCCGCCGACGATCGCGCCGACCTCGCACGACGCCTTGAGCAGCACCGCACTCTTCTGATCGATCACGGAGAAGTAGTGGGATTCGGTGACGGTGGGGTCGAAGCTGCGCGCGAGCTGGAGCAGCTCGCCTTCGGCCATCTTCTTGATCGTATCCGCGAACACCCAGAGAATGTCCCGGTCTCCGTCTTCGACGATCATCGCGGAAGCACGCGCGTAGAAGAAATCTCCGGCGAGCACGGCGCGCCGATTGCCCCACAGCGCGTTGGCCGAGGGCCGGCCGCGCCGCTTCTGCGAGAAGTCCACCACGTCGTCGTGCAGCAGCGTTGCGGTGTGCAGCAGCTCGATGGCAGCGCCCATGTGAATGCGTCGCGGCCCCGTGTAGCCGCACAGCTCCGCCACGATCAGCAGCAGCGCGGGTCGCATGCGCTTGCCGCCGGATCCCAGCACGTGCTCGCCGAGCACGCCGACCAGCTCGCTCTCGGAGGCGAGCTGTTCGCGCAGGGCCCGCTCCACCAGCTCGAGCGCATCGCTGCTGCGCTGCAGCGCAGCAGCGAAGGAAGGCGACGCGGGGGAAGAGGGCGTCATCGGGGCACACGCTAGCCGCGCGCTCCCCCAGTGTCAAAGGGACGCGGTGCGAAAAGCCATTGAATTTCGTGCGCTTAACTGTCGTTCACGGTCGCGTGAACGGCGCTCGACGCGCGCAGCCAGCGCACCGCCGCGGCCACGTCGCGCAGCCCCACCGCCACGACGCCCGCCGGCGGACGCGCGGCTTCGGGCGCGCCCTCGGGCAGCAGCACGCAGCGAAATCCGAGCCGGGCCGCCTCGCGCACGCGCAGATCGGTGCGCGCCACCCGTCGCACCTCGCCGCCGAGGCCTACCTCGCCACATGCGGCCACATCCTCCGGAAGGGGAACGTCCAGGCGGCTCGATGCGATCGCCAGCGCGAGCGCGAGATCCGCGCCGGGCTCGCTCACGCGCACGCCGCCCACGGCATTCACGTACACGTCGCGGGAGAGCAGGTCCACGCCGCTGCGCCGATCGAGCACGGCCAGCAGCAGCGAGAGGCGTCCGTCGTCCACGCCGATGGCGGTGCGGCGTGCCGTGCCGTAGCCGGCCGGCGCCACCAGCGCCTGGATCTCCACGAGCATCGGACGGGTGCCCTCGATCAGCGGCACGATGCACGAGCCCGGCGTGCCGCTGCGGCGCTCGGCCAGGAACAACTCGCTCGGGTTCTCCACCACCTCGAGGCCGGCGCCCGTCATGCAGAACACGCCAACCTCGTTGGTGGCCCCGAAGCGGTTCTTGCGCGCGCGCAGCACGCGAAAGGTATGGCCGCGATCGCCCTCGAAGGTGAGCACCACATCCACCAGGTGC